>Ga0209123_1000138_pt1 | contig 112943 bp, 90 predicted proteins | sample BarGraIncu00431A_FD_184500 | JGI IMG/M metagenome (GOLD analysis project Ga0209123, IMG submission 184500) | Arctic peat soil microbial communities from Barrow, Alaska, USA - Barrow Graham LP Incubations 004-31A (SPAdes) (version 2) | ecosystem: Environmental > Terrestrial > Soil > Wetlands >... | reverse complement strand
TACGAGGCCTTGATGGTGGCGCGCAATGCGCCGCGCTGGTTGCAGATGTTGGTCAAGCACGGCTATGTGCCTGCGCACGCCTGATTTACTGACTTCTTGAGATTGACGTGTCTTGCGTATGACTTGTCCAGGTCAGGGGTTTGCTCGTCTGACGGTTGGGTTCTTTCACGTTAAAGAAACCACAGCCCTGGAGGCTGAGAACCGGTATGGCAAAGCTTTCTATTCATCTTCTTCCCGCATGCAGGCGGTAAAGGCGCTTGCGCCAAAAATAAAATTCATTGATTGGATGCAGGCGAACTGGGCGTATAACGTTTTTGACACGGATTGGCTTTGGGCCCTGCACGATACTGAAAATCCCTACTGGGAGCAAAACCGCAACATTGTGGCTCATGCATGGGAGCGCTGGAGCAAGGAGCGAGACGGGGTTTGGCTCCAAATTGCGATTCGACGAGTACATCCTGGCGACCCTATTGCGGCTGACATTTTGAGCGCGGCGCAAACCTATTTGAGCCTCCCGCTGGATGAAAAACTTGTTGATAGGGAAACTCCTGAGTACAGGGCGTGGCTGTACTCTCTTTGGGAAAACTCCATTCGACTGTATCTCGGTCGTGGAAATACGACCCAAGCCCTTGATTTGATCAGCAATCAGCCGAATGCCCAGAACTTGTTGATGCCCCGCTATGGCTCGCAATCGAGTGAACACGCCAGGAGTCTTGAGAAAGTTTTGCGGTGGTTGGTCTACTGTGGAACAGGCGAAGAAGCACGCTCTGCATTGGCGATGATTTTGAAACCATACCCCGGTGGTTTTAAAAAATGGCGCAGTCTGTTGGCCACAAGTCCGACGGAAGCGAATGCCGCAGGAATGGTTGTACCTTGGTATGGTTCTGGTGATGAAGTCTGGACCAATGATGCCTCGACATGGCAGGCAATGCTTAACGATATGTCCACCGAAGCGCTACACGAAATGGCCTCGAACGCCAGCCTTCATTTGCCTTACCGCGCGCTGATTTCACGTACGGTTCTCATGCGTGCGCTATTGCTTGGCTCGAGTAACGACGTGGTGGATAAATATGCTGCCTTGGCTGCAAAACTGAATCCATATATGCGTGAAAACATACTTGCCGGGGTGGCCAGCCACGATAAAAACGGCTATATCAGCTTCTTGCTCAAAATGCCCCGTTTTCGACCTGCCGTTTTCCTGGAGTACGCAAACGATATCGAAGGAGCAACAGGACAGTTAAAGAAAGACGCACAGGCCTTCGATGCAATTGATACCTACGACCACAATGACAACAATTGGTGGTGCGGATTCGACCCCGGTGTCATGCAAGAGCGTGTTTTCAAGGCGGCCAGGATAGCCCCATCCCCGGGAAGACTGTTTTCCAACACAAAAATTGAGGCGGAGATCAACCCGTATTTGGTGAAGCAACAAAAATTACTTGCGATGCATCCGTATCGCGCTTTGGTTGATGAAAAGGAAATCGAAGCCTTGCAAGCCATTCCGTCGGGTCCGCAATACCTTAGCGAAGCTGTGATTGCGCGAGAACGAGCGGATACGCGAGAACTGGGTGCAGAAGAACGCAATGCACGAGCCGCTGATCTGAGTCGCGCGGTCCGAACAACACGATATGGATGCAATCGGGATGGTTCCCACGCCGAGTATTCAAAAGAAGCATTTAAGCTGCTACATGGCCGTTACGATGACACCTCTTGGGCTAAAGCAACGCCGTATTGGTTCAAGTAGTCGGCCCGCTTGAACGGCTGAATCACGACCTAGGTGCGCAGGCGCTGGCAGTGCTGATGCGGCGGCTGGGGCACACTGATTTTTTAAAACGCAGATTCAGCTTTGGCTGTCATGCCACCGACACACCGCTCGATCAAGATGGCCAGGGTTTTCCCTAGTTATTAAGAAGGAGCGCTCATCATGTCGCATGCAGGTTCTTTTTCACGCCGGATTTTGAGTGTTCTGGCTATTGTTCTGCTCGTGGCCCTGCTGGGGTCTTCAATTGGCTACTGGTCCTTGCAGCGGGTCTCTAACGAGACGGGCAGGATGGTGGACGAGACCATGGCCGCCGAGCGACTGTCGGGCGAGTTGCAGCGCCATATCACGGTCAATGTCGCTCGCTCCAAAGCATTTGCCTTGAGCTCGGAACCGCAGGTGGCCGATGCGTTGATGCCCGAGATCGTTCAGACCACGGCGGCGGTAGAGGTCTTGTTGAAAAAACTCGACGGCACGCTCACGGCATCCGAAGATCAGGCGATCTTGCGGCGCATGACACAAGCCAATGCCGAGTTTTTGAAAGCGCGTGAGGAGTTGACGGTGGCCCGCGATGGCGGCTTGACCGCAAACATCGAGAAGGTTTACACCACTCGATTCACACCCGCTGCGCAGGCCTTGCAGGAAGCCGTGAACCGGCTGGGAGATGCCCAGCGCGCCAAGATCGATGCGTCCGTGTTGGGCATCAGTGAGTTGAGCCTGTCGGCGCGCTGGGGTTTGATCCTGTTCAGCTTGTGCGCACTGTTGTTGGGCGGTGTGTTGTCGATGTGGCTGGTGCGCGGTGTCACGCGGCCGATTCAGCAGGCGGTGGACACGGCCAACCGGGTGGCGGCGCTGGATTTGTCAGAACGCATTGAAGGTCATGACCGCGACGAGGGCGGGCGCTTGCTGGCCGCCTTGGGCCTGATGCAGGCGTCGTTGCACAGCCTGGTGTCGGAAGTTCAGGGCGCCAGTCACAGTGTGGCTGAGGGGGCCACGCAGATCGCCGCCGGTAACCTCGACTTTTCCAACCGGACCGAGTTGATAGCTTCCTTTTTGCAGCAAACCGCCGCCTCCATCGAAGAAATAGCGGCCACCATGCACAACTCGCTGGAGGCTGCATTTCGGGGTGAGGCGCTGGCTCATGGTGCCGCCACGCAGGCTGCCGCTGGTAGCGCCGTCATGTCCGATGTCATGCAGACCATGAACGACATCAGCACCTCGTCGCACCAGATTGTGGACATCACCTCGGTCATTGACAGCATCGCCTTTCAGACCAACATTCTGGCGCTCAATGCAGCCGTCGAGGCCGCCCGCGCCGGTGAGCAGGGACGTGGCTTTGCCGTGGTGGCTGCCGAGGTGCGCACGCTGGCCAACCGGTCGGCGGTGGCGGCCCAGCAGATCAAGACGCTGATCGGTGTGTCCGTGGACAAGGTCAAACTGGGAACCCTCAAGGTCAACCAGGCGCGTGACACCATGAGCAGCATCGTCGATTCCGTGGGGTGTGTGACGCAGGCGATTGGTGAAATCACCGCGGGCAGCCGCGCACAAAGCAGCAGCATGACCCGTATCAACCAGGCGGTGAGCCACCTCGATGAGATGACCCAACAAAACGCCGCTGTGGTTGAAGAGTCCGCCGCCGCCGCGCAAAGCCTGCAGGATCAGGCCGGTGATTTGCGCGATGTGGCCGGGCGTTTCAGGCTGCCCGGCATGGCGCTGCTGGCGCTGCGCTGACAAAGTCGGCAGCAAGGTCCAGTACCTGCTGCAGCGCATCGGGCGCATCGCAGGCCACCACCTGACGCTGGGGCATGGAGCGCAGCCAGGTGATCTGGCGCTTGGCAAGCTGGCGGGTGGCAAAGATGCCTTTGTCGCGCAACTCGGCCATCGGCCACAGGCCGTCGAGTGCTTCCCAGGCTTGGCGGTAGCCGACGCAGCGCATCGATGGCAAATCGGCATGCAGGTCGCCACGCGCTCGCAAGGTTTTAACTTCATCCAGAAAATTGGCGGCGAGCATGGCGTCAAAACGCTGGGCAATGCGGGCATGCAACCAGGCGCGGTCCATGGGCTCTAACGAGATCAACAACACGTCATCTATCAATGGTTGTTGTTCTTTTAGGCCTGTAGCCCCCGTACTGCTTGCGTGAGCAGCTATTGTTTTTGTAGTGTGAAAACTGGAAAGCGTTTGCCCGGAAATACGAAAAACCTCCAGCGCACGTTGAATCCGTTGTGAATCAGCCGGGCTCAGGCGCGCGGCAGTGATCGGGTCAATTAATGCCAGTTTGGCGTGCATGGCGGGCCAGCCATGCTGGCGGGCTTCTTCTTCAAGGGCGGCGCGAATGGCCGGGTCGGCTTTGGGCATGGCATCAATGCCGTCAAACAGCGCCTTGAAGTAAAGCATGGTGCCACCCACCAGCAGCGCCAGTTTGCCGCGGGCGCTGATGTCGGCAATCAGCGCCTTGGCATCGGTGACGAACTCGGCCGCGCTGTAGGCCTGCAAAGGGTCGCGGATGTTGATCAGGTGGTGTGGCACGCTGGCCAGTTCAGCTGCGGTGGGTTTGGCGGTGCCAATGTCCATGCTGCGGTACACCAGTGCCGAGTCCACGCTGATGATTTCCACGTCATGGGTACGGGCAATCGCCAGGGCGGCGGCGGTTTTTCCGCAGGCCGTGGGGCCTGCCAGCGCCAGGTAGCGCAAAGCTTGAGGTGTTAAAGAAGTAACAGACATTTTCTGAGCGTAGCAGATGCTTGAAGACGCTTGTGGCAAGTGACTGAATCATTTTCAGCTGACCAATGTCGCACAAGCTGGCTAATGCGCTCTACCGCACAGACGGGTTTTGTACAAAAAACTAAATTAGTTTCAGTGATTTGCATTCGTGCCCACCGGGTACGGCATCGAGCAAGAGGAAAAAAAATGATGAACGTTCAATCAATCTCGAGTTCAGCCCGCTGGCAGCTGCCGATCAGGCAACTGCCAGACCTGCCTGAAAGTGACGTGCACTGGTCGGATTTTCAGGAAGTACTGGAGTTATTACAGTTTGATGGTCACCTGGGCCAAACCCATCACACCCGTGTTTTTCAACGTCGTCGCCTCAAAGCGGGGCAGATCGCCTTGAACATGGGCCAACCCTTTGATGGCTTGTATGTCGTGCGCTTTGGCGCCCTCAAAACATCCATGACGCATGTGGATGGGGCTGAGCATGCGCTGGCCTTTCCCATGAAGGGCGATCTGATCGGGTTTGACGGGATTTGCAAAAACAGATATTTGAGCGAGGTCGTTGCCTTGACGGATTGCGACTTGATCAAAATTCCGTCCGAAGTGTTGTTTTCGCCAAGTCGGGCAGACGACGACGTTGAACGGCTCGCTTTTTGGGCGATCAGCCGGGAGATCGTTCAGGAGCAAACGACCTATGCCTTGACTCACTCGGCCAAGGCCGATGTGCGGGTGGCGCGGTTTCTGCGCATCCAGTCGGAGCGTTTTGTCGCCATGGGCTACTCGCCAAACCAGTTCAAATTGCCGATGACCCGCCGTGACATCGGTAACCACCTGAATGTGACGCTGGAGACCATCAGCCGTGCCTTCTCGGCGCTGGACAAGCTCGGCATCATCTCGGTCGAACGGCGGGAAATCAAAATCCTCTCGCTCGATGGTTTGCGCAATTTTGAGCGCTGAATTGCGCACTCGCCGAACGTAATAGCCCCGTCAAGATCGGTTTGTTTGCGGGTTAAGGGCTATTACATTGCTTGACATAAAGGCGTATTGTCCGGGTATGAAGAAGCAAAGTATTTGGCAGGCGGATCTGATTGAGCTGTTCAAACTCTGGCTCAGCGACATTTCAACTTTCTTGATGACGGCGCTGATGTTCCTGGGTTTGTCGATGCCGGTGGTTATTTCTGCGCTGATTCTTTGGTACCTAATGTCGATCGGCTGGAGTACTTCGCCGTAATCAGACCGGTTGACAGCGCCGTACCGCAGACGATGATGCCCGCGCAAAGCAGCATCCACCAGGTGACGGATTCACTCAAAAACAGGGCGCCGTAAACCATGGCAAACACGGGAATGACAAAAGTCACCGTCAGTGAGCGGGCCGGGCCCACGTTTTCAATCAGCCGGAAGTACAGGACATAGGCCACGCCGGTGCACAGTACGCCAACAGCCAGCAGGGCCAGCCAGGCGGTGCTGCCGGGCATGCGCTGCGGCCACAGCCAAAAGGTGGGCAAAGCCAGGCCCAGTGTGGCGCCCAGTTGGCTGCCGGTGGCAGTGACCAGGGCAGGCAAACCGTTCAGGTAACGTTTGGCATAGCTGGCCGAGATGCCGTAGCACAGACAGGCCAGCAGGCAGGCCAGTACCGCCCAGCCGGTTGAGGCACCGGAGGCGTCAGGTTTGAAACTGGCTTTGTCCCATGCCAGCAGGGCCACACCGATGAAGCCAATGGCCAGGCCCACTATGCGCAAGCCTTGCGGTCGGTCCTTGAGCCAGATCCAGGCCACCATCGCGCCAAACAGGGGTGTTGTCGCGTTCAAAATGGCCGACAGTCCCGTGCTGATGGACAGCAAGGCAAATGAAAAGCAGGCAAACGGAATGGCGGAGTTCAGCAGCCCGACGAGAAAGATCTTTTTCCAGTGGCGCACCAGTTCGGGGCCCAGGCCGCGCGAGAGCATCAAGGGCAGCAGAAACAGGGATCCGATCGCCACCCGCACGCCAGCGGTGGGCAGGGGGCCGAATTCGACAGCGCCCAGTCGCATGAATAAAAAAGAGGCGCCCCAGATCGCGGCGAGCAGCACAAATTCAATCAGCCAGGGTTTTTGGGGTTGCGGTGAGTTCAAAGGGTTCTTTCGGAATGCAGCAGAGTTGTTTTGAACGGAAGGTGCCGATGAATTTATATTAAATCACCTTCGAGCCCCCGTGCAACTTGCGTGAGTGGCTATTAATTTAATAGCGACTGAGGCGGCTTGCTAAGCCCGCCATGTTACGCTGGCAAGGATGTTGGCCGAGCGTGTGCAGGGCAGGGGGCGACCTACAATCCGGTGCGAAGATCTACAGCAAATTACTTATAGGGAATCTCGTCATGAAGTTATCAGCCTCCATTTTCAAAGCCTATGACATCCGCGGTGTCGTCCCCAGCACCGTTGACGAAATGATCGCCGAGGCTTTGGGCAAAGCGTTTGGGACGGTGGCATTGCGCGAAGGTGAAACCACGGTGGCGGTGGGCCGCGATGGCCGACTGAGCGGCCCGATGCTCAGTGCCGCCTTGATCCGGGGCCTGGTGGCAGCTGGCGTGCAGGTGATCGACATCGGCATGGCAACCACCCCGATGCTGTACTTTGCCGCCACCACTTTGTGCACCAGCGGCATTCAGGTCACTGGCAGCCACAACCCCAAGGACTACAACGGTTTCAAGATGGTGATGGCTGGTCGCGCTATTTATGGCGACGAGATTCAGGCTCTGCGCAGCATCATGGAAGGCGAAGCCTGGTCACTGGTGGCCGGTGGCACGGTGCGCGAGGTCAATGTGCTGGAGGCTTATCGCGCCCGCATCGTGGGCGGCATCAAGCTGTCGCGCCCCCTGAAAATTGTGGTGGACTCGGGCAACGGCATTGCTGGCGCTTCGGCACCCGGCATTTTGCGGGCGATTGGCTGCGAGGTGACCGAGCTGTACAGCGAGGTGGACGGCAACTTCCCCAATCACCATCCCGATCCGAGCAAGCCTGAGAACCTGCGCGATCTGATCGCGGCCTTGAAGGCCAGCGACGCCGAAATCGGTCTGGCCTTTGATGGTGATGGCGACCGCCTGGGCATCGTGACCAAAGACGGCAACAACATTTACCCGGACCGCCAGATGATGCTGTTCGCGCAAGATGTGCTCTCGCGCGTGCCTGGCGGCACTATTTTGTTTGACGTGAAGTGCTCGCAGCGCCTGGCCCCGGCCATTGAAGCCGCTGGCGGCAAGCCGCTGATGTTCAAGACCGGCCACTCGCTGATCAAGGCCAAGATGAAAGAAATCAACTCGCCTTTGGGCGGTGAGATGAGTGGCCACATCTTCTTCAAGGAGCGCTGGTATGGCTTTGACGATGGCACTTATGCCGGTTGCCGCCTGCTGGAAATCCTGAGTCAGTCGCCCGATGGCAATGTCGTACTCAACGCTTTGCCGACCAGTTTTTCAACCCCTGAATTGAACGTCAAATGTGCCGAAGGCGAGCCGCATATGCTGGTCGAAAAATTGATCGCCAGCGCCCATTTCGCAGCGCCTGCCGTCATGTGCACCATTGACGGCGTGCGCGTGGACTGGCCTGATGGTTTTGGGCTGATTCGCGCCTCCAACACCACGCCGGTGCTGGTCATGCGCTTTGAAGGTCAAACGACCGAGGCCTTGCACCGCATTGAGGCCGACATGCTGGCTTTGCTGCAGACGGTCAAACCCGGCGCGGTGGTGGACGAGGCGGCGCATTGAAAATATTGGTCGTCAAGCTCTCGTCGCTTGGTGATGTGATCCAGACGCTGCCGGTCTTGAGTGATATTGAGGCGGCGTTTCCGGGCGCCCAGGTGGACTGGGTGGTTGAGGAGGCGTTTGCCGATTTGTTGCGACAAGTGCCCGGCTTGAGTCGCGTCGTGCCCTGCGCCCAGCGACGCTGGCGCAAAACGCCGTTCGCTGCGGACACGCGTGCCCACTGGAAACAATTCTGGGCTGAACTGCGTTCGGTTTCCTATGACGTGGTAATTGATTTTCAGGGCCTGATCAAATCCGCCTGGATTGCGCGCGGCGCACAGCTGGCGCCGCAGGGCTACAGCGTGACTTATGGCAACCGCAGCGAGTTATGCGCCTACGAGTGGCCGGTGCGCTGGCTGCTCAAGCGCACGGTGCCGATGGAGCGTCGTTTGCATGCGGTGGCCCGTTACCGATTGCTGGCGGCCCGGGCACTGGGCTATGAAGCCAGTGCGGCGATGCAGCGGGCACCGGTTTATCCTTTTTCGCGCTCTCAGGCCAAAGATCGCAACGCCGTTTTCTTCGCGCACGGCACCACGCGCGAGGACAACGAATGGCCTTTGAAGTCCTGGATTGAGATCGGGCAACTATGCATCCTGACCGGTTTGCAGGTGTGGATTCCACAGGCCAATGACCGTGAGTTGGCGTTTGCCACCGAGCTGCAGCGCGCACTGGGGGCTCGGGCACAGGTGCTGCCCCGCAGCGGCTTGGCGCCGCTGTTGACTGTGATGGCGGATTGCTATGGCGTGCTGGGGGTGGATTCCGGTTTGAGCCACATGGCTGTGGCCCTGGATTTGCCCGTGGTGCAAATTTTCAGCCAGCCCCGCGCTTGGCGGGCCGGCCCGGTAGGGCAGGCGCATCAATGTGCCGTGGGCGGCGACCATGTGCCGGCGGTGGCTGAGGTTTGGGCGGCGTGGCAGCGTTGTGTGCAGGTCCCAATCCATTCTGTGTAAGCCATGATTCGCCCGTTTTACAGCCTCATGATGCGGGCCCTGGTGCCGCTGCTGCGCCGACGCTTGGCCAAGCGGGGGCGCATCGAGCCAGGCTATTTGCAGGCAGTTGATGAGCGTTTTGGCTACTACTCGCAAGCGCCTGAGCAGGGCTTGGTCTGGATTCACGCCGTCTCGCTCGGTGAAACGCGCGCCGCTGCCGTGTTAGTGGCGCGTTTGCGTGAACGTTTGCCCGGCATGCGCCTGTTGCTCACCAACGGCACCGCCACGGGCCGCGCCGAGGGCGCCAAGCTGTTGCAGCCGGGCGACATTCAAGTCTGGCAGCCCTGGGATACACCCGGAGCGGTGCAGCGGTTCCTGACCCAGTTCAAGCCCCGTATCGGCCTGCTGATGGAAACCGAAATCTGGCCCAATCTGGTCGTAGGCTGTCACAAGGCGGGGGTGCCGCTGGTGCTGGCCAATGCGCGCATGAGCGACAAATCACAACGCCAGGCGCAGCGTCTGGCCTGGTTGTCGCGTCCTGCCTTCTCGGCGCTGACGGCGGTGTGGGCGCAAACCCAGGCCGATGCGCAGCGCTTGAGGCAGTTGGGTGCGTCAGTGCAGGGCGTTTTCGGCAATCTCAAATTTGACGCCACCCCGAATGCCGGGCAGTTGGCGAGCGGCCGTGCGTGGCGGACTCAGGTCGCTCGGCCGGTGGTGATGTTCGCCAGCTCGCGTGAGGGCGAAGAAGCGGTTTTTTTGAAAGTCTTGGCATCATTTAGGCCTCTAGCCCCCGTCAATCATGCGCAAGCAGCTATTAATTCAATAGCGACTGAGGTTCAGTGGCTGATCGTGCCGCGGCATCCACAACGCTTTGACGAGGTGGCAGCGTTGATTGAAGCCCATGGTTTTACGGTGTCGCGCCGCAGCAGTTGGCGCGATGGCCCCCCAGACAATTGTCAAGCAGCAGCCGGTGAGATCTGGCTCGGTGACTCTCTGGGCGAAATGGTGCTGTATTACGGCCTGTCGGATGTGGCCTTGCTGGGCGGCAGCTTTGAGCCGCTGGGGGGACAAAACCTGATTGAAGCGGCCACCTGTGCCTGTCCGCTGGTGATGGGGTCGCACACCTTCAACTTTGCAGAAGCCGCTGAACTGGCGCAAGCGGCGGGTGCTGCAAGGCGGGTGGAGACCTTGGCGCAGGCGGTTGAGGTGGCTCAAACGCTGGCAAATGACACAAAGGCCCGCAGCGCCATGGTCAGCGCTGCGACTGCATTTTCAACGGCCCATCGCGGCGCCGTGGAAAAAACGGTGGCTGCAGTGCAGGCCTTACTTGACCAGCAGGGCGTTGACGCCCAATCAACCGAAGCTAAGCAAAGTCACCCCTTGTAAGCCATATTCGGATGCGGTTTCACATGATTTTTGGGTCGTGGCTGCTTGCGATCAGGCACTTGCCGATGCGAATTTGCACCCAGTAACTCAAACGCTTTGTCCAAAAGACTCTTCAGACAGCCCAGCCCCATCACCATACGCGGCAACAAGCGCTGCAAACACGGTGCAGCATAGGCCCGGTTGCAGGTGCGCTGTCTCTCTTCAAAACCGGTCAGGTTGGATGCGCCAAGGCACACCAATGATGTCAAATTGTCAGCCAACACCTTGGCATGCACATCCACCATCAATGCATGCTGCGTCAACCCAGAGACGCTCAGCGATGCTTTAGCCGTTTGAACGCCTCCTCAATACGCCAACGCTCATGGTAAAGCTCACCAAAAACGGCTGTCGGGAATTGGCTAATTGGCAAATTGGTCGCCATCACGCGAATCAGTCCATCGGGTGTCACGCACTTGACCAGCCTGACCTGTGGCGCAGCCCCCAGAGCAGCCATAGTCAGTGCAGTCCCACTTGTTGGGCTTATTGAGCGTGACCCCAGCATCAACTTGGTCGCTGCCGGCAAAGGCGCGCACTGCGGCCCAGCCGCCACTGGACTTCTCGCAGCGCATACAAAACCGGATGTTGTGCTCAGTCAAATACGCCACCAGCCACGCAGCTGGATAGCCCCGATCAAGGATTAACACATCATCAGGCCCCAGACACGACAGAACCTCAAACAGCATCTGCCGCTCAGCACCATCAGCGCCATGCACACTGGCGTGCAGCGTCAGTTCAGCACCGGGCAGATACAAAGCAAACAAACGCTGGTCAGCTTTGGCGTGGAACCTTTTTGTGAAACAGGGGCGAATCGCTGGCATCAGCACCGAAGCATCACCTGCCACCAATCGCAGGCCGTGCCAACGCGGTATCAAGCCCAGCGTATCGGCAGTTTTGACCACAAAGGTGTTCAAATGCTCCAAACAAGTCCAGGACAGCTTGTCGCGGGCTTGGGCAAAACCACGATCAGAAATACCACGTTGCCAGTCACCGTCAACGGACAAGCTGCCAAAGAAGGAGTCGAGCATGACCTGCTGTGAGGACGCACGCATGGAGAGCAAAGCGCCAATTAGTTTGGGTAGGGGCAGCTTATTGGTGCGCGTGAAGGCATTGGGAAACTCAGGATGGCGAGCATCGGCGAAGAATTCAGCCGAATTAACACGCTCAGTGAGTTGGGAGAAAAGAGGGGCTAGGGTTAACCCTATATTTTGTTGACATATTTAGTTCCAATTTTTGGGGAGAATTTAAAATAAGTTCAACTAAATCAACAGGTTACAGATACTATTTTACCTTAACTTCGGTGGATTGCTTGTAAGTCGTCGGCCTTGAGTCATTTATATAGTTAAATATTTTTAACTATATAAAGCTTTGAATTTGGTGATATGCCTGCCTTTTTAAATGCTGCTTCACCAAACCAATTGATATCAAGTGAATCTACTGTGAATCCAGCCTCTTTAATTCTAATTAAAAAATCTTCGGTTCCATATTGCCGTAAGTGATCGCCTTGCGAGTAATATTTAATGCGAAGTTGCTCGGTATTGAAGGCAGGATCTTCTTGGGTTTTTGAAACGCCTTTTATTAATGGAACCATGACAATTCCCCAGCCCCCCCCCGATGGTTTTAAAATTCTCTTTAATTCTTTTAAAGCAGCCATGTCGTCGACAACATGCTCTAATATATGTGAACATAAAAAAGCATCAATACTTCCGCTTTTCAATTCTGGCATATTGGTAATATCAACTTTAATATCAACGTTGGGTCGATATAAATCAGCCGATGTGTAATTGATATGTGGAATACTTCGTAACCATGCAGAAATTGCCATGGCGGGGGCAAAATCTATGAAAGTCGTAACTTTGTTTTTATCAAGTCCTGATAACCATTTTTGAATATAAAGTGCATATAACCTTTCGCGGTCAGATGCATCGCAGGATGGGCAGGAATATTGGTACTGGTTAAACGTTTCAAAATCGTCAGTTTTATAAATAAAACCTGCATCATTCAATGTTCTGCTGAAAGATTTCCAGATGGGATTGAATTTCTTTAAATTCGTATTGCAAACTGGGCACTGAAAAGACGATCCGGTGTAAAAAGGCTTCTTAAGCTTCCTGAAAAATAGCTTTTTCATATCTTTCGGAGAGTAATCTTTAAATTTCCCAAACATGCTGTATCTGCCTGAAGTTGTTGTTAATTGAAGTGTAGCTGACAGAATGGGTTCAATTCATCAAGGTAATTTACTTGATGGAAGTTGAGTATTTCCCATCTTGCTCAATGCAAGTTGTCGAACGCGAAAGTTTTGCCGCCAAACTATTGCGGCCAAAAAGCCTCGTCAAGGAGTTGATCCAGGTGGTACGGACAGGTCGCTGGAAAATTGGCATCCGGCAAGCCAGTTTCGTACATGGCATCGCGCTTGGCATGCCTGTACTCTTTGGGAATGAATTCAGAAAACCGGGCTCGCAATGCCGGGTTTTCATCAAAAAGATCAGCCAAATCCATACGCGCATTTTCGATGGAGTGGCGCCAACTTGCACCTTGCAAGCCAGGCTGACATTGCCATTTAAGCAGGTGCAGGAGCAGGTTACGCAGATGACTTTCGATGGCGCGCTTTTCACTTTTACCCATGTCTTCAAGTTCCTCTGCTATTTGATTCAAATCCACTTGGTCGAATTTACCCTCGCGGAGCAGGCGTGCATTCTCCATGGACCATGTGTACCAATCTTTCCCATAGAGCAGGGCGGCAGGCAAAACGGTGCTCATCAAGTAGCTCCTTTCAACGTTGGGAGTGAATTATTTCACCAACAGGGCGTTGACGCCTTGTAAATCGTCGGCCTTGAGCGTGCCGTTGGCTTGGCGCAGTTTCAGCCCACCGACCAGCACGTCATAGCGCGCTTTGGCCAGATCACGTTTGGTCTGGAACAACTGGCTTTGTGAGTTGAGCACGTCGATGTTGATGCGCACACCCACCTGGTAGCCCAGCTTATTGGCGTCCAGTGCGCTCTGGCTGGAGGCTTCGGCCGCTTCCAGCGCACTGACTTGTCCCTGACCTGACAGCACGCCGAAGAAGGCTGTGCGCGTGCCTTGCGCAACACCACGTTTGGCGCCTTCGAGGTCATTGCGGGCCTTGTCTTCCAGTGCCAGCGTTTCCTTGATGCGGTTCTGGACGGAGAAGCCGGCAAAAAGCGGCAGGTTGAATGCCAGCCCGATGGTGCCCACGTTGGCGCGCGAGCTGCCCGGTGTCAGGTTGCTGCTGCCATCCTGGTTGTTGATGGCGCTGTAGCTGGCGGTCAGGTCCAGCGTTGGTTTATGGCCAGCCTGGGCTTTTTGGGTTTCCAGTTGGGCCACGTCCAGCGCGATCTGGGCTTGTTGGATGATGGGGTGACCGGTTTCGGATTGCTGAACCCATGTGTTGGCATCATTGGGCACCAAGGCGGGCAGTGCCAGCGGCTGGGCCAGTGGGTTGGGTTGGGTGTCGTTCTTGCCCACCAGTTGGTCCAGTGCGATTTTTTTGACGCGAAGGTCGTTTTCGGCGGCGATTTCCTGGGCAATCACCAAGTCATAGCGGGCTTGCGCATCGCGGGTGTCGGTGATGGTGGCAGTGCCTACTTCAAAGTTGCGTTTGGCCGACGCAAGTTGTTCGGCAACGGCTGCTTTTTGGGCCTTGATGAAGGTCAGGCTGTCTTGTGAGGTCAGGACATCAAAGTAGCCTTGGCTGACGCGAATGATCAAATCCTGGTCGGCGGCAAGCATCTGGGCCTGGGCTAGATCGACTTGCCTGATTCCCTGCTTGTAACTGGCCCAGTTGCCGGGGCGGTACAGCGGCTGGGAGGCGCTGACGGTGGCGCTTTGTGTGCCATAAGTCAATTCGGTCTTTTTGCCACCATCTGGCGTGACATCCTGATCGCTGCGGGAGGCATTCAAGGCCAGATTGGCGCTGGGCAAAATAGCGGCTTTGGCCTGTGCGGCTCTGGCCAGCGTTGCATCGTATTGCGACTTGGCCGACAGGTAAGTGGCATCAAACCCCCGGGCTGATTCGTACAGGTCCACCAGGCTTTGGGCTTGAACGGGCAGGGCCAGCGCCATGCTGACGGCGGCAAACAGGGGTAAAAGACGGAACTTGTTCATGAGTGACCTTGGGTTTTATTGGCAATAACAGCTTGAGCGCAGCCAAGCGCGGGGAGTTTTTATTCTTACGTTCAGTAGCGGGGAACTGTCGGGTCAAGTTCTGCAGACCAGGCGTTGATGCCGCCCGCAATATTGGCAACGTGAGAAAACCCCCGGGCATCCAAAAAGGAGGCAACTTGCATGCTGCGACCGCCGTGATGACACAAACAGGCGATGGGTTGTTCAGGGTCCAGTTCGTTCAGCCGGGGGGGTATCACCCCCATGGGAATGCTCACCAATTCAAATCCATCCGCCTTGATGCTCGCTACCTGCCATTCGGAGGGTTCACGCACATCCAGCACCACGGGGGTGCCGTGCGTGCTGACAGTTTCCAGCCAGGCTGACAATTGGGAAGGACGGATTTGAGTAATCATGTTTTAAAAGCGGAAGGTCGAGGGTTCAGGGAAATTAAGCAGGCGAGGTTCTACGGTGTCCCAAGGCTGGGTGGTTGTAAACGCAGCTTCACCAGTGCGGGTGATCACGTTGCATTGCATGACGGGTTCGTTGCCCACAATGGCCACCAGGCGACCGCCTACTTTGAGGTTGGCCAGCAGGGCCTGGGGCACTTCTGCCACGGAACCACTGAGAATAATGACGTCAAATGGACCTTCTGCAGGCGTATCTTTGGCGCCATCCAATTGGCGAATTTCAGCATTGTGAATGCCTGCTTTTTGCAGATTGGTACGGGCCATAGCAGCCAGTTCAGGGTTGATTTCCAGCGAAATTACACGTTGGGCGCGGTGCGCCAGCAAGGCGGCCATGTAGCCTGAACCCGCGCCGATCTCCAGCACTTTTTCGTGCTTTTGAACGGCCGCGTCTTGCAACATCCGGGCCTCAACGCGAGGTGAGAGCATGACTTGGCCATGACCCAACGGGATTTCCATATCGGCAAACGCCAATGCCTTGTGTGCCAAAGGCACAAAGTCTTCACGTTTGACGACCGACAGCAGGTGCAGCACCTCGGCATCCAAAACGTTCCAGGGACGAATTTGTTGCTCGATCATGTTGAAGCGGGCTTGTTCTAGATTCATTTGGGTACTCCAGGGGGTATGGTAACTGATTATGTAAAATTTTACTCGTCGGCGTGTACGCTCGGGCGAAGTTGCAGTCCATGCAAAAGAGTTTCCACTTGCGCGGCGATGAACTCTTCTGGAACCAGTTCCGCGCAACTGGCACAAGTGCCCAGCGAATGCTTCCAGAGCACCAGAAACAACATGGGGGCCAACACGATATAGACCCCATATTTCAAGTCCATAGGGCGAAATTCGCCACTGTCCATGCCTCGTTGCAACACACGCGCAATCAGTTCATCGCCCGGCTGAATCACTTCGGCTTGATAGAACTCGGCCAATTCGGGGAAATTGCTGGCCTCGCTCATCATCAGCTTGGGTATGCCTGAGGCCTTGGTGGAGCCAATACGCTCCCACCAGGTCTGCATGCAGTAGCGCAACATGTCTGCCGTACTGCCCTGAAAATCTTCAAACTCGGTTTCCCACTCCTTGAGGCGGCCGGAAATGTTTTCGCGTACCACGGCTTTGAACAACTCTTCTTTGCTGGCGAAATAGAGAAACAACGTTCCTTTGGACACGCCCGCCAGTTTGGCCACCTCTTCGACCCGGGTGGCGGCATAACCTTTTTCGACAAACAGGGTCAGCGCCGCATCGAGCAATTCACCGGGACGCGCTTCCTTGCGGCGTTCGTGCTTGCAATGCAGCGCAGACAGGGTTTTGCAAATGAGTTTGGATGGAGACATCTTGTTAATGACTGGCGGGTTATTAATGTAGCTTCTGACCAATACGCTGTCAATCAGCGAGGTATTTCGGCGTTGCGTAAGATGAATTTTTTAGGGAGAGTTTAGATGTCGGATTCCACGCAAACCATTGTGCTCGGTGGCGGCTGTTTTTGGTGCCTTGATTCTGTGTTCGCGCAAGTGCGCGGTGTGCTGAGTGTCCAGTCCGGTTACAGCAACGGAGTCACCGTGCAGCCAAGTTACGAGCAGGTTTGTACTGGCACCACAGGCCACAGCGAAGTTGTCAAATTGAGTTTTGACCCGGCGCAGATCAGCCTGCGCGAGATGCTGGAAATTTTCTTTGTCATTCATGACCCCACCACCTTGAATCGGCAGGGCAATGACCGTGGCACGCAATATCGAAGCGGTATCTATTTCGCCAACCGGGATCAGGAAACGGTTGCCAAAAATCTCGTTGCCGAGATCATTGAGAGCGGCGTCTACAGCCGCCCCATCGTGACTGAAGTTTTGCCACTTGCAAACTATTGGCCTGCCGAGGGCTATCACCAGGACTTTTTTGCAAAAAACCCGGAGCAAGGCTATTGCCTGGCCGTGGCGGCGCCGAAGGTGGCCAAGTTCCGCCAAACCTTTGCCCGGCTGGCCCAATGAGTTTGAATGCAAAAAACAACTCTAGCCGCCGTCAATCAAGCGCAGGGCAATCGCACCTAAATTGATAGCACGCCAGTTTTCAAGACGGTCTCCATATACGAGGGATCCCAGCCGGCGCGGCTGCGCTTGTTCTTGATGCCCACTTTCAGACTGGTCTCGCGTTTAAGCTGGGTCAGCGCAAGGCGTCGTAGACAAGCCAAGTTCGCAGGCCCTTCATCCTTTCGAACTTGGCTGGCATCCTCGCGAAAGGCCACATCCAGTGACCAATGCAGTGAGTTCTCCACCGCCCAGTGGCTACGGATCGCTTGGGCGACACTCTTGGCCCCTGCACTCAAAGACAAGCTGCAGATGTAGTAATGAGTTTCCTCGCTACTCTTGTCGCCGACCTGACGTGTACGACGCACCATGGCGATGGTTTGCAGCTTCGTCCAGTGCTTGGTGGCCCGTCTCAAGTACTCGGGCACTTCCATGAGCCAAAGCTCCCGACTTTCGACGCGCCCGTGGTTGTTGCTCTGTGCGTTCTCCCGGCTGTAGCTGTACGTTTGTTGCGCAAAGTCGGTTTCATGGTTCTTTTGAAACCACGAGGCCACTTGCCGGTGCAGGTAAGGGTGATTGGACTTGAGGGTGAGCACGTAGTCGGCCTCACTGTCGATGATTTCTTGGGTGATCGCCTTTTGGCACCCCATGGCATCAATGGTGACGATGCAACCCTTGATGCTGAGCAGTTTCAATAATTTGGGGATGGCGGTGATTTCATTTGATTTTTTGTCCGTTTGGACTTGCCCCAGCAGCATGCTGTTCTGACACGCCCACGCGCTCACGATATGCAGGGGCGATTGCTTGCCGTTGCGTGAGCCACACAGGCTTTTGCCATCAATGGCCACCACACCCTGGACTTGTCCGGCAATTCTTTGCAGCCATTCGATGCACACTTGTTCGAGCACTTTGGAGTCCAGGATCTGGAACACCCGCCCAAAGGTGTCGTGCGAGGCAATTCCATTGGGCAACTTCAAAAAGGTAGAGAACCAGTCCTTCTTGGCTTTGCCGAATTGCACCACACTGACCCAATCATCGGCCCCACCAATGACGGCACACAAGGCAATCACCAAAATATCCATCAGTTCGTAGCGCTGCGTGCGTTTGACCCGGGGATCGGGGATTCGCCCCAAGTGCTCCAGCAGGCTGGCTCCTGTGCTTTTGCTCATCAACGATTTTGTCCAAAATTTGAGAAGCTTATAGTTTCCTCGGATTTGGCTTGGTAGCGTGGATTGCTGCTATCAATTTAGGTGCGATTGCCCTGCAATCAAGCGCGAGCAGCTATCAAAAAAGGAGCGACTGACGAGCCGATTCGTTTGGCGGAGACCGCACCTATCTTGAAAACACCCACGGTGTGCGACAGATCGCCCGCCTTGTCTTGCAGGCTGTGGGCCACCGTCACGGTTTGCTCCACCAGTGCGGCGTTTTGCAGGGTGACCGAGTCCATCTGGGCGATGGCAATGTTGATCTGCTCCAGCCCCTGGGTTTGTTCGCGGCTGGCTATGGTGATATCGCCCATGATGTCGGTGACTTTTTTGACGCTGTCCACAATCTCGCTCATGGTGGCCCCGGCTTCGCTGACCAGGCGGCTGCCGTTTTCAACCTTGCTGACCGAGTCGTCGATCAGGGTCTTGATTTCTTTGGCCGCGCTGGCCGAGCGCTGGGCCAGGCTGCGCACCTCGGAGGCCACCACGGCAAAGCCGCGGCCCTGCTCGCCGGCCCGGGCCGCTTCCACCGCCGCATTCAGGGCCAGAATGTTGGTCTGGAAAGCAATGCCATCAATGACCCCGATGATGTCCACAATCTTGCGTGACGAGGTGTTGATGGAGTCCATGGTGTCCACCACCTGCGCCACTACCGCGCCACCGCGCACCGCCACTTCAGAGGCGGATGCCGCCAGCTGGTTGCAGTGATGGGCATTTTCGGCATTGGCCTTGACGGTGCTGGTGATCTCTTCCATGGCAGCTGCGGTCTCTTGCAGCGCGCTGGCTTCGTGCTCGGTGCGGGCGGCCAGCTCTTGGTTGCCCGCGGCAATCTGGCTGGCGGAGCTGACGACGGTGTCGGTGCCTGAGCGCACCTCGCTCACAATGCCTGCCAGGCTGTCGCGCATGGTTTTCATGGCCGCCATCACGCTGCGGGTGTCATGGGGCGCGGTAGTGACATCGACCAGCAGGTCACCGGCAGCGATTTTTCCGGCAATGTGTGCCACTTCACTGGGTTCACCACCCAGCTGCTTGAGCAAGCTGCGGGATATGCCCAGCAGAAACAGTGCAGCCACCGCACAGGCTACCAGCAGGATGGTCAACATGATCCAGGTGGAGCTGTCAATTTCGGCTTTGGCACTGGCCTCGTCGGATTCATTGCGTTTGGTGGCCAGTTCGACCAATTTGTTGATGGCCGTGCGATGCACCTGGTAGCTCTGCTTCATGGCTTCCAGCGCGGTGGTGGCGGCGGCAGTGTCATCTTTTTCCAGCGCTGGAAGAAATTGGCTGAAGGCGATTTGGTAGAACTCCTGCGCGGGTTTGTCGGCACTGTTCAGGAGCTGGTCCTTGAGTGCATCGTCGAGATTGTCTTTGGCCCAGAAAGTGTGCCGGGTGTCGTAATCGTTTTTCAGGGACTTGAAACTCTCAACCAGAGGCTGGCGCTGGGCGGCAGGCGCGGCCATGAGTTGCAGCGAGACGAGGTAGGACTCGATGATGTACTCAGGGGGCGGGAGGATGTCGGCAATCAGATCCTTGCCCTGAACAATGCGCTGGTAAACGGGGCCATTGACCTTCAAGGTGTTGAGCACCTTGAAAGACCAGGCGCCATAGCTGGCAAAGCCGAGCAAGAGGACAAGCATCAGCATTTGCAGACGCCGTGCGAGGGTCATGTGAGCGAAATTCATGGCGATTCCAGTCAGGGTTTTTGGGATGGAGTTTGTGGTTAAAAAGCTGTAAGGCGGGGGCGGCTTAGTGCGAGTATGGGCATTTGTGCAAGCTGGAAGATGCCCACGGTGTGCGACAGATCCCCCGCTTTGTCTTGCAGGCTGTGGGCCACCGTGACGGTCTGCTCGACCAGGGCGGCGTTTTGCAGGGTGACCGAGTCCATCTGGGCGATGGCAATGTTGATCTGCTCCAGCCCCTGGGTTTGTTCGCGGCTGGCTATGGTGATCTCACCCATGATGTCGGTGACTTTTTTGACGCTGTCCACAATCTCGCTCATGGTGGCCCCGGCTTCGCTGACCAGGCGGCTGCCGTTGTCAACCTTGCTGACCGAGTCGTCGATCAGGGTCTTGATCTCTTTGGCCGCGCTGGCCGAGCGCTGGGCCAGGCTGCGCACCTCGGAGGCCACCACGGCAAAGCCACGGCCCTGCTCACCGGCCCGGGCCGCTTCCACCGCCGCATTCAGGGCCAGGATGTTGGTCTGAAAAGCAATGCCATCAATGACCCCAATGATGTCCACAATCTTGCGCGACGAGGTGTTGATGGAGTTCATGGTGTCCACCACCTGCGCCACTACCGCGCCACCGCGCACCGCCACTTCAGAGGCGGAAGCCGCCAGCTGGTTGCCGTGGTGGGCACTTTCGGCATTGGCCTTGACGGTCTTGGTGATCTCTTCCATGGCCGCGGCGGTCTCTTGCAGTGAGCTGGCTTCGTTCTCGGTGCGGGCGGCCAGCTCCTGGTTGCCCGCGGCAATCTGGCTGGAGGAGCTGACGATGGTGTCGGTGCCTGAGCGCACCTCGCCCACAATGCCCGCCAGGCTGTCGCGCATGGACTTGATGGCAAACAGCAGGCTGCTCTGGTCATGCGGCCGGGTGGCGATGGAGGCACTCAGGTCACCCTGGGCAATTTTTTGGGCAATGGCCACGGCATCAGTGGGTTCACAACCGAGCTGCTGCAACAGACCGCGGGTAATCAACCAAGCCGCACAAGCCCCCATGCCCAAGGCCAGCGCCCCGAGCACAATCAACTGCAGTCGTGTGGACTCGAAGGTGCCCTGGCTGTGCTGCGCCCGGTCTTCAAGCACTTTTTGCTGGAAGTCGTTGAGGGCACGCAGGTCGTTGGCCAGTGCATGCAAGGCGGTGTAGGTGTCACCAAAAGCGGCCTTGGTAGCAGCTTCCTTGTCGCCTTTGTCTATCAGCTGCAAAACATTGCCGTAGGCCGCGGTGTACTGCGCGGCGGAGGTTTTTGCCTTGGTCACCAGGGCCTTGCCCTCGGGGAGGACCACCCGTTGTTCAAGCTGATCCAGCGGCTCGGTAAAGCCTTTGGTGTTGGCGGCCAGCCGTTCGCGGGCTGTGGCGGCTTGGGCTGGGTCCGTTTCGGCGGTGATCTGGAACACGCGGGCAATGCTGCCTCGGGTGTTGTCCAGCGCGCTCATGGCCAGCTTGGCCTTGACCCAGTCATTGGTCACGATTTGCTGGGTCTCGTCATGCAGTGAACTGAGCTGGAAAATGGCCAGCACCGTCATGCCGGTGAGCATCAGCAGCACACTGCCAAAGCCAAGGGATAAACGTTTTGCAACTGTCAAATTTATTATTGTCATCAGGCTTGTCTCTTAAAAGTATTGGTTAAAAACCGGTGATGGTTATGGGGGGCTTATGCCTTTCTGTCCAATGAAATATTCAAGGGTCGTGGCTGATTACTTTTGGGTAAAAGTGGATTAACCCCTTATGAAATAAGCGTGAGCAGCTATTAAATATGTAGCGAATGGCGCCAGCCTCGTCAGCGGGCGGCGGGGTGAGCGGGGTGAGCGGGGTCCATGTCATCGGGTTCATTTCTGCCTCGCTCACAAAACCGCGATCTGGGTCTGCGTCAGCACGCCGTTATAGATGCAGAACTCGTCGATCAAGCCGTTGAAATACGGGTCTGCGGAGAACTGTGAGCGACCGAGCCAGTTCTGGCTGGTGCTGATGGAGCGGAGTTGAGAGTCCAGCATGGCGGTGTTCAAGCTGACGGCGACACCGTTCACGTACAAGGTTCCGGTCTTGCCCGACAGTGTGACGGCCACGTGCGTCCAGACATTGGTGGGCAACGCTGCCGTGCCAACGATGGTCTGCTCACCTACGGGGCCGCAGATAGAAATCCCGAAATGCAAAATACCATTGGTACCGGATGGCGACAGGTACAAATATTTTTTCGTTCCAGAACCAAAATCAAAGATGCGTTGCTGCCAACCGTTCCCGCCCTTCCAGTACACCCAGGCCGCGATGGTGCAATCGGTAAACCCATCCAGGAGACCGCCTGGCAGGCTGACGTAGGCGTTGCTGCCGTTGAGCGACACGGCGCTACCGCTCAGATGCCCAGTTGCCCACGCTGCGTTGACCAGTGTGCCCTTATGCGCATTGCCGCTGGTATCTGCAGCGGTCGCCCCGCTGCCCTCATTGAAGGGTAAATAGGTGCGCAAGTACACTGCTGTATCGACATTCACTTCATTCGACTTTGCGGTTTCGCCGCTTGGCGTTACCGCTGTCACCACGTAGAAATACGTTCCCGCTGTAGCGGATGTGTCGGCATAGGTCAGCAGGTCTGTGGTGATGTTTGTGATTTGTGTGTATGGGCCGCCTGTCACTGTGGCACGTTTGACGTTATAGCTGGTGGCATGGGCGGAGCCCCACCACGACAGAACGACGTTGCCACCGCTCACGTAAGCATTTAACCCACTCGGCACGGCACCGACAGCGATAGGGTCGCGCGTGCAGGTCAGCGTGGTGTAGCCCAGTTGGTCGAAACCGCCGCTGTTAGGCCCGTAATAGCCACCGCCCCCCTCGGGTTGGGTCGCCAGCATGAATTGCCCGGTGTAGGGCGCAGCCAAGCCCTTGCGGTTGACATAGTGGTGATAAATCAGCGCCCAGCCAGCGCGACGCCCACCGCTGCCCGCAAACGCGCTATCGAAGGTGTTACTGTTGGCATAGGGTGCAAACGGCATTGTGAAAGGAGTCCCCGTGACCGGATCGTTCAAATTGCCTCTGGAGACATATTCTGCGGCGGCCAGCACACGGTTGTTGTCAAAGCCGTAAAGGTCTATGCCCTGGTTCCACGCCATTTCGCAAATGGTGGTGAGCAGCATCAGGCTGAGGGTGTTGTGTCCCTGATCGCGCCCCGATTCCTGCGTCTGCCCGAGATAGCCGGCATGGATGTAGTTCACGGTTTGGTAAACGCAGCCATTGCCAGCGCCGCTTTTGAAATAGTTGACTACTTCATCGACGAGAGGCTGCTTGTCACAGAGCACGCCGATGGCAAGCATGGAAGCCATGCAGCACAACTGCCAATTGGAATAGACCGTCAGCGGCACAAGGCTGCCTTGCAGGCCCTGATGGTTATCCTTGTAGAAAATGTTGAGCATCATCGTCTGGAAGCTCGTGAAATCTGCTGCTGCCCAGCCGGAATAGTTGCGCATGATCTCGGCGGTATTGGCAAATTGATAGCCCTGTATGCCGGATGCCAGGAAGCCGTCGATTGTTCCCCCAATCGTCGTCAGCGTCGATGACCATGAATTCATGATCCGCACGGCCTGATTTGCATAGGCGGTATCGCCCGAAATTTTCCAGCGCAAGGCGCAGGCATAAGCGGCTGCCGCGTCCCTGCAAAGCGTTATGTAGTTTTCGGGGTGTGTGCCGTCATATCCGCGGTAAACGACCACCTGCGGATTTGGATTCCAGCCAAGTTTGGCGTAGCTTTGGTTCCCAATCAAGATATTCCAACTATCCACCCAGGGGGATGCCTTGAGCCTGACTTTCTCAGCCATGCGATCAAAATCAGACTGGGTATGCAGCAGACCCGGATGTACGAAGGAGAACGGTGCGGGTGTCGTTGTAGCAGGCGGTGGTGTACTTCCAATGGGTGGTGTCGGCGTAGGGGTGTCGACAGGTGCAGAGCCGTTGCAAGCGGCTGCATCAGCGCAGCCACCTCCACCTCCACCTCCACCTCCACCTCCACCTCCACCTCCACCTCCACCTCCACCACCTCCACCACCTCCACCTCCACCTCCACCGCAAGCCGATAGCCCCAAGGTGCCCAGGCCGCCGAGGAAGGTGCGGCGCGAAAGGGTGTCCGCGTTGGGGGGCTGCATGTCGAATGTCAGTGTTGTCTTCATGGGCAAACTTCTTTCATGGACACGGGCAGCTCGATGAGCAGTTCGGTGCCTTGTCCGGGGTGGGTGTTTATTGACAATTGACCGCCCAGATGGCGGGCCTGCTCGGCCAGACCAATCAGGCCAAAGCAGCCTACGCGTGCGGGTTGCGTCGGGTCGAAACCGCAGCCGTTGTCACGGATGACCAGGCGGCAGGTGCCCGCCACGTTGTCGAGCGCGACATCGATATGTGTGGCTGCAGCGTGCAGGGCAATGTTGAGCAGTATTTCCTGCGTGGCGCGAAACAACATGATGGAGGTGTCGTCGCTGAGCTCGATGTCGTCTTGCAGCATCAGGTTGAATTTGAACCCGAAACCTTTGAAATCATCGGTGAGCCAATGCAGGGCCGACACCAGCCCCAGGTCGAGCACCGAGGGGCGCAGCACCGAGACGATGTCCCGAATGCGGGTGATGCTGCGTTCGGTTAATTCGTACAGGGTTTTGAGTACCGGTGCCTGTGTCGCGACAAGTTTGCCGCCTAACTCCAGCCATGAGATGTTCAGGCGAATGGCCGCCAGGTTTTGGGCCAGGTCTTCATGAATCTGGTGTGCCAGCTCCTTTCGCTCTTTTTCCCGCTCGGTTTCCTGATGCGCGGCCAGCGCGCGCAGGATATCGTGGGATTTGTTCAGGCGTTGCTGCGCTTGTTTGGCATCGGTCACATCACGCATCACGGCCAGCAGGAACGACTCTTGGCCGATCTCGATGCGGCGCAGGCTCACCTCGCCCCAGGTTGAACTGCCGTCGTCACGCTTGATTTCCCAGTCAAACAATTGTGGATGGCCTGCGGCCGCGAGCAGGTTGCGCCGAGTGGCCTCCTCCAAGTTATAGGACGGGTTGCACATGGCAAAGTTGCCTGAAAGAATGTCTGCGTGCGAGTGCCCCCACAGTTCGCAACCTTTGTGGTTCAGGTCGTGAAGAATGAACTCGGTCTGACCGTCACGCTCAACGATGCGGTGCAGGAAGAAGCCGTCATTGGCGAATTTAAATATCGTGCGGTGTTTTGCTTCGGAGGCGGTCAGCACCATCTCCATGAGCTTGTGCTCGGTGATGTCGTGGCAAATGCTGAAAACGCTTTTGACTTTGCCGTCTGCGTCACATTCAGGCGCCAGGCGGTTATGAAAATAGCGCCGCTGTCCGTCGACTCCGACGTGCTCCACCTCGATCTCCCCCGGTTCGCCGGTTTCGCAAATGCGCTGAACCAAGGCCGTAATGGCTGCACCCTCATGGGGAGGAATGAGTTTTCCATCCGACGCCGCCCCGCCCAACAACACGCTGGCCGGTATGCCGCTGATGCGCTCAATGGCAGCGTTGACGTAGATGCGGCGTCCATCCGGGGCGTATCGGAAGATGGGCTCGGGTGCATTTTTTACCAGAGTGCGAAATTCCTGTTCGCGCGCGACCAGTTCGGCCTCCAGTTGCTTGCGTTGCGTGATGTTGACTGCAAAGACGGTCAGTCCGACGATTTGACCGCTATCGTTGCGTATCGGCGAGCCGTAGTTGTCGTGGTAGGTGTGATGAGTCGTGCCCTCATTCGTGACCCGCACCTCATGCGATTCGAGGGAGGCGCTGTGCCCAGCCAACACATGGTCGAACCCTTGGCGGCAAAATTCCCGGTGACCCTCGGTATCGATGGCCTCCAGCATGTTCATGCCGATAGTGATGTCCGCATTCCACCCGCGTTTGGCTGCTTCACGGAACGTGTTATTGAAGGCCAGGTAGCGGTAGTTGCGATCCAGCGCATAGATGCTCATGCGCGATGGGCTCTCAAAAATAGATTCCAGCAGATGGCTGTTTTCCCGGCATCGAACTTCGCTTTGCTTGAGTGCATCTTCCATGCGCTTGCGCTCGGTGATGTCGTGCCAGATGGCCAGCACGCTGACGATTTTTCCGTCGGTGTCGTGTTCGGGCGCAAACCGGACTTCGTAATGCTCCTGGCGGTTGGGGGCAAGTGCATCCAGCACAAAGTCGAGTTCGCAGGCAGTGTCCGTTGCCAGCACTTCTTCCATCTTGCCCCGGTAGTGCGCAATCATGGCCGGGGTCGCAGGAACGGTGGGGCCACCGGGCACGTTGCCCAATAACTCGGCTTGGCTGCCGTGCAACATTTTTTCTGCTGCCGGGTTGAGGTAGCGGCGTCGGCATTCGCCGTCGTAGCGAATCACTGCCACGGGCAGGTTTGTGCTCAATGAGCTGAACTCTCGCTCCTTGGCGCGCAGCAGGCGTTCTACCTGTTTTCGCTCGGAGATGTCGGAGATGATGCCCACCAGGAAGCGGTTTCCGTGTGCATCGGTGTAAGGTGTTTTTTTGGTGACGACGATGTGCTCAATGCCATCGCTGTCGGTGAGTTTTTCTTCGTTGATGCAGGTGATGCCAGCGCTTAAAACCCTTTCATCGGTGTCCTGGATTCGGCGTGCTTCGTCTTGCGGGAGTGCATCATGGGCGGTTTTTCCGATGAAAAATGCCGGCGGATGGCCCATGAAATTGCAGAAGGCCTGGTTCACCAATACATAGCGGTATTCGTGGTCTTTGACAACGACAGGGTCTGCGATGGCGTTGCCGATTTGCTTGAGGAAGTCGTGCGCTTGCGTGGCGGCAAGTTGCTCACGCTGCGCCATGAGACGCTGTTCACGGCGCCGACCCGTCACGGCGGCGAGCAGCCGCATGCTTCGTGTTCCCAGGGCTCTGCATGCACTGGCCAGGAGGACGGGGATTTTGGGCTTAGGTTTGATGGACATGGTGCAGCAGGGATGGTACGGGTACGGGGGTGGTTTCAGTCGCGCGCACGAAGTCCAGAAAGTCGCTCTCGGGCATCGGACGGGCATACAGGTAACCTTGGGCAAAGTCGCAGTGGGCGGCGGCCAGCAGGGCGGCCTGCGCCTGGGTTTCGACCCCTTCGGCAATCAGTTTGATGCCCAGTCGGCGAGCCATGGCGATGATGGACTCGACGATGGCCCGGTCGGCCGGGTCGTCAACGATGTCAAGCACAAAGGATTTGTCGATTTTGATGTAGTCGATGTCAAATTTTTTCAGGTAAGACAGCGAGGAGTAGCCGGTACCGAAATCGTCCAGGGCGATGGTCATGCCCATGGTGCGCAGCAGCTCCAGTTGTGCCAGCACTTCGGGGCGGTTGTTCAGGAGCATGCCTTCGGTGATTTCCAGCGACAGCATGCCGGCCGATACCTCGGGGGTGTTGTACAGATGCGTGACCCAGTGGTCGGTCGCGTCATGGCTGCGAAACTCGCGTGGCGAGCGGTTCACGCTGATGCAGCGCAACACACCATCGGGGCACGCGCGGTTCCACTTCAGGGTGGTTTGCACGGCCTTGTGAAACACCTGGGTGCCTAGGGCATGGATGAGGCCCGCTTCTTCGGCCATCGGAATGAGTTCAGCCGGTGAAACAAAGCCACGATGAGGGTGCTTCCAGCGCACCAGTGCCTCGGCTTTATGAACCTTGCCGCTGCTCAGGCAGACGATGGGTTGGTAATACACCTCGATTTGTTCTTGCAGCAGCGCCTGGCGCAGATCGCGCATGAGGTTGTCGTCAATGCACGAGGTTGGGCGTGCACCGTTGCCAAAATACATGTACTGGTTGCGTCCATTGTGTTTGGCGGCGTACATGGCCTCATCGGCGCAGCGCAGCAGGCTATCGGCGGTGCTGGCATCTGATGGATAGAGCGCAATGCCGATGGAGGCCGACAGCATGACCTGGTGCCCGTCCACACTGACGGGCTCGGAGATGGCATATAGCAGCCGCTGGGCCGAGTGCTCACACTCTTGCGGGTTGGCCAGTCCTTGCAGCAGGATGACAAATTCGTCGCCACCGATCCGCGCCACGGTGTCGCCAGCGCGCAGCAAGCGGCTCATGCGCTTGGCAAGCTCGATCAGGGTGCTGTCTCCCATTTCGTGGCCGTGTTGGTCGTTGATGGGTTTGAACCCGTCCAGGTCGATGAACAGCACGGCCAGGAGACTGCCAGAGCGGTGGGATTGGTTGATGGCCTGCTGCAGGAGATCGGTAAGCAGGGTGCGGTTGGGCAGCTTGGTCAGTGTGTCGTGGTTGGCCATGAATTCCAGGCGGGATTCATGCTGTTTGCGTTCGCTGATGTTGTGCAGGAAACCATGCCACGACACGTTGCCCTGGGGCGTGCGTGCGGGGGTGGCACGCCATTCGAGCCAAACCAGGCCGTGCAGCGGATGCGTCAGGCGAAATTCACAGTGCCAGGGGTGCAGGGTTTGCGCGGATTTGACCCCCGCCTGGTGCCAGGCTTTGGCATCCTCAGGGTGAATGCAGGAGGTGAGGGCGGACAGGTCTTGCTGGGCGTCTTGCGGCCAGCAGCCCGCAATATCGACCAGCTTGTCTGCTGCCCAGTGCATGGAAAAGTGCCCGAGCTGGTTGCGCTGCAAAGTGAATAATGCACCGGGCACTACTTCAGCCAGTCGGGACAGCCGCTCTTGAAGCGGCAGGTGTTCCTGTGAGATTTGATCTGATGGCAGGTGATTGGCGATGTTGCGGCACAGCGCAATGCTCACCATTTGTCCTTCATATTCGACGTTCGATATTTTGATTTCCACCGGAAACAAACTGCCATCGCGGCGGCGGTGGCGGGTTTGAAATGTCACATGGCCACCCGTCAGCGCTTGTTCCCGGTACTGACGTGTCATGTGCGGTGTGGTATCGGGGTCAATGTCAGCCAAGGTGAGATCAAGCAACTCTTCTTCGCTGTACTGCAGGGCACGGCAGGCTTCGTTGTTGACATAGATGAAGCACAGCTGGGCATCCATCAGGAACAGGGCATCAGTCACCTGGTCAAGAATGAATTCTTTTAACCTGAGCTGCTGCACAAGATTTTGTGGCAACACGGTGTCGGTGCCTGGGACCTGGTTTTGCAAGCTGTTGCTGCTAGCTGTTGCGTGCTTGGGCATGCCGAGCCATTTCCACCATAAAGCGCTCATGGGGTGCGTGGTGTTGTTTTGCAGGGGGCTGCAATCGACTGCAATGGATTCATGCTGATTCCTTCCGGGTGCGGGGGGTACACAGGAATCGTATTGAAATTAATCCCTATTTACTATCAGGAAATCTTGGTTTTCATGTAGGGATTGGCTGTTGAATGTAGGAATTTCCTGACCCTCTGTGTGGGTTGAAGGGTAGGGCTGAGCCTACCCCGCAGGCGTCCATCCCTACCTCAAAATCAAGATTACCTGATAGCGAATTTATCAAAATTCGTGCATTCTCCCTACTCACGCAAGGTCTTATCAAGCTGTGGCAAGACCTTCATGAAACGAAGTAAAAAGGGAACGCAAACGCATGCAAACAGCAGATATTGACGCCACGGGGCGACAGGGAGGGAGAAGCATCTGGCCCGTCATTCTTTGCGGAACCAGTGGCCTGGCAGCCCTGCTCGCTCCCATCAACTTGTCACCTGGCATCCTGGCCATTGGCCTGGCCATCATCACCGCAGCCTGCGCCGGATGGGCCTGGCGGCGGGCCAACACCCGGCACAGTCAGATTGAGCAAAGTGTGCGCGCCCAGTACACCGGTGGCCTGGAGCCGCTGTGCATGGGCGTGCTACCCGTCTGGTCCAGTCAGATCGAAATGGCCCGTACGCAGACCGAGCAAGGCATCAACGACCTGGTCATGCGCTTTGCCAATCTCTCGCAGCGTCTGGCCTCTGCCGTGGCTGCCTCAGAGGGCAGTGCCAGCGGGCAAGGGGCGAGCAAAGGCGTGGTCGCCTTGTTGAACCACAGCCAGACTGAGCTCAACGCCATCATCACCTCGTTGCGCTCCAGTCTTAAAGAAAAAGAAGAACTGCTGCATGAAGTCCATGGCCTGTCGCGCTTTACCGAATCCCTGCAACAAATGGCCAAAGACGTGGGGGCCATCGCCCATCAAACCAACCTGTTGGCCATCAACGCCGCCATCGAAGCGGCCCGTGCCGGCACGGTCGGGCGCGGCTTTGCGGTAGTCGCCAGCGAAGTGCGCATCCTCTCCAAACAATCGGGCGAGACGGGTAAAAAAATTGCCGACACGGTCGAGACCGTCAACAAAGCCATCGCCAGCACCCTGAAAATTTCCAACCAATACGCCCAGCAAGATGCGCAAATGGTGGCTCACTCCGAGAAAGTTATTGACACCGTGCTGGGCGAGTTCAGCAGCACCGCCCATCACCTCAACGAATCGGCCAGCGTGCTGCGCCAGGAAAGCCAGCTCATTCAGAGCGAAATCTCTGAAGTGCTGGTGGCCCTGCAATTCCAGGACCGCGTCAGCCAGGTATTGGGGCATGTACGTGATGACCAGGACAAACTCAGCCAAACCCTGGCCGAGGGCGAGCAGCAAGTCGCCAACGGGCAGGGCGCGCCCGTCATCGATACCACTGCCTGGCTCGATGCCCTGGCCAGCACCTACACCACCCAAGAGCAATACACCATGCACGGCGGTGGCGCAGGCAAGGCGGCAGCGCCTGACACATCAAACGAAATCACTTTTTTCTAGGAGACCCCCTGTGGCAAAAACCATTCTCATCGTGGACGATTCCACCTCCCTGCGCCAAGTGGTCAGCATCACCCTCAAAGGCGCTGGCTACGATGTCATTGAAGGCTGTGATGGCAGGGATGCCCTGGCCAAACTCGACGGTCGAAAAATCCACCTCATCATCAGCGACGTGAACATGCCCAACATGGACGGCATCACCTTCGTGTCTGAGGCCAAAAAGCTGCCTGCCTACAAATTCACCCCCGTCATCATGCTCACCACCGAAGCTGGCGAGGCCAAAAAGCAGGCCGGCCAGGCCGCCGGTGCCAAAGCCTGGGTGGTCAAGCCCTTCCAGCCAGCCCAGATGCTCAACGCAGTGTCCAAGCTGATCCTGCCTTAAACCGCATCCCGCATAACCCATGGCCAGGAGACCGACATGGCAGTAACTGTTGAACAAACAAAAGGTGGTGTTTACCGCCTCGCCGTGAGCGGCGACATGACCATCTACAACGCGCTGGAGCTCAAAGACCAGCTGCTCGAACCTTTGAGCCAATGCAAAAGCATGGAACTCAATCTGGGTGCCGTCAGCGAAATCGACTCCGCTGGTTTGCAGCTGATGGTGCTGCTCAAGCAAGAGGCCAAAGAGCGCGGCAAGACCCTGAACATCTCCAGCCACAGCCCGGCTGTGCTGGACATCATGGAACTGTGCGACCTGGAAGGCTTTTTTGGCGACGCCGTGCTGATCCACAAGGAGTAACCACAACATGAATCTTGACGACGCACTGCAAACCTTTATCGCCGAAGCGCGAGACCTGTTGCAACACATGGAAGAGGCGCTTTTGCGCATCGAGCAGACCCCTGACGATGTGGACACCATCAACGCCATCTTCCGCGCCGCCCACACCATCAAAGGCTCGGCGGGCCTGTTTGGGCTGGATGAAATTGTGGCCTTCACCCATGTGGCCGAGAGCGTGCTGGACAAAGTGCGCAGCAACGAACTGAGCGTGACCCCTGAGTTGGTCGCCGTACTGCTGCAAAGCGGCGACCACATGACAGAACTGGTGGAGCACATCGGTTTTGGGCACGAACTGCCTGCCCCCCTGGTGGCGCAAGGTCAGACTTTGGTGGGCTTGCTCAGCGTCTATCTGGGCAACAAGCTGCCAGGCAGCAGCCTGACCAGCGCTGAGTCGGTCGCTGCCAGCTTGCCCGCAGAATACGAGCATCCCCACACCAGCCACGGCGGCGGCGAGGTGGAGTCCGACCACTGGCACCTCTCGTTGCGTTTTGGGCACGACGTGTTCAGAAACGGCATGGACCCGCTCTCCTTCATCCGCTACCTGGGCACCCTGGGCCAGATCGTCAACATCGTCACCCTGACCGAGGCTATTCCAGAGGCGGCCAGCATGGACCCCGAAACCTGCTACCTGGGTTTTGAGATCGGCTTCAAAAGCCAGGCCGACAAAGCCACGATCGAGGGGGTGTTTGAGTTTGTGTGGGAAGACAGCCGCATCCGCATCCTGCCCCCCAACAGCAAAATCAGCGAATACCTGGAACTGCTGGGCGACTTGCCCAAGGAACAGGACTACCTCCTGGGTGACATGCTGGTGCGCTGCGGCACCCTCACGCAGCACGAGTTGGACACCGCCTTGCGCATCCAGAAAATCCAGAGCGAGTTGCCCGGCCAGGTCGTTCCCCACATCGGTGAAGTGCTGGTGGGCCAGCAAATGGTGCAGCCCCCGGTGGTCGATGCCGCCCTGGAAAAGCAAAAACAGCGCAAAGACGGCAAGATGGCCGAAGCCAACCTGATCCGGGTCGATGCCGACAAGCTCGATGCCCTGATCAATCTGGTGGGCGAACTCATCATCGCCGGTGCCGGTGCCAGCCTGGCCGCCCAGCGCGCCGGTGCGCCCGAGCTGCTGGAGACCACCTCCACCCTGTCGCGCCTGGTAGAAGAAGTGCGCGACTCGGCCCTGAACCTGCGCATGGTGCAAATTGGCGCCACCTTCAACCGCTTCCAGCGCGTGGTGCGCGATGTCAGCAAAGAGCTGGGCAAAAACATCGAGCTGGTCATCAGCGGCGCCGACACCGAGCTGGACAAAACCGTGGTGGAGAAAATTGGCGACCCGCTGACCCACCTGGTGCGCAACTCCATGGACCACGGCATCGAACCGGCCGAGGTGCGTCTGGCCCGTGGCAAACCTGCCAAAGGCACGCTCAAGCTCAACGCCTTCCACGACGCGGGCAGCATCGTCATCGAAGTCTCCGATGACGGTGGCGGTCTGAACAAGGAACGCATCCTGAAAAAAGCCATCGAGCGCGGCCTGGTCACCGAAGGCCATGCGCTGAGCGACAAGGAAATCTACAACCTGATTTTTGAGGCCGGTTTCTCCACCGCCGATGCCGTCAGCAACCTCTCTGGCCGCGGTGTCGGCATGGACGTGGTACGCCGCAACATCACCGCCCTGCGTGGCACGGTGGACCTCAACAGTGTCGAAGGCGTGGGCAGCACGGTACGTATCCGCCTGCCGCTGACGCTGGCCATCATCGACGGCTTTTTGGTGGGCGTGGGCGATTCCACCTACGTCATCCCGCTGGACATGGTGGTGGAGTGCATCGAACTCAGTGCGGCGGACCGCAACAGCGGCGACAAGCGCTATCTCAACCTGCGCGGTGAGGTGTTGCCGTACCGCCGACTGCGCGAGCATTTTGAGGTCGAAGGCCCGTTGGTGCGGCGCGAAAACATCGTGGTGGTGCGCTACGGCGAGCAAAAAGCCGGCCTGGTGGTGGACCGCCTGCTGGGCGAGTTCCAGACCGTGATCAAACCGCTGGGCAAGGTGTTCAACCTGATCCGGGGCATTGGCGGCTTCACCATTCTGGGCAGCGGCGAGGTGGCGCTGATTCTGGACGTGCCGGGGCTGATGAAGCAGGTCATGACCGGTGAAGAGCCGGTCGATGAGCACAAGCGGGTGCCTGTTCCAAACCACCTATCGCTATTAAAACAATAGCTGCTCACGCAAGTAAATCAAGGGCTAGAAGCCTAAATTGCTTAAATAAATTCAAGTTTGAAAGAAGAATCAGATGAAATTTACCGTTGCCAAAAAATTGATCCTGCTGGCCGGTTCCGCGTTGCTGGGCATTGTGCTGCTGGCGGGCCTGGGCCAGCAACAGATGAACAAGGTTTATGACGCGGCCAACTACGCCAACATCAACGTTGTGCCCAGTATTTTGTTGCTGGACGATATGCGGGGCGACTTTGACAACATCCGGGCGCTGGTCCTGACGCATGTCTCGGTCGATGACAACGCGGCCAAGCAGGAAGTCGAGCAAAAAATTGTCACCTCCAAGCGCCAGTTGGAGGAGCAGTTGAAAGCCTACGACACCAAGGGTTGCCTTGGCGTCTCCTGTATCGCAGACGACAAGGAGAAGGCGATGCTGGAGGCCGTGCGGGCCAGTCTCGTAGAGTATGACGCGGTCTATATGAAGGTGCTGGACCTGTCTCGCGCCCACAAGGATGCCGAGGCCCAGGCCATGATCCGGCCCCAGCTCGCGCCCGCAGCTGCCAAGCTAAATGAGGCGCTGACGACCCAGATCAGCTACAGCGCCGAGCTGGGCAAGAAGGCCGCTGGTGAGGCGGTTTCCGCCAAGGCCAGCGCGCTGAACCTGTCGCTGCTGATTGCCGCCTTGACCTTGGCAGTCGTGGGCACCATCGCCTTCACCGTCACCCGCGCATTCCAGCGCCAACTCGGCGGCGAGCCCGATGAGGCTGCAGACATTGCCAGCCGAATAGCTGCTGGCGACCTGTCCACGCGGATCGAACTCAAGTCCGGCGACACGACGAGCCTGATGGTCGCGATGCAGCGCCTGGCCGACAAGATGGAGTGGTACCGCTCGATCATCGATGCCGTGCCCTTTCCCATCCACGTCATGGACATGGACATGAAGTGGACTTTCCTCAACAAAGCCTTCGAGAAACTAATGGTCGAGCGCGGGTTTGTGCGCGACCGCCAGGATGCCGTCGGACGCGCCTGCTCCACGGCCGACGCCAACATCTGCAACACCAAGAACTGCGGTGTCATGCAGCTGCGCAGCGGGGTCAAGGAAAGCTTCTTCGACTGGGGCGACCTGAACTGCAAACAGGACACCGCCCCGGTACTGAACGCCAGAGGCGAAACGGTGGGCTATGTGGAAACGGTGTCCGACCTGACGGCCACCCTGCGCGTCAAGAACTACACCGAACGGGAAGTGCAGCGCGTTGCCTTGAACTTGGAGCGCCTGGGCAGCGGCGACCTCAAACTCGATCTCACGGTGCCGGTGCCAGACCAATACACCCAGGAAGTGCAAACCCAGTTCAGAAAGATCAACGGTAGTTTCAAGGCGGTCGGCGCTTCGCTGAATGCACTGATCAGCGATGCCAGCATGTTGTCGGATGCTGCAGTGGAACTCAAGTTCGACGTGCGTGCGGATGCCACCAAGCACCAGGGCGATTACCGCCGGGTGATCGACGGTGTCAATGCCACGCTCGATGCCGTCGTCACACCCTTGAATGCCTTGATTGCGGAAGTCCAGCGATTGACCCAGGTGGTGATTGCGGGGCAGCTCACCGAACGCTGCGATGCTTCGCGCCATCGTGGTCAGTTCAAGGAGGTGGTGGAGGGACTCAACCAGATCATTGACGGCATCGTGCTGCCGGTGAACGAAGCCGTAGCCGTCCTCTCTGAAATGGAAAAGGGCGACCTGACCAAGACCGTCAACGGCAACTACAAAGGTCAACTGGGCGACTTCAAGAACACGGTCAACAACACCATTGCCAAACTCTCGCAAGTGATCAGCGAAGTCAACGCCGCAGCTGGCAACATCGCCTCGGCCAGCGAGCAGGTCTCGGCCACCGCGCAATCCATCAGCCAGGCCACCAACGAACAAGCAGCCAGTGTGGAAGAAACCAGCGCCACCATTGAGCAGGCCAGCGCCAGCATCAACCAGAATGCCGACAACGCCAAGGTGACCGATAGCCTGGCTTCCCAAGCGGCCATGCAGGCAGAAGATGGTGGCACCGCCGTCAAGGACACCGTCGCCGCCATGAAGCAAATCGCCGGCAAGATCGGCATCATCGACGACATCGCCTACCAGACCAACCTGCTGGCCCTGAACGCTGCCATTGAAGCGGCCCGTGCCGGTGAACATGGCAAAGGTTTTGCCGTGGTGGCCGCCGAAGTGCGCAAGCTGGCCGAGCGCAGCCAGGTGGCGGCGCAGGAAATCAGCGCACTCGCCAGCGGCAGCGTGGACATGGCGGAGATCGCAGGCAAGTTGTTAGACGCCATCGTGCCCGCCATTGGCAAGACCTCGGAGCTGGTGCAAGAGATTGCGGCCGCGTCCAATGAGCAGTCCAGCGGCATGGGCCAGATCAACACCGCCATGAATCAGCTCAACCAGATCACTCAGCAAAACGCCAGCAGCAGCGAAGAGCTGGCCGCGACCGCCGAAGAGATGAGCAGCCAGGCCACGCAGTTGCAGGCGGTGATGAGTTTTTTCAGGGTAGGGGCTGCACGCTGAACGGGTGTAGGTCGCTATAAAAACAATAGCTGCCTACGCATGATCTTCTAGGGCCAGGGATACAAATCATTAATTAAATTGAAGAGGGATAAGTATGAAAAATTTGACGGTGGGAAAAAAACTGGGGCTGGGCTTTGGCTTGGTACTGGCACTGATGGCATTGATTGCCGCCGTGGGCATGCTGGGCATGAAGCATTCCAACGAGCAGCTTGAAGACATTGTGGGTGACAACATGCATAAGATGGAGCTGGTGGGCACCATGTCGGATTCGGTGTACATCGCCGCAGGAGCCATGCGCAACATGATGTTGCTTGAATCGGTGGATGCCAAAAAGGCCGAGAAAACCAAGTTCGATGCCGCACGGGAAAACTACAACAAAGCGAGGGATTCACTGGAGAAGCTTCCAGCCGGTGAGAAGGGGCAAGCCCTCCGCGCCAAGATCAAGGAAGCCGCCGCTGCTGGGCGCTCCATCAACAATAATGTGATGGAACTGTCTCTTGCAAGCAAGGACAGTGAGGCGCGCCAATTGTTCGTCAAAGATGCGGCACCGCTGATGCAGAAATGGCAGGATGCCCTGGATGAAAACACCTCGTTCCAGAGCGAGAACAGCAAGCAAGCCGCCAAGGACGCTGCCGCTAACTACGCCAGCGCCAGCACCCAGATGATGGCGCTGGCGGTGGTGGCCATGCTCTTGGGTGCAGGCATTGCGTTTGTCATTACCCGTGGACTGGGCAAGCAGCTCGGTGGTGAGCCCGATGCGGCAGCCGCCGTTGCCACCAAGATCGCCGCCGGTGACCTCTCCAGCAAGATCGAGATCAAGGCGGGCGACACCAGCAGCTTGTTCTACGCCATGAACGCCATGCAGACCAACCTCACCGGCATCGTCGGCGACATTCGCAACATCGTGGCCCAGGCCAACAAGGGCGATTTCAGCACCAAGATCAAGCTTGACGGCAAAGCCGGTTACACCAAAGAATTGTCCGAGTTGCTCAACCAGCTGTCTGACACGGTGGACACCGCCTTTGGCGACACCATCCGCGTGGCCGAAGCCCTGGCCAAGGGCGACCTGAGCCAAAAAGTGACCCGCGACTACCAGGGGGCCTTCAACCGAGTCAAACAAAGCGTCAACGCCACGGCAGAATCCCTCACCGGCATCGTGGGCGAAATCCGCACCATCGTGGCTCTGGCCAACAAGGGCGATTTCAACACCAAGATGGATTTGAACGGCAAGGCCGGTTACACCAAAGAGTTGTCCGAGCTGCTTAACCAGCTGTCCAACACCATCGTCATCGCCTTCGACGACACCATCCGCGTAGCGCAGGCCCTGGCCAAGGGCGACCTGAGCCAGAAGGTCACCCGCGACTATGAAGGCGCCTTCAATCAGGTTAAACAAGGCGTCAACACCACAGCAGACTCTTTAACCCAGATCGTTGGCGAAATTCGCACCATCGTGGCCCTGGCTAACAAAGGCGACTTCAACACCAAGATGGATCTGAACGGCAAGGCCGGGTACACCAAGGAACTCGCCGAGCTGCTCAATCAACTCTCCAACACAGTGGACACCGCCTTTGGCGACACCGTCCAGGTGGCCCAGGCGCTTGAGCAGGGTGACTTGACGCAGGTTGTTACCCGCAACTATGAAGGAGCCTTCGACAAGGTCAAGCAAGCGCTGAACAACACGGTGGCCAAACTCTCGCAAGTCATCGGCGAAGTCAACGCTGCTGCAGGCAACATCGCCTCGGCCAGCGAAGAAGTCTCGGCCACCGCGCAATCGATCAGCCAGGCCACCAGTGAACAGGCGGCCAGCGTGGAAGAAACCAGCGCCACCATTGAGCAGGCCAGCGCCAGCATCAACCAGAACACCGACAACGCCAAGGTGACCGACGGTATCGCCTCCCAAGCAGCCAAACAAGCCGAGCAAGGTGGCGCCGCCGTCAAGGACACCGTCGCCGCCATGAAGCAAATCGCCGGCAAGATCGGCATCATTGACGACATTGCCTACCAGACCAACCTGCTGGCCCTGAACGCTGCCATTGAAGCGGCTAGAGCTGGCGAACATGGCAAAGGCTTTGCCGTGGTGGCCGCCGAAGTGCGCAAGCTGGCCGAACGCAGCCAGGTGGCGGCGCAGGAAATCAGCGAACTCGCCCGTGGCAGCGTGGACAAGGCTGAGGGCGCAGGCAAGCTGCTCGATGAGATCGTGCCCGCCATTGGCAAGACCTCGGAGCTGGTGCAGGAGATTGCGGCAGCGTCCAGCGAACAGTCCAGCGGCATTGGCCAGATCAACACCGCCATGAGCCAGCTCAACCAGATCACCCAGCAAAACGCCAGCAGCAGCGAAGAGCTGGCCGCCACCGCTGAAGAGATGAGCAGCCAGGCCACGCAGTTGCAAGATGTGATGAGCTTCTTCAATGTGGGCGTCAACGGCCATGCGCGCAGCGCCACCGTCAGTACCAAGGCCGCGGGCAAGCCCAAGGCGGCAACCAGTCCATTGGCTGCGCGCACACCGGCTGCCAAAAGGGCCGCCCCTACCGAAGCCAACTTCGTCAAGTTTTAAGGAAATTTCAAGATGGGCGAATTGATTCGAACTTCACAAAACTTGCCAGCTGTGCTGAATGCAAGTCTGGGCCAGATCGACCAGCACCAGTACCTGACCTTCATGCTCGGGGGCGAGACCTACGCCATGGGCATTTTGGCGATTAAGGAAATCATCGAGTACGGCAGCCTGACCGAGGTGCCGCGCATGCCCGGCTTTATCCGCGGCGTGATCAACCTGCGCGGTGCCGTGGTGCCGGTCATCGACCTGAGTGCGCGCTTTGGCAAGCCCGCCACCACGGTGACGCGGCGTACCTGCATCGTGATCGTGGAGGTAGCCAGCGGCAACCCCGATCAGCTCGAGACCCAGGTGGTGGGCGTGATGGTGGACGCGGTCAACGCGGTGCTGGAAATCCCGGCGGCAGAGATCGAGCCACCGCCATCCTTTGGTGCCCACATTCGTGCTGACTTCATGCACGGCATGGGCAAGGTGGGGGGCAAGTTTGTCATCCTGCTGAATATTCACAACGTGCTGTCAGTCGATGAGATGGCCAGTCTGGCTGGCGTGGCAGGGGCTGAAGCGGTGCTGGCGTAAGCCCTCAAATCAGATATGCGCAGCTTGCCCAATAGTCTCTACAGCCCACTGGTTAAGGCTTTTGCCGTGCGATGCGGCAGCAATGGCCGCAGCTTCGTGGATGGCAGGATCAAGCCGCAGCGAAAACTTTCCCGAGAAGTTGCGGCGGGGTTCGATGCCGCGTTCCTTGCAGAATTCGAGATGGATGCGCAGGGAGGTTTCGCCCTCCCGTTTCAAACCTTCGACATCGGTGGCATAAAAATCCGCGCCGCCGTTGAGGCCGATAAATTCGCCCCGGAACATCTGGATGTCCGGGTCGTAGGAAATGATGGCTTGGTAACCGTTAATCGTCATCGTGTTCATGGTGTTACTCCGTGTTCTTCCAGCCATTTTCTGATGGATGCCACTGCACCCTTGTCCGTATCCGGCGCGGGATGCGGGCGATGGAAAGTACGCGCCTGGCCGAATAATTCCACGCAAACCCGGGAACCTTCGCGCTCGGCGATATATGCCCCAAGCTCAACAAATAGCGCTTCGATGTCCGTCCATCGGACATTGGCCGATACGGGCCGGGCAAATATCAATTCGAGCGTGCGTTGGTGTTTGCGTTTCATGTGTCAAATGATACCGGAAAATGGTGTCAATGTCATTGCAAGCGCACAGGACGGTCGCCGAGAAAACATCGTGGCTCCGGAGATTGCCGGGCAATTAAAGCTTTAAAAGAGAACTGTATGACAAGCAACATGACCATCCCCTGGACGCCGGATATGAACACCGGCATTGAGGTTATCGACAATCAGCACAAACGAATTGTGGATTACATCAACTATTTGGGGCAGGCCATTCATCAGCGAAACCGGGCAACGGTCGGCACCGTGCTCGATGAGTTGGTGGACTACACCATCTCGCACTTCGCTTTTGAAGAAAGTTTGCAGGAAGAGGTTGGTTACCAGTTTGCCAAGCCCCACAAGGCCGTGCATGACGTGTTCATCAAACGGGTGGAGAAATACCAGGAAAAGCACTGCGCCGGAGCAGATGTTTCGCTACAACTGCACAGCATGCTCAGCACTTGGCTGATTCACCATATCAAACGCGATGACATGGCCTATGTCTCTGAAGTGAACGCCAAAATCACCTCCGTCATCCAGAATAAAAAAGAGGGCAACTGGCTGGGTCGCTCACTGGGCAGGTTCTTCAAGTAACGAAAATAACAGTCGCTATTAACTTGATAGCTGATGACGCCCGTCTTTAGTGCGTTAGAGGCATAAATGATAAATGACTTATAAACCGTTGGAAAATTTGCTGTGTTCAATACCCTGACAATTCGCTTTCGTCTGGCCGCTGGCTTGGGTGCTGTGATGCTGGTCTTCCTGAGCGTGCTGCTGTTGCTCGGCAGCGCGCTAGGCGAGGTTAAAAAAGGCGCAGAGCAGATCCGGCAAGAGACCTTGCCGTTCATCATGGTGCTCGATGAGATGGCACTGAGCGTGTCGCAAGTGCAGCAGTTTCTGACCGATGTGAGCGCCACCCACAACGCGGATGGCTACAAGGATGCCGATGCCGCCGCGCAGCGTTTTACCAGCGGCGTCGCCAAGTTCAAGGCGATGTACCAGCGCAAAAATGACACCCGCTCGCTCAAAGCTCTGGATGGCCTTGAAACCCGGTTTCAGGTGTTTTATGTCTTGGGCAAGGACATGGCCGCTGTCTATGTGGCCAAGGGCGTCGAGGCCGGTAATGGGGTGATGGAAAAGTTCGACAAGGAAAGCGCGGCCTTGAATGAGGTCATGGACGGGTTTCGCGCCAGCCAAGTGAAAGAGGCGGGCGAGATCACAGCGGCCACGAGTGCGTCCGTGATTTCATTGCAGCGTTTGATGGTGGTGGGCTCCGGGGTGGCCTTGTTGCTGGCGGTGTTCATCGGTTTATGGATTAGCCGCTCCCTGATGCGGCAGTTGGGTGGCGAGCCGAAGGTGGCCGCCGATGTCGCCAACCAAATCGCTGCAGGTGACCTGAGCGCCACGGTTCACGTTCAGCCAGGCGACAGCATCAGTTTGATGGCCGCGATGAAGAGCATGAGCGAAGCACTGCGGGAGGCGGCGTTGGCTGCCGAAGTGAATGTGCGTATCAAGTCCACGCTGGACAATGCCGCCGTGAACGTGATGATGGCCGACAACGACGGCGTCATCCGCTACATGAACAAGGCCACCGAGGCGCTGATGCAGCGCGCGGAGTCGAACATGCGCAAGGTTTTGCCGCACTTCAGTGCCGACAAGATCATTGGTCAGAACTTTGACATCTTCCACAAGAATCCCAGCCACCAGCGCAACATGCTGGCGCATCTGAAAGACACCTACGTCACCCAGATCACCGTGGGCGACCTGATCATGAGGCTCTGCGCCAGCCCGATTTACGATGAGAAGGGCGCGCGTCTGGGCACGGTGCTGGAGTGGGTTGACCGCACCGCAGAGGTCGCGGCCCAGCGACAAGCTGCCGCCGTGACCGAGGCCGCACTGCAAGTCAAGACCACGCTGGACAATGCCGCCGTGAACGTGATGATGGCCGACAACGACGGCGTCATCCGCTACATGAACAAGGCCACCGAGGCGCTGATGCAGCGCTCGGAATCGAATCTGCGCAAGGTGTTGCCGCACTTCAGTGCCGACAAGATCATTGGTCAGAACTTTGACATCTTCCACAAGAGCCCCAGCCACCAGCGCAACCTGCTGGCGCATCTGAAAGACACCCACGTTACCCAGATCACCGTGGCCGACCTGATCATGAAGCTCAGCGCCAGCCCGATCTACGATCAAAAGGGTGAGCGCCTGGGTACGGTGCTGGAATGGGTGGACCGCACCAGCGAGGTCGTGGCCGAGCAAGAAATTGCAACCCTGGTTGCCGCCGCAGTCGAAGGCGATTTCAGCAAACGTGTCAACGTGAATGGCAAGGTGGGCTTTTACAAGCAGGTCGCCCAAGGCATGAACGAAGTCGTGAGCACCAACGAGCGGGGGCTCAACGATGTGATCCGGGTGCTTGATCATTTGGAACGGGGCGATTTGACCCATCGCATCGACAAGGACTATCGGGGTGCCTTTGCCGTGCTCAAGTCGTCCATCAACAACACCACCTACAAGCTGGCGCAGACGATGAGCGACGTGCGCAGTGCTGCAGATATGCTGGTGTCGGCCTCTGAGACGGTAAGCGCCACCAGTCAAAACATGAGCCACGCTGCCAGCGAACAGGCCGCCAGCGTGGAAGAAACCAGCGCCTCGGTCGAGCAGATGAGCGCCAGCATCAACCAAAACACCGACAACGCCCGGGTGACCGACAGCATGGCTGCGCAGGCGGCCAAGCAAGCCGTGGAAGGCGGCGTGGCCGTCACTGAAACCGTAGCGGCCATGAAAGCCATTGCGGGCAAGATCGGCATCATCGACGACATTGCCTACCAGACCAACCTGCTGGCCCTGAATGCGGCCATTGAAGCGGCTAGAGCTGGCGAGCATGGCAAGGGTTTTGCTGTGGTGGCCGCTGAGGTGCGCAAGCTGGCTGAGCGCAGCCAGGTGGCATCGCAGGAAATCAGTGTGCTGGCCCGCAGCAGCGTGGACAAGGCCGAGAGCGCGGGCAAGTTGCTCGAAGAAATGGTGCCCGCCATTGCAAAAACCTCAAGCCTGGTGCAAGAGATTGCGGCAACTTCCGGTGAGCAGTCCAGCGGCGTGGGTCAGATCAACACCGCCATGGCACAGCTCAACAACATTACCCAGCAGAACGCCGCCAGCAGCGAAGAGCTGGCCGCTACCGCTGAGGAGATGAGCAGCCAGGCCATGCAGTTGCAAGAGGTGATGGGTTTCTTTAGGGTGAATGAATGATGAATCTTTCCTTGCCAAGTGAAGACAAGTCGCTGTCCGTGAAAAGACTCGATCAGGCGTACCGGCGGGTCGGTGTGTCGGTCGCGGCCAGCGTGCTGATCTCTACCCTGGTCGTTGTCGCCTTGTGGCCGCTCGTTGCCCACCGGAGCTTGTTGGCTTGGCTGGTTGCCATATCGTCGGTCCTGGCGGTTCGCTACCTGTTTGCCCGCCGCTTCTTGAGGCTGAACCAGGTCGGCCACATCGAGCCGGGCACCTGGACCACGGGTTATGTGATCGGTGCTGCCACCACCGGTTTGTGCTGGGGTGTCACCGTTTTCTTCTTTCCCGAATTTCCCCTGGATCAGTCGACCATGTTGCTGGTCTTCGTGATTGCGGGGGTCAGCGCTTTTGCCAGCGCATCGATGGCGCCGATTCCATTGGCGGCCAATGTTTTCATGCTGTTCTCTTTGCTGCCGGTGGCCCTGTGGTTGTTCTCTGGCGACCAGCGCATGCAATGCATGACGGCATCGATCACGCTGATCTATCTGGGCGTGATGCTGCTACAGTCCCGCCATATTCACGGTACCGTCACGCATCTTCTGGTCTCCACCGAGCAGAACAACGCGTTGACTGCTGCGGTGCAGGAGCGCGAGGCGCGCCACCGTGCCCAAAGCAACCTGCTGCAATCGGTGTTGGAGAGCGCATCCGACGTGAGCGTTTGGGCGCTGGACCGTGACTACCGCTACCTCATGTTCAATGCCAAGCACAGGGAAAATGCGAAAAGGCTAAGGGGGGTGGACATTGCCGTCGGCATGAACGTCCTCGACATGAGCCAGCGCGAGGAACTCAGGGAGTCTTGCCGCCAGAGTTTCGGGCAAGTGCTGGCGGGTCATGCCCTCTGCATCGAAGTGCGGGAAGAGGTTGTGCAAGACGGTAGCACGACCTACGAATACTACGAACACCACGGATCTCCGATTCGCAATGAGGATGGCGAAGTCGTTGGGCTGACCATCTTCACGCATGACATCACCGAGCGCAAGCGCATGGAAAGTAAGCTGAAGGATTCACACGACTTCCTCAACACGGTCATCAACTCCATTTCCGACCAGGTATCCGTCAAGGACAGCCAGCATCGCTGGGTACTGCTCAATGATTGCTGTTGTACTTTGATCGGTCACCCGCGCGAAGTTCTGCTTGGCAAGTCCGATTACGACTTCCTGCCCAAGGAACAGGCCGATGTGTTCTGGGAAAAAGACAATTTGGTTTTCATGTCCGGCGAGGTTAACGTCAACGAGGAAGTCATCACCTCCGCGGCTGGCGTCACGCGTCACCTGCTGACCCAAAAATCCCCTTTTACGTTCAGCGATGGGAAGCGCTATATCGTCGCCACCAGCCGCGACATCACCGAGCGCAAGTGCATGGAGATAGCCATGGCGCAGCGTGAGCGGGAGTTCCGCAGTCTGGCCGAGAATCTTCCCCTCAATATTGCGCGTTGGGATTGCCAGGGACGCTATGTGTATCTCAATCCAAGCCTCGAGCGTTTGTTCGGCGGTGCGGATGCCGTGATCGGCAAGACCAAGAGCGAGGCTTTCCCCGATGGCCGCTTTGCGGAAATGGAAGCAGCCATTCTTAATGTCGTCGCAACCAGAACAATGACATGCGCCAGGCGTCAACTCGTTCCAAACGAAAGCGGAGATGTGCGCCTGCACGACCTGAAACTGCTGCCGGAATTCAATGCGGCAGGGGAAATCATCGGGGTACTGGGCATCGGCAATGATCTGACGGATAACTACCGCATGGAAGATGCGCTGCAGGACAACCTGCGCTTTACCCGCGAACTGATCGAAGCCATTCCCGGCCCGGTCTTTTACAAAGATGCGGATGGCATTTATCTGGGGTGCAATGCCGCCTTTGAGCGGTTCTACGCGCTACGGCGCGACGACCTCATCGGCAAGGGGGTGTTCGACATGTGGCCCAAGGATCTGGCGGAGCGTTATCACGCGGCGGATCGGCAATTGATCGAAAACCCCGGCATCCAGATTTACGAAGCCCAGATGCAAACACCGCTAGGTCGCCGTGACGTGGTTTTTCACAAGGCCACATTCGCTCGGGCCGACGGCAGCGTCGGCGGCCAGGTCGGCGTCATCCTCGATATCACCGAGCGCAAGCAAGCGCAGCAGAAGTTGGAGTTGCTGAACCGCGCGATCGACATGTCGGGAGATGCCGTTTACCTGATGGATGAGCAGCTACGCTTTAACTATGTAAATGAAACCGCTTGCCGTGCACTGGGTTATAGCCGCGAAGAACTGCTCAGCATGGATACGTGTGACATCGACCCCGATCTACCGCGCGAAGTGATATTGAAAGACATCAAGGAGTCTCCGCTCGGGGTGGCATCCAGCATCGAATCGCGCCACCGTGCCAAAGACGGGCACATCTATCCGGTCGAAATCTGCGGCGTGCAGTTTGAGAATGATGGCGTAAGGTTTTCCCTCTCCGTGGTACGCGACATTACCGAGCGCAAGTTTGCCGAGCAGTATGAGCAATTCCGCAGCCACACTTTGGAGGTCATTGCGGGAGATCATTCGCTGCCAAGTATTCTTGAGGAGGTGGTGCGCGGCGTGGAGCAGCTTAAGCCCGGGATGATTTGCAGCATCCTGCTGCTCGATAGCGAGGGAAGGTGTCTGCGCAAGGGAGCGGCCCCAAGCTTGCCGGACTTTTATAACGAGGCAGTTGATGGCCTTGAAATCGGTATCGGCGTGGGATGTTGCGGGACGGCTGCGGCAACCGGGGAGCGCGTGGTTATTGAGAACATCCAGACGCATCCGCATTGGGAAGTCGTCAGAGAGCTGGTGATTCAAGCAGGACTGGTTGCTTGCTGGTCGCAACCTATTCTGGCTGCTTCGGGGAAAGTGCTGGGGACGTTTGCAATTTATCACCGCGAGTCGCATTCACCCTCGGCGTTCGATATTGCCTTGATTGAAAAGTTAGCCCGTCTGGCCAGCATTGCCATCGAGCACAAGCAGGCGGAAGAAGCCGTGCAACGCTCCGAGCAGTTGGTGCGCTCCGTGATTGACGCCACGCCAGACTGGATATTCATCAAGGATCAGGATCATCGCTATCAACTGGTCAACCAGGGCTATGCCAACGCCTTGCACATCGCTCCCGAGGATTTCATCGGCAAGAACGATCTTGATCTGGGTTTCCCCGAGGAGCTGGTGAAAGGCAATCCGGAAAAAGGCATACGCGGTTTTTGGGCGGACGACCAGCTGGTGATGGAGGGCAATGTAACGCAAATCTATCCGGACGATCCCGCCACCATCGACGGTGTGGTGCATACCTTCCATTCCATCAAGGTCCCCCTGCGGGATGCCGAAGGACAAGCCAGGAGCGTTCTTGCATTTTGCCGCGACATCACCGAGCGCAAGCAGGCGGAAAACTATCTGGAGGAGATGCGCGCACGCCTGCAAACGGTGATGGACACCATTCCTGACATGGTCTGGCTCAAGGATGCCGATGGCGTGTATATGTCGTGCAACGCTGCATTCGAGCGATTTTTCGGGGCAAGCGAGGCCGAAATTGTCGGCAAGACGGACTACGATTTTGTTGATGCCGAACTGGCCGATTTCTTCCGGGTAAAGGATCGGAAAGCAATCGAGTCCGGCGAGGTCCGCATCAACGAGGAATGGGTGACTTTTGCGCACGACCATCGCCGGGCTTTGCTGGAGACGCGCAAGGTGCCTTTGTTTGATGCGTCGGGCAAGGTCGCCGGGGTGCTGGGTATTGGCCGCGACATCACCGAGCGCCAACAGGCGCAGGATGCCTTGTTCAAACGTCAGGAGGAATTCCGCGCGTTGGCCGAGAATTCGCCCGACATCATCATGCGCTATGACCGCGACTGCCGCCGTATTTACGTCAACCCGGCTTTCATGATGCAAACCGGCAAGACGGCGCAGGAGTTATTGGGCGAAACCCCGATCAGTTATTCGTCGTTGCCACAGGCTGTGCTGTATCAAAAGGCCTTGCAGCATGTGATCGCAGGTGGCAGGGAAATAGGCCACGAATATACCGGGCCGGACATGATCGTTACCGACTTTCGCATCGTGCCGGAGCGAGATGCATGCGGGAAAATTTCAAGTGTGCTGGCCATCGGTCGCGACATCACTGAGCGCAAGCAAGCTGAGCGTGCGCAACAGGATAACTTTGAGGAGATCATTGCGATCAACCAGCAGCTGGAAGAAAGCGCTAGAGACTTGGAGGAACAAGCGGTCAAGTTGGATGCATCCAGAGAGCAACTCCAGCTCACCGAGGCCTGGTACCGCGGCATCCTGCATTCCGCGCCCGACGGCATGCTGGTGGTGAATCAGCGCGGCATCATCACGCTGGTCAATGCGCAGCTGTGCCGGATGTTTGGTTATGCAGATGACGAGTTGAATGGCCTGCCCATTGAGCAACTGGTGCCACAAGGTATGCGCGACGCGCATGTCAACAAACGCGTCGATTTTCTCGGCGGGCATTCAAGAATGTCGAGGAAGCATGGGGCAATTGCCAATCTGCGTGGGCGGCGCAAGGACGGCAGTGAGTTCGCAGTGGATATCGCCCTGTCTCGATTACCCGATTCCGTCGGTGATATGGGGGTTGTGTGCGCCGCTATACGCGACATCACTGAGCAGCAGCGTTTGGAGACTGCGCTAGCCAAGCGTGAGCACGAGTCGCGCACCTTGATTGAGAACACGCCTGATGCCATTGCCCGCCATGACTGCAATGGTGCCTACATTTTTGCCAATCCGGCGCTGGCCGATAGTTTTAAAGGTGGCATTGCCACGATGCTGGGCAGGAAACCGACTGAAATACGGCACACAGATCATTCGGCAATGTATGAGGAAAAAATCCGCGAGGTGGTCACGACCGGCTCCAACACCGAGTTTGAATTGGTCTGGCCGGACAAGGATGGGCACGATGTCTGTAGCCATGTCCGCCTCACTGCGGAGTTTGATGCCCTTGGAACCGTTGTCACCGTACTGGCCGTAGGGCGCGACATCACCGAGCTGAACGCCTTCCGCCAAAAAATCCACCAAATGGCGTTCTACGATGCGCTGACCTCGCTGCCCAATCGCGCGCTGTTCAACGATCGTTTGCGTCAAATGCTGACGGATGCGCAGTGGCATGAGCAGAAGGCCGGCGTGATGTTGCTGGACCTGGACCGTTTCAAGGCAATCAACGATTCGCTTGGTCACCCGGCTGGCGACGAATTGCTGCGCGAGGTGGCGCTTCGGCTGAGCTTTTGTGTGCGCAGCTATGACACCGTTGCCCGGTTGGGCGGTGACGAGTTCGCCATCTTGTTGCCAGACATCCGCAACGGCGACGACCTTGGGCGGGTTGGCAACAAAATTCTTGCGGCATTTAACGCGCCGTTCATGCTGGAGGGCAAAGAAGTGTTTACATCCACCAGTATCGGCATTGCAGTGTTCCCTGAGGACAGTGCCAATGCGGACGACCTGATCAAGCAGGCCGACTCGGCCATGTATTTCGCCAAACGATCCGGGCGCAATAATTTCCGTTTTTATTCCAAAGACCTGACCGCCAGCGCGGGCGAGAGGCTGTCGCTGGAGTCCGAGTTGCGCCGCGCCGTTGAACGCGACGAGCTGGAGCTGTATTACCAGCCGAAGATACGGCTGGCCGACAATCAGTTGATCGGCTCGGAGGCCTTGTTGCGCTGGAATAATCCGCAGCGCGGCCTGGTCCCGCCGGACCAGTTCATCTCTATTGCCGAAGACAGCGGACTTATCATCGAGATTGGCGAATGGGTGCTGCGCGATGCTTGTCGTACCGCCTGCGACTGGAATGGCGCGGGCAAGCCTTTGCACAAGGTCGCCATCAATCTGTCAGCACGTCAGTTCCAGTCCAACAACCTGCTCGAGACGGTGTGCCACATCCTTGACGAAACCGGCTGCCTGCCAAGCTGGATCGAGCTGGAGATCACCGAGAGCCTGTTGCTCGACGAGCAGGGCGACGTACTGGAGACGCTGAAGGCTTTTCGCATCATCGGCATCTCCATCGCCATTGATGATTTTGGCACCGGCTATTCGTCGTTGAGCTATCTGGCCCGGTTCCCGATCAACACCCTGAAGATTGATCGTTCGTTCATCCGAACCGTGACCACTGAACATTACCGTGCCGAATTGGTGAAAGCGATCCTGTCCATTGCACGCTGCCTGGGCCAGGACGTGGTGGCTGAGGGCGTTGAGACGACCGAGCAGGCGGAGTTTTTGCTCGCGCACGGCTGCCAAATCGCGCAGGGTTACCTCTTTAGCAAGCCGATACCCAAGGCTGCGTTTGAGGCGTTTTATGCCCGCACGATGAATGAATATGAAGCGTTATCTTGAAACGGCTCCCGGTCTTTTTTATACCGTCACGCACCGCCCTGACGGACGCACGTCGATGTCGTTTGTCAGTCTGGGCGCAGGGGGTGACGCAGACCTGTATGCCGTGTGTGCGGCACAAGACGGCAACATACACGATGGCATTGAGCCCCTGTTGGCGCTGATCCATTCAGATGACATTGATCGGTATTTTGATGTGCGGGAAGCATCAAAACGGACGATGTCGTTGTTTCATGCCGAGTTTCGTATCCTGCATCCTGAAAATGGTGAGCGTCGAGTTGAACTGCGGGCCTTGCCCGAGAGTGACTCTGATGGTTGTGTCTGTTGGCACAGTTGTTTGATGGATGTTTCTGCGAAAAAGCCAATCGCATGCGAGTTGAAACAGAGTGAGTCATGTGCCAGCGATCTGATGTCGGCTGAGTGGGAGTTGCGCACCCTGCTGGACAACACCCCAGACACCATCGCGCGCTACGACAAGGATTGCCGCCGTACCTATGTCAACCGGGCTTTCAGTGGGATGGTGAAAGGCGGTGCGACGGCACTGCTGGGTGCCACGCCGTCGCAATGTCCGGGCGGACTTCATGCGGCCATCTATGAAAGCAAGATCAATGAAGTGTTTGAACAGGGTAGGGCCGTCGAGTTTGAATTGAAGTGGACGGATCGCAACGAACAAGAAATGTGCAGCCACATTCGCCTGACCCCCGAGCGAGATGCGACAGGCCAGGTGGTGAGCGCATTGGCGGTGGGGCGAGATATCACTGAGTTGAATGTGTATCGGTACAAAATTCACCAGATGGCGTTTTACGACGAGTTGACGGCATTGCCCAACCGCGCACTCTTCAAAGACCGCCTGCATCAAATGATCATCGATGCCGCCTGGCACGGGCAGCAAGCCGGTGTCATGCTGCTCGATCTGGATCAATTCAAAACGGTGAACGACACCCTGGGCCACCCGGCAGGCGACCAGTTGCTGCGCCAGGCTGCAAAGCGCATTGCCGGTTGCATGCGCGCTTACGACTGCGTGGCACGTTTTGGCGGGGATGAATTTGCCATTTTGTTGCCCAAGATACGCACCGCAGAAGACCTGGGGCGCATTGCCTGCAAGATTTTGAACACCTTCGATGAACCTTTTACGCTGGAAGGCCATGAGGTATTTAGCTCTACCAGCATTGGCATTGCGGTATATCCTCAGGACGGCAGGCATGCCGATGAGCTTGTCAGGCTGGCCGATACCGCTATGTACGGAGCCAAGCGGACCGGTCGCAACAACTTTCGCTTCTATTTCAAGGAGTTGACGGTCTTTTCCAATGAGAAGCTGGCACTGGAGTCCGAATTGCGCCGGGCGCTGGAGCGCCAGGAGCTTGAGCTGTATTACCAACCCAAAATCCTGCTGGAAGGCGGCAGCCTGATCGGCTCAGAGGCCTTGTTGCGCTGGAACAATCCCCGGCGCGGTCTGGTGCCGCCGGACCAGTTCATCCGTATTGCTGAAGACAGTGGGCTGATCGTGGAGATTGGGGCTTGGGTGCTGATGGATGCCTGCCGCACCGCCTGTGCCTGGAATGGCCCTGACAAGCCGTTGCACAAGGTGGCCATCAACCTGTCGGTAAGGCAGTTCCAGGCCAGCAATTTGTTGGAAACAGTTCGCGAGGCACTGACGTACACCGGTTGCCAGCCTCAGTGGATTGAACTGGAGATCACCGAGAGTTTGTTGCTGGACGAGGATGGCGAGGTATTGGCAACCCTCAATGCTTTCCAGAGCCTGGGTATTTCAATTGCCATTGACGACTTTGGTACTGGCTATTCGGCACTGAGTTACCTGGCGCGGTTTCCAGTCAACATCCTGAAGATCGACCGCAGCTTCATCAACGCCATCACGGTGGAGCGTTACCGTGCCGAGCTGGTCAAAGCCGTTATTTCGATTGCCCGTTGCCTGGGGCAGCAGGTGGTGGCCGAAGGGGTTGAAACGGTTGAGCAAGCCGCTTTTTTGCGGGCGCATGGCTGCCAAATGGCACAGGGCTATTTGTACAGCAAGCCGGTGACCAAGGCGGTGTTCGAGTCCTTGTTGCTGTCTTTTGCCCAAGCTCACTGACCCTTTAAATGTCCCCATCATTGATGTCGATGTGTAAAGAAATCCCTACATAAATTCAGCAAATCCCTACATCAAAACCAAGATCGCCTGATAGCCCAAAACGCAGATTTACGCGATCCTTGCTCAACTGTTCATTGCATTGCAACAAAAGGAAATAATGGCAATTATTGAGGCATACCCAAAAACTGTATCCAGTCGTGGCACAACCGCGCTGGCAGGTGCTGTCGTGCTGCAAGACCAGGAGTTCGTCAAGTTCAGCGAGCTGATTTACCGCATTGCCGGTATCAGCATGGCACCGAGCAAAAAACCGCTGGTGTCGAGCCGCTTGGCAAAGCGGCTCAAACACTTCGACCTGAGCAGTTATGGTGACTATTTCCGCTTCATCACCTCGCCCCAAGGCAAAGAGGAATTGCAGATGACTGTGGACATGCTGACCACCAATGAGACACATTTTTTCCGAGAACCCAAGCATTTTGATTTTTTGCGTCAACGCATCATCCCCGAGCGGCGCAAAGGGGCGGCGTTTCGGGTCTGGAGTGCAGCCTGCTCCAGCGGCGAGGAGCCTTACAGCATCGCCATGGTGCTTGATGATTTGCTGGCCAGCCAGCCCTGGGAAATACTGGCCTCAGACATCAGCACTCGTATTGTGGACAAGGCGCGCAGCGGTATTTACCCCATGGAGCGCATGCCGGAAATTCCAAAACCCTATTTGAACCGCTATTGCCTCAAGGGTGTGGGCGAATATGACGGCACCTTGCTGGTTGAAAAATTCTTGCGTGATCGGGTGCGCTTCATGCTGCACAACCTGACCGAAGCGCCCGCCAAACTGGGTGAGTTTGATGTCATTTTCCTGCGCAATGTGATGATTTATTTTGACCAGGAAACCAAGCAGAAGGTGGTGGCGCGGCTGCTGCCGTTGCTGCGGCCCGGGGGGTACTTTTTTGTGGGGCATTCAGAAAGCCTCAATGGTGTGACGGATGCCCTCAAACCGATGGCGCCGGCTATTTACAAAAAACCAGACTGATGAAAAAACCAGCGCACACCATGGACATCTTCCTGCAACCAGGCGAGGTGTATTTTGGTGGGCGTGATACACGCATTCGTACGGTATTGGGTTCATGCGTAGCCATCACCATGTGGCATCCGGGCATGTTGGCCGGTGGCATGTGCCATTACATGCTGCCAGGGTCATCGGGCGGAAAACGATCTTCGCTGGATGGGCGTTACGCGGATGAAGCTCTGGCGTTGATGCTGCTGGAAGTACGAAAAGTCCACACCACACCCGACGAATACCAGGTCAAGTTGTTTGGCGGTGGGCACATGTTTTCGGCGCATCAAAACACAAGCAGCGAGCATGTGGGTTCAAAAAATGTCGATATGGCGCGTCTTTTGATGAAGCGCCACGGTTTTAAAATTCACGCCGAGCATATGGGCGGTGTGGGCCATCGCAATTTGATGTTTGACTTGTGGAATGGTCATGTCTGGATGCGGCATCAACCGCCGACAACCACAAATCACAACAATGGAACTTTAAGTCTTCAGTGAAAGTATTGATCGTCGATGACTCTGCCGTGGTGCGCCAGGTACTCACCGCCACGCTGGGGGAAGACCCGGCTATTGAGGTGATTGGGGCTGCGTCTGACCCGGTGTTTGCCATGGATCGCATGCGCGTGCAGTGGCCCGATGTTATTGTGCTGGACGTGGAAATGCCCCGCATGGACGGCATCACGTTCCTGAAAAAACTCATGGCCGAGCGCCCGACGCCGGTGGTGATTTGCTCGACGTTGACCGAGAAGGGGGCCGCCACTACCATGCAGGCACTGGCGGCTGGCGCAGTCAGCATCGTGACCAAACCAACCCTGGGTCTGAAGCAGTTTTTGCATGACAGCTCCGACGACCTGATCAGCGCCGTCAAGGCGGCAGCACGCGCCAATATGCGTCGCCTCAAGCCCGCAAGTGACTCGCTTCAGGTTTCCCCCAAATTGTCCGCCGACGCCGTATTGCCTGCTTCTAACCATGCCATGGCGGAAACCACAGATCGGGTGGTGGCCATAGGTACCTCCACCGGCGGCACCCAGGCGCTGGAAGCGGTGCTGACCGCACTGCCCCGGGTGTGTCCGGGCATCGTGATTGTTCAGCACATGCCGGAAAAGTTCACCGAGGCTTTTGCCAATCGGCTCAATGGTTTGTGCCAGTTGGAGGTACGCGAAGCCAAGGGTGGGGACCGGGTGATACCTGGCCGTGCGCTGATCGCGCCCGGTGGTCGCCACATGTTGCTCAAGCGCAATGGCGCGCAGTATCACGTAGACATTGTGGATGGGCCGCCGGTCAGTCGTCACCGGCCATCGGTGGATGTGCTGTTCCGCTCGGTGGCCAAGTGCGCTGGCAAGAATGCGCTGGGCATCATCATGACCGGCATGGGCGACGATGGTGCCCGTGGACTAAAAGAGCTGCACGACACCGGCGCCCGCACACTGGCGCAGGACGAAGAAAGCTGTGTGGTCTATGGCATGCCCAAAGAGGCAGTTAAACTGGGAGCGGTGGATCGGATATTGCCTTTGAGCGAAATCCATGCGGAAATTCAACGTGTGTTGCAAGGAGGGCGGTGATGGGCGGTATTAATACATACATAGCAAAACCTGCCGTTCGCTTGCGCAGAAATAATTTTCGCCTGCTGGCGGTGTCGTTGGCCTGTGGTGTGTACATGGCCGCCGCCCAGGCCAAGGGCAGCACCGAAGTGCTGGATGTTACGCAGCGCCCGTTTGAGGAGCTGCTCAACACCGAGATCATCACCGCTGCCAAACTGGCTCACCAGATCAGTGGCGCGGCATCGGCCGTGTCCATCGTCACGGCGCAAGATATCCGGGCCTATGGCTACCGCACACTCGACGACATCCTGAGCAGCATGCGCGGCTTGCACATGGCGCACGATTATGAGTATGCCTATTTGGGCGGCCGGGGGTACAGCAATCCGAAGGACTATGCCGGTCGCATTACGTTGCTGATTGACGGTTATTCCGCAGCCGACAGCTTTTTTGGTCAGTCCTTTTTTGGTCAGGACGGTTTTCTGGATGTGGAGTTGATCGAGCGGGTGGAATACATCCCCGGTGGCGGTTCCAGCGACTACGGCGGTGGTGCCTTTTTGGGGGTGATCAACATCATCACCAAAAAAGGTTCTGACTTCAAGGGCACCCAAGTGGCCCTGGACTTTGCCAGCCACAACACGCAAAAACGCCGCGTGACTTGGGGGCAGAAATACGACAACGGTGCGGAACTGCTGCTCTCGGCTTCCGACTACAACAGTGACGGGCGCGACATCCTCATCGACCCCGTTGCCGGTACCCAAGCCAAGGCCGGCGAAGAACATAACCAGCGCTTGTTCATCAAGGGCAGCTATCAAGGCTGGACGTTGACTTCTGCGGTGGTGCAGCGGCCCATTCACTACCCCAACAGCCCAAGTGAAATCGATACGGACACCAGCGGTTTTACCAGCCTAAAGTACGACACAGAGCTATCGTCCAAACTCAAACTTTCCGCCCATGCTTATGCAGGCCAGTACCTGTTCGATGCCAACCTTGGCAGCGACTCACCCGATGCCGTGTGGTTCAGCACAGGGCGCTGGTGGGGCCTGGATACCAAGCTGGTCAGCACCACGGTGGACCAGCACACCTTGGTGGCGGGTGCCGAGTTTCGCGACGACTATCGGCAGTCCTACATCATCAATTTTGCGCCATGGTACGTTGACTCAAGTCGCAAGACTTTGAGTTTGTATGCCTACGACGACATCACGCTGGCCCCGAATGTGCAGCTTAATCTGGGGCTGCGCCATGACCGCCGTGACAACGATACCAGCAGCACCAATCCGCGTGCCGCACTGATCTACACCCCCTGGGCAGGTAGCACCTTCAAGCTCTCCAGCGGCATTGCGCACAGGCAACCAACGGCTGATCGTGAGTCTGAGTGGTGGAAGCCGTATCGGATCGAGCGGGTGCACACCACCGAACTGGTGTGGGAGCAGCGTCTGGATCAGTCCACCCGGTTGACCAGTTCGATCTACCACTACGACATTGACCAAATCATGCAGCAAGGCCCGGATGACGGCAAGCTGTTCACAAAAGGCGCTGAATTCGAGCTGGAGCGGCAGTGGTCGGGCGGCTCGCAACTGCGCATGAGTTACGCCTGGCAGCTGGCGCGAGATCAGAATGATCAGTCGCCGTTTAACTTGCCCAGGCACAATGCCAAATTCAACTACACCACGCCGCTGGCGGGGGAGTACTTGCGTTTGGGAATGGAACTGCAGTATCTGGGTAGCCGCCTGGGGTACGACGGTCAGGAAGTACCAGACACGACCGTGGCCAACCTGACGTTGACCAGCAAGAACTGGTGGCCGAACTGGCAATTGAGTCTGAGCCTGCGCAATGCCTTTAATAGCAGCAATGCTGATGTCCAAAATCCTGCCAACGGGGCACCTACTTTCCCCCGTGACGGGCGCAACCTCTGGTTGCAAATCAGCAGGGATTTCAAATGATGCGCCGCACATTTATCCCCCTGTTGTTGAGTCTGTTGGTAGCGCTGCCTATGGGACTGCGCGCGCAAACGCCAGAGGCCGTGCCGGAAAACACCATGAAAGCGGCTTACCTCTACAACTTTGCCCTGCTGACCACCTGGCCCGAATCTGCCAGTGCATCTGGCCCCGATTTCAATCTGTGCATTTATGGACAGGATGAATTTGGCCCGGCGCTGGACAAGCTGAACGGCAAGGATGTGAATGGACAGAAGGTGCGCGTCTTGCGGCTGGATCGCCCCGAAGATGCACTGCGCTGCCAACTGATCTTTATCAGCGACGCTAGTGCCAGCAGCCTGGCCCGGCTCACCGGTGCGCTGGGACATTCGCCAGTCCTGACCGTTGCTGATGACAAACCGGGGCAGTCTGCCATGATCAGCCTGACACCGCAAAACCAGCGGCTGACCTTCACCATCAACGCCAGCGCCACCAAGTCAGCCAAGCTGCAATTGAGTTCCAAGCTGATGCGGCTGGCCGCACTTGTTGTGAACCCATGAAACGGCTGACACGCTGGTTTCGCGATCTTTCCATTGAGCGCAAGCTCAGTGTTATCGCGACTTGCGTGGTGCTGACGGTTTTGCTGCCTATCGTCTGTTTTACCTTTGGTTATGAATACTTTGCGGTGCGCCGTGCTGCGTTGCAGGAGATTCAGGTGCAAGCCGACATCATTCGTGACAACACGGGTGCGGCCCTGGCCTTTCGGGATCAAACATCAGCGACCGAGGTGCTTGACACGTTGCGGGCCTCGCCCGGCATTGTTCATGCCGTGTTGATGCTGCCAGATGGCAGTATCTTTGCGCAGTACAACCGCAACGGGATAACGATCAATCTGGTGCCAGCCCAGCGCCAGATCGATCAGGAAATCATTACCAGTGAAAGCATTCAGGTGTCACGAAGCGTGCATCTGAAAAACCAGGCCGTAGGCTCGCTGGTGGTGCAGAGCAGTCTGGATGCGTTGTATGGGCGCATGCGTTTGTACGCTTTGTTCATTGCGTTCAGCGCGTTGGTGGCACTGGGTTTTGCCTATGCGCTGGGACGTTACCTGATTGCCAATATCACCCGCCCACTATCCCGGTTGGTCAGGCTCACCCAGAACGTAACCCGCAGCGAGGACTACACCTTGCGCGAGGTCGTGGAGAGTCAGGACGAAATTGGCGAGTTATCGCAAGCCTTTAACACCATGCTGTCACACATCCATGACCGGGATGTGCGGCTAAACCAGTTGGCTTACAGGGACAGCGTGACGGGCCTGACGAACCGGCACTATTTCAAGGAACGCGCTGAACAGGCTGTAGCCAATGCATTGAACAATGGCACCCGTTGTGGGTTGATGTTCATTGACTTGGACCGGTTTAAAGCCGTCAACGACACGCTGGGTCATGAAGTCGGTGATGAACTGCTGCAAGTGGTTGCACTGCGACTCAATGCCTTGCTGCGCAGCAGCGATGTGGTGTGCCGTATTGGAGGAGACGAGTTTGCGGTGATCTTTGAAAACATCCATGAACTCAGCGGCATGATGACCGTTGCACAAAAAATGGTTCGCGAACTTGCGCAGGCAGTACCCCTGCGGGGGCGGGATGTTTTCATTGGTGCCAGCATCGGCATCAGTGTTTGTCCTGAAAACGCCAGCAATATGTCAGATTTGCTGCGTTGCGCCGATGTTGCCATGTACCAGGCCAAGTCGAAGGGACGGGGGCAAGTCAGCATCTATGAAGTGGCGGGCGATCAGATCGTGAGTGCCTACGCTGATCTTTAGCTCAAGGGACGCCCATCGTCGTTATGCGGCTTGAGTCAGATTCACATTTGATTTGAATCGCATCCAAATTCAAGATAGGCTCGCAATGTCGTTTATGCTTGTAGCCCCAGAGCTTGGGTCCGTGTAATAACGCCTTACTTCTTGACTAATATTGCGATGCCGTTATGTTTATCGTGCTTGTTTCTACAGATATACCTGTTACAGGCATTTCGTTTGTAATTCCCAAAGCCCTGCGTACAGGGCTGATGAGTGTGCTTCGCGCAGGGGCTTGTGCCCTGCTTGCAAGCAATGCGTCTCTTGCATTGGCCCAGGCAACGCAATCTCCTTTGCAGGCTTCTGGCGCTGGCGTTCTTGGCGAGATCGTGGTTGTTGGCACTCGTGCGAGTCTCGCCTCGGCTCAGGATATCAAGCGGGACAAACTTGAAATCGTTGACTCAGTTGTGGCAGATGACATCACCAAACTACCTGACTTCAGCGTGACCGATGCTTTGCAACGCGTCACAGGTATCCAGATTGCCCGTGACCGGGGCGAAGGAGCCAATATTGCTATTCGTGGCCTGACGCAAATGGAGACGACCCTTAATGGGCGTGAAGTTTTTACAGCCGGTTCCGGGCGCAATTTCGATTTTGCCGACATTGCTTCGGAATTGATATCGAGCATCAATGTCTACAAGACATCTGCTGCAGAGCATATTGAAGGCGGTGTTGGCGGGATGATTGACTTGCGCACGCGCCGCCCCTTTGATTTCAAAGGCAGGGAGGTCGTCGCTTCGACCCGACTGATTTACAACGATCTGGTGGACCGCAGCGCGACGCAATTTTCAACGCTGGTGAGCAATCGCTGGAAACTCGATTCATCAGGTGAGTTTGGCGCACTGGTTAATGTGGCTTTTCAGGATCGTTCCTTTCGAGAGGATCAAAAGAGTTCAGGCAATCCACTGACTCGTACCGATCTCATGGCAGGACAGGCTACTGTTGTCCCCAATGGAACAACGGAGACGAGCAGTTTGGGCTCCCGCAAGCGAAGCTCTGCAAATGTCGTTCTTCAGTGGCGTCCATCGGCCAACCTTGAACTCTATGCCGAAGGCAACTATGCGCAGTTCGAGACGCGCCAGAACTCCTACCAAATGAATGTTCTGGCCTCGCCAACGTTTGCGCCAGGCAGCCCTGCGCTGTTCCCCGGGACCAATGACGTGCAACGTATCACCTGGACGAATGCACCGATCTCAACCCTGAGTTTTGCCCGGGACACGTTCGATCAGACGAAACAGGCTGCTGTGGGTGGCGTCTGGAGCGGCAAATCCCTGACGCTCAAATCCGATGTGAGCTATACAAAAAGTATCGATACACTTTTTTTCTCTGGACTCACCATGGGGGGGGCTGCTGCCAACTTTGCGCAAGACCAGTCTGCGAGTGTTCCAGGGACCAGCGTGACCGGAACGAATTTGTTGAATCCGTCCAATTTTCAATATACCGGTATCTCTTATCGTTTCCGGCGGTTTGAAGGAGACCAGGCCACCGGTCAGTTCGATGGCGAGTACGAGTTTGACGATGGTTTTATCAAGGCACTCATGGCCGGGTTTCGTTATTCCAGGCGAGGAGCGAACAATGGGGTTGGTTTGATCGTTGGGGATGCTTCTGTGACGGGTAAGCCGGTCGCGACTTTGCCGCAATTTGCCACGCCAAATCCTTACGATTTCTTCCCTGGCTCGGGCAGTATCGGAAACTATCTTGTCGGCAATCTGGATACGGCGCGTGATGCCGCTGGCCTGCGCAACGCCTTTGGCGTCACCTCGCCAATCCCTACGACGGCGAGCCCCTTGAGCCTGTGGGACATTGGAGAAGAAACACAGGCTGCTTATTTCATGGCCAGGTTCAACGCCGCGAATGCGGCGCTGGAGGGAAATGTTGGCCTGCGTGCGGTGCACACGGTTGAGCGGGTGTCCGGGTTCCGGTCTGACCTGGCCACCGGCTCGGTGGCGCCGGTTAATGTCAATAGCAGTTACACCGACTACCTTCCCAGTGTGAATTTACGTTACGAGCTCAATCCGGGGCTGTATTTGCGTGCGTCGGCCTCCAAGACGTTGACACGGCCAAATTTTGATCAGCTTTCACCCTCGTTGACACTCGTTCCAAATGCCATCAACCCGGCCTTGAATCAAGGCAGCGCTGGCAATCCTGAGTTAAAGCCCATCCGTGCGGACAATCTGGATGTGGCGGTAGAGAAATACTTCAACAAGTCCACGGCTATTTATCTCACCGGTTTCCTGAAAAAAGTTGATGGTTTTGTGATGACGCTTAGCAAGCCGGAAGTCGTTGACGGGGTGACGTACCAGGTCAGTCGTCCGCAAAATAGTGCTGCAGCAGACATCAGGGGCTTTGAGACCGGCTACCAGCAGTTCTATGATTTTTTGCCGGGCTGGCTGGGCGGCTTGGGCATGCAGGCCAACTACACGTATGTCGATAGCGAGACTTTCGACAGTACATTGGGCGAAAAAGTGCCGCTGCAAAATCTCTCCAGAAACAGCCTCAACCTGATTGGCATGTACGAAAAAGGCAGGGTGTCCGCCCGTATCGCTTACAACTGGCGCGACAAGTTCCTCAGCGGCGTTACCAACATCGTGGGCGTGGGCGCACTGCCCATTTACACCAAGGCCTATGGCTGGCTCGATGCATCGCTCAGCTACCGGGTGAACAACAATGTCTCGCTCGTCATAGCAGGCAGCAATCTGCTCGGGACGGTGCGCAGTTCCTATTACGGTGTTGAAACCAGACCTCAAAGTAGTTGGATCAACGATACGCAGGTCAGCGTCTCTGTGACGGCTCGATTCTGATGAGATTTTCTGTTTTTTGCGCCTCCCTGATATGGGGTCTGCTTGTGTCGAGCGCGGTCCATGCCACAGACGCACTCGACGGATGGCGCATTGAGGTTGGGCAGACCCGCAGACTGCTGGAAAACGATTTGCCCCGCGCTTCTGCGGCGGCGAAGCGCTTGCAGGCTACGCTACCGGCCGATGCGACGCCTGTCGATCAAGCGCGGCTGCTGAACCTGCTCTCACGCATTGCACTCAGCCTGGCTCAGACCGAACAGGCTGAAAAATATGCGCAACAAGCCATGGCGCTGGCCAAGCAACATGGTGACCGGGTGGGTCAAGCCGAGGCGGACCTCAACATTGTCATGAATGCCATTAACCAGGGCAATGTTGATGAAGCTGGCGCGTCTGCCGCCCACGCACTGGAGGTGCTCGAAGGCGTCGATCGCCCCGACCTGCTTGGCGAAGCGATGCTGCGTACCTCCATGATGTACCGTCGCACCGGCCGGATCAACGAATCTGTCACCTTGTCCATGCAGCAAATGGAAATCGCCAGGCGTGTCAATACCCCCTTGGTGTTGGCCTATGCTTATCAGGGCTTGGCCATCACCTATGACCAGAATGGGCTAAAAAAGGAGTCGCGCGAGTATTACGCACGCGAGCTTGAGCAAGCACGGGCCATTCCCTCCACGCTACTGGAAGCTGATGCACTGCTCGGAATGGGCAACACCCCATTTGGGGATAGTCGTGAGAATGAAAGACTGATTCACCAGGCGATTGCTATCTATCGCTCGGTGGGTGGCCCCTTTTACCTGAGTCGGGGGCTTTTTACGTTGGGCGACTTTCTGCGCCATCAGCAGCGCAATGCTGAAGCCTTGCCGCTTTTCAATGAATCAGCGACGATTTATGAGAGCCATGCCAACAAGATCGGCCTGTGGTGGTCCCTCTGGGTACGCAGCGAGGTCCAGCAGGCATTGGGTCACCTCACTGCTGCGCAGTCCGACGCCGAGCGCAGCCAAGCGCTGGCCAAGGACATTGGCGTTACCCTTTATCTTGCCGAAAGTGCCAAGCGTCTTTCTGCCATGGCTGCCGCCCGTGGCGACTATCGACGGGCTTACAAATTTTCCACAGAGGCTGCAGAGATAGGCGCCAGTGCCAGTCGCAAGAGTGCCAGCGAGCACGTTGCCGAACTTGCCCAGCGCTACGAATCCGACAGCCGGCAACGCCAACTCGAAGAGATCAATCGTCGCAACCAGCTACAGGCAGTTGAACTTCAGGCGCTTGAAATCAAGCAGCGCTGGCTATGGACCCTGCTCGGTGCTGCTTTCGTCATGCTGGTGGGGACCGTCTACTTTCTGCTTCACCTGCGGCGATCCCAGCGCAGCCTGGAAGCACTCAATGCGCAAGTGAAACGCTCTCAATACAAATTGCAAGCCACCATAGACGCCATCCCTGATCCGTTGTTTGTGCTTGACCTGGATGGCCGCTACCTGGAGGTCCATTCCTTGCGCACAGATTTGCTGGTTGCACCTGCGCAGGTGCTGATTGGCAAAACAGTGCACGATATGTTGCCGCCTGATGCGGCGGATGTTTGTATGTCGGCTTTGGTCGAGGCGCATGAAAAAGGTGCATCAACAGGCAAACAGTTCGAATTGCAGTTGCCTCATGGAAAGTTCTGGTTTGTGCTCTCCGTTGCCTGCAAGTTTGAAAATTCCAGGTTGGAGCCGCGTTTCGTCGTCATCTCGCACGACGTGACTGATCGCAAACGTATTGAGCGGCATCTGCAGGAGTCGCAGTTTTTGCTGCGTCAACTCGCGGTTCGTAATGAAACAGCGCGTGAAGACGAGCGCAAGCACCTCAAGAGAGAACTGCATGATGAGTTGGGGCAGAACCTGCTGGCGCTTCGTATGGGTGTTTCAGTGATCGATATTCAGTTCGGATCGGACAATGCGCATTTGCGTGAGAAAACCCAGCGTTTGATGGATATGCTGGACTCCACCATCAAAGTGGTGCGTAACGTCGTGACCGCGCTTCGACCGTCCGCACTTGATTTGGGCATTGTGGCGGCGCTGGAATGGCTGGTGGATGAATATGAACATTTCGGGGGAAGCGGCCTTCGATGCGAATTGCATGTCTGCGAAGCGGAACTTGAGTTGGACGATGTGTGTGCAACGGCAATATTTCGTATCGTTCAGGAGTCTCTCACCAACATTGTCCGGCACGCGCACGCGAGCAAGGTTGACATTACCTTGGAGCGAAGTGAAACCAATTACCTGTTGGAAGTGAGAGACAATGGGCAGGGGTTTGATCCCGGCATACGCAAGGAAAAATCTTTTGGCCTGGTCAGTATCCGGGAGAGGGCACTTGCATTGGGGGGCGAGGTAGATATCGACAGTGCGCCAGGGCGCTCGACCTCGGTCAAAGTGCATATTCCAATCCACCATGTAGCAAACAAGGCATTGAGCGAGTCATGATACGAGTATTGATAGCTGATGACCACGCCATCGTGCGTGAAGGTTTGAAACAGCTGTTTGCGCTGGACAAAGAACTGGTGGCCGCTGGTGAGGCTGTGGACGGTGCAGCAGTGCTTGAGGCCGTACGGCACGGTGATTTTGACCTGGTGTTGCTTGACATGAGCATGCCCGGCATAAGTGGCGTGAACCTCATCAGCCGCATTTGTGCGCAGGAAGATGCACCGCCTATTTTGGTGTTGAGCATGCACGACGAGCTGCAAATTGCCCGGCGGGCACTCGATGCAGGCGCGGCGGGCTATTTGACCAAGGACAGTCGACCTGACCTATTGATGGCGGCCATTCGCAAGGTGGCCAGGGGTGGGCGCTTCATCGATCCGGCCCTGGCCGAGCGCATGGTGTTCGAGACGGGGGATGTTGCACAACGTCCTGTTCATGAACTTCTCTCCGAGCGTGAATTCCTTATCCTGCGATTGCTGGTTCGGGGCACGAGCATCAATGCCATCGCACAGGATCTGGCCATCAGTTCCAAGACCGTCAGTACTCACAAAACCCGTTTGATGGTGAAAATGAATTGCCAGAGCAATGCCGAACTGGTGCGCTACGCCGTAGCACATGGCCTGATTGAGTAGACGCACTGCAGGCGTCTGACTACATCTCCCTTCTGGTTTCCCTACACGCATGGGACATTTATTGAGATGATTATCAGGAATGCCTGATAGTTATTTTTCTCCCATTACTGCATTCTTGAGGTTGCCAGAAACGCATTTTTATGTAAGACATAACTCAAGCAGAGCCGTACCGTTTTGGGCTCTGAAAGGGGGCTGCGTTGATGGAATTTCATTTCATAACGCATAGGGAGCGTGATGGTAAGAGTATTGATAGGGGATGACCACGCCATCGTGCGTGAGGGTTTGAAGCAGCTGTTTGCGCTGGACAAGGAACTGGTAGTCGCTGGCGAAGCTGTGGATGGTGCAGCGGTGCTTGAAGCCTTGCAGCACGGCGAGTTTGACCTGGTGCTGCTGGACATGAGCATGCCTGGCATCAGCGGAGTGAACCTCATCAGCCGCATTTGTGCGCAGGAAGATGCACCGCCCATTTTGGTGCTGAGCATGCACGACGAACTGCAAATTGCCAGGCGGGCACTCGATGCCGGCGCGGCGGGCTATTTGACCAAGGACAGTCGGCCTGACTTATTGATGGCTGCCATTCGCAAGGTGGCCGCAGGCGGGCGCTTCATCGATCCGGCCCTGGCCGAGCGCATGGTGTTTGAGACGGGGGATGGTGCGCAACGTCCTGTGCATGAACTTCTCTCTGAGCGTGAATTCCTTATCCTGCGTTTGCTGGTTGGCGGCATGAGCATCAACGCTATCGCACAGGATCTGGCCATCAGTTCCAAGACCGTCAGTACCTACAAGGCGCGTCTGATGGTGAAAATGAATTGCCAGAGCAATGCGGATCTGGTGCGCTACGCCGTTGCACACGGCCTGATTGAGTAAAACCCCACCCCCAAGGCGCTGCGTTGAAGAGCAAGCTGGCTTCTGCGCGTACCCAATGAACTAAAAATTAATGATCGCTTGGAGAACTTAAACATGTTAAAACTTCGCAATTTAAAAATCGGAGCCAGGCTTGGCGCAGCGTTTGCAATCATGCTGGTGCTGCTACTGGTTTGTGCCGGTGTTGGTATCTGGCGCATGCAGGGATTGATTGAAACGACCCGGCAATTGGCCGTCGTGGATTTTGAGAAGTTGCAGCGCGTGTCCGAAATGCGGCAAGTAACGCAGTTAAACATGGTACGCGCCATGGCTTTGCTGCACGAAGACAATGCCCAGCGCGTCGAGGCCTGGCGCAGCGACATGAAGGTGGCGACCGAGCAGGGCAATGTAGCGAGCAAGCGCTTGTCTGAACTGCTTGTATCCGAAGAGGCCAAAGCCCTGTTGGCGCAGATCAATTCAAACCGAAGCAAGTACATTGAAAAGCGCAATGAACTCTTCAAGCTGCATGCTCAAGGCCAGGACATTGAAGTGTCTATCCAAAAGGAGTTGATTCCACTCTCCGAAGCTTATCGGGCTGCACTTGATGCATTGACCGCACACCAGCAACAGCGGTATGACACAGCCCTTGCCCAGGCAGAAACCCATGCTGCCACGGGGCAGCGCGTTATCGCAGGGTTTTCGCTGCTGGCATTTGTGGCCGGTTGCTTGTTGGCCTGGTTTCTCAGTCGCTCGATTGTTCGGCCGATTCAGGTGGGCATGGCCTGTGCGCACCGAATCGCAGCGGGTAATTTGACGCAAACTATTTCCAAGGTTGACGGGCAGGATGAAGCGTCGCAGTTGCAAAACGCCTTAAAGGACATGCAGGACAATTTGGTCGCGTTGATACAAACCGTGCAGCAAAGTTCTGGCAGCGTCGCCTCGGCCAGCGAGCAGATTGTCCAGGGCAATATGGACTTGTCCGGTCGCACCGAAAACCAGGCCAGCGCGCTGGAAGAAACGGCGGCTTCGATGGAGGAGCTCGGTTCACAGGTTAAAAGCAACGCTGACAATGCGCGCCAGGTGAACCAGCTCGCGACCAGCGCATCCACGGTCGCGGTGCGTGGCGGCGAAGTGGTGGGGCGGGTGGTGCAGACCATGAAGGAAATCAATGATTCCTCGCGCAGGATTTTCGACATCATCGGTGTGATCGACGGCATTGCATTTCAGACCAATATTTTGGCGTTGAATGCCGCAGTGGAAGCGGCGCGTGCCGGTGAGCACGGGCGTGGTTTTGCCGTAGTGGCCAGTGAAGTGCGCTCGCTGGCGGGGCGCAGTGCCGATGCGGCCAAGGAAATCAAGGGTCTGATAAATACCAGCGTGGAGCGGGTCGATGTCGGTACGTCACTGGTGGGCGAAGCTGGCACCACGATGCGTGAAGTGGTGGCTTCCATTCAAAAGGTCAGCGACTTGGTGGGCGAAATCAGCTTGGCCAGCGATGAGCAGAGTCTGGGCGTTTTGCAGGTTGGCGAAGCCGTGGCGCAGATGGACCAGAACACCCAGCAGAATGCCGCACTGGTGGAAGAGATGGCTGCCGCAGCCAGCAGCCTGAACACGCAGGCGAGTGAGTTGGTGCAGGCGGCATCTGCATTCAGGCTCAGTGGTCAGGAAAATTTGATGCAGTACGCGCTGCTGACCTGAAAGATTGATCTTATTTTAATAAAATAAGCCTCTAGCCCCCGTAGTAATTGCGTTAGCAGCTACTAATTTAATAGCAACTACAAGGCCGCATGTTTCAAGTCAGGTGACCGTGGAGAACCGCCACGGTCACCCAATCAGGGCCACGGCCTTGATTTGCACCCAGACCGGCATGCCCGGTATGAGGCCCAGGCCAACGGCCGAACGCCAGGTCAGGCGTGCCAGCAAAGGCGAGGGGCCGGCTTGGAGCCGAAGCAGGGCCAGCGCGGGGTGCTCACTGTCAGCCAGCAGGTCCACCGTGGCGGGCAGGCAGTTGAGAATGCTGGTGCCTTCGATCCGTTCCAGTGCAACGCTCACGTCCCGCGCCAGGATGCGCAGGCGAACCGGCTCACCCATGGCATGACCGCCATCGCGCACCCAGAGGCTGCCTCCAGCGAACTCGACGCGGGCCAAGTGCCAGCGGGCATCGCGCTCCACCACCACGGCACCCAGCACCACACCCGCATCGTCGCCCAGGCGGATGGGTAAATCGAGCCGGGCGAGGGTCTCGGTCAACGGCCCGGCGGCCACGGCGCGTCCCGCATCCATGACCACCAGGTGATCGGCCAGCCGTGCAACTTCATCGGGCGCATGGCTGACGTAGATCACCGGAATATCGAGTTCAGCGTGCAGCCGTTCCAGGTAGGGCAGGATTTCCTGCTTTCGTTTCAGGTCCAGCGCGGCCAGCGGCTCATCCATCAGCAACAGACGCGGCCTGAGGGCCAGTGCCCGCGCAATGCCGATGCGGCTGCGCTCACCGCCCGAGAGCCGGTCTGGTTTGCGTTCAAGCAGGTGGCTGATCCCCAGCAGTTCAATGGCCTGATCCAGACCCGCCTGCTGAGCGTTGGAGATTCGCCGCATGCCGTAGCGCAGATTGCCCATCACCGTGAGGTGCGGGAATAGGCTGGCTTCCTGAAAAACATAACCCAGCGGGCGCTGGTGCGTGGGCAACCAATGGCCGCTTTTGTGCGCATCGTCCTGCCAGACTTCGCCATTGACGATCAGTTTTCCCAGTGATGCACGCTCCAAGCCAGCCATACATCGCAGCAGCGTCGTCTTGCCCGAGCCGGAGTGGCCGAACAGCGCAGTTACGCCACGCGCGGGCAAGTCCAGATCCACATCGAGCGTGAAGCCCGGCCAGTCCAGGTGAAAGCGAGCCTGAATGCCTGCCATGTCAGGTTCCCCTCACAGGTTTGGGCCGCCAGGCGTACAGCGCCAGCAGCACCACGAAGGAAAAGACCAGCATCACGGCCGAGAGGCGATGCGCCTGCAGGTAATCCATGGCCTCCACATGGTCGTAGATTTGCACCGACGCCACGCGGGTCACGCCGGGAATGTTGCCGCCAATCATCAGGACCACGCCGAATTCACCCACGGTGTGCGCAAAGGTGAGGATGGATGCTGTCAAAAAACCAGGCAGTGCCAGCGGCACCGCGACCGTGAAGAATGCATCCAGCGGCGAAGCCCGCAAGGTGGCCGCGACTTCCAGCGGGCGCTCGCCAATGGCCTCGAACGCTGTCTGCAAGGGCTGCACCATGAAAGGCAGCGAATAGAACACGGAGGCCAGCACCAAACCCCAGAAGGTGAACGGCAAATTTCCAATCCCCAGCATCTGGGTAAGCTGCCCCACCGGGCCATTGGGCCCCATCGCCAGCAGCAGGTAAAAACCCAGCACCGAGGGCGGCAGCACCAGCGGCAAAGCCACCACGGCGCCGACCGGCCCTTTCCACCATGCTTTGGCGCGTGCCAGCCACCACGCGATGGGCGTGCCGACCAGTAACAGGATCAGGGTCACGATGCCCGCCAGGCGCACTGTCAGCCAGATCGCCTGAAGATCACTGTCGGTCAAAAGCATGCTTGCCAAAGGGTTTCCTTTTTGTTCAGAGTTCGTAGCCGTGAGCGCGAATCACCTGCTTGGCCGCTTCGCTTTTCAGGTAGGTTAACAGCGCAGCGGCGGCAGGGTTGCCTTTGCCCCGCACCAGCAGCACGGCGTCCTGCCGGATGGGCGGATAAAGCGTCGGCGGCACCAGCCAGTAGGAGCCGCTCGCATACTGGCCATCCTTGTAGATTTGCGACAGGGCTACAAAACCCAGCTCGGCATTGCCGGTGGCGGTGAACTGGTAGGCCTGGGTGATGTTTTCGCCATAAACCAGTTTGGGCTCCAGCGCCGTGTCCACACCCAACTTTTTCATCGCCACAAGGGCGGCTGCGCCATAGACCGCCAGTTTGGGGTTGGCGATGGCCAGATGTTGAAAATTGCCCCGTTTGAGCACCTCGCCCTTGTCATCGACCACGCCGGGCTTGGCGCTCCACAAAACCAGCTTGCCAATGGCGTAGGTAAAGCGACTCTCGGGGACGGCCAGACTGTCTTTTTCTAGCCGGATCGGTGTTTCGTCGTCCGCTGAAATCAGCACCTCAAAAGGCGCACCGTTCTTGATCTGGGCGTAAAACTTGCCCACCGTGCCGTAGGCGATGAGCGCCTTGTGCCCCGTTGCTTTCTCGAATGCGGGCGCGATTTTCTCCATGGGGCCGGTGAAGTTGGCGGCAACGGCCACACTAACTTCGGCAGCGCTGGCAAGCGTGCCAAGCAGCAGCAGGGTCAAGGTGAAAAGAGGTTTTGAGATCGTCATCAAGAAACTCCAAAAAAGCGTCATTCGTTGGGCCGATTCACGCCCCGCGCAGGATATTGACCTGCACGTCCTTGGGCGCTGCGGTGTAGGGCGCAGAGGTGACCAGAAAATCAGCGCCAGCGGCCACATAGGCCCCCGCGTTGTCAGCCCGCACGCCACCGGCGGCGGCTAGCAGCGGGCGGATGGCGGTGGTGTCGAGTCCCAAGGCATGGCGACAAGCGGCAACCGCGTCTGGCGTGAATTTCTCCAGTTGCAGCACATCGGCACCGGCATCACGCCAGTGCTTGGCATCGTCCAAATTGCCGACCTCGACGATGATCTTCTTTTCCGGTTGGGTTCGTCGCAGGCGCTCAATAGTTTGCGTCGGGGTTTCGTTTAGAAACAGACCATGTTCGGGAAACACCAGCAGGGTTTCCGACAGACCCAGCCGGTGCATGATGCCGCCACCCGCTTGGATGGCCTTGACGGACAGCGCCTTGGTACCCGGCACGTTCTTGCGTGTGCAGGCGACTGCGGCGCCGCCAGCGGCTGCCACGATGGCTGCAGTAGCGGTGGCGATGCCACTGGCCCATTCCACCAAGTTCTGGGCCGTCTTCCAGGCCCGGTGCAGCTGGGCGGCAGAGCCTTGCGCCTGGAGGATCAATTCGCCCTCAGGGGCAGGGGTGCCTGAGGCGCTCAACAGTTGGGCACTGGCGCCCACCAACTCAAACAGGCGCACCGCCTCTTCGCTGGCACACACCGTCATGGCTTGGCGGGCGCGAAACTCCAGTCGCGCAGCTTGTTCGCCGATGCGCAGGGCGTCTGTCGTCAGGTCGCCGCAGGGAACGTCGTCGGCCAGCAGGGCAGACAGTTCCGTGTCGTTGAGGGCGCGCATATCAATGGCTGGAGAATAAATCGCGCAGCTTGCACAGCGTGGTGGTGATGTCGAAGCGGGTTTCGGCCAGCGCTTCTCCGGCGAGGATTTTTTTTAAAGCCAGCAGAGGCTCGGTTTCGCCGGTGAGCAAAACATGGGTGCCCCACTTCTCCATGTGGCGGATATAGCCGTCGCCCGCGCTGGCGGCAATCATGATCTCGATGCCGTGCAGCGGGTGCGGGCCGTCGTCCTGAAAATGGTGCGGCAATTGTTCTTTGCTCAACTCAATGCGAAGCGGCTCGGGTATCGGCTCGCCAGGCTGGCAGTCAAACACCAGCCAGTCTCGCGTTTGTCCCGCGTGACCCGAGACGGCGCTCCAGTTGTCTTTGGTGGCAATGGCAATTTTCATGATGGAGTTTCCAGATAACTTGATGATTCGTTGCGGAGCACGCAATTTTCGCGCCTGTCAGGACAAATCGTAGCCGTAGGATTTGATGACGGCTTTGGCCTTGTCCCCTTTCAGGTACTTCATGAACGCCTCTGCCGCTGGTTTGCCTTTACCTTTGTCCAGAATGACCGCATCCTGGCGAATGGGTGTGTAAAGCTTAGCTGGCACCAGCCAGGCCGAACCTTCTATTTTTCCGTCCTTCAGAACCTGGGACAGTGCCACAAAACCCAGCAGCGCATTACCCGTGCTGACGAACTGATGTGACTGGGAAATGTTCTCTGCCGTGACCAGCTTGGCTTGCAAACTGTCGTACACACCCAGGGCCTTCATGGTCTGAACAGCGGCTGCGCCATAGGGGGCGAGTTTGGGGTTGGCGAGGGCGATATGGTCAAAGCCGCCTTTCTTCAGGACCTCGCCCGCACCATCGACAACCGCTGGCTTGGCTGACCAAAGCACCAGCTTGCCGATGGCGTAAGTGAATGAGGTGCCCGACACCGCCGCGTTTTCCGTCACCAGCCTGGCCGGGGTCTCGTCATCTGCGGCCAGTAACACCTCAAAGGGCGCGCCGTTCTTGATCTGGGCGTAGAACTTGCCGGTGGCGCCATAGGTCGTCATCACTTTGTGACCGGTGTCTTTCTCAAAATCGGCGGTAATTTTCTGCATCGGTGCCGTGAAGTTGGCCGCCACTGCGACGGTGACTTCATCGGCGTGAACGTGGGCTGCAACCCCCAAAAGGGATACGAGCAAGATGGCGGGCAGGTGAGATGACTTCATCAAAAACTCCTTGAATAAAACAGTAAATCAGTCGGTCGAAACCAGAAATACGCTCGACGCTTTGAAGGCTGCGGTCACGGTTTGGCCCACCACCAGTCCCAGCCGTTTGACACTTTCATCGGTGATGACAGCGGTAATGACGTGGCGATTGCCGGGCAAATCGAGCGTCACCTCCGAGTTCACCGGGCCGGTATGGATGTTGGCGATCTGGCCCCGGAATCGATTACGTGCCGAAATTCGTCCCTCATCTTCTTCAACCAGCAGGATGATGGACGAGGCCTTCACGAAGGCCAGCACATCACGGCCCTGCGCCAAACCCAGGTTCTCCGCAGACTCGCGGGTCACGATGGCGGTCAATTGAAGCTGGGGATCGAGTTCGATGGTGACCTCGGTGTCAACAATGCCTTCTTTGATGGAAATGATGGGACCGGCAAACTGATTGCGGGCGCTTGTTTTCATGGACATCCTCCTTAATACCTGCCGGAAATCGGCCACATCGAGTACACCGCTTTGCGCCAAGTTGCTGGTCAGCTTCTCCAGCGCCACTTGAGACTCTTTCTCCAGTGCGCGGTAAAAAGAAATCAATCGCCGGGCATACGCAGTCAGCTCCGTCCCACCGCCGTGACGCCCACCGGTGGCGCGATTGACCAGTGGCTCGGGGGCCACGTTGTTCATGTCATCGACCGCGTCCCATGCGGCCTTGTAGGAGATGGGAACGGCCTTGGCCGCCTGTGAAATAGAGCCGTGTTTGTCAATGGCTTCGAGCAATCGGATGCGCCGGTCACCCAGAAAGGTGCCCAGTGCCGTTTCAATCATCAGTTTGCCCATCAGTTTGGGGGGAGTTGTGGTCATGACGCTTTCATTCAAAAAATGGTTTGGGGGTCGCGCAAGATAAATTTCCTGGGCGCTGTGGTTGCAAAAGCGCAGCGGTTTTAAGCATCATGGGGCAGCCCTTCAAAAAGGTCACTTATCCATATCACCAAAGGAATATCAACATGACAATCAGTGCACGCAATGTTTTCAAAGGCAAGGTCTCCGCCGTCAAAGAAGGACCGATCAATGCTGAAGTTGAAATCACGACCACCGGTGGCGACAAAATTGTGGCCATGCTGACCGAAACCAGCGTCAAGTCCCTGGGCCTGGCCAATGGCGTTGAAGCCGTGGCCGTGGTGAAAGCCTCCTGGGTGACCCTGTTGTCGGGTACGCCTGACTACCGCTTCAGTGCCAGGAACCAGTTGAAAGGGACGGTCAGTGCCATCGTCAAGGGCGCCGTTAACAGCGAGGTCACCGTGGCTTTGACGGGTGGCAGCACCGTCTTTGCCGTGGTCACCAACGAAGCGGTGACCGAGTTGCAGCTGAAAGAAGGCACCGCCACCGTCGCTTTGTTCAAAGCCGGTCACGTCCTGGTGGGCGTGCCTGTTTAATCGATACAGTATTGTTTTGCCAGCGGGCAGGCGCCTACCCGCTGCAAATTGGTTCATTAAAGTTCTCATTGTGTGGCGCATCGACTAACGCGGCATGCTCTCGCTGAGTGAGAAATAGCTGTGAATATCTCCCAGCTCGAAGTTGCCCACGATTTCACGAAAAACCAGCCACCGCTCGTCCTCCAGTCGCCATGAGGTCAGAGTCTCGGCGTAGACCGGGGCTTGGTAGAACACCTCGTCATCATCCGAGCGCAACTGCGTTCGGACGTAGTGAAAAGCGCAGAAGCAAGGATTATTCTGGCGGTCATATCCTTTGGTGCAGTCTGCCGCCATTTCGTATTCCTGATCAATGTGGAATCGAATCGGGGCAACGACCAGTGCGGTGAGTGACGCAGGAAGGTCTTGTCGCCATGGAACAACGGGAAGTTCACGAATCGGGCATGCCACCTCCGTGACCTTGGATTCCTGCCTACATAGCGCTGTGCACATACAAACCCCTTTCAACTTGTTCCGCCTGTTTCATGATTTACACATGGCGTTTTTAATTCTGCATTTCGCTATGTAGTCATGCAAACAGCGTGCCAAATCGAAAGCACTGAATCATGGCAAGCTAATTCATCTATTGTGTGTGTTTTGCGACATCGATGTGTACTTTGCTACATAACGTATGCGTCGAATGTTACTAACGTAACGAAAACTATTCGTTGATCAAAGAATTTCGTCTGGCATACAAGTTGCTGAGCTGCAAAAGTCGATATGTACTAACGGCTATTACGAAATCTTAACTGGGCAGCAATGAATAAATCACTCACCACTCACCTCCGGCCATTACCTGCATTTCTCGGTGTCTTGTTTGCTGTCGGCCCCGCCATGGCGGCCGATAGTCAGGTGTTTACGCTCGGCGAAATCACAGTCAGCGCGACGCCTTTGCGAGCCGGCTCTCTTGGCAGCACCGCCATCGACACCGAAGAAATCCGCCTGCATGACCGCAACACGGTCGGCGAAGCGCTTGATTTGCAGCCAGGCGTGAATCTCAGCAAACAGGGGCAGCGCAACGAGCAGATGATCTGGGTGCGCGGCTTTAACCTGCGCCAGGTGCCTATTTTTTCTGATGGCATTCCGATCTACGTGCCCTATGACGGCTATGTGGATCTGGGCCGCTTCACCACCTATGACTTGTCGCGCATCGAAGTGTCCAAGGGCTTCAGTTCGGCGCTGTACGGCGCCAACACCCTGGGCGGGGCCATCAACCTGGTAAGTCGGCGCCCGACCCAGCGGTTCGAAGGCGAAGTCGGCGGGGCTTTGACCTTCACCAGCAAAGGCCAGATGAACGGCCAGCAGGCTTACACCAACCTGGGCACGAACCGCGGCAGCTGGTACATGCAGGCAGGCGCCTCCTATGCCAACCAGGACTTCACCCAGCTACCCGACACTTTCACAGCGGTCAAAGGCGAGGACGGCGGGCAACGTAACAATAGTTCGACCCGCGACAACAAAATCAATTTCAAGTTTGGTCTCACCCCCAATGCCACTGATGAATACGCCTTCAACTACATCAAACAGCATGGCGTCAAAAACGACCCTCCTTATGCCGGGTCGGCGGCCAACGTGTCTCCGGCCTTTTGGCAGTGGCCTTATTGGGACAAGGAAAGCTACTATTTCCTGTCGAGCACACGTTTGGGTGAACATACTTTGAAACTGCGGGGTTATCACGATACCTTCAAAAACTCCCTCAGTGCTTATGACGATGCCAGTTACACCACTATGAAAAAACCATCGTCGTTTCAGAGTTGGTACGACGATTTCACCGATGGTTTGAGCGTGCAGGATGATTTCAGGTTTAGCACGGCCAATCTGCTGCGTGGCTCTTACAACATCAAAGATGATGTGCACCGGGAGAACAATGCGGGAGAACCGGTACGCACTTTCAAGGATCGCACCCAGTCGTTTGCACTGGAAGACAGTCACGCTTTCAACGCCCGCTGGTCCCTGTCTACCGGACTGTCGCTGGAGCAGCGCGACAGTCTTCAAGCCCAAGACTACAACAGTACAACCAAGAAAATCACAGATTTTGCCCGTGCCGACAATTCCGCGACCAACGGCCAGGCCGGACTGTCCTACCTGTTGAACGACAGCGATACCGTGCACGCCTCCATCGCGACCAAGAGTCGTTTTCCGACGATCAAGGATCGCTACTCCTACAAAATGGGCCAAGCCTTGCCCAACCCGGCCCTCAAGGCCGAGCAAGCCACTCACTATGAAATTGGTTATGCCGGTAAGCTGGGCGCTCATTGGCTGCTGGAAGCCAATCTGTTTCACAGCGATATCTCTAATTTCATTCAGTCTGCGACGTTGACCACAATGTGCGGGGCTTCTGCCTGCACCCAGAGCCAAAACGTCGGTCAATCCACGGCGGACGGACTTGAACTGGGCTTGCGCGGCAGTCTGGGCGCCTGGGACATGGATGCCAACTACACCTACCTGAATCGCAACAACATCTCCAATCCCGGTATCTTCCTGACCGAGACACCTCAGCAAAAACTCTTTGGCAGCGCTGTCTGGCATGCAGGCCATGCTCTGGACATCACTGGCAGTGTCGAGAGTTACACCCAGCGGTACTCGTCAACTGATGGCAAGCAAATTGCACCCGGCTTCGCCGTGGCCAACCTCAAGGCGGGCTACACCCTGAAGGGCGGCACGTTGCTGGAAGTGGGCGTACGCAATATGTTTGACCGCCTGTACAGCTACGTCGAGGGCTATCCCGAGCCAGGCCAGACCTTCTTCTTCCAATTCAAGATGCCGCTGTGATGGTGATCCCAATGACATTCGCGCCGTTATGCAAGCGGTTCTTGCTCATGGTGGTGTTCACCATGGTCACTTTGACCGTACAAGCTGAGCAAACAAGGCTTGCAGTTGCCGCCGTCGGGGGCTTGAGCCTGTGCGGCACCTGGCCACGTCTGGTCGAGAAGCTCAACAAGAAGCTGGGGATCGAGATCGAGACGGTTGCATCCGGCCCGAAGGAGGTCATCGTTCCTGCTTTCAGCAGCGGCCAGGCCGACCTGATGTTGATTCACGGCAGTGACGCCAGCTTCGCGCTCCTTGCCTCGGGCAGTGCGGCACCGCTGCGAGCCTGGGCCATGAACGAACACGTCATCGTTGGCCCACCGGAAGACCCGGCGCACGCGAAAGAGGCCCCCAATGGCCTGGAGGCGATGCGGCGCATTGCCGCCACCGGGTCACCCTTCCTGGCGTTTCGTGACCCAGGCAGTCATGGGGTGGTGCAGGCCCTCTGGCAGGAAGCCGGTATTCATCCAGGCCCTTGGGTCTTACCCGATACCACTGAGAAACCGCAGGCGATTCTCGCGCTGGCTGCGCAAAAGCGGGCCTACGTTGTCGTCGGCAATATCCCGGTGGCCTTCAACAAGATCCCTCATGACGACTTGGTTGTATTGCAGGCGGGCGACCCGGCGATGCGCCGGCTGTATGTCGTCGTCGAACCCGGCCCGCAGCACCCGGCATCGCCAGAAAAGCGGGCCGCAGCCAAACGGTTGGCTGATTACCTGGTGTCACCCGCAGGCCAGGCCGACCTTGTCGAAGCCGACCTGGCCGCAGGCGGGCCCTGGATTTATCCGCTACCGATGGACAACACGGCTCAAGCGACAACAGTGACTGGTAAGGAGGTCGACCGTGCCAAAAAATGATGTTTCGATGACCCGCCGCACGTTCTTTGAATGTGGAACAACGGTGCTGGCGACCGGCTCTACCGTTTTGGCTGCGGTCCCAACGGCATTTGCGACAGAACAGGCCAAGCCGATGGCCGGCACCGGACGGATTCGTGTTGCCAGTGTCTCGACCGATGTGGAGGGCGGCTTGCTGCCCGCCTTGCTCGAATCGTTCCGGGCTGAATCCGGTCTGGAGGTTGTCCTGAGCTACGGTAACGACCCCTACGCACAGGCAGAGAAGGGCGCGGTGGATCTGGTGATTTCTCATTTTGGCCACCGCGATACCGAGCGCTTTGTAATGAGCGGCTTCGGCTTGTGGCCCAGAACCGTTTTTTCAAACCAGCTGGGTCTCTTCGGCCCGCCAGGCGACCGCGCCAGGGTTCGCGGTCTGCCCAGTCTGGTGCAAGCGTTTCGCCAGATCGCACGGGAAAAAGCCCCCTATGTGCTCAATGAGAACCAGGGTATCCGTTACCTGACAGACATTCTTTGGCACGCCGCTGGCAAACCTGCCAAAGCGGGTTGGTTCATTGAAGGCGGCGGCAGCAATGGTGCAGCCATGGCACTGGCCGCAGAAAAGGGCGCATACGTGCTGTGGGGGTTGACCCCTTTTCAGCGTGAACAGGCCGAAATGCCACGGGAGTTGCTGCCCCTGCTGACGGCGGACCCGATGCTGCAAAGGATCATGGTCTCGGTCATGGTCAATCCCGAACGCGTACCGGGCACCAATGCAGCCGGTGCCGCAAGACTGCAGGACTACCTGCTGTCGCCCGTGGTGCAGGCCCGGATGCTGGATATCCATTACCCCGGCATTGAACAAGCCGTGTGGTCACCTGCGGGTCGCCATAACGCAGGTTCGGTCTTGCCGCATTCAGCACCTCAATAACACGGCCAACACGACAAGGAAACACCATGACTTTCGATTTCACACCCTCACGGCGAAGCTTTCTCGCCGGTCTTGCGGCTCTCGGGGCAGCGGTCAGCCGCCCTGTCTTTGCTGTCCCGCGTCCCGTCGTGGTCATGACCAGCTTTCAGGATGAACTGGTGTCGCGCTTTGAAGCAGCCTTTGAGAAGGCCCACCCCGAGTACCGCTTGCAGGTGATCTGGCGCATGCCGCACGATGCAGCTCCCTATCTGCGTCAGCCCGCGCAGGGCGGCATTGATGTTTACTGGGCCGCTTCGCCCCGCACCTTCGCCAGCCTGGCGCGCGAAGGGACCTGGCGCAAGCTGACGGTAGATCGTGCGGGCTTGCCCGAGCGGGTTGGCAACACGCCGCTGCTCGATGCTGATGGTTATTACACCGCCACCGAAATGGCAGGCTTTGGTTTCGTCATTGCCCCGGCGGTGTTGGCCGCTCGCAAGCTGGCGCCTCCCAAAGACTGGCGCGACCTGGCTGACCCGCAACTGGCCGGGCAAGTCGCTCTGCCGATTCCGGCGCGGGTCGGCTTTGCGCCGCCTATTGTCGAAATCGTGTTGCAGGCCTACGGCTGGGAGCGCGGCTGGGCCTTGTGGAGCCAGATTGCCGCCAATGCCGTGCTGGTGGACCGCGGCGCTACCTTCGTCACGGATGAGGTGAGCAGCGGACGTTGTGCCGTCGGTGTCTCCATTGACTTTTTTGTGACCTCGGCCATCGCCAACGGCGCTGCGCTAGAGTTTTTGTACCCCTTACAAACGGGGGTCAATCAGGCCAATGCCGCCATCACCAGTTCCAGCCCGAATCCCGCTGGGGCCAAGGTTTTTGTGGATTTTTTGCTCTCCCAAAGCGGTCAAAAAATCCTGACCCATGCGGACATTCGCCGCTTGCCGGTGCGTCCGTCTGCTTACGACGGCTTGCCAGCGGGCTATTTCAACCCCTTTACCTCGGCGACGGCCGGTCATCTCCAATTCGATGGCGAGACGGCGCGGCCCCGGCTTGGGCTCAGCAGCGCCGTGTTTGAGCAAATGTTGGTGCTGCCGCATGAAGAGATTAAAGCCTTGTGGCAGCGCTTGCGCAGCGCTGAAGCCAGCGGCAAATCGGTTGCCGCCGCACGCAAGCTGCTGGAAACACCGCCAGTTACTGAGTTGCAAGCCAATGACGACGCCCTGCGCCGACAGTTCGCTAACCGTCTGGAGGGGAACCAGCGACTACAGGTTTTGGACGTGGAACGCAGCTGGCAAACGGTTTGCGCGCAGCAGCGCCTGGAGGCTCAGCGTCTTTTGGACGAGGTGGGCGCATGAAGTACCTCAGTCTCATAGTTGTCGCGCTCAGCTTTTCATTTGGAGGGCAGGCGGGCGCGCAGATGCAAGCCGTGCCTGCAACGGATCGCGAAGCGCTGAGCCAGCCGATGAGCGGTTTGACGCTTGCGGAGATGAAGCTCTTCCAACAAGGGCGCAGCCTGTTTCGGCAAAGTTGGGTTGTGGCGCCAGCCGGTGATACAGAGGTGCATGGGCTGGGCCCTCTCTATAACCGGCTGGCCTGCATTTCCTGCCACGCCAAAAACGGTCGCGGTGGCGCGCCCGGGGAGCCGCAGCAGCGCATGCAGTCGATGCTGGTTCGGTTGTCGGTGGCCGGCCAGGATGAACATGGCGGTCCCAAACCGCATCCGGCCTATGGCGATCAATTGAACGAAGAAGGCATTCCTGGCGTGCCGGGGGAAGGGCGGGCGCAAATTCATTGGCGCACCTCCCGCGTGAAACTGGCGGATGGGGAACGCGTCGAACTGCGTCGGCCCAGGATCGAGTTTGCCGAGCTGGCTTACGGTCCGCTGGGAAGCGTATTGGTCTCGCCTCGTGTATCGCCGCATGTCGGGGGCATGGGTTTGCTCGAAACGGTGCCGGCCGACGCTCTCCAGCAACTTGTCCGGCAGGCCAAACCGGATGGCGTGCGGGGAATGGTCAACCAGGTCTGGGACCGTCCATCGGGCCAGCGCGCGGTCGGCCGTTTTGGTCTCAAAGCCAATGCGCCGACCCTGCGGCAGCAAATTGCAGGGGCTTTTTTGGGTGACATGGGTATCACCTCCGATCTGTTCCCAAAGGAAAATTGCACGGTGGTCCAGCTGGCGTGCCAGAACGCAGTGTCCGGCGGCCACCCTGAGTTGAAAACCGCGCAGCTTGATGCGGTCGAGTTTTACCTCGCGCATCTCGCGCCGCCAGCGCGTCGGGATGCTGATCTGCCACTGGTGCGCCAAGGCGAGGCGCTTTTTGCAACAAGCGGTTGTGTAGCATGTCACCAGCCGGTTTTGCCGGGCGGCGAACACCCCAAATATCCCCGCCTGTCTGGCCAGACGGTAGCCGCTTACAGCGACTTGCTGGTGCATGACATGGGGCCGGATCTGGCCGATGGTCGCCCGGACTATTTGGCCAATGGTCAGCAATGGCGAACGGCGCCGCTGTGGGGCTTGGGTCTGCTGGCAGGCATCAACGAGCAGACCAGCTTTCTGCACGATGGTCGCGCCCGCACGGTGCAAGAGGCCATCCTGTGGCATGGTGGCGAGGCAGCCACCGCACGAAAACGCTATGTTCAACTGCCAAAAGATAAACGCCAGGCGCTGCTGGCCTTTCTTCAATCCTTGTGAACGTGTCCGTGGGGACTACAAATCGATGATCGCTGCCAGCGCCACGCTGTCCAGCGCGCCGTAGTCGGCCATCACCCAAGCGCGCGAGGGGTGGTCGGCGGCGTCTTGCAGCAGCTCCAGCACAAAGCCGATGGACGCTTTGTCGAGGGCGGCAAAGGGTTCATCCAGCAGGGTGAGCGCGGCTCCAGACGCAAAGGCCGCCGCTAGCCAGACTTTGCGTTTGGAGCCGGTGGACAGCATGAACAGTGACTTGTCCAGGTGCGGGGTCAGCGACAAACCTTCTATCAAATCACCCAATAGGGACTCGTCAAACCGGGGATATGGGGCGGGCAGGGATTGAAAGTAGCCCCGCGGTGTCATTTGATCCAAGGACTCTGAACGCGGGTCGGCCCAGAACACCTGCTGGCGGTAGGCCTGCGGCTGCTCTTTCAGGGAAGCGCCCTTGAGTTGCAGCGTGCCCGCCTGGGCCGACAGTTCGCCTGCCAGCAAACGCAGCAGCGTAGTTTTTCCGCAGCCATCGTCCCCGCGCACCAGGGTGACGCCGGGCGAAATGCGGGCGGACCAGTGGGTGAACAACGGGCGCTGCGGGTAGTTGAAACAAAGACCTTCAACCTGAAGGACGGTAGCAAGGGGGGTGGCAAGGGATTCGATGGATCGCTCCTCGGATGATTTCAACGTTCAGGCACCGGAGCGCACCAGGGCCGTACGCAGGCGCGGCCACACCACGATGACCACCAAGCCGCACAGCACCAGGGCACCGGCGCCCAGCTTCCAGGCGGGCAAGGCTTCACCCAGTGACAAGGCCGACGCGCCCATGCCAAACACGGGCACCAGCAGCGCCATGGGCGTGACCGTGGCGGCTGGGTGGCGCGCCAGCAACCAGTTCCACGCGCCGTAGCCAAACAGTGTGTTGCCCACCGCCTGCCACAGCACGCAAGCCCACACGCCCAGGCTGGCGTGCTGCACGCTGGCGGCCATGAGGGCCGGGCCTTCCAGCCACAGCGAGAGGGCGAACAGGGGCGGCACGGCAAACAGGCTGGTCCAGACCATAAAGCCCAGCATGTCCACCCGTCCCACGGTTTTGACCACCATGTTGGCGCAGGCCCAGAAAAACGCGGCGGACAACACCAGCGCCAGCCCTTTGACGGTGAGCGTCGCGTCCAGATGCGTGGCAATCACCGCCAGCCCGGCCACGGCCAGCACCAGCCCGGCCAGTTGGTAGCCCCGCACCCGTTCGCCCAGCGTCACCAGCGACAGGCCGATGGTGAAAAACACCTGCACCTGAATCACTAGGGAAGCCAGCCCCGGCGAAATATCGCCGCGCATGGCCAGGAACAGCAGGGCAAATTGCCCCACGCCCAACAACACGCCAAACGCCGCCAGCTTGTGCCAGGGCACGGTCGGACGGGGGATGAACAAGAGCCAGGGCAGGGCGGACAAGGTAAAGCGCAGCGTGGCAAACAAAAAGGGCGGCAAGCCGTCCAGCCCCCAGCGAATCACCACAAAGTTGGTGCCCCAGACGAAGACCACGGACAGGGCAAGCAGAAGATGGGAATAGGACAAAACGGATGCTCCGGTAGCACCCGACGCAGGCGCCCACCAAGTTTAGCCGGGCCGATGCCTGTCAGTCTGGAACCTAGTAATAGTCCTAGCCTTTTAGGGGTGTAGCCCCCGTCTGTATTGCGTGATCAGCTATAAAATAAATAGCTAAAAAGTTGTCTGGCCTGGCCGCCTTGGGGGCGAATGGTGCGGGGGCGTTGCCAGTTTTTTGGACGGTTTCAATGCTGAAACTGCGCGGCTATTGGAGCGTGGAGTTGATGATCTGCCGCGTTGTAGTTGGTTGCATCGAAATACCGGGCAAGGTGTACCAGGAGCCGCCCAGGTTGTTGCGGCTGGTTGAGTCTTCCATGTGCAGCGTGCCGGTTAGATCGTTGCTGATGAAAAAGATCGCCGAGCCGTAGGCGTTGACTTCGTTGTGCTCGATCAGGTTGCCGTAGAGTGCCAGCGTCATGGTGGTGCCATCGTTGTAGATGGCACCACCGCTACCGCCGCCGGGTGTGCCTGTCTGCGCGGGGTTGCCCCCGTTGCCGATGGCTTTGTTGTACGAGAACAGGCTGTTGTAGATTGACCATGACACCCCGATGCTGCTGAGGGCGCCGCCGTTGGCACCGGTGTTGCCGTAACCGGCGGCCCCGCCGAAGGTGCTGTGCGTCACATAAACCGGCAAGCCCTGGTACTGGCTGAGGACCCGGATGGCCGCGCCGCCCACATCAGCGCCTGTGCTGGCGCAGACGTTGTTGAAGAAGCGGCTGTTCACCACCTTGAAGCGCCCACCCCGCACCCAGATGGCGCCGCCGCCGTCGTAGGTGGTCTCGTTTTTGGAGTTGCCGTCGACGAAAGTGATGTTCTGCACCGTCAGCGTGGGTTGTGCCTGATCCTGGCAGTGGTTGGTGGTCCACACCTGATTGGCATCGCAGGTGTTCATGTACAGGATGCGGGTGGCACCGCCGCCACTGAGGGTGACCAAGCCGTTGCCATCGATGACCACATCGGGCTTGTCGTTGAACACTTTGGCCGGGCGATTCAGGGTGAGTGTGATGGGGGCGGCGCCGCAGTTGAAAGTGATCTTGCCGCCCAGCGCCACGGTTGCAATGAATGCGTCTGCCGTGCAACTGGCTGCGTTGCCTGTGCCCACCACATGGTCTGGCGTGGAAACGTCTACTGCACTGGCTGCCACGGGAACCGCATAGTTCCCCGATGGATTGCCTGCCGCCGGGCCGGTCTGCGAATTGGTGTTGGGGTTGGTTGGCGGTGAGGCACTGGGCGCCACGCCACCGCCCCCGCCACCGCCACAGGAAATACAGCCCAGACTGGCCAGCAGGGCGAATATTTTTAAAAGATGGTTCATTGGGTGTCAGAACGGGATGTCGTCATAGTCATAGTCAAACTCAGACGGCATTTTTGTGTTGCCTTGTTGTTCGCGCAACCAGCGTTTTAAATGTTTATCGTCCTGCACGCGTTGCAGGTCCTCCTGCATCATGGCGATATCCTCACGCAAATCGAGCTCACACTCCACCAGATGGCGTTTGATGCTGGCGGCGCTCAAGGGGGCGTAGATGGGTAGGTCGAACTCGTCCATGGTCTGCTGTTCGATGTGAAACAGCTCTTGCTGCAAAACCTTGACCCGCTCTTTGAGCAAGGCGGTCAAAGCGGCCAGCTTTTCCTTGGCCAGGTTGGCCACCTGTTCGCCATCGACCAGGTCGGCCTTCATTTGCAGATGCAGCAGGGCCAGCAGGTCGCGGCGTTCGTAGGCGGCGTTGGCTTCTTTCATCAGCGCGGTTTTGCGCAATTGCTCGGCTGGGTCGGTTTCGCGGTCGGGATGCAGGGCACTGGCCAACTGGCGGTAAATGGTGCGCAGCGCGCCGTTGGCGTCTTGTTCCTGGGCCTCGGCTTTGAGCTGGGCGGCGGTTTTTTTACGTTTGCTTTGGCGGTGCGCGTGGGCTTCTTGCTCGGCGCTGGCCTGGGCCTGCATTTTGGTCATACTGGCGCGCATCAGGTCTTCCAGCGTGTCGAACGAGGCGCCGTCTTCGCCAATGTCTTCACCCAGAATATCTTCCATGAACATTTTCATGTGGGCTGCTTCAAATTTTTCCTGATCCTCCAGGCTTTCGTCGCTGTGTGCGTCGTGCAATTCCTGCATGGCTTGGTCACCGCTCATGGCCAGGCTGGCGGCAATGCCGCAAAGAATGGCGCGCGCGGCGTCTTTCTGTTTGGCCGTCAGGCCCTTGCGTTTGAGGCGCTCGCCCAGCCACAGCGCCATGTCGCGCATCAGCGCGCTGCGCTGTTGCTCCAGCGGTGTCAGGATGCTGCTGAAAACCGCGCGGTTGCTGTCGGCTAGGGCGCGCACCGCTTCAATCTTGCTCGCCAGCGTTTCGGTTTGTTTCAGAAGCTGGTTAAAGCGCTTTTGCGCGGGCGAGACTTGCCCGGTGCTGAACTTGAGTGCGGCCAGCGCCCCGGGGGCACCGGGTGCTGCCGGGGCAGACAGTGCATCGTCCGGGAAGAGATGGGGTTGCATGGGCATGACGCAGTGAGGTGTTGCGGTTCAAAGGATTGGATTTTATAGAGTCATGAGTGATCCTGAAACCTGGCAATAGTCCTAAGCCTTTTAGGGGTTTAGCCCCTGTCTGTCTTGCGTAAGAAGCTATATTTTTAATAGCGAGTGATTTGTCTGGCCTGGACGCTTTTGGTGCTTATGGAGCGGCTGGCGTTGACGATTTTTTAGTGCAATTGATTTGCAGGAAGCTACCGCCATTGAGGCGTACGGTGTTGGCATCATCCCAGGTGATTTCCTGCGGTGGTGTAAAGCCCAGTACCGCCGTGTCACCTGAAAAATGAACCCAGCCAATCTTTCCATTGTGGGCAATTCCTTGAAGCTTGCCTGAGCTCGATTGAATACGCACGGTTTCTATGCCGTGTCGGAAATAGAAATCGAAAGAGCCTTGCATTCCGGGGCATTCATACCGATTCAATTGGGTTGGCGGGGGCATCAGCCCATGATTGACCACGCTTTTATAAATAATCGTGCCGATGACCACGGGGATGGGCAGCGTCAGCAGTCCGACCAGGAGATAGATCGTTTTTTTGCTTAAAAATGGGGTTGCAGGTGTCTGATCGATTGTTGCAACCGTCGTTTCGACCTGCTCGGGTAGCGCTGCGGCGGCAAGGCTAACGGGAAGTTCAGGCAAGTCGGGAGTAATTTCCTGGACGCTGCTTGTCTCTTGTGTTGACTCCGGCCTAGGCACCCGGCGTTCGGGCGTGGGTTTTGGAAAGCGCCGCAGGTTCTTCTGGATGATGCTGCTCTCGAGCAAAACAAAGATGGCGCAGGCCAGCGGCATGGCCAGCGTGAGGCCCGGTAACTGGGCGTTGATCCAATCGGCAATCAAGGGGTCAGACATGCCGATGTCCCCCGCGATCCACCCCAGCAAGGCTGCGCCAGCAGGAATCAAAATGGGGTAACGTTTCAAAAGGCGGGTGACAAACAGGCTGCCGTACATTAGCAAAGGTACGCTCAAGAGCAGGCCCAGCACCAGGTAGAACACGCTGTTTTGCGCAATCGCCGCCAGGGCCACCACGTTATCCAGACTCATGGTGACATCGGCCACCACAATGACCCCGATCGTGGCCCACAGGCTGGTTGGCACGGATAGCGAGCCGTCTTGATCCGATTCATCCAGGTGCGCCAACTCAGGGTCGTTGTCTTCTTCAACCAGCAATTTAATGGCAATCCAGATCAGGGCCAGCATGCCCAGCAATTTCAGAAACGGAATGGCGAGCAAAAAGGTCACCATGGTGGTGAACAGGATGCGCAAGCCAATGGCCACCCCGGTGCCCATCATGATCGCCTGACGCATCTGCTGAGGCGGCAGTTTGCGGCACGCCAGGGCAATGACAATGGCGTTATCGCCGCTGAGCAGCAGATCCAGGAAAAACACTTGCAGCGTCAAACCCAGCGAATGCATACCGCTATCGAATTCCATCATGAACCCTCAACAAAGTGGCAGGATGATTCTTCATTCAGGGTCTGGCACTGGCCGCCGGTCCGGTCTTGAACTCTTTCAAAAACGCGGTATCGGGTGACAGGACGAGGGTTGGCGCAGACTCAGCCAGAGCCCGGCGATAGGTTTGCTGAGTCCGGTAAAACTTGTAGAACTGCGGGTCTTTGCCAAAGGCCTGCGCAAAAATCTGATTGGCTTTGGCATCGGCCTCGCCATGCGTGATCTTGCTTTGGCGTTGGGCCTCAGAGATCAGGATGGCGCGCTCGCGGTCGGCTTTGGCCTGAATTTGCTGCGCCCACTCAAAGCCCTGTGCGCGCAGTTCTTTGGCCTCTCGTTGCCGCTCCGATTTCATGCGGTCATAAATGGCCTGGCTGGTTTCAAATGGCAGGTCGGCCCGGTGAAACCGGACTTCGGTGATTTCGATGCCCAGGGACTTGGCTTTCTCAACCACTTCCTTCTGGATGTGCTCGACGATTTGAGGCCGCTCCGCAGACAGCAGCGATTTGAGCATCACCTGGCCCAGTTCGCGCCGCAGGGACGAGCTCACCAGTTGCGTCAACTGGGCATTGGCTTGATCAATGGTGCGCAGAGACTGGTAAAACTGCAAGGGGTCGGCAATGCGAAAGCGCACATAGGTTTCAACCTCCAAGCGCTTCTGGTCGCCCAAAATGACTTGCTCTGAAGGCGGTGTCAGTGTCAGCAGGCGCGTGTCGTAATAAGACACCGTATCGATCAGCGGGAATTTCAATTTCAGACCCGGGGTGGTGACAAGGTCCACCGGGGCCCCCATCCGAACCACCAGCGCCTGCTGCATTTCCCCGACGGTGTAAAGCGCTGAACCCAGATTCCACAAGACCAGCAGAGCCAGCAGTGAAAGGACGATGCGGACTTTGGACTTCATGGCTTGGGCTCCTTGGGCACTGTTTTGTCCTTCTCGGCAATGGGCATGTAGGGCACCACGCTGGAGACGCCTTTGCCCGAGGTGTCGATGATCACTTTGGTGGCCTTTTTCAGGACTTCGTCCGCACTTTCCATGTACATGCGCCAGCTGGTCACGTCTTTGGCCTGGGCGTAGCTTTGGTAGACCGCCAAGAAGCTTTTGGCTTCGCCTTCGGCCAAATCGACGGCCTGGGCCTTGTAAGCTTCGGCGTCCTGGTTGATGTGCGAGGCTTCGCCCCGGGCTCTGGGCAGAATGTCGTTGGCGTAGGACTCCGCTTCATTGCGCGCGCGCTCCTGGTCGGCCCGGGCACGCTGGACGTCATTAAAGGCGTCGATCACGGCGGCGGGTGGATCGACCCGTTGCAGCTGGATTTGGGTAATGAGTACGCCCGCTTTTTCTTCATCGAGCAGGTGTTGCAAAAGGGCCTTGGTTTCGTCGGCGATTTGCTGGCGCTTGTCGGACAGGGCGGCCTGGATGGGGGTGCGCCCGATGACTTCACGCAAGGCGCTTTCGGCGGCAATCTTGATGGCAAATTCGGGTTTGTCCACGCTGAACAGGAATTGCCCGGCGTCCTTGATGCGCCAAAACACCGCGCAATCGGCTTCCACGATATTCTCATCGCCGGTGAGCATTTGTTTGTCACGGGAGGCTGTGCTGTTGGCGGCGGCATCCGTACTGCTGCTCGCGGGCGAGGTATTGCCAAGCTGCAGTTGGTTGATTTTGGTGACCTTGGGCAGTAAGACGGTCTCAACGGGGAAGGGCCAGTGGTAATGCAAGCCAGCTTCGGTGGTGTCCACCCGCTTGCCAAAACGAAGCACCACACCTTGCTCATCGGGTTGCACTTTGTAGATGCCGCCCATGACCCAGACAAAGGCCAGCAGTGATGCGATCAGGTAGAGCCCCTTGTCGCGCAAACCGGCGATTTGGACAAACCGCTCAACCCTGTTGCTCAGGGTGCGCAGCAGGGCGCCAAAGGATTCGTGGTCTTGTTGATGCTCGGACATAGTGCCATTTCGTGAAATTTGATGTCGCTGCTGTGATCCGCCAACCCGGCAGAAACAGCCACTTTGCATTGATTCAATGCCGGCCTTGGGAGAACACGGGCCGAAGTACGTTCGGCTGCGGCGCAGTATAGAGGGGTGGGTGCGAATCGGAAATGAAGGTTTTGGACTTTACAAGCCCTATACAAAATCCCGGTTTTTGGGTGATCCTAATTAATGCAATTTGGTCATCTAATTGACACAATTTATTCACATTCCTCGCCGAAAATACCCAGTCGATCAGGATCACGTCTCACGTTCATGCTTCGGTAGTGAGTTCTCTGGTATTCAAACAGCTAACATCCGCCGTTCATGAAAAGCACATCTCCTCAATTGGTCGTCAACGACAGCAAACCCAACTTCACCTGGGTTGATGCTCTGGTTTTGCTGACGCTTTTTGGGATGCTCTGGAGTGTGATGCACTTCGGTCACGGCATGCTGGTTGCATTCGATCCTGCCTCTGTGCCCGAGCTGGATTTTTCGACCAGCCAGATTCCTTACTATGCCGGGCGTACCTTGCTGCGCATGTGGATTGCCTTTTGTTTTTCCTTGTTTTTCGCCATTTCATTGGGCTATCTGGCGGCTAAAAGCAGTGCGGCACGGACGGTCATTCTTCCGGCGCTGGATGTCTTGCAGTCGGTGCCCGTGCTTGGCTTTTTGTCAGCGACGGTGGCCGGGTTCATGGCGCTCTTTCCAGGCAGTTTGCTGGGTGTGGAATGCGCCGCCATTTTTGCCATTTTTACCGGCCAGGTCTGGAACATGGCGTTTGGTTTTTACCACTCGATGGTGACTATTCCCACCGACATGCAAGAGGCCGCATCAACCTATGGTCTGACCCGTTGGCAGCGCTTTCGCACGGTTGAGTTGCCTGCCTCGGCGCACAGTTTGATCTGGAACTCCATGATGTCGTTCGGTGGTGGCTGGTTCTTTGTGGCACAAAGCGAAGCCATCAGCGTGATGAACAAAGACATCAAGCTGCCCGGACTTGGTTCCTACATGGCCAGCGCAATAGAGCGGGGCGACAACCATGCCGCCTTGTTGGCCGTGGCGGCCATGTTGTTCCTCATTTTGATGAGTGACCAACTCATCTGGCGACCCCTGCTGGTATGGGCAGATAAGTTCAAAATCGAGCTGACCGAGTCCGGCCTGATGCCGACTTCGTGGGTCTATAACCTGCTGCGCGGAACCTATGTCTTTACCTGGCTTGGCTTGCATCTTTGGCAACCTCTGGAAGATGCGCTGGGGCAAACCATGCGGCGTATCAAGCCTGCGGCCAAACGGGCCAGACCAGGTGCGGTGAGTTGGCCATGGCGTGTGGCCGGGCTGATGTTCGCGGCATGGCTGGGTTATGAGGCCATCATCGGCGTTTTTGCGGCGATTGCGGCCCTTCATGGGGCTCTCTCTTTAGAGATCGTTGGGCATATTTTTTGGCTCGGGTTTTTAACCCTGCTGCGCGTGCTGGCCATGACGGTTCTTGCGACGCTGATATGGACTCCGGTTGGCGTTTGGATCGGGTTTCATCCGAAGGTGGCCCGATTTGCCCAGCCGCTGGCGCAAATCGGGGCTTCATTCCCGGTCAACATGACTTTCCCGATTGTGGTGGGCCTGTTTGTTGCCACGAATACCTCCATGAACTGGGGCAGTATTTTGCTCATTGCCATGGGTACGCAGTGGTACATCCTGTTCAACGTGATTGCCGGTGCGATGGCGATCCCCAATGAAATGAAAGAAGTCGCCAGCATTTATGGCCTGCGCAAATGGCAGCTGTGGCGCACCCTGATTTTGCCGGCTATCTTCCCGTTCTGGGTCACCGGGGCTTGCACGGCTGCGGGGGGCGCCTGGAATGCCAGCATCGTGGCTGAGTTTGCGACCTGGGGCGACACCACGCTCAAAGCCGACGGCCTGGGCGCTTTTATTGCCGAGGTGACCAAAAGCGGTGACACCCCGCTCATCATTGTCAGCATTGGTGTGATGTCGCTCTTTGTGGTGGCCATGAACAAGCTGGTCTGGCGGCGACTGTATGGTTTTGCTGAACGCCGCTTCCGGCTGGATTGAACTTTGACCCACTTCTGACCCAATATGACTCTTCCTATCAAAACAGCTGCCGCGGCCAAGCCGCCCATTGCAGAGTTGCGTTCCGTCTTCAAGTCGTTCAATACGGCGGGCGGTCACGAACTGAAAGTGCTCGATCAGATTGACATCGCGGTGCATGAAGGCGAGTTGCTGGCCTTGTTGGGCCAATCAGGTTCGGGCAAATCAACCATCCTGCGCTGTCTGACTGGTCTCATTGAGCCCACCTCGGGGCGGGTGCTACGCCATGGTGAAACCTTGCGTGGCATCAACGAGGACGCCTCGGTGGTGTTTCAAACCTTTGCGCTTTATCCGTGGTTGACGGTTGAACAAAATGTGGCGGTCGGCTTGATTGCGCACCAGGTCAGCCGCGCTGAGCGCGATGCTGCCGTGGACCGGGCGATCGAGTTGATTGGCTTGGGTAACTACCATGCAGCGTATCCGCGCGAGCTCTCCGGGGGCATGCGCCAGCGCGTTGGCATTGCACGGGCTTTGGTGTCGCAGCCACGACTCTTGTGTCTGGATGAGGCTTTCAGCGCCCTGGATGTTTTGACCGGTGAGAACTTGCGGCAAGAACTCCTTAGCCTGTGGCGCACGCCCAGCACGGGCTTGAGTTCGATCTTTATGGTGACGCACAACATTGAGGAAGCGGTTGAGATGGCGACCCGCATCGTGGTGCTGTTTCCGCGCCCGGGTCGGCTTGGGCTGGTGCTGGAAAATGCGCTGCCCTATCCGCGTGATACCAAGAGCCCGGAGTTCCAGCGGCTGGTGAGTCTGATCCATGAATGCATCACCACCACCACGCTGCCTGATATTCCGGTGGAAGTGCCCGTGGCGGGTCAGCCCTTGTCGCGGGGCCGTAACCGGATGGAGTCCATCCCGCTGGTGCCGGTTGGCCAGATTCTGGGTCTGCTCAGTATCTTGCACGACTCGCCTGAGCTCTCCAATATCTACGATATTTCCGATGAGATCGGCAAGGAATTCGGCGAGACCATTGCGCTGGTGAAGGCGGCCGAAATTCTGGAACTGGTCGAAACGCCGAAACAGGAAGTGCTCTTTACTGAACTGGGCAAACGTTTTGTGGCGGGGGACCGGGAAACCAGACACGCCATCTTTGCCGAGCAAGTGTTCAAGCTGCGCCTGTTTCACATCATCATCGCCTTGCTTGAAGAATATGAAGAAGTTGAAGCGCCGCGTGTGATCAAAGACATCGGCAGTGCATTGCCCTATGACAATCCAGAGAAGACCTTCCAGACCATGATTGCCTGGGGTCGTTATGCCGGTTTGATGGATTTCAATGCCAAGACCGGCATGGTGTTTGTTCCTAAAAATGAGGAAAGTGAGCCAGAGGCCTCTTGATGCGAATTGCCTATTGAGTGCCCCAGGCATACGATTCCATTGACAACACACCATGGGTGATGCCCCCGGCGAGAACCTGCGCCGCTTCGTCCTCATGGCTGGCGCCCAGGGCGACCAGCAGAGGCAAAAAATGTTCCTCCGTGGGATGTGCACGCTTAGCATGCGGGGCGAGCTGCCGGTAGTCCACCAAGGCATCCACGTTGCGGCTCGCCACCGTCTGGCGAACCCAGTGGGTGAATTCAACCGCATAGTCCTGCACCGCTGCGCCTGATTGCCGATATTCGTACAGGTTGTGCGTCATGCTGCCCGAGGTGACGATCATCACGCCTTGTTCGCGCAAAGGCGCGAGCAGTCGGCCCAGCTGGACAGCGCCCGCCGTGTCGAGCGCATGTGGCATGGAGACCTGAAAGACCGGCACGTCCGCCTTGGGCAACAAGTGAAACAGCGGCACCCAGGCGCCGTGATCCAGGCCCTGCCGATCATCCAAACTGACATTCAGGCCTGCTTGGGCGAGCAGGCGGCCTGCCTCGGCCGCCAATTGCGGGTGGCCCGCAGCTGGGTATTGCAGGTCGTACAGCTTGGCGGGGAAGCCGCCAAAGTCATGCACTGTTTCCGGCTCGCGGGTCGTCATCACTTGCACATTCCGGGTTTGCCAGTGGGGCGACACCACCAGCACGGCTTTGACGCCTGAGAGTTGCTGCCCGAGCGCGTTCAGGTGCGGGCCCAGAAGTCCGGGTTCCAGCGCAAAGGTGGGCGCGCCGTGCGAGACGAATAAAACGGGGGCAGGGCGTGGGGTCGAGTTCATGGTGAGGGGTCCTTGTTCTAAAACAGGATGAACTTTATAGGCTATTGATAAAGAGATAAACACCATAAAATTAGATACATTGTTTCAATAAAAAGCACAATGGATAAGTTTTTGGAGATGCAGAGCTTCAGCGCGGTGGTGGATGCGGGCAGTTTTGTGAAGGCGGCCGATGCGCTGGGCCTGTCCAAAGCAGCCATGTCGCGCTACGTGGGGGACCTGGAAGCGCGACTGGGCGTGCGCCTGCTGCACCGCACCACGCGGCGCCTGTCGCTGACCGAGGAGGGCGAGGTTTTCTATGCGCGCTGCAAGGAGCTGCTGGCCGGGGTGCAGGAGGCTGAGGACGAAATCAGCTCCCGCAGCAGCGCGGCCAGCGGACTGCTGCGCGTGAGTGCGCCGCTCACCTTTGGCATCTTGCATCTGGCGCCGCTGTGGGGCGAGTTTCGCCGCCAGTACCCCAAGGTCGAACTCGATGTCACGCTGGCGGACCGGCTGGTGGATCTGGTCGATGAGGGCTACGACGTGGCCATTCGCATCGCCACGCTGCCCAACTCCACCCTGGTTAGCAAGCGCCTGGCCAGAACGCGCATGGTGCTGTGCGCTTCGCCGCAATACCTGCAGACGCACGGTGAGCCGTTGCAGCCTGCCGACCTGGCGGCGCATGCGGTGATCTCGTACACCTATTGGTCGACCCGGGACGAATGGCATTTTGAGGGGCCGCAGGGCTCGGTCAGTGTGAAGACCAACCCTTGCATCCATACCAACAGCGGCGACACCTGCCGGGCGGCGGCGCTGGCGCACCAGGGCATCATCCTGCAACCGACTTTTCTGGTCGGCGATGACCTGGCGGCGGGGACGTTAATCGAACTCATGCCCGAATTCCATTCGCTAGAGATGGGCATCTACGCGGTCTATCCGACCCGCAAGCATGTGGCGCCCAAGGTGAGGGCGTTGATTGATTTTTTGGCCGGGCACTTTGCAAAAACACGACCGGCGTGGTGAAAGGGTGCGATTACCGCTTGCGGGTTTCTACTAGAGAAATAGGCCTGTAGCCCTCGTTGGCCTTGCGTGAATAGCTATTTATTTAATAGCGACTTAATTCCCCTGTTGATGGCGTGGTTGGCGTTCACGCAAAACCAGAGGCAAAGGGCAGAATGGCTGAAGTTTAGAGACCAATTTATTGGTAGGGAGCCTAACTTGAAATTGCGTACCAGTTTTGAAACCAAGGTATTGGTGTCATTTTCAGCCGCTGTGCTGGTCGTGGCGGGGCTTGCCTTGACCACCTGGATGATGGCCAAAAACGCTACCGAAGCGGCGCGTTTGGTTGCTCATACCCATGAGGTGCTCGATAGTCTTGCCCGCACACGGGCTGAAACACTGCTGATCGAGTTAAGTACCCAGACGTTTCGGATTTCGGGCGACCCGCAGCGCCTTGCCGAACGAGACAGGACGATGGCCACGCGGGAAGTGTTGCTGAACCGCGTCTATCAGCTGACGGCTGATAACGCCGCTCAACAATCACTCTGGAAGCAGTTGCGTGAGGTCATCAATGAACGCATGGCCTTGTCCCGACAAGTTGAACTCTTGCGCAAGACGCAAGGCTTTGCCGCAGCCAATGCTTTTGTGGCCGGTGCGCCGCTACAGGAAACGCGTGAGCGTACCTATCGCCTGTTGAGCGAGATGGATCAGCAGGAGCGTGGACTTTTGGAGCGGCGCGCCGAGGAGCTGTTGCAGGCGCGTCAAATCATGGTGCTCGCCGGTGCGCTGGTGGCTGCGGTGTTGCTGGTACTGCTGACGGCGACCTATGTCTTGATCCGGCGTCAGTTGAGCGAGACGCAGGCCAGTCGGCGCGCGCTCGCCGACAGCGAAGAAAGTCTGGCCACCACGCTGTATTCCATTGGCGACGGAGTACTGGCGACCGATGAGAAGGGGTGTATCACGCGCATGAACCCGGTGGCCCAGGCGCTGACCGGCTGGTCGCAAACCCTGGCGCAGGGTCATCCCGTGGAAGAGGTCTTTCACATCGTGCATGAGCACACCCGGGCGCCAGCCGAGGTGCCGGTGGCCAAAGCGCTCGAAACGGGTGAAGTTCAGGAGCTGGCCAACCACACGATGCTGATTGCGCGCGATGGCAGTGAGCGACCCATCTCAGACAGCGCGGCCCCCATCCGTGATGCTTCGGGTCGGATAAGAGGCGTGGTGCTTGTTTTTCGCGATGTGACTGTGGCGCGTCAGGCCCGAGAGATGATTCGTGAACAGAACGAGCTGCTGGAGCGGCGTGTCCATGAGCGCACGAGCCAACTGCATGAGAGCGAAGGCCATTTGCACAGCGTGATCAGCAACGTGCCGGCCATGATTGCCTATGTGGATGCCCTTCAGCACTACGTTTATGTCAACGAGCAGTATTTGGCGCGTTTTGCGCTTGGCAAGTCCGATATCGCCGGTTGTACGGTACGTGAAATTCTGGGTGAAGAGCGCTATGCGGTTGCTTGCCCCATGATCGCCAAAGTGCTGCAAGGTCAGGCGCAAAGCTACGACTGGCAGCCTTTTTCAGGTGTTTGGCAGGTGATTAACTACCTGCCAAAGCGGGATGAACTGGGCCAGGTGATAGGTTATTACGTCTTGGGCTCTGATATCACCGAGCGCAAACACACGGAAGAAAAAATCCAGACGCTCAACGTAGAACTGGCGCAGCATGTGAGTGACCTTGAGCATGTCAGCCGGGCCTTGCGAACCCTCAGCGCTGGCAACCGGACCATGTTGCGCGCCACCGACGAGCAAGGTCTGCTCGACAGCATGTGCGAGGCCATCGTCGTGGCCGGTGGCTATGCCATGGCCGTGGTGTGGTATCGAACGGATGATGAGTCCAGCAAGCTGCGGCCGATGGCCCAGAGCGGTTATCCCGACGGCCTTGATGCCTTGCGCAGCCTGGCCCTGAGCTGGACCGATGATGAGTTTGGCCGGGGTGTCGTCACCTCCGCGATTCGCACGGGTCAAACCATCGTGGTTGCGGACATGCTTAGCGACTCAAGATACGCACCGTTCTGGTCTTATCTGCATGGCAACACCTGTGGCGTGGCGTGCCCTTTGCGCGTCGGCGGGGTGGTGATTGGGGCGCTCGCCATTTATGGTGCCGATCCCGCCTCCATCGAGGCGAACGAAGTGACGCTGCTGAGCGAGTCCGCGGATGACCTGGCGTTTGGCATTGCCAACCTGCGCACACGAGCGCAGCAACAACAGGTCCAGGAGGCGATGCATCGCCTGAGCCGTTTCGATGCCCTCACGGGCTTGCCGAACGAAACACACTTCACGGAAGTTCTCACCGCCGCCATCGAGGCGGGCAAGCGGCTCAAGCAGCCCTTCGCCGTGCTGCAAGCCGACATTGAACGCTTGAGTGAGATCAATGATTTCCTGGGCTTTCACCACGGCGATCAACTGCTGTTGGCATTTGGATCGCGGTTACGGGCGGCTGCCCCGGCTGGCGCTTTGGTCGCCCGCCTGCGCGGTGACGAGTTTGCCATCCTGCTGCCCAATAGCCAGGCCAAAGAAGCCATCGACATGGTGACCCTGCTGGAAGACATGCTGGTGCAGCCATTTTCGATTGCCGATATACCGCTGGATGTGACGGCGGCGATTGGCGTGGCGCTGTTTCCCGAACACGGCTCAAGCACCCATGACCTGTTTCGCCACATGGACATCGCCATGCACGAGGCCAAGAAACAAGGCCGAAGGCATGTGGTCTTTGATCAGGCGCGCTACCAAGAACGGGACCAGACCCACCGGCTGATGATCGCTGGAGAATTGCGGCGTGCGATCGAGGGAGGGGATCTGTTGCTCTATCTGCAGCCCAAAGTGGAATTTGCCACCGGCCGCGTGTGCGGCGCCGAAGGACTGGTTCGCTGGAAACATGCAGAGCGTGGCTTGATTCCACCTGGCGAATTCATTGGCCTGGCCGAACATACCGGGCTCATCAAACCGCTCACGGAATGGGTGATTGAGGCCGCACTGCGCTTGATCAAGGGCTGGGAACCGCAAGGCTTTGCATTGCCGATTGCGGTCAATCTGTCGGCCCGCAACCTGCGTGATGAAAGCCTGTTGGAAAAAATTCGTCAGTTGCGTGCCATTTGGGGCGTTGCCGATGGCTTGCTGGAGTTAGAAATCACCGAAAGCGCCGTGATGGAGGATGCGCAATTTGCGCTGCGCGTGCTCAATAGCCTGCGCGAGGACGGCATTGCGCTTTATATCGATGATTTCGGCACGGGTTACTCCTCGCTCAGCTATTTGCAGAAACTGCCGGTGGAATACATCAAGATCGATCAGTCCTTCGTGCGGGACATGTCCATCAGCAAGGATTCTTCGCTGATCGTGCGCTCCACCATCGACCTGGTCCACGACCTTGGACGCAAGACGGTGGCAGAGGGCATCGAAACCCTGGATCACTGGAACCGGTTGGCCGCATTGGGTTGCGATGTGGCCCAGGGCTATTTCATCGCCCGGCCGATGCCGGCCGAGGACTTCCCGCGCTGGGTCGCCCAATTCCGCGCACCTGCCGCTTTTATTTGATAAATAGCCCTGTAGCCCCCGTTCAGTATGCGTGAGCAGCTATTTATTTAATAGCGGCTGTCGGGCTTAAGGTTGGCTCAGATCAAAGGCGGTGGACAGGTCGCTCACCACTTTGCGGGCGCCGGGCAGTTGGTCCAGACCAAAGCGGCGGGTAATGAACTTGAGGATGGACGTGGTGTCGTTGGGCGTGCTGTCCACATAGCCTTTTTTCGCATAGGGCGAGATGATGATGGCCGGAATGCGGCTGCCTGGACCCCAGCGGTCGGCCTTGGGTGGCGTAGCGTGGTCCCAGAAACCGCCGTTTTCGTCATACGTCACGATGATGGCCATGTTTTTCCACTGGGGGCTGGCCTGCAACTTGGCAACGACGTCGGCAATGTGGGCATCGCCCGACATCACATCGGTATAGCCCGGGTGCTGGTTCAGGCTGCCTTGTGGTTTGTAGAACACCACCGGTGGCAGATGGCCGCTGCTGATGTCGGCTTGCATATCGGTGTAGTCCTTCAAGTGCGCAGCGCGTTCAGCCTGGCCGGCGGTGGTGGTTGGGTCAAAGCGCGAGAAATAGTTGAACGGCTGGTGGTGGGCCTGGAAGTTGGCGGCACCTGTGGCAGCGTTGTAAATGACGGTGCGTGATGCCGTCGAGGCTTGTGTGCCGTCGCTGGTGGCCGCATTCCAGGCACCGGCGTACCAGGCCCAGTTCACACCCTTGGCGGTCAATGTGTCACCAATGGTTTTGGTGGTCTGGGCCGTCAAAACGGCCGCGCCACCCGTAGCGGCTGGATCCGCCAAGCGAAGATCGCCACCGACGGCTGGTTTTGTACTGCTGGGCTGGAACGGGGGCTGGGTGGTGTTGATGGCGTAGCTCAGGTTGGTCTTGGTGTCGATCGGCGTGAAATTCAAATCACCCTGATAGACATTGCCGGGGGCCGTGCTCAAGGCGCTGACTGGCGGGTTGGTTTTAAAGGCCAGCAAGCCGGTTGCCGGGTCAACCACGGAAACCCGGCCCGCAGGTGGTGTCGCCATGGACGGTGTGCAGGCGCAAACCAGCCAGAAATGGTTGAGGAAAGAGCCACCGAACGCGCCCATGAAGAAGTTGTCGGACAGGGTGTATTGCTGCGCGAGCTTCCACATGGCCATGCTGGAGCCGTCGTAATAGCCCATGGACAGGCCACCGGCGTCCGAGAAGGCGGCAAACATGTTGTTGGTGCCCCCATTGATCTGCATCTGGTTGTTGTAGTAGCGGTGAACCAGGTCCGGTGAGGTGATGCTGGACGCGATACCGCTGGGCGCGCCGCCGGGTTGTGTGGCATCAATCTGGAAAGGCTTGTTGGGCAAGCCGCTGACGAAAGACCAGGCGCTGTCGGTTGTTGAGTAAACCGGGGGCAGTGTGGCCAGCACGGTCGTGCCGTCGCGGTCAAGTTGCTGGTAGCTCGCTGGCGACTTCAGCGCGTTGCTGATGCCGTTGGCGCCGGGGAACATGCCGTAAAGATTGTCAAAGCTGCGGTTTTCAGCATAGATCACCACCACGGTTTTGATTTTGTCCAGCGTGTTGCTGGCGCTGGAGAGCAGCTTTTTCATGTCTTCGCCAGGTTTGGCGGCGGCAATGGCGGTTTGAATCCGTTGAATGCCATCGTCGGTGGCGGCACTCAGTTTGGCCTTGTCTGCGTCAGCAGCGGCCAAGTTGTTGTAGTCCGAGAGCAGGTTGCCTGCGCTCACGCCCAGCGCGGCGGCCACTTTGGCTTTGGCATCGGCAAAAGACAGGTTGTTGGCTTCCATCTCGGACACCACACTGGTGGAGTGCACGCTAACGATGCCCGGTGCGTCTTTGGGTGCACGCAAAACAATCTTGCTGGTGATCGTTGTGGAGGTCTTCGTTGCCGGGTCAAAGCGGATGGCACCGGGCAGGATTTCGGCCACCACGGCGGCATTGCTGCCGGGCAGGCTGTACTGGCCCTGGCTGTCAGTTGTGGCGCTGGGTTCACCGGCATCGCACACGCCGTTGTTGTTGAGGTCCAGACAGACCTTTGCATTCTGGAAATAGCTGCCAATGACGGCGCCTGTGGTGGCCGCAGACGAGCTGCCACCGCAGGCGCTGAGCATGGCGACGCAAGCGGACGCAATGGCAATGAGCGGGGAGTGTGGGTGCGAATGTCGGTTCATGCAAAAGTCCTTGAGTTAGTGATATGCGAACCTGAGCAAGGATAGGCAGAAGCTGTGAAACTTTTATGACCCGGCTATGAACGTGTTTGGCCATCCGCCCCCAGTGGTGGGCTGGATGCTGTGGTGGCTATGTGTGAAATTTAACTCTAGCCCCCGTGCAATGGGCGTTAGCAGCTATTAAGTTGATAGCGAGTGGTTGGCTATGCTTGCGCTCATCGAAAATTTTTTGGAGCTTAACTTGTCCAGATCGCAGCGCTTACTGAGCTTGATTCAACTGCTGCGCAGTCACCGCTTTGCCGTGCCTGGCGCAGAGCTGGCCCAGCGTCTTGGCATCAGTCTGCGAACGCTGTATCGCGACATCGCGACCCTGCAAGCGCAGGGTGCCAGCATTGAGGGCGAGCCCGGTCTGGGTTATGTCTTGCGGCCGGGCTTCATGCTGCCGCCGCTGATGTTCACCGAGGAAGAGCTTGAAGCGCTGGTGCTGGGGTCGCGCTGGGTGGCAGACCGCGCTGACCCGCGCCTCAGTGAGGCCGCGAAATGCGCGCTGTTCAAGATCGCTTCTGTGTTGCCCCAAGAATTGCGCCATTCACTCGATGCCAATGCGCTGATGGTTCAACCAGCGTCGCACACGGCGCTTGAAACCATTGACCTGTCTCACATTCGACAAGCCATCCGAACGGAGCACAAAGCCACCATCCGCTATGGCGACCTCCACGGACGCGAATCAACACGCACCATTTGGCCGCTGGTACTGGGCTACTTTGACCATGTTCGGATGCTGGCCGCATGGTGTGAATTGCGCCAGGAATTTCGCCACTTCAGAACCGACCGTATCAATTCTGTGACCGTGGAGCGTGAGCGTTTTCCACGCCGTCGGCAAGCCCTCGTTCAAGAGTGGCGAAGCATGGACCCGCTTCAAACCAAGTCAAACACTGCTGACAGAAATTGACACCTGTGCTGATTACGCTTTGGGCGCTTGCAGAACGAATGGTTTTGCCAAGCTTTTTTCAACCCCATTGAGTCATTCACCATGATTGTTTACACCACCGTCGGCACCAACGACCTCCCACGCGCAGCCGCCTTTTACGATGCACTGTTCACGCCCCTTGGCTACCAGCGGCTCATCGAATCAGACAGCAAAATCGCGTGGGGAGTCGATACCAGCCACCCCATGTTTTTCGTCGCCAAACCCTTCGATGGCCAACCCGCCACGGTGGGTAACGGCACGATGATTGCACTGGGCATGAAGTGCCCCGCAGACATTGATGCCACCCACGCCAAAGCCATCGAACTCGGCGCTGTCAATGAAGGAGCCGCGGGGCCGCGCGGCCCCTCGTTCTATTGCGGCTACTTTCGAGACCTGGACGGCAATAAACTGAACTTGTTTTGCCTGGTTTGACGGCGCTGGTGGGGCATTTTTTGAGGTTTCGAGAAACGATGCCTGACCCCTTGCCGCTGAACGCGGTGTCCCCACAGCGCCGCCACCTGTCAGGCAAGGTGCGTGTTTTTGTGGACTGGATCGCTGCTTTATCCAGCAACATGACGGCACACAACAGCAATCCCGTGTCCATTTTTCTGGTGGCTGAGTTGCAGGGCTGATGTGGCTGGCTGACGTTGAGAAAATCAAGCTGCCAGGGCAAAACGTGCATCAACTTCTGCCAACAACGCTTCTGCCGGAATGCCCAGTTGCTTGTGCAGGCGTTTGATCATCGCCAAAGTCAACGGTCTTTTTCTGCCCAGCACCTCATAGACGCGGTTGCTTCGGCCAATCATGGGCTCCAGGTCTTTGACGGACAGGCCGCCCTGTTCCATGCGGAATTTGATGGCCTCAATAGGGTCGGGTGACTCCATGGAATAGTGCTTGGCCTCATAGGCCTGCACCAGCGTGGCCAGCACATCCAGGCGGTCACCCTCAGGCGTGCCCAAAACCGGGTCAAGCGCCATGAGCCGCGAGATGTCTTTTAGCGCGGTCTTGTAATCAGCTTCGTTGTGAATCGGTTTGATTTCCATGATGAATCTCCAGTGCGTTCAGGCCGGTTCTATCGTTTGCGCATCAATCGCGTCGTATTGCTTATGCGTGCCCACAAATTTGATGAAGACAAGTTGCATGTTGTATGACACCGCCACCACCAGCCGGTAATCATTACCCTTGATGTTGAACACCACGCGGCGGTCTTTCAAAATGCTGGCACTTCGGAACTGCGCCTTGATATCTGCAGGTTGCTGCCACGTCGCTTTGCAGGCCTCTTCGTACCACGCTTTGAGGGGCTGTTCCGCATCTGCATAAAGCGGGTTTTCCCAGAATGACTTGAGGCTTGAGATGGCTATGACTCGCATTGGGTGATTTTAGTCCCAATACGGGACTGAATCGGATATTTGTTTCTGTGCATCTGTTGGAGAGCATGAAGCACCGCTCGATTGCGGCTTTGTTCAAGGAACATGACGGCGTACAACTGCGATCCAGTGTGCACATTGCTGATGGTTGAGTCTCAAGGCCTTCGGCAACGTTGCTGTTTTGATTCTCTTCTGGTGTGTCTTCATCGCGCAGATGTGAAAGAATGGTTTCATGGATCAACTTCGCTCTCTTCGTGTTTTCGCTCAGGTCATTGCAGAAGGTAGTTTTGCGGGGGCCGCAAGGGCTCTGGACATTGCCCCTGCGGTGGTCACGCGAGCCGTCTCTGACCTTGAAAATCACCTGGGTGTCAGGCTTCTGAATCGAACGACACGAAGCCTTGCCTTGACAGAGATTGGCCAGGACTATCTTGAACGCGCCAGACGGGTGCTGGGGGAACTTGACAATGCAGATGCCCTGGCAAGCTCTGTGAAAAGTGCACCCCGTGGCAATCTGCGCATCCTTTGTCCACCTGCCTTTGCGACACATCAACTGGTCAAACGCCTGCCGGACTTTTGCCAACGTTACCCCGGCATTCAACTGGAGTTGTCGGCACCAGGCCCGGTTGCCGCTGCCGATGAAAACTTTGATGTTTCGATCTTGTCCATCGGACAGCAGCCGTTGCAAGGTGACTTTGTGATTCGGCCATTGGCATCGTCTACGTTTGTCATTTGCGCATCACCTGGTTATTTGGAACGCTGCGGACGTCCTGTGCAGCCGAACGATTTAATTTTGCATGACGGATTGCTTGCGGATGTCGCTGCCGTCAGGCGTGTGTTGACGCTGTTTCGCGAAGAGCAATGCACCGGCGAACCCTCGCGTCAGGTACTCAACCTGGCCTTGCATCCACCGGTACTGTCAACCAGTCAACTGGACGTGCTTTACTGCGCTGCCTTGGCGGGCATGGGGGTGACCGGCTTGCCCACGTTTATGGTGAACAACGCACTGCGGGATGGTCTTTTGGAGCGTGTCCTGCCTGACTGGAACGGCGGTGCCTTGCAACTGTACGCGGCCATGCCAAGCCGCAAGCATGTACCTACCCGAACGCGTGTTTTTATGGATTTTTTGATTGAAATTTTTGGTGGAAACCAGAAAGATCCCTGGTATCCACGTTGAATTAGAGACCTGGATGTCCCCAATCGACACCGCGCGCTGCCAAGTTTGCGCACACCGTCATGGCCAATATACATGCCAACTGCAAGTAGGAAACAGTGCGCATACGGGCCAGTTTTTGAGAACTCAAGGAGGGCAACAGTCCCTGCTTGAGGGGTGCTCTCCAGCGCAGAATCTCCAGCGTAGGCACCAAGGAAAGAACACTGGCCAAGCCATAAAACGACAGCTTGGCAATAAACGGTCCATTATGAAAGTAGTAAGCAGCACCTTTTTCAAAGTAAAAAACGCGCACCAAACCAACCAGCAGTACCAGTGTTGCAGCCAAGCCATTGAGCATGTCCGCCTTGCGCAACCGGTGTGCACCAGGCAGATCAAATGGTCGCCGCAGTTGCACGATGGACGTTAGCGTGCAGCCTAAAAGCGTCAAAATGGCCAGGTGATGAAGCGTTGTAAAAAGTGTGGTCATGATTTTGATTGGCGGTGTTCAATCAGAGGTAGGTGGAAGCAACCGGCGTGTACTCCACGCGCGCGTCCAAGTCTTTGAGTTTCCCTGAAATATTCTCCATAGGTGGAACCCGGCCTTCATACCGCACGACCGCCTTGGTGTTTGCGTCAAACACCACTCGCAGTGGAGCAACCGCAAGGCGAACCAGGAAGCTGGTAGGCGTGATGGTGAATGAAACCTGTCCATTGAGTAATTTTTCAAATTTCAAGTCAAAGCCATAAGTTGTTTTTTCTTTCATCACAATCATTCGCACGGGTATCGTCGTGCCGGCATTTAGTGAGTTCCAGTTCTTCAAAATGAAGCCAAACAAGGATGGCCCGCTAACGACAGGGGCAGAAACCTCTTCAGAGGCCTTGCTGGCAATGCCGTTGTTGTTGAGTTCGTATTCCAGGTGATGGCCACCTTGGCTGACCAGCACAGAGCCGGTCAGGCCAACTTGCTGGTTGGTGACATCAAAGCGCTGTACCTCGTAGTTGGATGAAACAACCGACGTTTCAGCAATAATCATCCGCCCCATTGGATCTCTGGTCAGATGGCTGGCAACGAGCCCGGCTGGCGTACTCTGCACCCGTCTTTCGTAGCGATACAGTGGGATGCCAGAGGGCGTGTGCTGTGCGAACGTATCACCCCGGTAAATCAAGGCTCCCGCAGATTCAGGTGACAAGCGAAGCATGTCAAGTTTGACCAGTGCCGATTCCCCCAACTGGGCATTTGAAGCGGTCGCGGTCAGCAACAACGCTGTGACAACAGGAAATGTCACGTTTCGGAAAGTAGCAATTCTCAAGTTTGAACTCCAAAGTAAATCAACGGATTGAATCAGTGGAGCGACTGTAGGCAAGTTGCCTCAATAGAAACAGGGTTCAAATGCGAAGAGACCATTGATAGAAATGGAATGATGCGTACGCACTTGTCGGCCCCGAACTCGTGGTGACACCACCACTGGCTCCACCCAATCCCCCTCTGCCAACGCCCTCTGCAAACGCCCTCTGCAACCACACCCCTTGCTTACGTCCCCCCCCGCAAATTCCCCGCTACCCACTGCGCCCGCGCCACATTGATGTGCCCACTGTTGGCCCAGCGCTTGGCTTCCAGGGCGGGGTTGTGCAGCATGGCGGCTAGCCAGACGGCCTCGGGGGCGGTGAGGTGGTCGGCGCGTTGGTTGAAGTAGTGCTGTGCTGCGGCCTGCGCACCGCACAGGTTGGCACCCCACGGCGCGTTGTCCAGGTACAGGCGCAGGATGCGCGCCTTGCCCAGGGTTTGCTCCATTTCCACGGCGTAGAGTAATTCGCACAGTTTGCGCACGGGGGAGCGTTCGCCGCCGGCGACCAGCAGTTTGGCCACTTGTTGCGACAAGGTGCTGGCCCCGCGCAGGGGGGCGCCGGACGCGGGCAAGGTTTCATCGGTGTCAGAGGTTTCTGCTGGCGCAAGGGCGGTGCGCTGGTTGCTGTGCAGGGCCTGGCTCATCTCTACCAGGTCGAATCCGGGGTGTTCAAAAAAGCGTTGGTCTTCGGCGGCAATCACGGCGCGGGCGAACAGGCTTTGGGCGTTCAGGGGCGCGTCCAGCGCGGCGGGCGGCAGGCCTTTGCCGCACTGGCTGCGGGCGTTGGCCCACTGCGCGGTGCCCAGGCCTTGCACGCTCATGCCTTGTAATTGTGGCTCCAGCGACAGGGTTTTGGACGGCAGGCTCAGGCTGGCGTGCAGGGCAAACGTGCCGTCGATCTGCACCACGGCCAGTTCGGGGATGGCGCTTGCAAACAGCGAGTAGCCGTCGCGCACCGGGGTGGGCGGCAGGGTCATGTCCAGCTGCAAACCGTTGGGTTGAAGCTGGCCGTTCCAGGTGGCTTTGATGCCGCCCGATGTCAGCGTGCCGTGCAGTTGCATGGCCCCCAGGCGCTGCACGGTGGCGGTGACGCTGACCAGCCGCAATGGCTCACTGCCCCAACTGGAACTGTGCAGGCTGCAGGGCTGGCAGGTCAGGTGCAGGGTGCGGCCGGGTGCGTCCCACGCCACCTGCACCGGGCCCATGCGGGTGGGCAGGGTGTGGCCGTCGAGCTGCTGCGCCAGCCATGGCGTGGTGCCCAGCCAGATCAGTGAGGGCACGCCCACCTCTACCGCGACCGGCCCCACATGTACGCGGGTGGACCAGGCGCCGGGAGGTGGGCGCAGGGCGGCGCGGGCGGCAACAAACAGCAGCAGCAAAGTGATGGCCACGCCCACACTGGCCACGCCCAGCCAATAGCAAAAGCGGTAGGCAAGTCGGGGCCAAGCTGCGAGGGGTTTGCCATGCAAAGTGTTCATGCCCTCTGCACGCATGTTGTTGCGATCCGTTGAAACATCACCCATGAAATGCTCCTGATGTTATAGCGGTGTCGCCACAGTCATGGCCCGCCACGGGCCGCTGGACTGTCCCGCGACCGAGGCCCAGTACCAGGCTGACGCATCGGTAAAGCCCTGGCCCTGGGCATCTTCAATACGTTCACACACGCGCACGGCGCGGCCACTCCGCTCGGCCACAAAACAACGCCAGCGGGTCTGGTTGGCTTGCACTTCCAGCTGCTCGTTGTGGATGTGATAACCCAGGCCGCGGTAGCAGTCGGTGGCTGGGTGCAGCATGCGGGTGGGCTGGTTCACCTGACGCAGCACCAGCACCTGGCGGCCATCGGTCAGGCGCACCAGTGTGCCGGGGAAATGGCTGGAAAAACGCTGCTCCACCTCGCTGAGCGCCAGTGGGCGTAGCGGGTTGCCTTGCCATTGCGTGGGCCATTCCACGTTGGGCACGGACAGGGCGGCGGGTTGCGGAGCAACGTGTTCAGCCACGGCCTGGCCGATGGCCCACAGCGCACACAGCGGCAGCAACGCGGCCCACAGGATTTTGTGCAACACGCGATTGACGAAACGGTTTGCCAGGAAGTTCATGATGCGTTGCGCTCCCATAGGGTTGGACGGCTCATCACCCAGGCAATGCCAGCGCATACCGCGGCCAACACCACCAGCCCGACCGCGTCATGGCCCCAGCCGGGCAGGTGTTGACCTGCGGCTTGCAACGCCACCAGCACGGTGTTGCGCAGCACATTGCCCAATAGCACCAGCGTGCCCACCAGCGGCAGGCGCAGCAAAAAGCTGCGGTTGCTGCGGCCCACAGCCAGCGCCACCACGCAGGCGGTGAAGTAGCCCAGCCAGGCCATTTGCACGCCCGAGCAAGGCGCGTCCACGATGATGAGTTGCCCGTCCACCACCAGGCTGCTGCCGGTGCGCTCCACCGTGTGCGCCACAGACAGCAGCCAACTGCTGGCTTCAGCCGTGACCACGCGCAGCGGAAAACCCGCGTAAAACTGCAACGATGCCAGCAGCGGCAATGACAACACGGACAGCCCCAGCACCGGCGCCACCGCCACCTGCCTGGGCAGAAACGCCAGCAGCCCAGCGGCCAGACTCAACAGGCCGATGAGCGCCACCGCCAGGTCGGGCAGCTGGTGGTGCAGCGCGGTAGCCAGCACCACACCGATCAGTGCCGTGGCTTGCAGCCCCAGGCGTGGTGCGGCCCGCAGGTGCTGGCGGTGTTGCCAGAGCAGGCCCGCCAGCGCGGCCAGGGCCAGCAGCCCCAGCGGGTCGTCCGAGCCATCGACCATGCGCTGGCCCATCCACCACCAGGTGGGCCACAGGGCAGCGGCCAGCAGGGCCAGCCAGCGCCACTCGGGGGCGGTGTCCAGCGCGATGCCAAAGCGCACGAAACGCGGGCAATCGAGCAAGCGTGGCAGGTGCAGCAACCGAGGCAGTGGTTTGACGATGTTGTCCACTTGATGTTTTCTTGGGTGTGATGGGTTTAACGCAATGCCGTTCAGCTGGTGTAGTGGTGGGCGCGGGCTTGGGCCCGGCGGCGGCGTACCGCCAGCATGGCCAGCACCGAGATCGTCACCAGCACGGCACCCCAGGTAGCGGGTTCGGGCGTGCTGGGCACTTCAGCGCCCAGGGCCGAGTTTTCTACACCTTGCGGCAGGGGCAAGGGTTGGTTGACGCTGGTGCTGTCTGCCGGGGCCTTGTTGCGCACCACCAGGTCTACGGCCAGGAAGCTGGTGTATTGGGTTAGTAGGCTGTATTTCAGGCCCAGATCGGTGATGGCCTCTTTAGCGGCGCTGCCGCCTTCCAGCGACTCCTGATCACTTAGCGTCGCAATGCGGTGACGTGCCCACAGGTGGCGCAGGGCGGCGGTGTTGGAAGCGTTGTTGGCGTTGACGGGCATGGTCAAGTGCATCGGGCCGGTGGTGGTGTTGCCGTCCACCACCAAATTGCCCTTGGCTTCACCGCGCCATTTGCCAAACACAATCAGCGGTCGCTGGGCCAGCAGGTCGGGCACTTGGGCGGGTTCGACGTCGTACACGTCCAGGCCTTCAAAGCGCACTTTTACATTGGTCAGCACGGGGGAGTCGATCATTTTGCGAAAGCGCTTGGCTTCACCCGCAGCCTGATCAGGTTGGGTGATGACGAAGGGTTCGCCCATGCCGGCGCGGGCCAGGCCTTCCATCAGATGGCGGTTGACGCTAGAGCCAATGCCAAACGAGAACAGGTTGGCACTGCTGAGGTGCTGGCGCACCAGTTCAAAGGCTTCGCGTTCCACCGTGACATAGCCGTCAGTCACCACCACCACGGTGCGTGATACGTCGGCGTTTTTGGCTTGGGCATAGACCCGCTTCAGGGCCGGAATCAGTTCGGTGCTGCCACCGCCGCCTTCTTGGTCGATGGTACGGATGGCTTGCTCGATGTTGGCCTTGGTGGCAGGCACCGACTGCGGGCTCAGGAAGCGGTTGCTGCCCGAGAACAGCAGCACGTTGAAGGTGTCGCTGGGGCGCAGGCCACCAATCAGCTCACGCAGCACGCTCTTGGCGGTGTCCAGCGGAAAGCCGTGCATGGAGCCAGAAATGTCCACCACAAAGATGTAGTCACGCGGGCTGATGCTGGCTGCTGGCGTGGCCTTGGGTGGCTCGACCATGGCGAGGAAGAAGTTCTCGTCCTGGCCCTTGTAGAGCATCACGCCGCTCTCGATCTTGTCACCAGCCAGGCGGTAGTTCAGGATGAAGTCGCGGTTGTTGGTGGGTTCTGCCGTGGGGTTCAAGCCCACCACGGTGCTGCCACCTTGCTCGTTGTAACTGTTGACGGTGTGTGAGGGCGAGGTCACCTCTTTCACGCCAATAGGGGTGTTGAGCGTGACGTGGATGTCAAACGCAGGCTGGCTGGCGCTGGTGGGTGTTTGCTGACCTTGCGGCAGTGTGGGTTGGGCCGCCCAGGTGGCGTTGGCCTGGCTACTCTGCGGACTGTTGTAGCGCGGGCCGACCACGGTGGGGAAGACAAACTGGTACTTACCATCGGTGGGCAGCAGCAGCTCGGTGTAGCGCAGCTCCACCTTTACGTCGTCGCCGGGCATGATGTTGGCCACGTTCATCTGGAACACGTTGGGCAGGTGCTGCTCCAGCAGGGCGGCGGTTTTGCCCTCGGCCTTGGCTGCGTCGTATTCGATCTTGGCTTGCTGCTTCTCGCGGATTTTGGCGGTGATCAGTCGGTCCGCCAGGCGCACGTTCATGCCATGCACGGCCGCGCGGGTGGAGCCGGGGAAGACGTACTTGGCTTCAATGGCGCGTTGGCCTTCGTTTTTGTAGGTCTGGACCACGGTCACATCGGCAATTACACCGCTGACCTGCACGTTGACTTGGGTGGATTTCAGTGGCAACTGGTCCAGGGTCGGATCATTACTTTTGACGAAGAAGTAGGGGCTCTCGGTCTTTTGGCGCGGGGCGGCATCAAGGTCTTGCGCCTGCGCCGGGTTGCTCACCAGCGCCACAAAACAGGTGGCAGCCAGTAGTGTGGTGGACAGCCACAACCAGCGGGGTTGAGGTGTGGCGGCGGGTGATGTAGGGCAAACGGTGGCGGTTGCCGAGGCTGCGAAGGCCATGATGGTTTTCTCCAGAGGGCGTGCGACATTGCACGGTGGAGAGAGCATCCCGCGCCACGAAGAAGCCAGTGGGAAGGCTTGAGGCGCTTGTGTGAAAACTGTGTGAAGTGGCGGTGAAGTCAGGCCGGTGCCATACGCAGCCAGAGTGTCGCCTGCGCGCCGCATCCCTCGGCCTGCGGCCGGTTGCCCAACTCCACCCGCCCGCGGTGCAGGGCAGCGATTTCTTTCACAAAGCTCAGCCCCAGCCCAGTGCTTTTCTTTTTGGAGTGTGGGCGGGCCAGGGAGTAAAACTTCTCAAACACCTTGTCTTGTGCGTAGGCCGGAATGCCGGGGCCTTGGTCACACACGGTGATACAGGCCCAGCGCCCGTCCAGGCGCAGGCCGAGTTCAATCAGCCCGCCTTCAGGTGAAAAATCCAGCGCGTTGTCCAGCAGGTTGCTGACGGCGCGGCGCAGCAAAAACGGGTCGGCCTCTACCGTGGCATCCCCCTGCGCTTGCACCGTCAGGTGAATGCTGCGCTGGGCCGCCACGCCTTGCGAGGCATGCGCCAGCTCTTGCAACAGAGGTTGCAGCGCCACGCGCTGCACCTTGTCGAGCACGCGGCGGGTTTCCAGCGCGGTGAGTTCCATCATGCGGTCCACCATCTCCTGGATGCGCTGGGTTTCGCGCTGGATGTTGCCCAGAAACTGTTGGCGCTGGGCTTCTTTCATCGGCTCTTGCAGTAGCTCGGCCGCGCCGCGAATGGCTGACAGCGGGCTTTTGACCTCGTGCGTCAGGGTTTGCACATAGTCGGCCACGTAGTTGCGTCCGGCCAGGGCATCACGCATTTCGTCATAGGCAGCGCGCACCAAATCCCAGGCGCGGCGCAGCAGCCGCATTGGGTGAAAGCCCTGCTGCGCCTTGACGTAGTGCGCGTAGTCCGAGATCAACCCAAACGGGCGCACCAACCACACCGACACGGTGACCGCCAGCACCAGCACCGCCAGCACCGACAGAAACCCCACATACAGCGTGCGGCTGCGCGCGGCCACCACAAACTGGCCAAAACTCTGTACCGGCTTGCCCACCGTCAGCGTGCCAATGATCTCGCCGCTGCCTGCTCCTTGTGCGGTGTTGACCCAGCGCACGGGAGCGGCCACGTACATGACAGCCGAGTTGGCATCGCCTGGGATGTCCAGCGTGGTGCGGGCCCCATATTCACCTTGCAATGCCAGCCGCACGTCGCGCCACTGCGAAAAGTCTTTGCCGACGGACTGGCCGGTGGAGTCAAACACCACGGTACCACTTCGATCCGTCACATAGGCGCGCAACTCGACCCGGGTTTTCTTGACGCTGAAAATCTGCACATCAAACTCGCGTGCATAGGCAGCCTTGAACAGCGACGCCATGTGGGTGGTGTCGATGGCTCCGTCACGCACATCCTGCTCCACCAACGTTGCCAGCAGTTGCGAGGTTTCTACCAGAGACTCTTCTGCCGATTCGCGGTAGCGCGGGTCCAGGTCGGACACCACGCGGTACAGCACAAACGCGATGCCCACCGCGTAGATCAGCAGCAGGCCAATGAAAATGCGGCTGCGTTTGCTCAAAAGGAGATGCTCCCCGGCAGGCTTTCACTCAAGGCGTAACCCGTGCCGCGCAGGGTGCGAATCGGCTCCAGCGCCGGGGCCACCAGCTTGAGCTTGGCGCGCAGGGTTTTGATGTGCGCGTCCACGGTGCGGTCAAAGCTGTCGTTGTCATCGCCCCAGACGGTCAGCAACAACTCGTCACGGGTGAACACCCGACCGGGCCTTTGCACCAGCAGGCGCAACACGCCGTATTCAAAACGCGAGAGCTCCAGCAAGCGGCCATAAAAGCGGATCTGGTGGCGCTCTTCGTCCAATAGCCAGATGGCCGGGGCGCTGGCAGCAAGCGGTGACACCGGGGACAGCACTGCGGGCGCGGGGGCTGCTGCAGCACTCACACGCGCGCTGCGGCGCAAAATCGTGCGCACCCGGGCCACCAGTTCACGCGGCGAAAACGGTTTGGCAATGTAGTCGTCGGCGCCCAGCTCCAGCCCCACCACGCGATCAATCTCGTCACTGCGGGCGGTCAAAAACACCATCGGCACCTGGCTGCCACCGGGCAAGGCTTGCAGACGGCGAAACAGCTCAAAGCCGTTCATGTCCGGCAGGCCCACGTCCAGCACCGCCAGCGCAGGCGGCTCGGCCTGAAACTGGCGAATGGCTTCTTCCGCCGTGCTGCACCACACCGGCGTAAAGCCATCGGTGGCCAGCACGTATTGCAGGGTGTCGGCAATGCCGGATTCGTCTTCGACCAAAAGGATGCGGGGTTTGAATGCCATGCCGGTATGGTAATGGCGAACACCCGACGTTTCGAGGCAGTGAGCTAGTCCGGTCACTCACCAACTTGCTCGCCCGGTCTTGGAAGATCGGGAGAGGATCATTGTTTATCAGCCCTTTTTGCAGGGGCTTGATGGCGTGGTTGTAATATGCAAAATTGGCCTCTATCCCCCGTGCAGTATGCGTTAGTAGCTATTAAGTTAATAGCTATGTACCGTCCCGTGTGATCATATCCCTGTCTGTAGCTGGCCACTGTTTAGAGCCCTACAGGGGAAAAAGGAGTTATGAGTCAAGTCCATCCATGTGCCAGAACAACTCCTCGCACGCGCGTTGAAATCAATACCTCTCCTGCCGACTGGGCTGCGGTAGACGTAGCTGTTGCGGTTGGCAATGCCCGGGCCGATGCCCAGCGTATCAGGCAGCGCCAGGTCTTGCGGACGCAGGCGGTGCAGCACCACCTCCAGCGTGCCCCAGTGGGCTGCGATTCAGCGCCGGGCCCGCCGCGTCCACCACCTTGTAATGCTGCAGCGCCTGGGGCTGGTCTTCAGGATCGAGGGGGCTGTGCCCAGACCAGCTGGGTTAGTGGCAGGCACAGGGTGATGGGGAGGAAGAGACGACGGCGCATCCATGGATCCTTTGAGAGATGAATTGTGCGCTGTGCAATCAAGCACTTAGTCAGCCGATGCTGTAGGGCCGCAGGCGTGGCGTTAATTAGCCCCGGTCAACACGCTGCGTAACATGACGTGCGCATTGGAGCCGCTGATTTCGCACTCTACATCGCTCTCTACGGGCGTGCGTTTTTCATCGAAGTAACTGTGAATCCTGGTCAGTCCCGAATAGCCACGCTCTCTAGCGTCCTTCACCAAACCTGAGAGTGCGTTCAATACCGCATCTTTGCAAGCCCCCGCTTCCCCAGATTTTTTCACGCTTGCTTCACCTTCGGACTCCAACGGACCCAGTTGCAAGGCGAATTCCGGCACGGAGGTCGATCCGGCATGCCACGTTATACCGGAGCCAAGAATCGCCTGGGCCTCGGGCGAGCTGAGAATGGGTTGCAGCGGCAGATAGCGGCTCTTGGCCGAAGGCTTGCGCGCTGACGCATCGGCCTCTTTCAACGCTTGGGCTTCTTCCTCGGCAACGCGCGTCGCCATGGCTTGCGTCCTGGCCAGCACCACCTGAAATTTCAACGAGGTAATGTGCACGATATGCGAACACACAGCGCGCTGCGGATCGCTGGTTGGCACCCCTTGCACCACACTGCGGATTCCGAAAATCACGTCGTAGTGCATCTTGCGTGCATCCTCAACCATGTTGTTCAGCGACTTCTTGAACGCCGCCTGGCAATGTTTGACACCTCCAGTGAACGGGATGACATTGGCTTCTATGCCCGAAAAAATTTCCGGGCGCGATGGCTCGGTAAGCCCTGTAGGGGGCACCTGATCTTCCCAGAACATCGCTACTTTGGGATCAAGCAGTTCTTTAATCTCCTTTTTGCCGAGTTCGTCCGAAATGGTCAATACGGACTCTCCCGCATTCGCAGGCAGATGAACAGACAAAGCAATCAATGCAAAAAGGGCCAGGATGCGCATCACAGAGTTCCTATCAGAATAAAAAGTTGACATATGCACAGAAGCGACTGGCCACTGCAACACAGAAAAATTGTAAACCGCAGGTTCAAGTACGAAGTGCAACGTTTGAAAAACGGTTGGGTCAGGAGCAAACAGGGTGACCAGCCAGTCTCATCGAGCACCATGACCGCCGAGCTCCATCGCCACCGCACTCGCATTCGCACGCGGTTGGGCAAGCGCTCTCCAAACCCAAACTCTACAACCCGCGCCACCCGCAGCGTTCCCTGCTGTAACGAACCGTCGCAGAGCACTTCGAGACCTGGCTTTTAAGTATCATCCAGCGTGTTCAATACAAGCCGGGGGTGGTCATGGCGCGAGTCGCAGCGAGCGTAACGTGTAGCGATCAGGAGCGTAAAGAGTTGGAGCGACTGAGCAACAGTCGCACTGAGCAAGCCCGCTTGGTCGAGCGAGCCAAAATTGTGCTTGGTTGCCTGGCGGGAGAGCGAAACGACCAGATTGCCGCACGTATGAAGTTGCAAGCCAATACGGTGTCAACATGGCGCAAACGATTTTTGGACGGTGGCATCAAAGCGCTTGGTGACCGTGCACGCAGTGGCAAGCCGCCCACCTACGTGGCCAGCGACTTACGAGAAC
>Ga0209123_1000137_pt1 | contig 112948 bp, 100 predicted proteins | sample BarGraIncu00431A_FD_184500 | JGI IMG/M metagenome (GOLD analysis project Ga0209123, IMG submission 184500) | Arctic peat soil microbial communities from Barrow, Alaska, USA - Barrow Graham LP Incubations 004-31A (SPAdes) (version 2) | ecosystem: Environmental > Terrestrial > Soil > Wetlands >... | reverse complement strand
TTACTATGATTGTTTCAAAAATTTATAAATTAAGTTTATTTACATTTATAGAAGTTAATGATTTTGAAATAATTATTTTAGCTGTTTTTTTGATAGCTTTATCAATTTTGTTAATATATAAAAAATAAAATGATGTAAACTGGTCCAACAAATATAATGCTTTTAACAGACTGAGTGGAATATATTACAACGGGATACAGAAGTGGGCTACAGTTACGACGCAAATGGCAATGTTATTTCATAAATAACATCGCTGCGGGTAAAACTACGTATTATATCTATGACAAGAATGATAGTATTATCAGAATGTCAGAAGGAGCAAATAAAGTAATACATGTATAGTAATATAAATAAAAGTGTATATATCTTGATTAGGTGTGCACTTTTGCTTTTTAAAGGTTCTACTTACCCCTCAAATTTCCAGTGGATTATATAGTAGAAATCACAGTATAATTATTATAGTTAAATTGAAAGCTATATTCAGTTTATTATAAATGAGGATATACAAACTAGAAAGATTTAAGGAAAGTATGCTTTTATAAGGCAACTTGAATTAAGTGATAAAGAGTATTTGTATAAAAGGGAGGTCATTAGTGGAAATATTAAAAATGTTAGGACAAGGCATCCTTAGTTATATTGGGACAGTTATACTTGGAGTAGTTATAGCACTTACAACAATTTTTGGTTATATGTCTTTACAGCTCGTTTTATTTGGAAACGGAAATTATCTATTATTTATATCTAGTAATTTAAGCATAATACCTATAATTATGATTGGAATTTTATTTGTATATTTGTTACTTGTAATGAAAGAAAAATTTGTTGAAAGAAAAGAAAAACAATTAGAGATATTAGACGAAGATGAAGAACCTATAGATATTGAGACGTTAAACAAAGTACAGAAATTTTGCTTTAAACTTTTCAATAAAGTAACGGATAAAGTTATAGCACTTGATGATGCGTTCTATAACAAAATTGCTAAAGCATTTAAAATGTTAAAATCTCTATTTGTATCAATTTTAATAATAACTATATATTGCAGTATGACGAGTTACAGTATTCTGTATACTGATAGTGTTAAAATAAGCTCTCCTTTATACCCTAAAGGCATTACTTATAAATACAGTGACATAAAAAGCATTAATGTTGGTATTGCAGATGTTTATAAAAATTCTTATGAGCCATATTATAAAATTTTTTTTAATAATAACAAATCTATCAACTTATTTGGTGGAGGTGTACAAGACGAAAGTGATATAGATTCTGAGGATGTATTAATTAACTTAGATGAAAAATTAAGAATGCATGGTGTTACTAAGAGTGTAAATAAAAATAATTTTAGAAAGTATTCTAAGGAATTGGACAAAGATTATATAAATAAGGTAGAGAGATTATTTAATGATAAATAGAGCAGTAAGATAATACACACTATAATGAGTAATAATATTTTGTTAAACTCAATATTGTTTGTATAATAAGAATAGGGGGTCTATCTATGGTCTTAAAGTTTTTTCTTTTCTCTATATTTATTGGATTTATATCTAATTTATTATTTTTTTTATTATTCAAAAAAATTGATATGGAAATGGTTATAAATAAGAATAAAGTTAATCTAATTATAATGCGTATATCGGTTTTAAGTTTATGGTTGATTACTGGTATAGTTGGCACTTTCGTTACTGATGTTATATATAATAATGATATTGTAAAATTAAATAAATATATTCTTTTGGGTGTTTTTGGTATTCTTGGTGGGTTACTTTTTGAACTTGTTACAGGGAGATATAATTATTTACTTTGGAGTAAGCATAAGTATTAATTAGTTGTAATATAGGTTGCTACTCATAATTCTTTTATAACACATCAACTCCTATTTAAATTTATGGAACACATAATAAGCATCTTCCTTTCACTCTGATATTAGGGCTGCCATTGGTGTCATATAAGCACTAACACATTGTTGGTGTTATTTTTCGTGCTTTTTTAGGTGGGTTTTAGTTAAAACTGGTGTGGATTTTTTCTTGTTAAAGCTTCGCCAATACCACCTACAATTTCCAGTGGATTATACAAGAGAAATTACAGTATAATTATTACATTACATTTTTCATTGGCAAGTACTTTTGGTATAGGTTTACTCAAAGAATTTTCTGGCGTTTTATATTGTACATTTGTATATTTATTTTTCAATTTTATATTTTTTAAAAAAGGTAAAAATGCAGGTATTTTAAAGTAAAAGTAGGAAGGGGTGATTAGAATTGGATTTTATAGAATATGTTTTTTTGCTTTTAATTGTATTTAATATAACTGTTTTTATATTAAGAAAAAATAAAGTTGGTGATATTATAACAACGGTAAGATTATCTTTAAATTTTACATGGATAATATTGGGAGTGTTAATGTTGATTTTAGGTATAATGAATATGTATTTGTGTTTATATATTAAACACTCCACTATGTCTCCATTCATTTGGATTTATCCAACGATTATAGGGGTATTGTATTTAATAATATTTTTAACCTCAAATGTATTTATAGGATTAAAAGGAATTTCTTTTATGAATATACCATTCTTCATATCAATTAATAAAATATCTAATTATAGATTGGAAGGTAATATACTCATTTTAGAGAGATGTAAAAAAGGAGAATACAAAATTTGGATTAGGTCTTGTGACATAAATAAAGTAGTAAATGCAATGAATCATATTACAATAAAGAGAAATTAAATATTTCTATAAAGCAATTACCTATACAAATAAAAGGAGCGTTATTTATGAACTATATTATATTTATAGGAATATCAATTGCAGTAGTCTGTGGAGTATTTGAAGGTTATAGAAATAAATATAAAGGTAATAAAATTAGATTAAGTCTTAATATACTTTTATCTTTGTTTATAATTTTTACATTCTCTAAAATCACAATACTTAATATTAGCATGGAGAAATATAGGTTTTTAGATTATATAATAGGTATACCTCTGTTAATAAATTGGGTTATTTATGTAATTATAAGGATTAGAAAAGCAATGAAAAAACAATGAATAGTTAAATTTTTAATACATAATATTCGAACTGCAACTCAATAGCACAATAAATTAGTGAAAATAGGGGTGATTTGAACATGGATAATCTAAAGGATATAAATAAATTTCTTAATATATTAGAGGGAAAAAAATTTATTATCATTTAAATAAGATAAGAACTGAAAGTATTATGATTGAAGTTGCAGTCCCAGGACAAAGATGCGAAATAGAATTTTTAGAAGATGGTACTATTGATATTGAAAAGTTTATTAGTGATAATTATATATTAAGAGATATTGACAAGATTGCCAAATCTAAGACTTAAAGTAGTTACCTTGGGCATAATATGGTTAATACATATTTGATAGGAGTTGTTGTAACTATGACTACGCCAGAAACTAATAAACAAAATAGAAAATCAAATAGATTAATTAATGAAATGTCGCCATACCTTCTTCAACATGCTTATAATCCCGTAAACTGGTTTCCGTGGGGAGAAGAGGCTTTTACAAAAGCAAGAGAAGAAGATAAACCAATATTCCTTTCGCTCGGCTACGCGGTCTGCCATTGGTGTCATGTAATGGAGAAAGAATCCTTTGAAAATGAAGCAGTTGCAGCTATTTTAAATAAATATTTTGTAGCGATAAAGGTAGATAGGGAAGAACGCCCAGATATAGATAGTATTTATATGACGGTATGTCAAGCTTTAACAGGAAGTGGTGGATGGCCTTTAACTATTTTTATGACTCCAGAAAAAAACCCCTTTTATGCAGGTACTTATTTCCCTAGGGAAAGCATGCGTGGAATGGCAGGTATAAAAGATGTACTAAATTCTATTGCAGAGCAGTGGAATGAAAAAAGAGAGGATATTGTAGCATCTAGTGAAAAAATAGTGGCACACATAAAAAGTATTAATACAAAGGTTAATTTAGAAGAACAAGGGGAAGAAATAGGAGAAGTAGAAATACATAATGCATATAATAGCTTCAAGAGTGCATATGATAAGAATTATGGTGGATTTGGAAGGTCCCCTAAATTTCCTGCACCTCACAACTTGCAATTTTTATTAAGATACTGGAAAAATTATAATGAGCCTAAAGCCTTAGAAATAGTTGAAAAAACTTTAGAAGCCATGTATGAGGGCGGGATATTTGACCATATTGGTTTTGGCTTCTCAAGGTATTCCACAGACCAGAGATGGCTTATACCTCACTTCGAGAAAATGTTATATGATAATTCACTTTTAGCAGAAGTATATATTGAAGCTTTTGAAGCTACAGGTAATGTATTCTACAAACAAGTGGCTGATAAAATCTTCACTTATGTATTAAGGGATCTGACGTCGAAAGAGGGAGCTTTTTACTCGGCTGAGGATGCAGATAGTGAAGGAGAAGAAGGTAAATTCTATTTATTAACACTAAAGGAAGTAGAGTTAGTTCTAGGTGAAAATATTTATGAGACCTATTGCCAGCATTACAATATAACAAAGGAAGGCAATTTTGAGGGTAGGAATATTCCAAATCTCATTGGCAAAAAAAGTAGCTCTGTTATAAATGAAGATTTAGAGCAAAGATTAGAAATAATGAGACAAAAGCTATTTGAATATAGAGAAAAAAGAATTCATCCCTATAAGGATGATAAGATATTAACTTCCTGGAATGGACTTATGATTGCGGCGCTCACTTATGGCGGAAGGATTTTTGAAAATAGCAGCTATATTCAGCAGGCAGAAAAAGCTATGGATTTTATCTTAAGTAATATGATTAATGAAAAAGGGAGATTAATGGCCAGATACAGAGATGGGGAAGTAGCTCACTTAGGCTATTTAGAGGATTATGCTTTCACAGTGAGTGCACTAATTGAACTATATGAAGCCACCTTTAATGCAGAATACTTAACTAAAGCAATAGAACTTAATGAAAATATGATTAAGCTATTTAAAGATGAAGATCAAGGTGGATTATTTTTATATGGTATTGACGGTGAAGAGTTAATTGTTAGACCTAAAGATATATATGATGGTGCGGTGCCCTCAGGTAACTCAGTGGCTACATTAAATATGTTAAGACTTGCTAGATTAACTGCTAATAAGGAATTAGAAAATGAGGCATACGGACAATTCGAGGTTTTTGCTTCAAAGGTTAAAACAATAGAAAGCGCTCATGCCTATTTTATGACAGCACTATTATATAGTGTGATACCAGGGAAGGACATTATACTTTGCGGACAAGAGCAAGATGAGAATACTAAAGCAATGATTAAAGAAATTAATAACACTTACCTGCCTTTTGCTACAGTAGTTTTAAATACTGGTGATGGAAGGTTAAGTTCTATAAATGCTGAAATAGAAGCACATAAGCCACTGCAGGGAAGAACTACTGCTTATATTTGTGAGAATTTTAATTGCAAAGCTCCTATTACTGATTTGAAAAAGTTTTCAGAGAATATTAAAATTTAATTATATTTAGAAATACTGAACATTAGTAATTGCTCAGTATTTTTAAGTCTTTAACCAAGTTACCGTAATGGGTATTCATTATTACTTAAAAAAACAAAAAAGTTGACAACAATGTACAAGTGGTAATATAATATAGTGTATTATGAAATAAATATATAATAATTAAATTCTATGAAGAGGACAGTACTTTCTTATTAATCTTAAAGCGAGCAAGGGTAGAGTGTAAGCCTTGTAAGATATAGGAAGTTGAATGGGCAACTATTTAACAAAATTAATTTAATTGATTTTAGGAAAAGAACCTTGGAGATGCTGCCTGAACTAGTTAGAAGGGATAACTTTTGACTCTTATAGGGTAGGTCGCGAAGAGCGTTAAAATATTGAGTGGACTTTATAGTCAACTAGAGTGGTACCGCGGAAATATAACCCGTCTCTTTATTTAGAGGTGGGTTTTTTGTTATATTAAAATATACATGGGATTTAAAATAGGAGGAAGTTTATGGATTATAAAAAAGTAGTTGCAGAAAGAATTAAACAATTGGTGGATTTAGACATAGAAGTAATAGAGAATTTAATTGAAATACCACCAAAACCTGAAATGGGAGAATTTGCCTTTCCTTGTTTCCAATTAGCAAAAACTATGAAAAAAGCACCTAATGCCATAGCAAATGATTTAAAAGAAAAAATTGAGACAGAGGGTTTCGAAAAAATAGAGTGTTTTGGTCCTTATGTAAACTTTTTTCTAGACAAAGGAGTATTTATTAAAAATACTATAGAAAGAATATTAGAAGAAGGAGAAAGCTATGGTTCATCTAAAATGGGTGAAGGTAAGAATATGGTAGTAGAGTATTCATCACCTAATATAGCAAAGCCATTCCATGTAGGACATCTATTTACTACAGCTATCGGTAACTCTTTATATAAGATACTTTCTTTTGAAGGATATAATTGTACTGGAGTTAATCATCTTGGTGATTGGGGAACACAATTTGGTAAGCTTATTTATGCTTACAAAAAATGGGTAGATGAAGACGCACTGGCAAAAGAGCCTATTAATGAATTATTAAGAATTTATGTAAAATTCCATGAAGAGGCAGATATTGACCCAACACTTAATGATGAAGCAAAAATGTATTTTAAAAAATTAGAAGATGGTTGCCCAGAAGAAGTTGCGCTTTGGACTAAATTTAGAGACTTAAGCTTAGTAGAGTTTAAAAAGCTTTATAAAACCTTAAATGTTGAATTTGATTCTTATGCTGGGGAGAGCTTTTACTGTGACAAAATGGAAGACATAATTGCAGACATAGAAGCAAAGGACCTACTTGTAGAAAGTAATGGAGCTAAGGTTGTAATGCTAGATGAGTACAATATACCACCTTGCATAATTAAAAAATCAGACGGAGCTACAATTTATGCAACTCGTGATTTAGCTGCAGCAACTTACAGAAAGAAGACTTATGATTTTCATAAAAACATTTATGTAGTTGGAAAAGATCAAGCTCTTCATTTTAAACAAGTATTTACTACTTTAAAGCTTATGGGGAATGGGTGGGCAGACGATTGTGTGCATGTACCTTTTGGTACAGTAAGATTTGCAGATAAAAAATTATCTACAAGAAAAGGTGATGTTATTTTCTTAGATGAGCTATTAAATGAAGCGGTGGCTAAGACCCTTGAAGTAATAAATGAAAAAAACCCAGATCTGGTCAACAAAGAAGAAGTAGCTAAAAAAGTAGGAATAGGTGCTATTGTGTTCACTTATTTAAAAAATCATAGAGAAAGAGATATTGTTTTCAATTGGGAAGAAATGCTTAGCTTTGAAGGAGAAACAGGTCCTTATGTGCAATATACTTATGCAAGAGCTAAAAGTATCTTAAGAAAAGTTGAAGAAAATAGCAATAATCTTGGAACTAACGAAATTAGAACTAATGTAGAACTTGATTATAATAAATTAAATTCTAAAGAAGAATTTGAACTTGTAAAGCAGTTGGAAGGTTTCCAAAACTCAATTATATACGCTATTAATAACTTAGAACCATCTATGGTTACAAGATATGTTATTGAAGTAGCTAAGGCATTTAATAAATTTTATAATCAGCACAATATAGCTAATTTAGAAGATGAATCTAATAAAAAAGCAAAAATTAAAATGGTGGAAGCTACTTGTCAAGTTATCAAGAATGCATTAGGCCTACTAGGGATTGAAGTTGTAGATAGAATGTAAAATATATAGGTTAGTCGCAAACAAATAAATAACAGAGTGATTTGTTGTTTATTTGTTTGTGCATTATTGCAATGATTTGCAATAACTTTGTTTTTAATGTATTATTAGATTATAGAAAAATGTAAAATATTTTAGAATTACTTAGCAAATAGAAAAACATTTGTTGTAATACTTTTCTTTTTTTATAGATTAGGGGGAACTATGTTTATCAAAGAATATGAAATTAAGGTTATTTTACCTAAGGAAATTTTTAGAAAATATAAAATGGATACTATTGCGTACTTAGATATTGAAGCTACAGGCTTTGATTTGGAACGCGATAAAATAGTGTTGATATCCTTAGGATATTATTTAAACGAAGATCAATTTAAAATTGTTCAATTTTTTGCAGAATCGCCTTGTGAAGAGGAGAGTATTTTAAAAGAACTTAAGAAATCTATGAATAATTTTGAAACATGGTGTTCTTTTAACGGCACAGCTTTCGATGAACCGTTCATAATTAGAAAGATGAATAGATTTAATCTTGGGTTTAGACTGCCGAGTGAACATATAGATTTGTTTAGGATTATAAGACCATTTCATAAAAAGATGGGAATGAAAAGTTGTAGTTTAAAAAGTGTAGAGAAGTTTACTGGTATTAAGCGACGGGACGAAATAAATGGAGCTAGGAGCGTTGAAATTTATAATGAATACCTAGTAAAACATGATGAAAAATTAAAAGATATTCTCATGCTTCACAATTACGAAGATGTCCTAAACTTGCCTAAAATTTTCAAGGTGATTAACACTATTGAAAATGATTTGGATTTAAAAAGGAAAGAAAAATTAGCTAAAAAACAAGTGTCACTTTTAAATAGGAATATAAACACAAATCAGCCACTAAAAGCAGTGAATAGCCAACTATCATAAGAAAAACAGTCCCATAGTACATGAATGTACTATGGGACTGTTTTTTATTGATTGTTATTGTTATTCTTAATAGATGGTTTTATCTCACAACTATGGTTACAACCCTTACAGCCATTTCCACAACCACAATCACCGCTTGCTTGTTTTTTAATGTTAGAATACAATATATATCCAGCTGCAACAACAATCACACCGACAATAATAAATTCCACCTGCAATCACCTCTTTATATTTTATACTAAATCTATTTTTATTATCCTAATATAATACTACCTACATTAAATATTATAAAAGAAACTATCCATGCTAATACTAATTGATAGCTTAGTGAAAAAATAGCCATTTTATTCCCATATTCCTTTTTCATAGTTGCTATTACTGATACACAAGGAGTGTATAATAAAACAAAAGTTAAGAAACTAAAAGCAGATAGAGGCGTAAAATAATTAGGTAAGACATGTGTTAAATTACTACCATATATAACACCCATTGTACCTACAACAACTTCTTTAGCCATTAGACCAGTTAATAGTGCTATGGAATTTTGCCAAGAAGCGAATCCAAGTGGAATAAATACTGGGTTTATAAATTTACCAATAGCAGCTAAGAAGCTAGAGTTTATATCAATCATACCTGTAGTGTTGAAGTTTGATAAAAACCAAACTATTACGGAAATTGAGAAGATTATAGTGCCGGCTTTCTTTAAGAAACCTTTACCTTTTTCCCAAGTATGAATTAATAAGCTCTTTGGTTCTGGTAATTTATATTCTGGTAATTCTATAATAAAAGGTTCTTCATTCTTTTTAAATAATGTGTTTTTAAATAAGATACCAATTCCAAAGGCGAGTCCAATACCCATTAAGTATAATGAAAATACCACCAGTGTTTCTTTCCCAGGGAAAAATACTGATGCAAACAATGCATAAACTGGAAGTCTAGCATTGCAAGACATAAGAGGTACTAAAAGTGCAGTTAGTTTTCTGTCTTTTTCACTCTCTAGAGTTCTAGCAGACATTATAGCTGGAACAGAACATCCGAATCCAACAATTAAGGGAATGAAAGCTTTACCTGATAAACCCATTTTCCTCATTAATTTATCCATTATAAAAGCGGCTCTTGCCATGTAGCCACTGTCTTCTAAAAATGAAATACCTAAGAATAATGCTAAGATAACTGGTAAAAATACTACTACGGAACCTACTCCGCCTATGATACCATCAATTAACAGAGAAGAAAACCATGGGCTGTTATTTGCCAATAATCCAGTTAAAAATGGAACAAAATCATCATTAAGTAAACTACTTAGAAAATCAGCTAATGGTTGTCCCACCCAACTGAAAGTAAACATAAAAATTAAAAATAAACATCCGAAAAATAGTGGATAAGCAATTATTCTATTTAGTACAATTTTATCTATCTTTTCCGAAATTGAAACCCTATCTTCATTTTTTTTATTTGTAACTGATTTTAGTAAAATCTCAATGTATGCGTAAGTTTCTTTTTCGTCTTTAAATTTTAGGCTATTTGAAGAAGTAGTAATATAATCCTCTTTAAGCAAGCAATCTTTAACATCAGAAATCCCCGTGCCTTTTGAAGCTACTATAGGTATTATTTTTACCCCTAGTTTCTGTGATAAAAGCTTATAATTAATATCTAAACCCTTAGATATCGCTACATCTACCATGTTTAATACTAAAATTATTGGCTTGTTAAATTGTTTTAATTGCGTGGTAAGATATAAATTTCTATCAAGACTTGATGCATCCACAATATTAATAATTACGTCTACATTACCATTTTGTAAGAATTCCTTGGAAACTTTTTCTTCATTTGAATAAGTATCCATGGCATAAATACCAGGCAAGTCAACAATTTTAATTTTATTATCAATAAAACCTTCTTTTTTTTCGACTGTTACTCCCGCCCAATTACCTACGTATTGGTTAGAACCTGTAAGTGCATTATATAGAGTTGTTTTACCAACATTAGGATTACCTAATAGTGCAGCAGTGATCATTCAAATCCTCCTTATTATTCCTCTGGTACGCTTCTAGTAAAATAATTATGCCGTCTTTATATTTATATTTTTAGCATCATTTTTTCTAATGGCTAAATTGAAACCACGTAAATTTATAATTATAGGATCTCCTAGAGGTGCAGTAGCTTTTAAAGTTACTTCAGTACCTTCTATGCATCCTAATGCTAATAATCTTTTTGCAAATTTTTCATCGCCGCAAACGGAATGAATTAGTGCTTTATCTCCTGGCTTTAAATCATAAATGCTCATAATAGTCACCCCTTATTGAAAATAATTCTCAATATCATCTTAACATGATTATCGATTGGTGTCAATGTAAAATAACAGGGTAATTCAATAAAATTTTTAAAAGCCTATCATATAATAGTGGAATTGTGATAATATAAGTATATAAGAGTTTTAAATTAGACATGTGAAAATTTATGGGTTTGTTCTTTAGTAAACTTAGTAGATTGTTAGTAAATTTACTAGGAGTGTTAGTAAACTTAGTAGAAAAGAGTGATATTGTGATTACAAAAATTAGTAATGTTAAGGTGGGAGAAATTTGTACAGAAAGCTCACTAGACATAGACGGAAATAAACAACTCTTTAAAGATGCATTGTTTTTTGATTTAGAACATTACATTTATAAAAAACCCATATGTATCGGAGTCTTTGGGTGTTGCGTTTATGATGATATTTCAAAGGAATTAAAGGTTACTCAATATATGGCAGAAAATAAAAAAGATGCTATAGAAATATTATCTCTAGCTAAAAATTATTTTGAAGAAATGAAAATGAAGCATAATAAAAATTACATCGTTACATTTTCAGGAAATAATGATTTTACCGTTATAAATTATTTGTTAAAAGCACATAAAACAGATTTTTTATTAGAGGGTTATTTTGATGAAATAGATTTACAAAAATGTTATGAAAAAGCTGAAGGAACTTGTATTGGGCTTAAAGCCCTAGAAAAGAAATTTGAAATTGATCGTGAAAGTGAATTAATAAGTGGATCTAATTTAGCTAAAACCTTTGGCAAAATAGTAAGAGATGATGACTATATAAATAGAATGCCCCAAGAGAAAAAAGATAAGATACTATTATATAATCAACAGGATGTTGTTAGTTTATTTTATATCTACATTGATTGGTACAATAGAATAAATTTAAAAACCGAGGAACTCACAGCACAGCAATAGCTGTGTTTTTTATTTGCAAAGAAATTTTATACATAACTTAGTAATATGGAATACTGTAACTCTTTTCGTAATAATTTAATATAAAGACGCTTTACATAAATTATTGAAGGGGGGAAGAGTATGGAGAGAGTTAAAACAAACATTAATGCAGCTATGGGAAGGTTTAAAGCAGATTTAGTGCTAAAAAATGCAAATTTTATTAATGTGTTTACCGAGAGTGTAGATAGAGGGGATATTGCAATAGTTGGGGATACTATTGTAGGCATTGGTGAATACGTGGGTAAAGAGGAAATTGATTGTACAGATTTATACGTGACACCAGGATTTATTGATGCCCATGTACACATAGAATCTTCAATGATTATGCCACAGCAGTTTGCAAGGGTGGTTATTAAAAAGGGTGTAACTACAGTAATAGCTGATCCACATGAAATAGCTAATGTAGAGGGAATGAATGGGATAGATTTTATGCTAAAAAACAGTGAGGATGCACCAATAGATATTTTTTTCATGCTACCATCTTGTGTTCCAGCAACCCAAATTGAGGATAATGGGTACACTCTTAATGCTGAAGATTTAGAAAAATTAATTAATAATAATAGAGTTTTAGGTCTAGGCGAAGTAATGGATGTACCTGCAATTGTAAATTTAGATGAAAATATGCTAATGAAAATAGATATTGCAAAGCATAAACATATTGATGGACATTGTCCTAATATTTCAAAGCTGGAACTGAACGCATATTTAAACTGTGGGATAAGAACAGATCATGAATGTACTAATATCGTGGAAGCCTCTCTTAAGATTAGCAGGGGAATGTACGTTATGTTAAGAGAGGGATCCGCAGCAAGAAATTTGAAAGATGTACTTCCTGCCGTTAACAATCGTAATTTTGGTAGGTTTTTATTTTGCACGGATGATAGGCATATCGATGACTTACTAGAAATTGGCTCTATAGATAACTGTATTAGAGTTTCTATAAAGCAGGGTCTTAATCCTATAAAGGCATTTATAATGGCATCATATAATGCAGCTAAGTGTTATGATTTAAGGGATAGAGGTGCTATAGCCCCGGGATATAAAGCTGATTTGGTTGTATTTGAAGATTTAAAGGGGTTAAACATAAAAAAAATTATAAAAAATGGAAAACAGTATGTAGAATTACAGGATAGAAAATACGTTAACTTAAAAATAAATTCTTCTATGCATATGGATTTCATTAATAGTGAAATTTTCAAAGTACAAAGTACGGTAGAGTATATAAATGTGATAAAATTAATTCCAAACTCCCTGCAAACTAAATTAGTGCAGAGAAAAATAGAAAATGAACTTGGATATATAAAGAGGACCACGGAAAAGGATATTTTAAAAATAGCGGTAATAGAAAGACATCATAATACAGGCAAGCATTTTGTAGGATTCATAGAGGGATTAGGTTTAAAACATTGTTCCATAGCACAAACAATAGCTCATGATTCTCATAATGTTATAGTTGTGGGAGATAATGATAAGGACATGGAGGTAGCTGTTAATACTCTTGTATCTATTGGCGGTGGTATAGCCATGGTGTCTGAGGGAAATGTTATTGCTCAGTTAAACTTACCAATTGGTGGGATAATGACCTTTGAAGCTCCCTATATGGTGGCAGAAAAATTAAAGAGGCTTAGCAGAATTGCTAGAAGCTTTGGGGTGCGGGACGAATATGATCCCTTTGTAAGTTTATCTTTTATGGCACTTCCAGTAATTCCTGAAATTAAAATAACCGCTAGAGGATTATTTGATTATAAAAAATTTGAGTTTATAAAACTCATGTCAAATAAAGAGTAAAATAAAAAATAAAAATATGCTAGTTATAGCTAAACCACACTCCTATGTTCAATAGGAGTGTGGTTTTTTAAATTTCTACTAATTTTTAGCAGCTAAAAAATTATTTAATAGGGATGTTTATAATCTAGAAAAAATGGACAGAATTTTAAAAGTCGTTATGGAATAATTTCGGTAATGTAGCACACTTAATGATATTTTAACAAAGTAGCAAACGTTATTAGCTCTTAAAAGGAGTTAAAATAAAAAAAATTATAAGAGGAGGAATTAAAAAATGAAAAGGAATGTAAAAAAGAAAAAAGGATTTACCCTGATTGAGCTTATAATTGTAATTTCAATTATTGCTGTATTAGCTGCAATTGCGGTGCCTAAGTATGCCAGTATACAAAAGGACGCTAAGGTAAAAGCTGATATTGCTACGGCGAAGACAATAGCTGATGCTGTTACTGTTTTAGTTGCACAAGAGAAGGTCTCTGAAACAATAAGTAGTGCAGTAGAAATTGAAACGGGCGCTGAAGATGTTAATGCTATTGCGATAGGAAGTTACCTTGAGTCAATACCAACATCAGCTGTTAATAAAGGTAAAAATTTTAAGGTGAAAGTTAGTGCTGGTATTGCAGCAGTTTATGTAGAGGATATAGAAGTATATCCAAATGGTACGGACCCATATGGGCCAGCAATTGTAATACCTCCAGCAACAACCCCATAATATGAATAAATTAAAAATAGTTTTATTTGCCCAAAGTTCTTATAATTAGCTTTAGCGAAATTTAATAAGAAAAAGCCCCCGCTTCTATAAGTGGGGGCATAACAATTGATAATTTTATTTGGATTTCCATAATGTTATTAGTGAATTCGTTTTTTAAATATAATAAAATAGTAATTTACATGTAAAATTATAACGATTTTTGCAAAATAATGTTGTGTTGCAGGTCATATAGTTATAAAATAATAAGGATGATGGGTGCATTATCAATTATTCATAAATCCTAAGAAATTTAATAATATAAGACGAGGTGATCCAATGGAAATTATATTCCCAATAACAATTTTTATTTTAGGTCTATTAATAGGAAGCTTTTTAAATGTATGTATATACAGAATTCCAAGAGGAGAAAGTATAGCATATCCACCCTCACACTGTACATCCTGTGGAAGTAATATTAAGTCTTATGATCTTATACCAGTGATTAGCTGGATTTTTTTAAGCGGTAAATGCAGAAGCTGTGGTCAGAAAATATCTATTAGATATGCACTGGTAGAACTCGCTACGGCTATACTTTTTTTATTGACTTACTATCAATATGGAGTAAGTATTTTTCTCTTAAGGTATTTAATACTCATACCCTTTTTAATAGTTATAGCTATGATAGATTATGATACTATGGAAGTATACACAACCACCACATGGCTAGCAATAGCTATGGGTACTATTTTACTAGGGGTGAATTTTTACTTAGGAGAGCCATTAGTTACTTACGTTTATGGTGCTTTATTAGGTGGAGGTACAATAACAATTATTATTATGTTATCAAAGCTTATTCTTGGAACAGAGGGTATGGGCTGGGGTGATGCAGAAATTTGTGGACTTTGTGGTCTGTTTTTAGGTTTTAAATTGACATTAATGATGATGTTCTTTTCTTTTATAATTGGTGGAGTTATTGGTGTTTATTTATTGAAGTTTAAGAAGAAAAACGGGAGATCGGAAATGCCCTTTGGTCCTTCTATAATAATAGCTACTTTTTTAATTATAATTTGGGGGGATAAAATTTTAAACTGGTACTTAAGTACATTGTAATAAATTATATAAAAATTAATGAATTTTCAATATAAATATACATATAATATATTATATAGAAAAAAATATGCTCTGTTATTTATAAAAAATCAATGCCATTATGAACATAGTTATACCATTAATTCATAATATTTATTTAATTAGTTTGCAAGTAGTGGTCTAAACAGAAGGACTTTGACGGAAACTAGAGGATAACTTGAATAGTTTGAATAATTCTTCATCTATGTAGAATGGCTCTATTTGGCTATTTACAGTAATCGGTGTATAATGAGACATAACTGAATTGGTTATGAAGGGTTGATAATATGCAAAATGTATTGCAGAACATGAATAGTAAATGGAAGGAAAAAACCATGAAAGCTAAGAAAAGTGATTATCTTCAAAAAATTTACGAGAAAAATACTAGTACAGGAAATTATGTTATACAGGTAGCTTTAGACAAGTATAATGATATATTTAATGACTGGGATCATGCTCCTTTTAAAAAAAGAGATATGGATCCTGATTTAGCAAATTTTCTTGAGAACTGTTTTGAAGAGATTCCCGCTAAACATGGAGTAGATATATGTTTTTATTTACCCAAAGAAGGAAAAGACGTAAATAGAGAAGAATTGTTAATTGCAGGTATTAAAACCTACTACTCTTTTTATTTACATCAAGAAATTAAAGTTTTAAATGATAATTATCGTAAGCTATTTCAATATTTACTTACATCACTTGCCTTGCTGGCAGTATCTGTTTTTTTAAGTACAACTGTTGGGGATAATATAATTTTAGGAACGGTGCAACAAGGATTTAATATAGGTGGTTGGGTATTTTTATGGGAAGTTATATCAATGGTAGTTTTTAGAGGCAGAGAAGTTAGCTCTGAAATTAATAAATATCAAAGATTTTTGAATTCATTAATCTATTTTAAATATGGTAATGAAAATCCACTATTTTAGTATATGGAATTTTAAAAGAGCTCAATGAAAATTTTTCGTAGAGCTTTTTTTATTTTAAGCATATTTAAGTACCCTAGGATAAGGTTTAATTATATGAAAAAACAAAATCACCTGGCAGTACCAGGTGACTTAGCTCTAAAATTTAAAGTCGAAATCTAAATACGTATATTTTGGAAGGCCATTTTCTATAGAAATTTTTGGTTCTCCCATTATTAATGGTAAGGTGTACTCGTAGGCTTCGCGGGTTACATTATTACCTTCCTCGTTAACCCATTCTAGAGGGAAGTATTTAATGTTATTAGCAACCTTTACAGTATCAAGTACAAATGGTTCAGAACTATATGGTGAGTTTGAAAGTCTTTTTATACCTATCATGTTTCCACTTATTCCATCAATAGAATAAGTAACAGCAGCTTTGCCTACTTCAAAGGCTTCATCAATATCTGTTTGTGATGCACAGTGCATAGAACATCGCTGAATTGTAGAAAGTTCTAAAACTCTAACTTTTTCCGCCGTATTAGTTGTTAAAAGTAAATCCTTAAGGTAGGCACAAACACCGCCTAACTGAGCATGACCAAATTTATCAAGGCCGGTGGAAGAAGCTTCGCCTATAAATTTGCCTTCTTTAGTTCGGATGCCCTCAGAGACTACTACGAAAACATGATTTTTCTCAGTGAGTTTTTTACTTATATCCTTCAAAAATCTCTCTGTATCAAAAGCAACTTCAGGGAGGTAAATGAAATCTGCAGCAGGTTTACTGTTAATAGTTGCAACGCAAGCACTAGCTGCTAGCCAACCAGTATCCCGTCCCATAGTCTCAAGTATGAATACTCCCTTTGCATGATATACACTGGCATCTAGGAAATTTTCAAGAACCGAGGTGGCAATTAGTTTAGCTGCACTTCCAAAGCCGGGAGTATGATCCATAATTGGTAGGTCGTTATCTATAGTTTTAGGAATACCGATAAATTTTACATCCTTATTATGCTGCTTTGCGTAAATACTAAATTTATGAACAGTATCTTGTGAATCATTACCACCGATATAAAAGAAGGTTTTAATTTCATATTTTTCTAATATTTCAAAAAGCTTTAAATACTCTTCAGGGCTTTTTTCGAAGGGTTTTAATTTATATCTGCAAGAGCCAAGACCAGAGGAAGGAGTATATTTTAATCCTTTAACCTCATCATAGGGTATGATGGATAGGTTTACAATATGGTTGTCTAAAATACCTTGTATTCCATTTATGCCAGCATAAACGTTATCATAATAGTGAGAGTTGATATTTTCCGCAAGCACTCCCATAGCACTAGCATTTATTACAGAAGTTGGACCTCCTGATTGCGCTACAATACAATTTTTCATTTTTAAATTTCCCCTTTCTGTAAGAATTAAATTTGATTTTCAATTAATAGAATCTATAATTAATTATAAGGTATAAATTTAAGTTACTCAAGATTAAATTGAATTTTAAAATGACTGATTTTAAAAGAATATGTATAATGAGTCTAATACTTATAACATCTAAATGTGTATAAAATATTAAAGGTGCAAAAAATACACAATATGTATTATGTATTTTTTACGAAAGGTGGTAAACTAATGCCCATAATAGATTTTCATTGTGATACAATTATGAAGCTTATGGATAGAAAGCATGAAATAATTCTAAAAGAAAATAAACTAAATGTGGATATTTGTAAATTGAAAAAGGCAAATTCCATTGCACAGTTTTTCGCTCTTTTTGTAGAGTTGGATATGGTGAAGGACCCATTAGAGTATTGCTTATTAATGGTAGATAAATTTTATGAAGAATTAGAAAAAAATAGCGGTGATATTGCCTTGGCTACAAATTATCAGGATTTTATGCAAAATATGAATAAGGGGACAATTTCTGCATTTCTAACTATTGAAGAGGGTGGGGTTCTTAAGGGGAAAATTCAGCAATTGAGAAATTTTTATAAATTAGGTGTAAGGCTTTTAACACTTACTTGGAATTTTCCAAATGAGATAGGTTTTCCAAATAAAAATAAGGAAGATATGAATAAGGGGCTTACGTGTTTTGGAAGTGAAGTTGTAAGTGAGATGAATAGACTCGGTATGATTATCGATGTATCTCATCTATCAGATGGTGGATTTTATGATGTAGCAAATTACTCTAAAAAACCATTCGTAGCTTCTCATTCTAATTCAAGAACCATAAGTAACAATTCTAGGAATTTAACTGATGATATGATAAAAATTCTAGCGGATAGCGGTGGCATAATGGGAATTTGTTTCGAAAAACACTTTCTAGGAAATAATGAGTTAAGTAAAGTTTGCGATATGGTTGCCCATATAGCTCATATAAGAAATGTGGGTGGAATAAACTGCATTTCTATTGGGTCCGATTTTGATGGAATAAGTAACCAAGGACTTGAAATTAAAAATATTAGTGAAATAGAAAAATTATCAAATGCTTTAAATAAAAATAATTTTAGCTCAGAGGAAATTGATAAAATATTTTATAAAAATGCCATAAGAGTTATAAAAGAAGTACTTTAGTAATATATACTTTCATTTCTTTGAAAAGAATAAATTTATATTTAATTACAGTGAGTAATTTTAATAGTAAAAATATGTAATAAATTAAAAATTATTTTGTGAATTTCGAAGACTAATTTTATTATTAATGATAAAATATATGTATAATATTTAAAAGATTCTGGTAAATTTTTGCGATATAAAATCAGGAGGGGTACAATGGCAAATAATAATACAAACCGTGGAAAAAAATTAAAGAATAACATAATTCTAAAAGAAGTTAATATAAGAGGAAATTTATGTGGTGAATTCGCTGAGTATACTATTGATCATGTATATGAAAATAAAGGAACAAATGATGTAGAGGCAATTTATACTTTTCCAATTCCAGAGCGAGCAGTTATATCAGGTTTTGAAGCAGTGCTTGGTGGTAGGACTATAAAGGGATTAATACAAGATAAAGAAGAGGCAAATAAGATATATGAGAATTTTAATGAAAAGGATAATAACACCTTTCTGCTTGAAGAATTTAGCGATAACATATTTAGAATAGTTATTGGAAAGATAATTCCAAATGAAGTTGTAAAAATTAAAATATCTTATATAGAAGAACTTAGCTACGAAAATAGAAACTTAAAATTAGTTATACCAACAATAGTAGCTCCAATAAATCTTTCAAAAGACAACACATTGCACTCTAATGTAGAGGGTAGCAGTCATAAAGACAATAATTACAAATTTACTTTAAGATTATTAGTTGAATCTTTAACAAAACTAGAGTTTAAGTGTTCTTCTCATAAAATAAAAGTTGAATATGAAGAGAATAATTTATATAAAGTAACATTAGATGGAATTAATCAAAAAATGGATAAGGATTTAGAAATTACACTAGAAGAGTTAGAAAAATTAGAAACTACAGGAATGATATATGATTACCCTAGAGATGATAAAGGGATTTTATATTTAAGATTTATACCAGACATTGAAATAGAGCAGAAATCCTCTGGTTCAAACTATATATTCCTTTTAGATATATCTGAATCAATGGGTGGCAATAAGTTAATAGAAGGTAAAAATGCACTGCAGTTATGTTTAAGAAACTTAAGTCTTGGGGATACCTTTAATGTTTCTGCTTTTGGAGATAAGCTTCATTTCTTCTCCAGTGAGACAAAGGTTGATTTTAACGAAGAAAACTTAAAAAATGCTAGTAAATGGATTGAAGAGCTTAAGCCAGAAAAAAATGCAGTGATTTTTGATGCTATAAAGTATGCTCTGCTAGGCAAAAGTGATATAGAAGAAAATGTAATATTCTTATTTACAGATGATTTAGTTGAAAATGAAAAAGAAATATTAAATTTCGTTGAAGAAAATATTAAAGAAAGCAGAATATTTCCTTTTGGAATAGATACTTCAGTTAATAGCTATTTCATTAATAAATTAGCTCGTATTTCTTATGGCGCTGCAGAAATTATTTACCCAGGAGAGAAAATTGAAGATGTGGTGCTTAAACAATTCAATAGAATTAAAAATCCTCAAGTTACTGACATTGAAATTGATTGGGGTAAAATGAAAGTTGAAACAACTTTCCCAAGAACTATTCAATATATGTATGATAAAGAACCATTTTCAATTTTTGCTAAAGTTAATGGAGAAGTAAGTGGAGTTGTTATCTTAAAAGGAAAAGTTGGAAAGAATAGAATACAAAGAATAATTATGCTAAATGACCTTGAGCTAGAAGAAAACGTTAATTTAATTGAAAAAATATGGTACAAAAAACGTATAGAATCCCTTCAGCATAGAGTTAAATATGAACGAGGGGAACTTCAAGAGGCAATGAACAATAAGATTATTGAAATTTCTAAAAAGGTTGGCATAATTTGCAAAGAAACTTCATTTATGCTTTATGAAGAGATGGAAGATCCAATTGTAGGTATAAGAATAAGAAAAATATTACCTGTTAAAACTACCAAATCATTAGAACTTTCTTATGAAAGTATGGATGGAGAATCTGAATCAACAGCATTTTATTATAAAGACTTATCAACATTAAAAGAAGATCATGATAAATATGCTGATTACCAAAGAAATGAGTTATTAAAAGTTTTAGCGTCTAATCAATTTGCTAGTGGAGCTTTTGGTATCAATGTGGATCATAGTATAGAAAGTAATGTTAAATACACCACAAAAGCAATGTTAGCATTTATCCTAGGTAACGAAGACATTAAAAAGTATACTAATCAATTAAATAAATCTTTAGAGTTTTTATATAAAGCATTAAAAAACACTGATTTAGATTTAAATAGAGTAGATTATCTAAACTTATTATTAGTTTTCAAATTGTCTATTAAGAAAGATATAGCACTATCTTTTAATAAAGAAAATATTGACAAGGAAATTAATAGAATTGAGGAAAAATATCAATTGAAAGATACAGATTTAGTTAAAATTCAAAGTGAATTTATCAATAGGTTAAGGGAAAATCCTAATGAACTTAAAGACGCACTACATTATATAATTCAAACTGCTATTTTAAAAACCAATTAAGCCCTACTTGAATTCTTGAAGATTACCCAAAAATCCCACAGGTTAAATATGTGGGATTTTTGTCTGTTTATTTACAAAAAAATGGATAGTTTTTATTTTAGAAGCATGGTATATTATATTAAGAAATTATATAAAAAATAAAGTGACTAAAGAAATAAGCACGTCTATTTTTTTAGGCATTTAAGTATAAGGAAGTAAGAATAATGACAGGTCAAAATATAAAAGACTTAAAATACAGTGTGGAAGAAATAATTAGAAAACGGAATGATATAAGAAGTAAGTTTATAGTTAAATCTGAAAATGTCAACACAGGAAATATAAAATGTATGTCAAATCAGGACATGAAAATTTTATTTGACTTATATGATGAAGAATTTTTCCGTGATTATTTTAGAGAAAATTTCAAGGAAAGTATAACTTTTTCTTTGTCCAATAGGATGACCAGCGCAGCAGGAAAAACCATATATAGTAGAAAAATAAAACTATTACAGGAAGCAGAAAAAACTTATGAAATAAGGATTGGCATCAAATTCTTTTTTCAGTATGATAAGGTAGAGAGGGATAAGATAGTATCTGGTATAAATACAAAGGATTCCTTAGAGGCATTTCAAATAGTTTTTGAGCATGAATTATGTCATTTAATGGAGTTCCATCTTTATAGTGAATCTAGTTGTAAAAAGCGCAGGTTTAAAACTATGGTTAATAATATATTTGGTCATACTGAGGTGCATCATCAATTGCCAAGTCAACAGGAAATAATATCAGTGGACTATGGTTTTAAAATAGGACAAAAGGTGTGCTTTGTTAATGAAAATAAAAAATACAGTGGCTTCATTTATAAGATAAATAAAAGAGCAACAGTTATGGTAAAGGACAAGAAGGGTACTTATAAAGATGGGCAGGGAACCACATATTCGAAATGGTATGTAGGGTTTGGACAATTAGTATGAGAAAAATAGAACACCATGCTGACATGCTATTACTTAAAGTGTATCCCGAAAAATGTAAAGGGCAGGTTTAGCTAAAACCTACCCTATCCTAGGATACATGGAAAGCTCAGAACAGTTTACACTACAACATATGCACATCCCTACACACCTAAGGATAATCTTTCGACTATATATAAGCATTACACAACATGCATACATCTTTGCTCGATTAAAAGATGTACCTTGGAGAATATATATAATCTTTCGACTATATACAATCCCTAACTCTTATCATCATAGTTAATTATTAAAGTATAACGCAAACATAATGTTATACACTACAACTGGAGCCTGCGGCACATAATCTAGTCTTAGCTCGACCATTACACATCTATTAAGATCCCATACATACAGTTATGCAAATATACAACCTTTTCAAGACACATAATGCTCTTCCCTCTGGCATATACTAAGCCTTATCGACCTAGGATACACCTTTGGCCGAATATTAAAAAGCTATTTATAACCTCGTAATACTCTTGGCTCAACCGATCTAAACCCTCTCACTAAATATTTTTGCCTAATGTATTTTTAATATGCAATAAATTCATAAAAATATTTACAAAATATTTTAGCATCTGATGAGTAGAAAAGGCAATTTTAATAAAGATTACCACATATGGTTATAATATATGATATAATTTATATATAGTGCTATTAAAATTGAAGATACATCTTTAGCTTTATTAACCATTATTATAATATTTTATTAGGAAGGTGACAAAAATGAAGAAAATTCTTTCAGTAATACTATGTAGTGTATTAATGTTTACATTGGTTGCTTGTGGAAATTCTGAGGTGACAAAAGAGAGTAGTTCAAAACCCATAGTTAAAGAGGCTCCAATAGCAGCAGATAAAGTAGAAACTAATGTAGCGTCAAAAGCAGAAGTGAAAACTGAAGACATAAAAAGTAGAGAAGTGATGTTATATTTTAGTGATGATCAAGCTATGAACTTAGTGGGAGTAAAAAGAAGTATAGAAAACCCAACAGCTAAGTCTATTGTAGCAGAGTTAGTAAAAGGACCTAGTGCACAAAATGAGGGCGCAGGAATATTATATGCAACATTGCCTGCTGATTTAGAAATATTAGATGTAGTGGTTAAAGAAAATATTGCTTATGTTGATTTTAAAAGTAACGTAACTGAAAAAATGAAGGTTGGCTCTGCAGGAGATATAATGGCTTTCGGTTCAATCACAAATACATTAGTTTTGGATAAGGAACTCGGGATAACAAAGGTTCAATTCCTTGTTGAAGGGAAAAAGGTGGATGCTATATTAGGCCATGTAAGTACTATAGATCCTATGAGTGAAAATAAAGAGTTGATAAAGAAATAATATTCATAGGATATGATTTCTTACATATGTAGCAAAAGGACAAGTCAAATATGCTAGCATACTGACTTGTTTTTTATATCTAAAATAAAAGAGACAAGTTATTATAAAATAACTTGTCTCTTAACCCAAGGGATTTTTTGACAACTCAAAGCAATCTACGCTACAACATATACACATCCCTACATACCCATTAGAGCATTACAGCACATATACACATCTTTACTCGACCATATAGAACACCTTGGGAGCTAAAAATAATCTCTCAATCAAGAATAACCCCTAGTTAAATACTAATAAAACCTGCGGCAACCTATATCATCTTAGCTCGACTATTACACATCCGGGAAAACCGCATAAATACACTTAGGCACATATACAGCTGTTAAGAACCCATAATAATCTTCCCTCCGGCATATAAAAAACCTTAGTAGATATCGTATACACCTTTGGCCGAATACTCTAAAACCATTTTCAGTCTAGGAGCACTCTTGGCTCAACCACTTTGAATCATCTATTAACATTATTGTATGCTTTTTTTTATTTATTATACTATAAGGTATCAGAAAAGTAGTAGAAAAAACTGCGAATTATTTGCCAGTAAGAATTTCTTTCATAGAGGTTATAATAAATTTAATATTTTCTTTTGAAACCCAATTGTGTGTAACAAAGCGCATTAATCCACCTTCTTCTCCATTAATCTTTATTCCCCTCTTATAAAATTCTTCTACTAATTTATTACTACTAAATCCGGTAGCACTCATGTCAAAGAACACCATATTAATATGTGTATCTTCCTTATTAACTACTATACCAGGAATTTTTGACAATTCTTCACCAAGTATTATGGCATTTTCATGATCTATTTTAAGCTGTGGAATCATCTCGTGCAATGCTACAAGTCCTGCTGCAGCTAAAATACCGACTTGTCTGAGTCCGCCACCTAAAACTTTTCTTTTCTTTCTTGCCTTGGCAATAAATTTTTTATCACCAGCAAGAATAGAACCTATAGGTGCGCATAGAGCTTTGGATAGGCAAAACATCACTGTGTCACAATATTTAGTAATTTCTTTTGCATCCACATCTAGGTACGCAGCAGCATTAAAAAGTCTTGCTCCATCTAAATGAACGGGTACGACCTGCTGCTTTGCCAAATTATAAATTTTTTCCATTGTGCACAGAGGTATTACTCTACCACAAGAGTGAGCATTTTCTATGCATATAAGACCCGTACTAGGATAATGAATATCCTCATCCTCTTTTCTAATTCTAGTTTGAATTTGTTTAGGGTCAAGTTCGCCCTTGTTACTGGTTATAGTTCTAAGCTGAACTCCAGCGATTACTGATGAAGCAGCAACTTCATGTATTACTATGTGGCAATCATCACCAAGAATAACTTCATTACCGCGAGTACAATGAGTAAATAGTGCTAGCTGATTTCCAAAAGTACCACTTGGCACAAATAGTGCAGCTTCTTTACCTACAAGTTTAGCAGCATATTCTTCTAGAGCTATTACCGTTGGATCATCACCATAAACATCATCGCCAACTTCTGCTGTAAACATAGCTTGTCTCATATTTTGTGTAGGATGAGTTACTGTATCACTTCTTAAATCTATAAATTTCATATACATTTCCCCCTCGTAGTTCTCTGGAGTACATAACAATTCTCAATTGTTATGCCCCTATAAAACTCTATAAATACTATTATAACTTAAAATTTTTTCGAATTGTAGCAAATTATAAAATATCAATTGGGTGAGCGATATATACTTTTGGTTTTTATGGTAAAATATCTATATTGACATTAAAAAAATGGTGTACAAGTAGGTACACTCTGATATAGAAAGGTGGTGGAAAAGTGATGAGTGGAACATTTCGGTTTATTCATGCTGCGGACTTGCATCTAGGATCTTTTCTTAATATAAATGGGAACCCTCCAGAAGAAATACAAGCCCTTTGCAGCGAAGCTGTATACCTCAGTTTTGAAAGGTTATGCAATATTGCCATTATGTATAAGGTAGATTTTATATTGATTTGTGGAGATGTATATGACAGTTATTTAAGATCTGTACGTGGGAATAGATTTTTTATTAATCAATGCTTACGACTAAGCGATATAAATATAGGTGTATATGTTATTTACGGTAATCACGATGCTGCAAGTGAAAAGCAAGAATTGTTTGATATTCCCCAAAATGTTCATATTTTAAGCTCTGATAGTGCAGAGATTTTTGAAGTATTCAAAGATAATGAAGTTATAGCAAAAATTATTGGGAAATCCTATAAGCATCGATCCGAAAGAGAAAAAGTTTATGAAAACTATTTATTGGATAATGATAGTTTTAATATTGCAATGCTACATACAGCTATAGATGGGGATAATAAAAATTATGTTCCTTGCACCTTGGAGGAGCTTAAGCTGGTACCTAATATAGATTATTGGGCATTAGGACATATTCATAAAACCAATATTTTAAGTAGTGCGAGGCCTGTTATAGCTTTTCCTGGAATTCCTCAAGGACGTGATATGGGGGAGCAAGGGGTCGGAGGAGTATTCTTCGTTGAGGTATGTAAAAAAGAAATTGCCCGTATGGAATTCTTGCCTATAGCAACAATAATATATAAAAGAGTAGAAATAACAATAGGTGAAAATGACAAGATAGAAAATTTTAGTGATTTAACATCATTAATTTTAGAGAAAACAAGGGAGATAACATATGTTTTTCCTGAAATTTCTAATGAATTTGTACATCTCCAGGAAGCAAAAAATAACGAATTTAAAGGTCATATTTTGATGGTGGTAATAGAAGGAAGAACAGAGTTGCAAGATAAAATAACTCATATGAAGGAAGAGGATTATAAGCAGTTTATAGAAGATATAAACGAAGAACTTTCCTTAGAAAAGTATTTTCTGTGGGTAGATTCTATAATATTTAGAACCACTGGGCTTATGCAAGATTTTGAAAGCCTCAAAATGCAAAACTCTATTTTTCGTGATTTAGATGATGTAATCAGCTTATATAGGGAAGAAGAAGATAATAGAGTGCAACTTGTGAAAAACTGGGGGGCCATTTGGAAGAAGCAAATTTATACTGAAAATATAGATGAAGATAAATTTGATTTTGATGAAGAAATTATTGAGGATATTATAATGCAAGCTAAGGAAATAGTTATTGAAAAATTAGCACAAGCGCTAGAAATAATGTAGGGGGTGAGAATTTGAAAATAACACAGCTAGATATTAGAGATTTTGGAGTGTTCCAAGGTGAAATGTTGGAAGAGTTAGGTGACGGAATAATAGTTATTGGCGGAGCAAATAGATCCGGTAAAACTAGCTTAATGCAAATAATTAGAAATATACCCTATGGGTTTTCACAAAATAGCAATCTACCGCCACCTAAATTCCAATATGATGTACGATGTGATTTAAAACTCGAGAAGGGCAATGAAGTAAATATATTGTTAAAAGGATTCAGTAATCCTGAGATAGTTTATAAATACACTACAGATAATAAGGCAAGCAATGGGTTATATAATATAGATAAGGCAACCTACAGAGAACTTTTCACTATAAGTCTTGATGAACTTAATAAGGGTTCAGATAAGGGAGATAGTAATCTTCAGTCTATGCTACTGGGTGCAGGCTTTAAGCATATTATAAAAATACCGGTGATTTCTAAGGAGCTAAGGGAAAAAGCTAATGTAATTGGTGGAACTCGGGGAAATCCATCATCTAAGATGTTTAAACCATACACTGAAAATATTAAAAAAAACCTAGAAGGAAGAAGAAAATCCATTGGACTTCTAGATACTTTTGTGGAAAAGAAAAATATATTTTCAAAGCTTCAGAGTATTATAATTTCAAAGGAAAAAGAACTCCTAAATAGTAATAACAATATAATCAAAATAGAGATGTTAAAGCATAATTATGATCTTAATGAAAATAAAAAAAATCTGGAAAGAGAGCTTCGTAGTTTTTCTTTTAATCCAGAGGATATAATAGAATATAGTATAGAAAGAGCCAAGGATTTTAAAACCCAATACATTAAAAAACTAGAACAGTATAATAATGACAATCATGAATTTCAAAGCCAAACATCCAAGGACAATCATATTAAGGAGTTACTTCTTGAAAACAAGGTACCCATTAGTGGTTTTTACAATGGGATATCTGGTATTAAAGAAATGAGGAAAAATCTTCTTGTTATCAAAAATGAATATTTTGAAAAAACACAAACGCTAAAAAATAAAATTAAAAAAGCAAACGATAACTGGATTAGTTTTAATATGGTGGCGGAGATTAATTGTGATGAGGTGCAACAAGATATCTTAACAGGTAATATAGAAAGATTTAAAAAAATAGAATCGGAAACAATAGTTTGTAATAAAAAAATTGAAGACATTAAAATTCAAAAAGAAATCTTAGAAAAACAAATTAGACCCTATGATGCAATAGTTTATAGTAAAAAATATTTTTATTTTACACTATGCTTTATGATTTTAGGACTTGTATTGTTTTTTATAGATAAATTACTGGGATGTTCAATAATAATAATTGGAGGCCTAGGCACATCACTATATTTGTTTATAAATTACTCCAATAGCAAACTAATGTTAAATAAGAATTTAGAAACTAAAGTTGGAATTGATAACTTAGAGATTGTTTTTAGCAAAATATCTGGACAACTGAAAAATTTAGATGAAAATTCAATAGAAATGAACAACACCATGGATGAATACAGGGACATTTTAAGGCTTGATGCCAGAGTAACAGCTGAGAGTATTAAAGATTATTTTAAAATTGCAGCTTTTATAAAGGATGAAATATCCGAATATAATTTATTAAAGAAAAAACTAGACAATGAATTTAGTGCTATCTGTAAATATTTAAATGATATTAATGCGGTGCTTAATAAATTTACTTGTTTTAATACTAAAAATTTAGAAGAAATAAGTTTAAAAGGAATAAATACAGATAATATTGGCAATATTTGCAATGATATATTATTAAACTTAGAAGTTTTATATAAACATTTAATGCTGGGAGAAAAGAGTGAAAACAGCTTTTTAAAATTAAATATATTGGAGCAGGAAATAGAAGAGTTTCTAGCTAGGGATCATTCAGACGTAAATATTTCTGAAGTAAACAATCCACATGAAAATTACTCTGAAAATATAATTTTGTCATTAGAAAAATATATAAGTAAGGGTAAAAAGTATATAAAATTTACAAATCTTCAAAATGAATTAAAAATTATTCATGACAAGTTATTACAAGGCGTAAAAAGTCAGAGTATACGAAGAATACTTTATGATGAAAAAAAGGAATTTGCACAGTTTGAAGATGAAAAGCTATTGGAAAGCCTAGATGATTTATATAAGCAGTATGCTAGTACTTCTGAACTAGATTATGATTATGAGGTTTTGAATACAGAAAATAGGAATTTAGTAAAACAATTAGATGATTTAAAGAATGAAAAACAGACTATAAAAGATGAGATACAAGCCCTAAATTCTGATGATAAGCTATTAGAATATGAGCAAGGCATTAGAGAAGCAAGAAGTCAGTTAAGACCGCTTGCAGAAAAATATGCTGTTTATAATACAGCAGCGTTATTCTTAGAAAAAATTAGAGAAAGATTTCTATCAAGCACCAAGGATAAGCTCTTAAGAGGTGCTAGTGATATTTTAAGTGAAATAACTTCCGGGGAATACAAAGATATTATGCCTATGGAAGATTTAATGCAGGGAGACTTTAAAACTGTACTGCGAGATGAGAGTATTGTAGAAAGTTCAAAAGAGTTAAGTAGGGGTACAAAGGAGCAATTATTTTTAGCCGTACGTATAAGCAGAATACAAGAAATTCAGCCAAGTTTACCAGTTATACTTGACGATTCATTTGTTAATTTTGATATAGCACACACTAAAAATACTGTTAAAGCCTTAGAAAAACTTTCGAAGACTCATCAAATTTTTGTGCTTACCTGTCATGCAACCTTAGTAGAACTAATAAGGTCTCAGTGTACGCAAGCACAATACTTCAAATTAGATAAGGGTAAATTCACAAAAAGTTTAGGGGAAGATTTACAAGGATATCTGAAAACACTATAAGGTACATTCAAATTCTTTTTGAAATAGTTGTATAAAAAATGGTATAATTAATTTTCAAAGAATTAACAAGGACATTTAATAAAGAGACTATTAATGTAATTAAACGGAAAGTGAAGTGGTACATATCAGTAAGGCATTATTTATTACGGAAAAACCAAGTGTTGCTGCAGAGTTCGCCAAAGCCTTAAAAATAAATGGGAGAAAATCAGATGGATATATAGAGTCTGATAAAGCTGTTGTTACATGGTGTGTGGGACATCTAGTTACTATGAGCTATCCAGAAAAATATGATGTGAAATTGAAAAAATGGTCTTTAGATACCTTGCCATTTTTACCTAAAGCATATAAATATGAAGTTATAGACGGCGTGAAAAAACAATTTAATATAGTTAAGAGCCAACTATTACGGGAAGATATTGATAGGATTTATGTGTGTACAGACTCTGGGAGAGAGGGAGAGTACATCTACAGATTAGTGGATGATTTGGCTGGCAACCCTAATAAACAAAAACGAAGAGTTTGGATAGATTCACAAACGGAAGAGGAAATTATTCGCGGTGTAAAAGAAGCCAAGGATTTAAAAGAATATGATTCACTATCTGAAGCCGCTTACTTAAGAGCAAAAGAGGATTATCTGATGGGAATTAATTTTTCAAGGCTTTTAAGTTTAGTCTATGGAAAAACTGTAAGTAATTATCTTGGGAAAAATTATATAGTTATTGCAGTGGGACGTGTAATGTCTTGTGTGCTTGGAATGGTTGTTCAACGGGAACGGGAAGTTAGAGAGTTTATTGTTACTCCTTTTTATAAGATTATAGGTAGCTTTAAGGTTGATGAAGGGTCTATTTACGAGGGCGAATGGAAAGCGGTAGAAGGCTCAAATTATTTTGACTCACCACTTCTTTATAATGAGGGTGGATTTAAAAATCAAGAAATGGCAGAAAAACTAATTGGAGAACTTAGAGATGTTAGTGTAGATGGCAAAGTTGTGGTTGAGAATGTTACTAAGAAGAAAGAAAACAAAAATGCTCCACTGCTATTTAATTTAGCCGAAATACAAAATGAGTGTTCTAAAAAGTTTAAAATAAACCCAGAGCAAACCCTTAGTTACATTCAAGCCATGTATGAAAAGAAAATGCTAACATATCCAAGAACAGATGCCAGGGTATTATCGACAGCGGTGACAAAAGAAATCAATAAGAATATACAAAAACTAACGAATTTCAAGGGAGACCTTGAAATAAAAAATATAGCTGAAAATATTCTAGAAAAAAAATGGTACAGCAATTTAGCTAAAACAAAATATGTTGATGATAGCAAAATTACAGATCATTATGCTATTATTCCAACAGGGGAAGGTCTTCAAAACTATATGTCTTTAAAGGATATAGAAAAGAAAATCTATAATTTAGTGCTACGACGGTTCCTAGCAATATTTTATCCACCTGCTATTTATAGCAAGGTTTCTGTTATAACAAAGATTGACAAGGAAAGATTTTTTACCTCAGATAAGGTTTGCGTTGAACTAGGCTATTTGGCGGTTTTGAAACCTGATAATGATAGTAATGATAGCGAAAACGTAAATATGAAATTTTTGAGTACCTTAAAAAAAGGTCAAATCGTGAATCTGGAAGATTTAATTGTAAAAGAAGGTAAAACTTCTCCTCCTAAAAGATTTACCACAGGTTCCATAATTATAGCCATGGAAAATGCGGGTAAACTTATTGAAGATGAAGAACTAAGAGAGCATATCAAAGGCTCTGGCATTGGTACAAGTGCCACTCGTTCAGGAATTTTAACAAAGCTTGAAAAAATAGGATATATTAAATCTAATAATAAAACTCAAGTAGTTATGCCTGCGTTACTTGGAGAAATCATTTATGATGTGGTAAAAAATTCTATCCCCACCTTGCTAAATCCAGAATTAACAGCTAGTTGGGAAAAAGGATTAACCATGGTTACCCAAAATGAAATAGCAGGGAATTTGTACATGGATAAGCTTGAAAATTATATTATTAAAAATACTGATAGAGTACTTAAACTAAATAATGCCTTAAGACTTAAAAACAATTTTGATTCAGTAAGCTCATTTTATAAAACTCCTCAAACCGCAGTGGAGTAATAAATGTTAAGCTATCACTTTATAACAAATGTTTTTATGCGTAAAAAAAAGTACATGTTACGTATAATGCATTTGAATAAGCTTTAGAACTACTTATTTTATTTTTAATTAAGGTGCGTTAAGAAAAACATATGTTTGAGCGAAAGCGAGTTTATGTTTTTTAGCAAATTAATTAAAAATAAAATTAGTAGTTTTTAGCGAAGTGAACGCATTAATAGTAATATATACTTTTTTCTTTTTTATTTTATAATCAAATCAAATAATTTTTTTGCTGCTTTTTTAGGACCATCTTTTTCCTGACCTTTTACTCCCAAGGAAGTTCTAATTTGACCAACCTTTACTCCTGTTTTGAAGAACTCCTCGAAGTATTGTTCTATAAGTACATCTACTAGTTCTTGTTTTTGAACAGGTCCAAAAGGATTTGCAAAATAAGAGGTTACAAGACCGAGTTCTGTAGTAGTACCTTTTGCCATCCTTGCGCCTCTTTTACAAACATCAATGGCATCCGTTGGATTTGTAAAGAAATTAATCTCTTCATTTCCTTCCTTTACTTCTTCATAATTGTTTGCGTAGAGGAATAAATCTATAGGGTATCCCTTAATAATATCTTTATAGCTTGCTACAGGCATAACAAGTCTTGCGTTAATTTTATCAGGATTCATAAATATACTTCTATCAATTTCTTTAAAAGCATATCCTGCATCTAAATCATCGAGTCTTACGAAAGCACCAATTTCTGTTCCAAAGCCTAATGGTTTTCCATCTGGGTTAAGAGTTACAACTCCCATGTCATCAAAGACTATGGTCATGTCACTGACGTAATCTTCACTTAAACTTCTAAAGGCTTCCAAACATTCAGATTTACCCGCACCACTATCACCCATAATAATAACATTTGCGCTGTGACCATTATTCATAACAATGTTTACCATTGCACCATGGATTGGTAAATAACCTCGCTTAATCATTATTAGGTTATGCAGAGTTAAGGCCATCTTTTTTACATATCCGAAGTAATCAATTTCATCACCATGGGTAATATAGCCAAGCATAATATTATTTTCACTATCGTCATAAAATACTGTTTTAACTTTAGGAGAAGGGTCCTTAGCTCCAAAAACAAAAACTATATCCGGTTTAATGCCCCTATACTCTTTTTCTCTTGCCATTTCAAATAGGTTACATAGAGTTATTGCATGTGCCATAAAATCTCTGTGTACATAAATGAATGCAAGTAAAGAGCCTACTTTAGCTGGATAACAAAACCAATGATCTGTACTTAGTCTACAATTTTTCAATGGATTTTCAAAACATTCATTGAAAATTCCATCTCGAGTATTCTTTTTAGGGTAGCTTATATAAGGTAAATCTAGCATTATTGATTCAATAAAGGGAACGTCTTTCAATATTTCATATCCAGAGGGCATAGGCCAATTTGCATTATTAACAATTAGACCAGCATTGCCACCTGCAGGCAATTGTCTGTAAACCGTAGGTTTGTAGCCAAGAACATTCTCTTCAATTTTTCTATATAAATTAAGTATAAGCATGGAAAAGTCATTGTTAGCTTCAATAAAGCTTGTTTTCTCTAAACCCTCATTAATTTTATTGTTGTGAATTACAGTATATCGTTCAAGCTTTCTCCAAAAACTATAGAAATCTTCTATAAAATCAATAAATATGCTCTTGGTATTTATAAGTGTACTATATTTTGTATTTAAATTTATAATTTCATTTACATTTAATACAGATAAGAGTTTAAATAAATGTATCATGAAAACATCTAACTCCTCATTTTCTGTGTGTGCATTTTGAATCAAATATTTATAGATATTTGAGTTTTTCTTCTTTATTCTCTTAAGATAAGAATTAAAAACTCTTCTGAAGCCGTTACTTTCTAATAGTTTTTCAGGGCTATTACAGTATTTTGCAGTGAAATTTATCATTACATTATCGTTACTTAGGGAAAATTCTTTTTTCAAATTGGCACCTCCATAGGGTATTACATAAATTATTATCAGTAAATTGAAATTTATTAAAGTGAACATTATCATAAACAGTAGTATATTTTTTGATACTATACTATAATACTCTAAAAATGAAGTGCTGACAATGTTAAAATTGCATTAGTACATTTTAATATATTGTATTAACTGGGTAAAATAAAATTACAGTGTAATTTTTGGAAATTTAGAGATATAATAATAAAAGACTTGTTATTTGTTTTTGTGCGCAGTAATTAAAGAATAAGGAGAGTGATATATTGACAAATAAAAGAATTTCTCATGTAATGGCTATAATCTTAATGTTTATATGGAGCTTATCTTATTTAAGCATAAAGGTTGTGTCGCAAGAGGTAGGTCCAACATTATCAGCATTTTATAGATTTATGTTAGCCTCAATAATTTTATTTATAATATTAAAAGTAAAATTTCCAGAGGAAAAAGTTTTAAAAGTGGACAAATTCAAATTCGCATTGGGCGGGCTTTTTGGAGTAGCAATATATTTTATTTTTGAAAACTATTCTGTTGCTTACACCTCTGCCTCAAATGTGGCAATTTTAATTGCTACTATACCAGTATTTACTATATTTTCTCAAAGAATAATTTATAAAGAAAAACTAACCTATGGAAAAATCTTTGGTGCTACCTTAAGCTTAGTTGGAATTATTATAATAATTGTAGCCAAGGGCAGAGTAAGTTTATTATCAAAAGGAAGTATAGGAGATTTGATGGCACTTGGAGCAGTATTTTCTTGGGTGATTTATAATATGGTTTGTAGTAGCTTTAAAGGAAATTATAAAGTTATTACTATAACTACTTATGAAATTATGTGGGGATCGTTGTTTCTCAGTCCCTCACTCTTTTTCAGTCCACTACAAGTTCCATCTACAAAAGTCGTACTAAATTTATTGTTTTTATCCATTTTTTGCTCTTGCATTGGATATGTAATGTACGTGCATTGTCTAAAAGATCTTGGAGCAACTGTCATTACTACATATATAAATTTACAACCTATTATGAGTTTAGTTGCTGCTGGAGTCATATTGCATGAAGTTGTAACGATTTGGCAAGTAGTAGGGTGCATTGTCATAATAGTAGGGGTAACATTGGTCAGTTTAGATGGTAGGATTAACTTTAGAAAACTTAAAAGTATATGAAATTGAAATTTCTCTTGCGTGCCTTGCAAAAGAACTAAAAACTAGAAATTCCATTAAGTATCCCATGAAGGTTCGGCATCTAGGTTGTTCTGATAGTAGAGAATTCGTTAACAGACTCTAAGTTTATTCCATGAAAAATTCCTAACGCACTTACTCGACGTCCTGTCTCAGAAGTGCTAGCCCTCTGGGTATTCCTTGAGGGCACATAACAATTATTAATTGTTATGCATCCTGGCCTGCTTACGGATATTTTTCATACATAAACTAAGAGCCTGTAAAACTCATTATATACTATCTGTCACACTCCTACATGCCGAACCTTCGTTATTATTTCTAAATGGGATTTCAATAGTTTCGTCGTTTCTTATTGCAAGTCACTCCAGAGAAATTGCATACTCGCTATTAAGCTACTATTTTAAGCACCCTTAGTGCATATAACAATTTATTGTTATATGCACTAAGTTGTTTTCGTAAATTAAAAATGTAATGCTTTTTCTCAAAGGATGCTAACAAAAGTATATATTGCGTAAAATGCGTTCGAACAAGCCTTAGTAATTCACAATTTATTTTATTTATAGCTGCGTGAAGAAAACCACATGTCTGAGCATAGCGAGTTTGTGGGTTTTAGCAGCTATAAATAAAATAAATTGTAGAATTACTTGGTGAAGTGAGCGCAGTTGTAGCAATATATACTTTTAGTTATAGCATCCTTTGAGAAAAAGCCCGTAGTACTAATTTTTTAGTACTACGGGCTTTTTGCTATACTTGAACTAAGGTTCATCAGGAAACATAGCATTTACTATGTTTATGATGGTTTCATCACAAATTTTATAATTAATTTGTAATCCATTTCTTTCACCTTTGATAATTCCTAAAGCTTTTAGTTTCTGGAGGTGCTGAGAAATGGTAGATTGAGGAAGGTTTAGGCAACCCTGCATATAGCTAACATTGCAGCTTCCTTTGTTCATAAGTCCTCTTATAATACATATTCTTACAGGGTGAGCGAGAGCCTTTAATAATTCTGCAATTTCTGTATATTGTTGAAAATCTTTATTCATCGTTATCTCCTTTTAAAACTCATTCTTCTACCACCACGGTTTTTACGTCTTCTAATAGAGGAAATTAATAACACAATTAAAGCTAAAACTACAACTAGTAGAATGGCAACTATAGAGTAGATTATTATATTATCTTTAATAAGAGTAGATTTTGAAATCATTGGATATAACTTATAGCTTTTTTTTGCATCTCTTTGTTTAAATTCTAAAGTTCCAACAGAAGTATCTTTACTAAGCTTCCATGGATTTATGCCATCAGTTTTAACAATAATTTCTGGTTTGACATCATTAGTATAAGCAGTCACATCTTCTTTTGATTCTAACGGAATATTAACTGTTCTTTCTGGTCCTATAAATGGAATAACCTTATAGGGTACAGAAATTGTTTTGACAGCAGTATCTTTTTTAGTAAGTACATCTTTTTTAGCGGCATAGCTAAAGTTTATTAGTTTTGTCATATCTTCAAAGACTTTTGTATCTTTTGCGTCATTCTCAGAATTCATAACAACTCCTATGATATGGCGACCGTTACGTTCATATATAGAAACTAGGCATCTTCCAGCCTTTTGTGTATAGCCAGTTTTACCACCTATGTTACCATCTATACCAAGAAGTTTGTTCCTATTTTCAACAACTGCTTCAGGGCCATTAGTAGATTTTATTTTGCTTGTTTTTTTAGCAATAGATGCCCTTATTCTTTCGTTTTTGTAAGCAGCTCTACCTAATATAGTTAAGTCATATGGGGTTGTAAAATGTTGATCATTTTTATCATCCAAGCCGTTTGGGGTGATAAAGTGAGAGCCTTTCATTCCTAGCTTCGCAGCCTCGGCATTCATCATTTTAGCAAAACCAACTTCATTTCCTCCAACGTTATCTGCAATCATATATGCAATATCGTTTCCAGAATAAAGAAGAAGTCCATCCATTACGTCATCAGCTGACATTGTATCACCGATTGCTATAGGATGAATATTTAGATTATAAGAGAAGGCTGGTTGTGCTTTTGCAGATGCTGTATAGGTCAGATTGTCCGTAGATTTCTTATTATCAGCAAGTAACAAAGCAGTAATGAGCTTTGTAATGCTCGCAGGGTACATCTTATTATCAATATTTTTAGTGTAAATAATTTCATTAGTATCTATATCTACAGAAATAGCAGCTTTACCAATTAAATCTAGTGGTTTAACAGCAGCAAAAACAGTTGTAGAAAAGATTAGTGTAAATACTAGTGCAAATAATAAAAGTCGATTTGTTCTTTTCAATTTTCATCTCTCCATTTACTTTAAATTTTATATTTATCTACTGATAAACATAAAATTAGTATATCATTTTAATATATTAAGAACAAGGTACATTGTATGAAGACTTAGTTATAGTATTTTTTAAACTAAGAGTTTTTTCTTATATTATGCTAACAAAAGTATATATTGCGCAGAATGCATTTGAGCAAGCCTTAGAAATTCTTAACTGAATTTAGTGGAAGATACGTTAAGAAAAGTAAATGTTTGAGCGTCAGCGAGTTTTTACTTTTTAGTATCTTGCAATAAATTCAGTTTAGAATTACTTAGCGAAGTGAAAGCATTCCAGCAATATATACTTTTCGTTATAGCATAATATAAGAAAAACGCTATCAATTTTAAAAGAGCATGAAATTATATGGTTATTTGACTACAGTGAAAATATCTCTTTTAGTTTTCTTTTGTTTCTTGTCATATTTTTCAAGTACGCACATAAATATAGTTGATATAAATGCTACCATACCTAAAATTAACCATGCTGATTCTATGCTAATATATCCCAAGGCTTTGCCCATAGTTACGGGTCCTAAAGTATAGCCCATTCCAAATATTATGGGAAGAACGGCATTCATTCTTCCTCTATGGGACATAGGTGTGTGATTTGCTATAAATGGTGCAATACTTATTGACAAAATGATTTCACCTAAAGTAAATATGAAAACAGATACAAAGAAGAAGGGTAGGGTATTTAATACGCCTAGCATACCAAATCCAAATGCATATAAAAGGCCGCCATAGATCATCTTTCTAATATGTTTCGTGCCTTCTGATATTTTAGTTATCAGTGGAGTAAAAAGCATAACTATTAATCCATTAAAGCCAGCCATTAATCCATAATATTTGGCTCCCAAGCTAAAAAAGTTTTGAGTTGAGTGTATTGGCATCATAAAAGACCACTGGGAATAAACAAAATTGTATCCCAAAGTGCATAATGCAAAATATATGAGAATTGGTCTCTTTAACAACACTGACATTATTGTTCCTTCTTCTCGGGTTTCTAAATGTCTACCATCACCAGTAACCTCTTGTTTTGTAAGATGTATAGTTTCTTTAATGAAAATAAGTATTAAACTAAGGGATATAAGTGCGGTTACTGCATCACCTATAAATATAAGTGGTAAATAGTTTTCATATAGAAGTCCACCAATAATTGGGCCTATGGCGAACCCAATATTCCAGCCCATATAGGACAAGGCATAAGCACCATCCCTATTTTTAGGTGTAGTTAAATCTGCAATAAGGGCATCGTGAGCTGGACCAGCTATAGCCATACTCATAGATGCAATCATTAATACGTAAATCATATTTATAGATGGGTCCATAAATCCACAGACAATATACAGCATTGCAGATAAGAAATCAAATATAATAATAACTTTTTTCCTACCAATAATATCAGTTAACTTACCACCAATAATAGCTGCAGGCATAAATAATAATCCAGATACACTAATGTACGCTCCTGAAATTTCCTTAGATAACCCGATTTTTTCTGTAAGAATAAGGGTAAGTAATGGCATGACAAAGCATCCCATAGCATTTATAATTCTTGAAACAAAAATTACGTATATTTCTTTTGGTAATCCTCTATAAGGATCAAGTAGTGATGATATTTTCTTCATGTTTTGTCCCCCTATGTAAAAAAACAGCCATTTGTAGCCCTTTTTAAAATATTATATATATATTACCATTTTATTAATGTTGTGTAAATATTAAGAAATTAGTATACTAATTCATTGTAGCGAGATGAGATAACTATATTAAAAATAATGATATATATATGTATTTTTTTACAAGTTAATGAGTTAATTTAAGGTATTAAAGAGGAAAATTAAAATTTATGCAGAATATTAATAATGTTAGTAAATAAATTTAGCTAATATGAATGATGGAGATAAAAGCGACATGCTGTACACGAAATTGAAAACAAATTAGAGGGTTTATTAAGTTCTAAACTAGATTTAAATTAACTATATGAAGATTTAGGGTGAAAAATTATGATTATAAGACTAAAAACTTTAATATTAAAAGAATTAAGAATTATTATAAGACATAAGGAGTGGATTTTAGCCTCATTATGTCTTCCATTTATAGTGTTTTTTATACTCTCTTTTTCATTTAAAGACATGATGAAAAGAGAGTCAGATATATCTCCAATAAAGGTCGCAATAGTAGATAATGATAATAGTGTAGCAAGTAAAATGCTATTAGCTAGCTTTAGTAATAACAAAAATTTTTCGAATTTTATAAATATAGTGGTTTGTACAAGAACAGTAGCTATAGAGAAATTTGATAACAATTTATTAACTGGAATAATAGAGATACCTAAAAACTTTTCTGGAAGTTTGATATCTATGGAAAATCGACCTTTAGATATAACTTTAAATTCAGAGGAGCCACTTAAAAGTTCCATATTAAAAAATGTTATGGAAGGATACTCACGGATTATCGGAGCCGTAGAAACAGGAGTTAGTTCTGTTCAATATTATATGGATAAATATAAAGAGACACAAGATCATAAAGCTAAAGTAAATGATTATTTATCAAGAAATTTGATTTTTACCGCCTTGGGTAGATCTATATTTTTTGGTTATGAGCCTCACAACGATATTCCCTCTACCACATCTGTAGAATATTATATTATTGCAATAGCTGTACTTTTGTTAATGTATATGGGTATAATTTTAGGGAACTTACTTATAAAGGAGAGAAATTCAATGGTGATTAAACGACTCCTTACAACTCCTGTTAATACCTTTGAAATCATTTTAAGTAAGTGGATAGCTTATTCCATATACTGTACTGCGCTTTTAGTGATTTTTATAGCACCTATACTTTTATTATATAACCTGGATATAGGATATATAATAAAAAATTTATTTGTGTTTATAATCATCAGTGTAGGTCTTATAATAAGTTTTTACATAATGCTTGCTACTTTTTTTAAGGATGAGGAGAGTTATATTTTGATGGCTAATTTATATGTATTCATTTCTGCAATTATAGGTGGAAGCTTTATACCATTACAACTGATGCCTGAAAACATAAGAAATATTTCTAAACTTACCCCTAACTATTGGATAATAAAAGGGGAAATGTACATAATAAATTGGTATTCTCTTAATGATATTAAATATATTATAGGGGGTATGCTCTTGTTAACTATAGGAATGCTTATGACTTCCATTTTTATGTTGAGAAGAGATAAGAGGAAATTAAAATGGATTATATAAGAATACTGATAGCTACAAGAATGAAAATATTATTTAAAAAGAAAATACTTATTGTACTTAGTATTCTTGCACCTCTAATTTCGTTAATGTTTGTTGCGACTATTTTTACTAGGCCATCTTTTTTTGATAAAGTGCCTATAGCTGTAATTGATGAAGATAATTCTGTAACTTCCAAGAGAATATTGGAGGGTATGAGTCAAAGCAACTCGCTGAAATGTACAGTTATTAAAAGAGCAGATATCAGTAAGAATCTTAATGATAATTTTGTCCAGGGAGTATACATATTGAATTTTGGACTTGAGGAAAATTTAAAAAAACAAAAATTTGATAAATTAATAACTGTTCATTATTTGCCACATAATATTTTTGCACCAGGAATTACAGACGTTATTGCCGGCCAGTTGCTGTATTATGTTTGTGGAGTTAGGTCTGCAAGCATAGGTGAAGCCGCAATGAGTAAAAATGCAGATATAAATGCTGATATAAATGTTTATAATGATATTATAAAGTATAATCTAAGTCATATTAATGACACTGATTTTAACTTACCTCTAAAAATAAAATCTATTTCTCCAAATGTTAAAGTGGAAAATGTAGCTCTGATTAAAGGAGATATTGTGTCTAAACAATTTTCACTGGGAATGGTTATAATTTTTTCTACCTTGTTTTTATTATCGGGAAGTGCAACAATAATGAAAAGTAGAGCCTCAGGAGTTTATAAAAGAATTAAGGCAGCTGGAGTGCCCTATTCTTATTTGCTTTTAAGTGATGTAATAAGTAATATACTAAGTGGAAGTTTTGTGGTTTTACTGCAATTTAGTTTTTTATATAAAGTGATGGACATTCGCGGTTTTAGAAGTTTTGGTTTAGTTATTATAAGTTGTATAATTTATATGTTTTGTATGTCAAATTTATTTGTACTTTTAACTCGCGTTTTCAAAAGCTATATAACTTTTCAAAGTATTATGCCGGTGTTTATATTGTTTATGGGTTTGATTGGAGGTTGCCTCTGGAGTTTAGAGTTGATGCCACAAAAAATAATCTTAATGGCACACCTAATGCCAACATACTGGATACATAATGGTATAACTAATTTGATATTATGTAATGGAAATATTAGCGATATTTTATTAAATTTAATTATATTAATTGGCTATGGAATAGTATTTATGATTATAAACTTTATGATAGAAAAAAAGAGGGTGTAAATGAATTGATAAATATGAGTAATAACAGTAATCAAAGAGAAATATTGGTATTAATTTCAATATAAATTTGGCGGTGATTAATATGATAAATAAGCTAGGACAAATATTTAAAGGTAGAAATTCTAAGGCAATAGGGGTATTTAAAGAAAGCGCAGTTATGATATTACTTACGGAGGAGGTGGGTGAATTATCTGTGGTATTTGAAGTGCGTGCTCTTAAATTAAGAAGTCAGCCCGGCGATGTCTGCATGCCAGGTGGGAAATTGGAATTAGGAGAAAATCCAAGAGAAACCGCTATAAGAGAAACCATGGAAGAATTAAATTTGAAAAGAGATCAAATTGAAATTATTGGAGATATGGATTATTATATTAGCCCTTATGGAAATATAATGTATGCCTTTGTAGGCAAACTAAAATATGGACCAATAAACCCTAACCCAGACGAAGTAAATCATATATTTAAAGTTCCATTAAAATTCTTTTTAGAGCATGAGCCACTGCTTTATAAAATGGAAATAGGACCTATAAAACAAGAGGGTTTTCCTTTTCATTTAATAAATGGAGGCAAAGACTATAAATTTAGAAAAGGGTATTTAGATGAATATTTTTATGAGTATAATAACTATATAATATGGGGCTTCACAGCGCAGATTATTAAAAGCTTTATTGAGGTTTTGCAAAACAGTAATGATATCTAAATTAATAATGTGGGTAATAATTTATACGAAAATGAGCTGTCTTAAAATAGAAATTACTTTCTATTTTAAGACAGCTCATTTTAATAAGATAAACTATTTACTACCTACAAGCTTGTTCTGCTTAAGGAATAATGAAACACTTAATACAATAACCGCTATATACACAAAAACATATATAATTGAGATTGTTCCTGATTTATTGAAAAATTTCAGATAAATAAAAGCGGTTTGTGAAATAAATGCCCAAAAGAGAGAAATAAAAGCCATGATATTATTTCTATGTCTCCAATTGTCAGGGTCTTTCATGGAGCCAATAATTTTATTTCGTCTTTTACTCTTAGCACCTGTGTTAATTACTAGAAATTTGTAATATAAGAAAAATACAAAGGCTATTATAGAAACTCCAAAAAATATATAGGCTAAAGAAATACCTGTTATATTCAATAAAATCACTCCTTTTAAAAATATATAATTAATATGCCCTAAAAATTAAAACATATGTTTATCCAACATATTTAATAGCTAGTATTCTAAAATGTCAGCATAGATAAATTAATAACATCAAAAAAAGAGAGTGAAAATCCACTCTCTTATAATAAATTATTCAGTTTTGTCAGTAGCAACGCTTTCAAAATAATCTGTTCCCCACTTACACATAACATCTAATATAGGCATTACACTTTTTCCTTGTTTTGTTAAGGAATATTCTACTTTAGGAGGAACTTCTGCATATACTTTTCTATTAACCATTTCATATGCTTCCAATTCTCTAAGCTGTTGTGTTAGCATCTTTTGTGTTATGATGCCCATGGATCTTTTCAATTCGCTAAATCTTAATACATCGTTTTTGGCTAACTTCCAAAGAATAATTGGCTTCCATTTTCCACCTATAATGTCTAGTGTCAACTCTATGGCACAACTGTATTCTTTATTATTTATTTTCATTGGGCTATCTCCCATAACTACCTCCTAGATCCTCTGGATAGGATAACTGTTATTAGTACACTGATATTTAAGAGGCTAAGTCACTTAGGATACTAAGTAAACTTAGGATACTAAGTAACTAATAAGTTAGTACTTGATTAAAAAACCTCTACTGTGTACAATTATATCATTGATATATTGTATATGCAATATATCAGTAATATAAATTCCATCCAATATATGTATAAAATGAATTGGAACAAGCTTTAGTAATTTTTAATTTTAAGAGGTATAATAAATACAGAGTTAATGTAAATTATTTTGAAAAGAGGGGAAAAAGATGAAAGAAATTCATAATTGGCATAATGAAACCATAGGGTTAAAAGTAGTAGAGGTTCTTAAAAAAAATATGTTTTCAGCGCTTTATTGTAAAAGCAGTGAGGAAGCTATAGAATTTATAATGGATAATGTACACCCGGGTGACAGAGTAGGTTTTGGCGGATCTATGACTGTAAAAAAACTAGGGATACAAGATAAGGTAAAGTCATTAGGCGGACATGTATTAGATCATGGTGACCCAACTTTAACATCAGAGGAAAAAATGCAAACTATGAGAGCCGAGCTCCTTTGCGATGTTTTTTTATGCAGTTCAAATGCTGTAACTTTAGAGGGAGAACTTGTTAACATTGATGGCGTAGGAAATAGAATTGCAGCAATGAGCTTTGGACCTAAAAAAGTCATTGTTGTGGTGGGCATTAACAAAATTTGTAAAAATGAAGCTTCCGCTTTTGAAAGAATTGAACAAATTGTAGCACCAATGAATTGCAAGAGATTAAGTATGCCAAATCCTTGTACTAAAATTGGAGTTTGTAGTGACTGCAAAACAGATACAAGAGCCTGTAGGATATATTCTGTAATTAAAAGAAAGCCTATGAGAACTGATATTACTGTAGTTGTAATTGGCGAAGATTTCGGCTTTTAATAAGCGGATGGTAAAATAATTAGGTCTATATTTCTGTATTTTATGATTATTATGAATATTTAAAAAAAACACTTGATTTATTGCTAAAATGTCTTATAATGTTACGATAGTAACAAATTATGGGAGTGGGGTGATAAAATGTTACAGTGTCCTTTTCTAACAACTATGGAAGAAGAGATAGACTGTTTTAAGGAGTGTGCATTCTATAAATGGGCGGATAATGGAGGGAAATGCCCATTTCTTGATTTGAAAAATTTCAAACCCTTTACTTTTAAGAATATATCTGACTATGATTTATTTAATGATGATAAGACCTCGCCATTAAGAATGTTGTATAAATAAAAATATTCATAGGATTGTTTTTAGTAGCTTGTTTATTATTTCTAATAATAGGATATAATTTAGTTTATAGTGAATACAAAAGGGAAGTGAATTTAGATGGAAAGAACCTTAGTTTTAATTAAACCTGATGGGGTTAAACGTGGACTTATAGGAAAAATTCTTAATCATTATGAAGAGAAATCATTAGAAATTGTGGCATTAAAACTGATTACCGCCACCACAGATGATGCTAAAGAGCATTATATTGAACATGAAGGACGAGAGTATTTTGAAGAACTTATAAATTATGTTACTGAAGGAAAAATGTGTGCAATGATTTTGAGGGGTGAAAAAGCTGTTGAAGTAGTTAGAAAAATCAATGGAGATAAAGACCCTGTAAAAGCAGAACTAGCAAGCATAAGAGGCGAATTTACACTAGATAAAACTCACAATTTAGTTCACGCCTCGGATTGTTCTGAAAGTGCAGAACGTGAAATTTCCATTTGGTTTCCCGAGCTTACTCGCGAAGACAGTTATAAGAAAACCGCGGATTTGTTCCGAAAAATTGATGGTCCAATGATAAATGTATAATAAAAAGTATATATTACTACAACTTCACTCAATTCGCTAAGTAATTCTAAGCTGATTTTATGAAAGATACTAAAAAGTAAAAACTCGCTATACGCTCAAACATTTACTTTTCTTAACGTATCTTTCATAAAATTATCTAAGAATTACTAGTGCTTTTTCGAATGCAGTTTACGTAATATATACTTTTTTTAACGTTCTTTAGAAAATAAGGAAACCAAATGTTGCTGGCTTCCTTATTTCCTTATTTTCACCTATATGTACATAGGATTAATGTGAGCCACAATTTCCAGAACAGCCATTACAGGATTCACTATCAGATTTAGAACAATTTGTGTCACTATCTTTTGTGGATACTGTTTTAACCCAAAATCGGGAATCAGTATAGGCTATTGTAAGTTCCACAATGCTATCCAAAAGTGTTTCATCATATAATATTGGTAAATCATCAATATTATTTTTTATATCTCCCGTTTTAAAATTGTCTAAGTAAATATCAACTTTTGCGGATTTGCAGCAACCCTTTGCGTACACAAATCTCACGCTAGTATATTCTTCGCTCTTTTTGATCATTTCTATAAGCTTATCATGAGCGGTTTTGGAAAGTTTGATTTTTAAAGTTTGTTCCATAATTAATTCCTCCTTATATTACCTTGGGGGAAATAACAATTTTCTGACTGTTACGCCTCAAAGGTTTCAGAATAATAATTTAATAAACCTTGCTTAAGATTCCATAAATCTGAAGAAAGATCTACATAATAAGCATGAGGATTTTCAAATCTTAAAACTTCACTCCATAGTTTACGCACTTCTTTAGCAGAAAATGCTTTTATTTCCATAACAGAGGGTGATTCATAAATCGGCTCTCCATTTTCAAAAATTTTAACCTTAAGATTTTTTACATAGTAATTTTTAATTTTCTTCTTTTTCCAAGTAAATATAGAATTAAATATTTCAAGAGGTTTGCTTTCATCAATTTCCTCATTATTCAGGGTAATCAAATCTGCAATGGCCTTGTGTGATGTTTTATCAAAAATTCTGTATAATTTTTTAAAAGCAGGGTTAGTAATTTTTTCTTCATTCTCACTAATTTTGATTTTTGGTATTATTTCTCCATCATTTTCAATGGCAACAAGTTTATAAACACCACCAAATACTGGTTCTGATCTTGCAGTAATAAGTCTTTCACCTACACCAAAGCTATCTATTTGTGCCCCGTTTTCCAAAACTCCTCTTATAATATATTCATCAAGGGAGTTTGAAATGGTGATTTTTACATCTTCATATCCAGCCTCATCTAACATTATTCTAACTTTTTTAGTTAGATAGGTAATATCACCGCTATCAATTCGAATTGCTTTAGGTCTTTTGCCCATAGGTTTAAGCACCTCATTAAATACCTTTATGGCATTTGGAACACCAGAGAGTAGTACATTATAAGTATCTATAAGCAGTACGCAGTTATCAGGGTAAGTTTCAGCCCAAGCTTTAAAGGAATCATATTCATTATCAAAAAGTTGTACCCAGCTATGAGCCATAGTCCCAAGGGCCGGAATACCAAACATCTCTTCAGCTATGGTGCAAGCTGTACCAACACAACCACCAATAACAGCAGCGCGAGCTCCATATATAGCACCATCATAGCCTTGGGCACGTCTAGAACCAAATTCCATAACAGGTCTACCCTTTGCGGCTCTACATATTCTACTTGCTTTTGTAGCTATTAAGGTTTGATGATTTATTGTGAGGAGTATCATTGTTTCAACAAATTGAGCCTGCATAACAGGTCCTTTAACTGTAACTAAGGGTTCCCCAGGAAAAACAGGATAACCTTCGGGCACCGCCCATACATCACATGAAAATTTAAAATCTCTTAGATAATCCATAAATTTTTCCGAGAAAATATTCTTGCTTTTTAAATAGGATATATCATCATCTGAAAATTTTAAATTTGAAAGATATTCAATTAATTGTTGTACCCCGGCCATAATACAATAGCCACCACCGTCTGGTACTCGTCTAAAAAACATATCAAAGTATGCAATTTTATCTTGAACATTATTATGGAGATAACCGTTACCCATAGTTAATTCATAAAAGTCTACTAGCATTGTTAGGTTTCTTTCATTCTGCACATTAAAATCTTTTGAGTGTTTCATAATTTTTTCCCCTTTGAAATTTAATAAGAGTATATAATGGAATTATAACATATTTATATTTTAATGTTTAAAAAGGATTATTACAATAGTATTTTGGGTATAAACATAATATATGACAATTTAAAGTAGGTGGATAAAAGTGGAGAACAAGTGCAGTATGAATAATAAAGTGGTTAACAATAAAATAAATGCGAATTTAAGTGAGCAGCAAAGAGCTGCAGTCTTTTGTAGTAACAGAAATTTGTTAGTTACTGCAGGACCAGGCAGTGGTAAAACAGTAGTTATAGTTAATAGAATTGTTTATTTAATAAATCAGCAAAACATTAACCCAAAAAATATTATTGTCATTACGTTTACAAGGGCAGCTGCTATTAATATGAAAAACAGATATATTGCTATCAATGGAAAAGAGAGGGTTCCGTTTTTTGGAACCTTTCATGGACTGTTTTATAAGATTCTTAAAAATTATTATGGCCAGATAAACATAATTGATACGCTAGAGGTGTATAAGCTAATAAAAAATGTACTGATGTCCTATTTGGATGAGGTAAGCGATGAAAAAGTAAAGGAAGTCATAAATAATATTTCTGTATTTAAAACAAGTGGAAAAGCAATGGAAAATTTTGATTCAAGTATTGATAAGGGAATATTTACAGCAGCTTATAATATTTATGAACAGTATAGGAAAGAAAAAAAATTATTTGATTTTGATGATCTGCAAATAGGATGTAGAGATTTGTTTATAAAAAATCATACAATTCTTCAGGGTTACAGAGCTTTATTTAAGCATATTCTAGTTGATGAATTTCAAGATTGTGATTCTATGCAAGTTGATATACTAAAACTACTAAATGAGGACAGTTCTATTTTTGCAGTAGGAGATGAGGATCAATGTATTTATGGATTCAGAGGCTCTAATCCTGAGTGCATGGTGAAGTTTTCAGAGCATTTTGAAGGGGGAGGCAAAGTACCTCTTTCCACTAACTATAGATGCCCAAAGAATATAGTAGAAATATCCATGAATATTATAAAAAATAATAGCATGAGAAATGAAAAAAATATAATACCATTTAAAGAGCAAGATGGTGGTATTGCAGTACTTAATAATGTAAATGAAAACTCTCAGGCAGAGGAAATCAGTAACATTATTCAAAGTCGACATGAAATACAGGATAAAAATTATAGAGATAATGCCATATTGTACAGAACAAATGTAGAGTCTAGAAGTCTAGTAGATGTTTTTATTAAAAAAAGAATACCTTTTATGCTTTTAGATAAGGAATATGATTTCTTTCAACATTTCATTTGTAAGGATATAATTGCATATTTAAAACTAAGTATTGATGAATCAGATAAAGAGAGCTTTCTTAGAATAATTAATAAGCCTTTTAGATATGTAAGTAAATTAAATTTAGATAATTTAAGAAGAAATACTGTTAAAGAAGACTGTTTTGAAATGGTAAAGGAAATTTCCGGCGTACCTGTGTTTCAAATGAAGATGCTAGATAAGTTAAAAGTGAATATTCATATTTTAAATAAAATGTCTTTGATGAGTGCTTTAGATCATATAGTTTTAGGTATAGGTTATCATGACTATATTAGAGAGTATTGTACTAAGTTTAAGATCGATTTAGGTGAGATGGAGGATGTTATTGATGAGTTTAGGCAATCAATAGAGGGGTATAATTCTATAATAGCTTTTCTAGCCCATGTAGACCAGGTTAAGGAAGAAATCAGTAAGGGAAAGAAGAATAAAAATGAGGATGCGGTAATACTTAGTACAATTCATGGTGTGAAAGGTATGGAGTTTAAAAATGTATACCTTATTAATTGTAATGAGGAGAATATCCCACATATAAATAGCATGGATAAAAACATAGAAGAAGAAAGAAGACTATTTTATGTAGGAATCACAAGAGCTATAGATAATGTTTGGCTCTGCATTTCCAAAAACGTAAAAGGAAAAGTCAAAGAAACCTCACGATTTGTTGTGGAATGTAATATTACAGGTGTAAGCGGTACTGAGTTACCTTTTAAAGAAGGGGATACGGTGCTACATAAAAGTTTTGGCAGGGGAAAAGTAATTTCTATTACAAATAAAGATTTAGATTTGAAGTTTGAGGGTGGAATTACAAGGAAATTTGATGCTGAGGTATTATATAATAACTCACTAATATCAAAAGTTTAAAATAGAATTTGTGAATAATCGATGGTGTACTAACCGGTTTAATATAAGGAGGTATTTATTGTGGCACTTCCAAAGGGGAAAAACTCTATTAATACTGCTATAGAAAAGGCTAAAGGTATCAAATCAACGTCAAAGGATAAGCCTACTGAATCTATTGGTAGAAAAGGAAATCTTAAAATGAAGAAAAAAGGAAAACATAAATAGGGGGAATTTTATCGATAGCACATCGACGTTAAGTAAATATCTAAAGTTGCAATGTAAAAGCATAACACATATAATGTAATAGTAAGTAATATTTAACAAAGTTTACTATTAGGTTATACTATAAAAGCTAATTGTTATTAAGGAGGGGTATATTGGTTGCATTTAAGAAGATGTGGGAAGATGTAGGACTAATTATTTCAAAAGAAGAATGCTCAGATGTGAAAATATTGGAGAGATTTAATTGTGGATTTACAGTTAAGGAGTTAGGTAATACAATATTTATTACAAGGGATGATTTTGTGGATTTTTGGTGTAAGCTACTATACTATAATGAATTATCATTAGAACAGGTTTTAAAAGAGGATAAATCAAAGCTAAAATATATTTACACTATTATTAAACAGTTGCCTTATATATCAGAAAGCTGTGGAGTAATTAAGTTAATACAGTAGTTTTGTTGAATGTTGCTAAATAATGTTATATAATTTCTGTAAGCTCATATTCTAAGAATATGCTCATATTCTATGAATATGAGCTTGATAATTTTGTGAGGAAGAGGTAGAAAAATGGAAATCACAAATGTACATTTGGAACAACTAATATTTGCTTTAGATATAGGAACAAGATCCATTATAGGGACAGTGGGGATAATAGCGGAAAAAAAATTTCAAGTTATTGCTGAAAGTTATATAGAACATGAAGAAAGAGCTATGGTTGATGGTCAAATTCATGATATTCAATTAGTAGCTAGTGGAGTAAAAAAGGTAAAAAGTGAACTCGAGAGCATTTTAAATGTGTCCTTAACCAAAGTAGCTATTGCTGCTGCGGGAAGATTTTTAAGGACGACTGCAGTAAAGGCTGAAATAGAAGTAGACCTAGATAAAGAAATACATAGGGAAGTCATTAGAAGTTTAGAACTTACTGCTGTTAAAATGGCGGAGGAGGAAGTAAACAAGTCTACTCAAGGTATGCTTTATTGTGTAGGATATAGTGTTAAAAATTATTATTTAAATGGATACATAATTTCAAATCTAAACTCCCACAAAGGTGAGAAGATTGCAGTAGAAATAATTGCTACTTTTCTTCCACACTCGGTGGTTGATAGCCTTTATGTTGTTATGAATAAGGCAGATCTCGAGGTTGTAAGTTTAACCCTAGAGCCAATAGCGGCAATGGAAGCTGCAGTACCTCAGAACCTAAGACTTCTAAATTTAGCATTAGTGGATATTGGTGCAGGTACTTCTGATATTGCTATTAGTAGCAAGGATAGTATAAGTGCGTATGGAATGGTACCAACAGCTGGGGATGAAGTAACTGAAGTCCTTGCACAAGCCTATTTAGTGGATTTTAATACCGCTGAAAAAATCAAAAAACAATGTAGCGGAAAGAACAAAATTCAGTACACTGATGTTTTAGGCTTTGAAAATGAAGTAGAGCCAGAGGATGTATTAAAAATAATTAACCCTATAGTTATGAAGATTTCAGAAGAAATTGGGAATAGAATAATAGAATTAAATGGAGGAAAAGCGCCTAACGCTGTATTTCTAGTAGGTGGTGGAGCACATACACCTTTTATAAGAGAAAATATCGCTAAAATTTTAAATCTGCCAATACAACGTGTTGCAATTAAAGGGCGCGAAGCAGTAGTTGACTGTATATGTGATGGTAACCTTGGAAGTATTGGAGTTACAGTTTTAGGTATTGCACTTATATCAATAAAGAGATTAGGACATGATTTTGTTGACGTCACTATAAATGACAAGATAATAAGTTTATTTAATGCCCACAAGCATACAGTTATGGATGTAATGATGCAAGAAGGTATAAATCCCAAAATATTGATTGGCAAGAATGGACGTAATATAAGATTCACAGTTGATGGGATAAAACGAGTGGCCTTTGGGACTCTAGCTAAAGGGGCGGAAATTAAGATAAATAACATAATTAGCAATATTGATTCTGAGGTAAAAGAAGGAGATATTATAGGAGTTGATTTTAGCGTTGACGGAAAAAATGCTGAGCCTAAAATTATGGATTTTGTTAAGAATATTCAAGCTGTGAGTTTTTATTTTGGGGATATAATACAAAACCTTGAGCCTGTAGCATTCATTAATGGAGTGCGAGCTTTAATAAACGCTGTAATAAAAGAAGATGACCAGGTTAACATAGAATTTCCTACTACTATACAGGAATACGCAAAATATTTCCCGGATTGTGTACAAGGTTCAACTTTTATAATGAATAATAAAGAGTTGAAAATGGATTATGTTATAAAAGAAGGGGACAGAATATATAGTGTTCTTGCAAAGGATGAAGTTGCTGTCACAAAAAATGTACATACAAAATCAGACAATGAAGTGGTAAAAGTTATGGTTGAAGTTAATAAAAAAAATGTCACCCTTAAAAATAAAGATAAATACGTATTTCTTGATATATTTGATTATATAGAATTTGATTTATCTATATCAAAGGGAAACTTAATGCTTATGCTCAATGGAAGTAAAGCTAGTTATTATCAGCCATTAAATAATGGGGATGTAATTCAAATATATTGGGAAAATAAAGAGGTGTAAATAGTGAATTTTTTAGACATGGCAAAGAATATTGAAAATGAGTTAATAGAAATAAGGCGTGATCTTCATGAAAACCCAGAACTAGGTTTCGATTTATTTAGAACTTCTCAAAAGGTAAAAGATTTTTTATCAGTGGAAGGCATTGAATTTTATGAAGTAGCTGGAACGGGAATTTGTGCTATTATTAGAGGTAAGGGCGAAAAAACCATTGCGCTTCGAGCGGATATGGATGCACTTCCCTTGGAGGATAAGAAAATATGCAGTTACTCCTCTAAAATTATGGGTAAAATGCATGCGTGTGGGCATGATGCTCATACCACTATACTTTTAGGAACAGCTAAAATATTAAATAGCATGAAAGATGAACTTTCAGGAAATGTTAAATTGTTTTTTGAACCAGCAGAAGAAACTACAGGTGGTGCGCCTTTAATGATTAAAGCGGGAGTGCTTCAAAATCCTAATGTGGATGCTGTTATTGGACTACATGTAGAAGAGTGGTTAGAAGCGGGAACTGTTGGCTTAAAAAGAGACGTGGCCTATGCAGCATCAAATCCATTTACTATAAAAATAATAGGTAAAGGAGGACATGGTGCAAGCCCACATGTGACTATTGACCCTATTGTAATAGCTAGTAATGTTATTGTTTGTCTTCAAAACATTGTAAGTAGGGAAATTCCACCTACAGACCCAGCAGTAATCACTATAGGGTCCATTCATGGAGGCACAGCTCAAAATATTATACCAGAAGAAGTGACAATATCAGGGATTATTAGAACTATGAAAAGTGAACATAGAGAATATATAAAAACCAGATTAATCCAGGTGGTAGAGGGCATCGTGAGCTCTATGAGAGGGAAATGTGAGATTAATATAGAAGAAAGCTACCCTTGCCTTTATAATAATGATGAACTCGCGGAGATGTTTGAAAAAAAAGCAAGTGAAGTAATTGGTGAGGAAAATGTTTATAAATTAGATCAGCCTACTATGGGTGTGGAAAGTTTTGCTTATTTCTCAATGGAAAGACCAGCACTATTTTACTTTTTAGGAAGTGGGAATGTGGAAAAAGGTATAGTAAATCCGGCTCATGGAAGTTTATTTGACATAGATGAGAGTTGTTTATCAATAGGTGTAGCAATGCAATGCAAATTAGCTTACGAATTTTTGTTGAATTCATAACCCATATTAGTATATAATTGATGTTTGATGTGTTTTTTTAAAGTGTAAGTTGATTTATTATAAAATAAATTAGATTATCTGAAGATTCGTCATAAGATAAATGAACAAAAGATAAAAGAACAAGAGATAGAAGAATTAGGAGGATATGGATGAGGATAGAAATAGGAGCAAATGAGGCAGGACAGAGAACAGATAAATTCATGAGGAAAGTACTTGGGGATGTGCCACTAAGCAAAATATATAAAGCTTTTAGAAAAGGCGATATTAGGGTTAATGGTAACAAAATTAAGGAAAAACATTCACTAGTACAAGGCGATATTGTTGAAACAAAATATATTACCAGTGAGTTTAAAAAGGAAGAGTTTAAAAGAATTGATAACAACTTAAAAATAACCTTTGAGGACGCTAATATATTAATGGTGGAAAAATGGCCAGGTGTTTTAGTTCATTCGGATAAAGTGGGTGGCGAACCTACCTTAATAGATTATGTGCTTTCTTATTTATTTGATAAAGGCGACTACAAACCAGAAAATGAAATAACCTTTACTCCAGCACCGTGTAATAGACTTGACAGAAATACTTCAGGCATAGTTATATTTGGTAAGAATTTTAAATCTCTCAAACTTTTGAATGAGATGATAAGAGAAAGAAACGTTGAAAAATTTTATATGGCTTTAGTAAGAAGCAGAATTAAAGATGGAGTTTATGAGGGCTATATACGTAAAGATGAGGATGCAAATATATCACAGGTATATGACACTCAAATGCCAAATACAAAAAGAATAGCAATGGAAGTTAAAACATTGCAAAGCTGTGGTACGTTTTCTTTAATAGATATTAACCTTTTAACAGGAAGAAGCCATCAGCTTAGAGCGCATTTGAGCCATATAGGAAATCCAATTGTTGGTGATTCAAAATACGGAGATAAAAAAATGAATAGTTTCTTCAATAACAAATATGGTTTAGATTATCAATTTCTATATGCATATAAGGCAACATTTAAGAATTGCCCTGAAGAACTAGCTTACATGGAAAATAAAACTATTGCAGAGAGTTTACCACCAGTATTAAAAAAGATTAAAAAGGACGTATTTAAATTTTAGAGGGTGTCTTAACGACATTTCAGTACTGAAGGTGATGAATTAATGAGTGAAAGTGTAAATTCAAATAAACAATCTACCACAAAGGGCTTTGCCATATTAACTGCTGCAGGTTTTATGGTTAAGTTTTTATCACTATTATATGTTCCTTTTTTAGCATCAATATTAGGCGAGAGAGGGATAGGGGTATATTCTTCTGCATACAATATATTTATATATGTATATATATTAACAAATGCAGGTATTCCTGTAGCTATTTCCAAGATGGTGTCAGAGCTTATAGCACTAGGAAATTATAAGGATGCTATAAAGACTTTTAAAATAGCTAGATTTTTACTTCTTATATTAGGAATGGTTATGTCAATTCTAATGCTTATTTTTGTAGTACCTATAGCTAATGCAACACAGAGTGCTACTGCAAAATTAGCAATTATGGCACTGGCTCCAACTATTTTATTATCTTCTGTATTATCAGCTTATAGAGGTTATTTTCAAGGAAGAGGAAATATGACCCCTACTGCAGTATCACAAGTATTAGAACAAGTAGCAAATACTATATTTAGTTTGGTTTTTGCAGCGTATTTTATAAAATATGGGATAGCAGAAGGTGCGGCAGGCGGAACAATTGGAACATCTGTAGGAGCACTAGTTGCAGTAATATATATGATTAATTTTTATGAAAAAAATAAAGTTTTCAGAGTTCCTAAAGGATATAAGCAGTTAGATATAAAGAGATTTACTACTAAAAAAATAATAAAAAAATTATTGGGTGTTGCCGTGCCAATGACAATATGTTTAGGAATACAACAATCAGGGTTATTAATTGATTTGTGGTTAGTTAAATCAAGATTGATATCTTCTGGAATGACTAAAGTACAAGCGGATGTATTATGGGGTGTGTTATTTAAATATACAACATTGATAAATGTTCCTATAGCTATTATTTCATCACTTGCCATAACTATTTTGCCGTCTATATCCAGCTTAATGGCACTTAGGGATAAAAAAGCTGTAAGAAAAAAAGTAAACTATGCTTTTAGGTTATGTTTTTTAGTGGCATTACCTTGCGCAGTTGGACTTGCAGTTTTAGCAAACCCCATAGTAGATCTCCTACATTATGGTTCTAGTGTTGGAAGGTTACTTATATACGGATCAGTTGTAATAATACTTATGGCTGTGGTTAGTATTCAAACTTCAATTCTTCAAGGAATTGGGAAAGTCTACTTAGTTACCATTTATGCAATCTTTGGTTTACTAGGAAAAATAATTACAAATTATATTTTTGTAGCAATTCCAAGCATAAATGTATTAGGTGCAATTATGGCTAACGGAGTTAGTTTTGCAATACTTTTAATACTGAACTATATTACTATAAACAAAACGCTAAGGGTTAAAACTAATCTATTTAATCATGCGATTAAGCCTATAATAGCCTCAGGTGTCATGGCCATAGTCGCAAAACTAATGTACGGTCACTTTAATTTTATATTTAGTTTTGTTCGCGAAGGATTTTTTGCGAATGCTGTTGCTTTATTAATTGCTATGATTTTTGCCATAGTAACGTATTTCTTCATATTAGTATTTATAGGTGGAATAACTAAAGAGGATTTAGAAATATTCCCAAGTAAGATTAAGCGACTTATACCTAATTCTATTTTGAATAAAATTAGATAAAAATTTAAGAGTGACAAAAAATAAACAAGTCTAATGCTGTTAAAGCGCTAGACTTGTTTACTTTTTTTTGTAAGGATGAGGGAAAAGAATAATAGAGAGAATCCCGTGATAATAATCACAATGTTTTTAGTAATAAACATAGAATTTGGTATAGTATTATCTAAAATTTTTAATATGAAGTATAAAAATATGCTAAGAAAAATATTGATTAAGATTTCTGACCCTGAAAACTGTATATAGCAGCTTTTTTTTATGGCACAAATATTTAGTATAAAGCTCACCACGGAAGTTATAAGGAGCGTTATTCCATAGCCTAAAATGTTTATACTTGGAATACCTAATAATACATATAGCAAGATAAGTTGAAGTATAGCAGTTATTACTGAATTTACTAAAAGAGCCTTTTGTTTACCAAGTCCATTCAAAATTCCAAAAGTTGAACCAGCCATGTACATAAATGGTGCGCTTAGTGCTGCAAGACGTATGTAGATACCTAAGTCATATCTATCGAAAAATAGTTTTCCAAGGGAGTCTCCAGCACATAAACATATTATCATAGTTGAGATACCTAGTAAAAACGAAATATTTATAACTTCCATTATTCTACTTTCTAGTGCATTATAATCATTTTTAATAATATTTTTAGAAATATCTGGCGTTAACATGGTTGCCATAGACATTACAATAATAAAAGGAAAGAACACAATGCTCATAGCCATACCTGAAAACTTACCAATTAGCGCTAAACTTGCGGTATATTCTATACCTGCATAAACTAGTCGCCTTGGTACAATTAAGGTGGATAATGCAGAAATTATGGTGGTTAAAAACCCATTTAAACTTAACGGAAATGAAACAATAAGAACGTTAAATAAAAGTTGAGCTCTTCCTTCAGCTTTCTTTCTGTAATCCCTAAATTTATTTTTGCTTTTTTCATAGAAGATAAATAGTAAAATAAAACTTATAAGTTCTCCAATGCTTAAGGAAATATAAGTGGCAGTTACAGTAGAAGTTACATTTTTTAATGCGAAAAAATTTATTAGTCCTAGTATTATAGCCATTCTTACAAATTTTTCGACTACATCTATGATTGCAGGTACTTTAACATTGGAAATGCCATAGAAATAACCCTTGTATATAGATGAAAGAGCAACAAAAATTAGTGCCGGGCAAATAACCCAAAGGGAATACAGTGTTCTTTGGTCTTTTATTATATATGTACTAATGTAGGGTGAAAAAAGAAATACTAAAATGGTTATTAATATAGCCCATGCAAAATCAAAAACTAAGGCAGTATGCACGGATTTATTCAAATTACCGTAATCATTTATTCCGTAATAGGCTGATGCTTCCTTTGAAATAGCTGTTATCATTCCGCCACAAATAAGGCAAATGAACAAATCGTATATAGGCATTACAAGACTATATAGTCCCATTCCTTCCGGTCCCAATTTTTTTGAAAGTAAAATTGAAAACATAAATCTGAGTATTCCAGCAATTAAATTTGATACCGTGAGAATTATTGAGTCTCTATAGAAATTATCTTTAACCAAAAGGCCCCCTCCTTGTTTTTCACTTTGGTAGATAACAGTTATTAATAATTAATATGTGAAGCGATTTGAATATATTCTAAAAGCATATGAAAATATAAAACTATGCGCATTTTAATGCTATACGTATTTAAAAGTTATTTGTTTGTTTATATTATTAAGAGGAAAACTAATTGACATAAGAAAGTTAAAATCATATAATAAAATTGTAAGATATGTATTTAATTGAAGATTTAATTTAATACGATTATAAACAAACAAATAACTAAATATATAAATGTGACTATTCGACTTTAAAACATAAATTAATCTATAATTATACATAAGATGAATGCTTAGGAGGCAATTAAGGTGAGTGAACAGATTATTCAGCAGTACATAGAATCTTCTTTTTTTAAAAGACAATTTTTTAGTTTCAAAGTTAGTGTTGCTCTTAAAAATTGCAATAAGATTAAAGAATATTTACTTAGAAAGGATTATTTAAGTAAATATGATAATAAATTAAATTTAATAACCTCTGATGGAGATAGCAATGAGGTGATAAATAGTTATTTGTTATATAAGGGATATAATAAGGATGGAAGTATAAAGCCTATAAAAAAATATACTATTATGAATGGGGAAATAGAAGAGTGTAGCGATGTTATTAATTGCGACATTGTTATTTTAGATTTATATGAAAAAAGCATATACTTGCATAATCCTATTAGAGATAATAACAATATTACAGGCTATTTACTTAAAGAGGAAAGAATATCTGAAAAAAACCAAACACTGATTTTTAGCAAAGAAAAAGTTAAAATTAATATTAAGAATATTAATAAATGTGATACTATAAATAAAATTGATGATTTTGTAAATAATTATATTATGTAAATAATTATATTATGTAAATAAATATATTATGTAAAAGGCTCTCCAAGTGGAGAGCTTTTTATGTTAGAATGGTATTATTAGTATATTAGTCACATAAATAAGGCAACAAGTCAAGAGTAGTATAGGACTTGTTAACTTCTAGAGTGTGCATTAAGGAGAAAACAATATGAAATGTTTGATATGCGGGATGAACATAAATATAAATAATTTCAATATAAATAAGGCCGGATTATTAGAAACAAATGAAAGAGAACACATTAAATATTGCCCATTTTGTGGCGCTCTTGCTAAGTATTTAGAACCTGAGGGCGAAATAGATTCTAAGGGAGGAATCTATTCTGGGAGAGAAATCTATAAAGTCACTGCTGAAAGTTTAGATGAGAATACTTTAATAATACTAGATCATGCTATGAAGCTTGAAATATTTAATTCGGAATTTTATAAGGCAGCGGTAAAGCTTGCTCATAGCTTAGATGTTAAAGAAACTTTTCAGGCTCTTTCAAAAATTGAATATATGCATGCTACAGTGCATCAAAAGCTAGGAGGGTTCGAAGGACTTCCTATATTAGTTGATATAGATTATAATAAATATAAAAGCGACAAAAGCTTAATGGAGCTAGCAGAAAAAAGAGAAATCCATGCTACTATGTTTTACGAAAAACAAGTCAAGAAAATAAACAACCCAATTGTCAAAGAAGTATTCCACGCTTTATGTGAGGTTGAACGGGACCACATACAAATTGCTAGAAATTATTAACACATATACTCTAATCTATGTAAATATATATAGATTAGAGTATTTATAATTTAGGGGGCAAGTATGAAGAAGACCATTGGTTTTATAGTGATTTTAGCTGCAATGGCTTTTACACTGTTTTCATTGAAGAGTTCTTTAAAAGAATATATGATAACAGTGAAAGATGAAGCTATAAAATCACAGATACTGTTTAAAGGATTAAGCGGAGCAGTAGATTTTACGAGAGACGATGAAGGGAACTATTACGTAGCTTTTAAAGACAGTGTACAGTGTATTGATAAAGCTGGTAAGGCATATAATGTTTTTACCAACGAGAAGTTAAGTATAACTAGTTTAGATTATGACAATAGTGTATTATATTACGCATCAGGCACAATAGTATATTCTTACGATACGATATCAAAGGTAAATAGTGAAATAATTAAGAATATACCTAATTATGGGGATTATAATAAGAGTTTGATTAGAATTAATGGAGAATATCTATTTGTTACTATTGGATCAGCAACAAATTCTGGGGTAGTGGGTCTAGATAATTCGTGGATAGTTGATTATCCTCAAAATCATGATGTTACACCAAAAAGTATAACTATAAATGGAATTAACTTCGGAGTGGAAAAAACTGGAGCATTTGTTTCATATAAAACTAGAAATATAAAGGGACAAATTATTACAGAGCATATGATTGGAAATTCATCAATAATAATTTACAATTTAAAAACTGGAGCACAGGGAAACTTTGCTTGGGGTATAAGAAATATGAAAGGAATAGATTTTAACAGTGCGGGCAAAATATTAGTTGCTGTGGGAGGAATGGAAGATAGAGGTCTAAGACCTGTGAAAGGAGATAGTGATTATATATATCAAATTAAAAAAAATGCATGGTATGGTTTTCCAGATTATGCTGGTGGAGATCCAATAAGTTCCCCTAAATTTAAAGGTATAAATAACAACACTATACCATTTATTTTAGATCAACACCCTACAACAAACCCACCTGCACCAATTTTCCAACATAGCGCAGTAGATAGTTTAGTAAGTTTAGCAGTTGATAAAAAAGGAATGATTGGAGATGAAGACTGTATATATTTTTATGAAAAGAATGATAATAGTATATATAGTTTAAATAAAATCAATACGCTTAAAGAAAAGATTAACTTTGGGAGAGGGACATATATATCGAGTATGAAGTTTTTTAATGAATTAATTCTATTAGATTCTAAAAGTGGATATCTAATCTCAATTGAAAAAAAACAGATTAATGTTACGGAAAAGGGATCACAAAGATTCTTCTACTATTTATTAGCCGTTGTAGTAACTTTAATAGTTAGCATACTTGTAGATTTAAACAAAAGAAATTAAAATAGAATAAACTCCGAATTATTTTCGCGAATTATTAATATGTTTTCAAAGTCAATTTGGTGTATACTAAATTAAGAGGTGAACAGTTTGAAGAAAAAAATTGAAGCAACTTACGGAAAAACTTTAAAAGCCTTAATGATAACAGTAAATCCAATTAAAAAAAAGATTATGAAGACTCATTGTATTGTTCATAAGTTTATAAATATTCAAGCTATTGAAATATTAAAAAATAAGGAATATGGTGAAGTTTCTAGTTTTTACAAGTCACATATAAAAGAATTAAACAAAGGGGTTACTTGGGCAGATCAAGATTTTAAGAGCTCAAATCATTTTTATCATCATAATACGGGCACTGGCCTTTATGGATTTTCAAATGCATTAACTGAATTTGAAAGATATTATAAAAGAGCTTTAAAATTTGTTGAGGAAGGGGACATTAGGCAAGGACTGTTTTATTTTGGAGCGGCATGTCATTTAGTTCAAGATTCTACAGTTCCACAACATGTGAACAATAAACTCCTAAAAAGTCACAGAAATTTTGAACTTTGGATTATAAGTAAACTAATGAGTGATTATTCTTTTCCTATTTTTAATGAAATAATTCAGCAGGATAATGTAGAAGACTATATAAAAAATAATGCATTATTTGCTAATAAAACTTATATTGCTTACGCAAATGTAATAAGTAAGGAAGAAAGATACAATAAAATATCTGTACTTATTGTTCAAAGGGCACAAAAGACTACAGCGGGCTTAATGTTGAATTTTTATAATGAAATTAAGAAATAATTCCTTTATTTTAGAGGAATTATTTTGTTTTTGAAGAATAATTTAAAACAAGTAAATTATATAAAATTATATTTGGTGAGGGGGTTAATAATTGAAAAGGGAGGTTTTTATAAATCTAGAGAAAGAAATTTTCAAAGGAAATTTATTAGATATAGGTTTTTCTAACCATGGGATTATTTACAATATATGCAAACAATATATTGACGATAGTAATAGTGTAGAGTATATAGAAGGAAAAGAGAATAAAATAAAAATAGGTGAAGGAACATATGACACTTGTGTTATGTTTCTTACTTTAAGTGATATAAAATTCACACAAAGCAGAAAAAAAATGATAAAAGATGTATATAAGTTTTTAAAAGAAGACGGGTTATTATATATATGGGACATAGATAAGGGCTTTGCTAAAACTTTTAATTCCAGAATAAATATTCTGTTACCTGATAAAAGCACAAAAAAAATAAATTATATAGACTTAAATTTATTTAAAAATAGCTCTAAAGAAAACACAATTAAAATTTTGCAGCCTTATTTTGAAGTATTAACTTTGAAAAATTCAGACAATATTTATTACATTATATGCAAAAAGAGAGGGAAATCAAAAGATGAAAGTATTATTATTGGGAGTTAATTCTAGATTTACACATAGTAACCTTGCAATTAGGTATTTAAAGGCATTTACTGAAGATTTGAATTATCAGTGTCTTATAAGAGAGTTTTCTATAAATGATAGAGTGGAGCGAATTGTTCAAGAAATTATAGCAGAAAAAGTTGATATAGTGGCTTTTTCTTGTTACATATGGAATAGAGATTATGTTAAGCAAATATCTGATTTACTCAAACTTATAGATAATAATATAAAATTATTATACGGAGGTCCAGAAGTATCTTTTGATAGCGAAAACTATTTAAAAGACAGTTTTGCAGACTACTTAATTGAGGGAGAAGGGGAAGAAACCTATAGAGAATTCATAGAACATATGATAGATGATAGTGACCTTAAAGATATTAAAGGGTTGTACTATAAAGAAAATGGTGAAATATTTTATGGTGGGAAAAGAAAACTTATGGATTTAAATAAGATTGTTTTTCCATATACCATTGATGATGATTTAAATAACAAAATAGTATATTTCGAATCTTCACGGGGATGTCCCTTTAACTGTAAATATTGTCTTTCTTCAACTATACGTGGAGTTAGGTTTATGGATGTAGAAAGAGTTAAAGTGGATTTAAAGTTTTTAATAGATAGAAAGGTGAAACTTATAAAATTTGTTGATAGAACTTTTAATTGTAGCGACGAATTCGCTATGGGAATTTGGGAATATTTAATGGGTCTAGATACTGAAACTACTTTTCATTTTGAAATCTCAGCGGATATTTTAAGTGATAAGCAGCTTAAACTTTTAGAGAAGGCACCAAAGGGTAGATTTCAGTTTGAAGTTGGAGTTCAGACTACAAATGATGAAGTACTAAAAAATATAAATAGATTTGTAGTTTTTGAAGAGATAAAAAAACAAGTCGTGCAGCTAAATAAATATGGCAACATAAAGCAGCATTTAGATTTGATTGCAGGACTTCCAGGCGAAAACTTTGAATCCTTTAAAAAGTCTTTTAATGATCTGTACACCATAGAGCCTGATGAAATACAACTTGGGTTCCTTAAAATATTAAAAGGGGCTCCTATGAAAGACGAAGCAGAAAAATGGGGGATTGTATATTCAAACTATACTCCTTATGAAGTGCTGAAAACTAAGGATATAAGTTATGATGAAATCATTCTCCTAAAAAGAGTTGAAGAGATGGTGGATAAATACTATAATTCTGGGAAATTTAAAACTATATTAAAATATTTTATTCCTAAATTTGAATCTGTCTTTGATTTTTATTTGTGTTTAGGCACATTTTTTTATGATAGGGGTTATCTTAGTAGAAGTATATCCTCTGTGGATTACTATAAGATGTTTATTGAATTTAATGAGGAAAAACTAAAAGGTGATAACTTCGCTTTAAAAGAAATTGTTAAATATGATTATCTTAAATATAACAAAAGGAAGTGGCTTCCAGATTTTCTACTTAGAGATGTGAATAAGGAAATAGAAAGAGCAATTAAAGACAGGTTTCTACAAGATAATCATATGAAAAATGTAAATAATATTCATGTTGAAAAATTTATGATTAATATTTTAGAATATATAGCTAGTAATAATATTTGTGAAGAACCACATTATTTAATTTATGATGAAGATAATACAGTGGATGTACCTTATATTTTAGATTATAAAAAACAATAAGATAAGTAATTGTAGATAACCATATGTTTCCTGTAAAAAATGACATATAATAGATTATAATATTCCAATATTAAGAATATTCAATGATTTCAAAAAAATAGTTGAAATTTATATAAATACTAAGTATAATAAAATACAAGTTGTATTCAATACTACATAAAGTATAATAATAAATACCTACTCAGTATTTGTATTATAAATAAGTATTGTTAATTTAACTATACTCATTAAACCTATTTAGACATCATTAAATAATAGACAAGATACGGTCTTGTTATTTATTTAAAGGTGCCTTCTTAGAAAAAAGGTGGTGATATTTTGGCATTAGAGGCAATAAAAAGTATAAAAGATGCGGAGGAACAAGCAGCAGATAATATTAGTAAGGCAATTGACCGTAGTAAAGATATATTAAAAAAATCTGAGATTGAAGCTGAAGCTAAGTACAAAAAGGTTTTGGAGGCTGCCAAAGAAGAGACTAAAAAAATAATCGAAAATGCTAAAGAAGAAGGTAGAATAAGTTCTGAACCAATTTTTGAAAAAGGTAAAATAGAGGTAGAGAATATACTAAATTTAGAAAGTGGAAAATTTAATATGGCAGTAAGCATAGTGGTTGAGAGGATAGTGAAAAGCAATGGCAATAGTTAAAATGAGTAAATTTACATTATTCGCCTTTGAATCACAAAAGGAAACACTGTTAGATAGCTTGCACAAATTTGAAAATGTTCAATTTATAAATCTACAAAAGCTTGAAGAAGAACATTTACAATCTCTTGTAAAAGACTCGGAAAATGAAAAAGTTTCTTATTTAGAAGGTGAACAAGCAAAAGTAAAATTTGCTCTTGAGCTATTACTAAAGCACACAGAAAAACAAGGTGCAATAAAATCTTTAGTCAAGGGCAAAAGCATATTGAATTATGGGCAGTTAGAGTCACTAGCTAAGAAATCAAATTATAATGAAAATTATAAAAAGCTAAAAGAAAAAGATGATTATTTGCTACAAATGAAAAGTGAAAGATCTAAAATTAATTCTGAAATAGAAGTATTAACTCCATGGATATCTTTAGATGCTCCTTTTGAAGATTTTAAAACACTAAATTCCACCATTTTTCTAATGGGATCATTGCCAAAAGCTTTTAAAGATACTTTTAGAGAGAAATTTGAAAGTGAAATTCCATACTCATACTTAGAAATTATTAGTGAAGTAAAAGAGGTTATGAATGTAATTCTTATAATTTATAAAGGTTATGAAGATAAAGCTAAAGAAATACTTAAACACTATAATTTCAGTAATATTAATTTAAAATATGATGGAATTCCAGCACAGGTGGTACGCGAATATAAAGCTAGGTTAGAAGAGATATCAAAAGAAGAAGAAAGAATAAATGTGGAAATAAAGGATGACTGCCAGTATTTAGAGGATTTTAAAATAGTATCTGAATACTTATCAAATAAACATATAAAGGCATCAGCTTGTGAAAATTTCTTGAAAACAGAAAGTGTAGTTGCTATAGAGGGGTGGGTACCAACAGGATTATCAAGTGAATTAGAACAGTCAATAGTGGCTATAACTAAAGAAAATTTTTATTTAGAACTAGAAGATGCTACCAGTGAAGATATTGACGTACCTATACTCTTAAAAAATAATGCAATTGTAGAACCTTTCGAGTTAATAATATCAATGTATAGTTTACCTGAATATTCAGAGATAGATCCAACACCCGTAATGACACCTTTTTATATGGTATTCTTTGGGATGATGCTGGCTGATCTTGGGTATGGGATAGTAATGTTTATAGCTTGCGCAATTGCGTTGAAGAAATTTAATTTAGATGAAGCTCAACGAAAATTTGTTAAGTTTTTCTGGTTATTAAGTATACCAACAGCAATTGCAGGTATTGTTTATGGAAGTTTCTTTGGAGATTTAATTAAATTTAAAAGTTTAATTAATCCTGGAGAAGATATAATGAAATTACTTATTATAGCTATAGTAATAGGTGCAGTACAGATTTTTTTTGGTCTTGGAGTAAAAGGTTATATACTAATAAGAAATGGTAAGCCAATGGATGCTATTTATGATGTTTTAACATGGTACGCAGCATTAATTGGAGCATTTTTATTAATTGGTGGATCATCTTTAGGACTGACCCCAGCTGTAATCAATATAGGTAAATGGGTTATGATTGTAGGAATGGTTGCATTAGTATTAACCCAAGGAAGAGAAAATAAAGGAATAGGTGCAAAACTTGGCGGAGGACTATATGGTTTATATGGTATATCAAGCTATATAGGGGACTTGGTTTCATATTCAAGACTTATGGCTCTAGGACTTTCTGGCGGATTTATAGCAGCTTCCTTTAATATGCTTATTGGAATGATACCATCACCATTTAATATCATTTTTGGAGTATTTATATTTGTGGGCGCACAAACATTTAACCTGTTGTTAAGTGCTTTAGGAGCTTTTGTCCATAGTGCAAGACTTCAATATGTAGAGTATTTTAGTAAGTTTTATGCAGGTGGAGGAAAAGCCTTCAAAGCATTTAAACCAAATAATCAATATATTAGTGTAATAAAAGAAAAGCAAATATAAGGAGGAATTAATTATGACGTTTATAGAATTTATACTGAAAAATGGTGGATATGTTTTTGCAGCAATGGGGATGGCACTCGCGGTAATTTTACCAGGAATAGGATCAGCAAAAGGTGTAGGTATAGTTGGGGAAGCAGTAGCGGGACTCACAACTGAAGAACCGGAAAAATTTGGTAAAGGTCTTATCCTTCAGTTATTACCAGGTACACAAGGACTTTATGGTTTTGTTATAGGACTTATGGTGCTACCTAAATTAGCTGCAGGAATGACTTTAGATATGGGGTTATACTTATTTATGGCTTGTATGCCAATAGCATTTGTAGGATTATATTCTGCAGTATCTCAGGCAAAAACAGCTGCTGCTGGTATAGCAATATTAGCTAAAAAACCAGAGCATAGTACAAAAGCTATTATACTTGCAGCAATGGTTGAAACATACGCGATTTTAGCATTTGTTGTTTCAATAATCTTAGTAAGTAAGACATTCTAATTTTAAAACTAAGAAGTTAGAGGAAGTGAATATATGTCAAATTTAGATAACTTATCAGCTAAGATAATAGAAGATGCTAATGCTAAAGCAGAGGCTATATTGAAAGAAGCTAATGATAATGGTAAATTAATGGTAGAAAATAAAATAAAAAAGGCAGAGGTGCTTAAAGGCCAAATGCTAGAAAAAAGTAAAATTGAATCTATTACAGTTAAACAGAGAATTGTATCTAACGCTCAGTTAGCTGTAAGAAATGAAAACATAGTGGCTAAGCAAAAAATGATAGATAAGGTATTTGTAGAAGCGCTAGAAAAGCTAGTATCCATAAAGGATGAAGAATATTTAGAACTTATAAAAAAATATCTTTTATCCATGCCAATAGTTGGAAATGAGGAAATAATACTTCCTGGGAAATATATAAATCTTGTAACAGAGGTGTATTTATCCGAAATAAACATAGCAATGATAGCTTTAGGAAAAATAGGCGAAATTAAAGTAAGTTCCGAGGTTCGGGACATAAAAAGTGGATTTATAGTAATTAAAAATGGTATTGAGATTAACAATACTTTTGAAAGTCTAGTTAATTCCTTAAGAGATGAGCTTGAATCGGAAATTGTTAAAGAACTATTCAATTAAATTTAAGGAAGAGAACAAATGATTGTTCTCTTCTGAAAAGCAAAACAAGGAGGATAGCCATCTATGGATAATATGAATTTTACACAAGCTGTGGCTAGGCTAAGAGTATTAGAAACAAGACTCCTTAATAAAGTAAAGATTGATAGAATGATTGATAGTACCTCGGCGGAAGAAGTCCTTAAGATCTTGCAGGAAACTGAATATGCAAGTTTGATGGGAATTGTAAAAAGACCAGAGGACTACAATTTATTACTTAAAGAGGAGTTAAACAGAGTATATTCACTTATGTATAGTGTTTCTCCAGATCCTGCTATAGTAGATATTATGAGTTTAAAATATGATTATCATAATATTAAGGTAATGTTAAAAGGCAAGGCTTTAGACAAGGACCTTTCTTATATGTTAATTCCCGTAGGTACAGTGGATATAGAAAAATTAAAGCTGTATATGATAACAGAGGACTATAGGGAATTAAACCCTAGTATGCGAGAAGCTATAATTAAGTCTGAAGAAGTCTACAAGGAACTTAAAGATCCTCAAAAAATAGATATTATTTTAGATCAATATATGTATACAGATATGTTAGCTAGGGCAAAAGAAACAAAAAATAATTTTATAATTAATTATGTTGTTAGAAGTATAGATTTTTCAAATATAAAGTCAGTTATTAGATTAAAGAAGCAAGAAAAAGATGTAAAATTTTTAAAAGAAGTTATCCTTCTCGGTGGAGATATAGCTGTGGATATTTTAATAAGAGCCTTTGATGAGCCTATTGAAAACATGGCAGCTAAATTTGCATCTTCAAAATATGGGGAAGTTGTAAGGCTGGGACTAGAGGAATATATTAAAACTGGTAAACTTTCTCTTCTTGAAAAGTTTTCAGAAAATTATATTATGAAAGATTTAAAAACTGCTAAGTATGTAACTTTTGGACCTGAGCCAATATTTGCTTATATTGCAGCAAAGGAAACAGAAATAAAAGTAATAAGAATAATTATGGTTGGAAAATTAAATAAGGTTGAAACGGCTGTTATAAGAGAAAGGGTGCGTGAAGTTTATGCATAAAGTAGGAGTAGTTGGAGATAAAGATTCAATCCTTGCTTTTAAAGCTCTTGGAATTGACGTATATCCTGTTATTGAAGTTGAAGAAGCTAGAAAGATTATAGATAAAATGGCATTAGATAATTATGCAGTTATATTTGTTACAGAGCAAATAGCTCAGCATTTGGATGAAACTATCAAAAGATATAATGCACAAATGCTTCCTGCCGTTATATTAATACCAAGTAATCAAGGCTCACTAAATATAGGAATGCAAAGAATTAGAGATAATGTGGAAAAAGCAGTGGGCGTAAATATTTTATAGAAAGGTAGGGAGATAACTTGAAAATTGGTAAAATTGTAAAAGTTTCAGGTCCATTAGTTGTTGCTAAAGACATGGATGAAGCTAATATATATGACGTAGTTAAGGTTGGAGAAAAAGGTCTTATTGGCGAAATTATCGAGATGAGAGGTGATAGAGCCTCAATTCAAGTATACGAAGAAACCTCAGGCCTAGGACCAGGGGACCCAGTGGAATCTACTGGTGAACCACTAAGTGTGGAACTTGGACCAGGACTTATGGAATCAATGTTTGACGGAATTCAAAGACCTCTTGAAGCAATAAGAGCTATAGCTGGGAATTTCTTAACAAAAGGTGTAAATGTTTTGCCTTTAGATAGAAGTAGAAAATGGAATTTTGTTCCTACAGCTAAAGTTGGCGACGAAGTTTCAGCTGGCTTTGCTTTAGGTACAGTTGTGGAAACTAGTGTTATAACTCAAACAATAATGGTACCTAACGGAATTTCTGGAACTATAACTTCTATAAAAGAAGGAGAGTTTACTGTAGAAGAATTAATAGCAGAGGTACAAACTTCAGATGGTATTGTACAAATTACATTAATGCAAAAATGGCCAGTAAGACGTGGAAGACCCTATGCTAGAAAATTAAATCCAGTAGAGCCACTAGTTACAGGTCAAAGAGTAATAGATACCTTTTTTCCAGTAACCAAAGGTGGTACCGCTTGTGTTCCAGGTCCTTTCGGAAGTGGAAAAACTGTAGTTCAGCATCAATTAGCAAAATGGTCAGATGCAGAAATAATTGTTTATATTGGCTGCGGTGAACGTGGAAACGAAATGACAGATGTTTTGAATGAGTTTCCAGAACTTAAAGATCCAAAAACTGGTGAATCACTAATGAAAAGAACTGTGCTCATTGCAAATACCTCTAATATGCCAGTGGCAGCTAGAGAAGCTTCTGTATATACAGGAATAACTATTGCAGAGTACTATAGAGACATGGGATTCTCAGTAGCAGTAATGGCGGATTCTACGTCTAGATGGGCAGAGGCACTACGTGAAATGTCCGGAAGACTTGAAGAAATGCCAGGGGACGAGGGTTATCCAGCATATCTAGGTTCACGTGTAGCGGATTTTTATGAAAGATCAGGAAAGGTAGTTTGCCTTGGAGATGGAGAGCGGGTAGGAGCACTTACAGTTATTGGTGCAGTATCACCTCCAGGTGGAGACTTATCAGAGCCAGTTACTCAAGCAACCCTTAGAATAGTTAAAGTGTTTTGGGGACTAGACGCGCAACTTGCTTATAGAAGACATTTTCCAGCAATAAATTGGTTAGATTCTTATTCACTTTATTTAGATAAGATAGGTAAGTGGACAGATGATAACGTTGCAGAGGATTGGGTTGAACTTAGAATGAAAGCTATGACTATTTTGCAAGAAGAATCGAAGCTTGAGGAAATAGTAAGACTTGTAGGTGTAGATGCTCTTTCTGAAAAAGATAGATTGAAATTAGAAGTTGCAAAGTCAATTAGAGAAGATTACCTACAACAAAATGCCTTTCATGAGGTTGATACCTATTCATCCTTGGATAAACAACATAAAATGTTAAAGTTAGTTTTAGCATTCCACGTTGAAGCAGAAAAAGCTTTGGCTGCAGGGGTTTATTTCAGTAAAGTTTTACAAATGGAAGTAAGAGATAAAATAGCAAGAGCAAAATATATTCCTGAAACTGAAATGTCAAAAATTGATGATATAAATATAGACTTAGCTAAGGAAGTAGAAAAGCTGATTACGGAAGGAGGGGTTATTAGTGCTTAAAGAATACAGAACCATAACAGAAGTTGTAGGACCCCTTATGGTTGTAGAGAAAGTTCAAGGCGTTAGATATGATGAATTAGTTGAAATAGAATTACAAAACGGTGACATTCGTCGTGGAAAAGTACTTGAAATAAATGAAGATAAAGCAATGGTTCAGTTATTTGAAAGTTCTGCAGGTATTAACTTAAAGGGTAGTAAGGCTAAATTTTTAGGGAAACCACTGGAACTTGGAGTTTCAGAAGATATGCTTGGAAGAGTATTTGATGGACTTGGTAGGCCTAAAGATGGTGGACCTAAAATTATTCCTGATAAGAAATTAGATATAAATGGAGAAGCATTAAACCCAGTAGCTAGAGACTATCCTTCTGAATTTATTCAAACAGGTATTTCTGCTATAGATGGACTTAATACTTTAGTTAGAGGACAAAAATTACCAGTGTTTTCTGGAGCTGGTCTTCCTCATGCACAACTTGCGGCTCAAATAGCAAGACAAGCGAAAGTATTAAATTCAGATTCAAAATTTGTTGTTGTATTTGCAGCTATAGGAATAACTTTTGAGGAAGCACAATTTTTCGTAGATGATTTTACTAGTACTGGTGCAATAGACAGAACTGTATTATTTATGAATCTTGCAAATGACCCAGCTATTGAAAGAATAGCTACACCTAGAATGGCCCTAACAACAGCTGAATATCTTGCTTATGAGAGAGGATATCATGTTCTTGTAATTATGACTGATATTACAAATTACTGCGAAGCTCTTCGTGAAGTTTCAGCTGCAAGAAAAGAAGTTCCAGGTAGACGTGGATATCCAGGATATCTTTATACTGACCTTTCGACGCTTTATGAAAGAGCAGGTAGAATTAAAGGACTTGAAGGTTCAATAACCCAAATTCCTATACTTACAATGCCAGAGGATGATATTACTCATCCAATTCCAGATCTGACAGGCTATATAACTGAAGGACAGATTATTTTAAGTAGAGAACTTTATAAAAAAGGTGTTATGCCTCCAATAGATGTTCTCCCTTCATTATCAAGACTTAAAGATAAAGGTATTGGTAAAAATAAAACAAGAGAAGATCATGCTGATACAATGAATCAATTATTTGCTGCATATGCTCAAGGTAAGCAAGCAAAGGAACTCGCAGTTATTTTAGGAGAGTCAGCCTTGTCAGATGCAGACAAAGCCTATGCAAAATTTGCAGAAGCTTTTGAAAAACAGTATATAGCTCAAGGATTTGAAACTAATAGAACTATTGATGAAACAATAAATCTAGGATGGGAGCTATTATCTATTCTACCAAGAACTGAACTTAAGAGAATTAGAGATGAATATCTTGAAAAATACTTACCTAAAAAAGAGGGTGAGTAAACATGGCAAGGTTAAGTGTCAATCCAACTAGAATGGAGCTTACTAAACTTAAAAAAAGATTAGCTACAGCAGCTCGTGGACATAAATTATTAAAAGATAAACAAGATGAACTTATGAGAAGATTTATTGATCTTATAAAACATAACAATGAACTACGAAAGCAAGTAGAAGAAGAATTACAAAACTCTTTTAAGGATTTTGTTATGGCAAGTGCCTTAATGTCTTCAGAATTTCTAGAGGAAGCCATTGCTTATCCAAAAGAAAATATTTCTGTAAAAGTTGACACAAAAAATCTTATGGGAGTTAACGTCCCTGTAATGGAGTTTAAAAGAAAATTAGAAGATGATGCAGGAAGTATATATCCCTATGGATTTGCCAGCACTTCAGCAGATCTTGATGGAGCTATAGAAAAGCTATATCTAATTTTGCCAAAGCTTTTAGAACTTGCAGAAGTAGAGAAATCTTGTCAGCTCATGGCAGATGAGATTGAAAAAACCAGAAGAAGAGTTAATGCCCTTGAATACATGATAATACCACAACTTCAGGAAACTATAAAGTATATAAGAATGAAGCTTGGTGAAAATGAAAGAGGCGCTTTAACTAGACTTATGAAAGTTAAAAGCATGATGGAGAAAGCTCAAGCAATAGCAGATGCTAAGAAAATCAGCACATAAGTAAGATAGAATTAAGGTGTTTTTTATGACACCTTAATTTTTTTTAATAAAATTTAGGTTGATGTATACAAGGATTTATAATAGAATATAAGATATAAGATATAAGATATAAGAAATTAAAATTTATTGCTAATGTAAGCAATTAATATAAGTAAAGGGGAATGGTTATGGCAGTTAGAAAGATTTTGCAATATGGGGACAAACGTCTTAATACAGTATGTGACAAAGTTGAAAAAGTAAATGGAAAAATATTAGACTTAGTTGATGATTTGATGGATACACTTTATGAGGGTACTGGAATAGGTCTTGCAGCTCCTCAAATAGGTGTTTTAAAAAGAGTTATTTTGATTGATTTAGGAGACGAAGAAGAAGAGCCAATAATAGTTATAAATCCTAGAATAACATCGCAATCTGGAAATGAAAAAGATTTTGAGGGTTGTTTAAGCTATTTGGGACATGATGGTGAAGTATTTAGGCCTACAAATGTTACAGTGGAGGGAATTAATATTAAAAGTAAACCAGTAACTTATAAAGCGACCGGGTTACTAGCAAGAGCATTTTGTCATGAAATTGACCATTTAGATGGAATATTATATATGTCTAGAGCTGAGGAAATGTACGATCTAGTTGAGGAAGAGTAATTATTCTTATATTATGCTATAACGAAAAGTATATATTGCTGGAATGCTTTCACTTCGCCTAGTAATTCTAAAATTTATTTTATTTATAGATGCTAAAAATCACAAACTCGCTATTGCTCAAACATGTGATTTTCTTTACGCATCTATAAATAAAATAAATTAAGAATTACTAAGGCTTATTCAAAGCATTCTGCGCAATATATACTTTTGTTAGCATTGACAGAAGAATAAACTCTTCTGTCAATGCTTCTGAATTCACAATAGACATTAAAGGAGTATTAATTGTTTAGTATCTTACATGTTGAACATTTATAATGCCCTTAAAAAATATATATTATAATAAAGAAATACTGCGAAAAGAGCATGTTGTATGATTTTAATATCATAGGATATGTTTTTTTTATTTCCCCCTACATATTGATATATGACTACAAAAATGCTATTATAATATGAAGTACAGGTGTATATACACTTGTATACACATATATAAGAAGAGGTGTATAAATTGATGCAAGAGTTAAAAGAGAAGATTCAGCGATTGAAAGTAGAAAAGAATGCTTTGATTCTAGCACATTATTACGAGAATGATGATATTCAAGAGATAGCTGATTTCGTAGGAGATTCCTATTATCTTAGCAAAATAGCTAAAGAATGTAATGAGAATACTATAGTATTTTGCGGGGTTAAGTTTATGGCTGAGAGTGCAAAAATACTTTCACCAGAAAAAACAGTACTTCTTCCCAATATAGATGCGGGTTGTACTATGGCAGATATGATTAATGGCGAAGATGTCAGGGAACTTAAAAAACAGCATCCAAAGGCAACGGTTATATGTTATATAAATTCCACAGCTGAAGTTAAAGCCGAAAGTGATATATGCTGTACTTCTTCCAATGCATTAAAAATAATTAACAACTTAAACCAAGGCGAAATAATTTTTATACCAGATAAAAATCTAGGCGAATATATAAATGAAAAAGCTCAGGGTGTGAATATGATTTTATGGAATGGTTTTTGTTGCGTTCATGAATTTGTGAGTGTGGAAGAGATTAATGAAGTTAAAAATGCAGATAAGAACATAAAAATTTTAGTTCATCCTGAATGTAATAGAGAAATTAGAAAACTAGCTGATTTTATAGGAAGCACTGGAGAGATAATTAAATTTGCTAATGAGGACAGCTCCGAAAAGTATATGATTGTGACTGAAGAAGGTATACTTTATGAGCTGAAAAATAAAAATCCGAATAAGCAATTTATAACTCCAAAGACACCTATGATATGTAAAAATATGAAGAAAACTACCTTAGAGGATGTTTATAACAGTCTTAGTAACAAACAACATGAAATAACCTTAGATGAAGACGTAAGAAGAGCAGCACAAAAATGTCTAAATGCAATGCATGAAATGGGAAGGTGATTTTATGGATATCTTTGTAGATGTACTTATAGTTGGAACTGGTGCAGCGGGCTTATATGCCGCATTGAATTTAAGAGAAGACTTAAATATACTTCTAATAACTAAAGATGTAGTAAATAAATGCAATACCTTTTTAGCCCAGGGTGGAATTTCAGTAGCTAGAGATGAAAAGGATTTTGATTTGTTTATTGAAGACACATTAAAAGCAGGTAAGTTTAAAAATTCCATGAAAGCAGTACAAACTCTAGTATATGAATCCATAGAAAATATAAATAGTGTAATAGATCTTGGAGCCAACTTTGATAAGGATAAGGTAGGATTTAAATATACAAAGGAAGGTGCACATAGCATCAGTAGAATTGTCCATAGCAAGGATGAAACTGGAAAAGAGCTTTTTTTAACATTGTTAGAAGCCTTAAAAAATAAAAAAAACGTAAATATATTAGAAAACACTACCTTGGTTGATATTATTACTAAAAACAATATATGTTTTGGAGGCATTGTAAAGAAAGGTGAAAAAAGAATAAATATATATGCTAAGTCAACAATTTTAGCAACAGGTGGCATTGGCGGTTTATTTAAGAATTCAACTAATAGGAGAAGTTTAACTGGGGATGGAATAGCTATTGCCTTGAGACATAATATTAAAACCTCTGATTTAGACTATGTACAATTTCACCCAACTGCTCTATATGATGATAATGTGAATTGCGAGAAATTCTTAATATCTGAATCTTTAAGAGGTGAAGGTGCGAAACTTCTAAATGAATATGGCAAAAGATTTGTAGATGAACTTCTACCAAGAGATGAAGTTGCTAGGGCGATTTATGAACAAGAAAAAAATAGTAGCCTACCTTTTGTGTTTTTAGATATTTCATTTAAAGGCAAGGATTATATCACAAATAGATTCCCGGCAATTTACAATCAATGTTTGCAAAGTGGTATAGATATTACGAAACATAAAATTCCAGTAACACCAGTGCAACATTATCACATGGGAGGAATTGCGGTTGATCTATATTCTAGAACAACCATGGAACATTTATTTGCCTGTGGAGAGGTGAGTTGCACCGGTGTGCATGGAGCAAATAGGCTAGCAAGTAATTCGCTATTGGAAGCTTTAGTTTTTTCTAGAAGAGCTTCAGAGGTTATAAATAAGTCCATTGATGGGACTGACTTTTTAAACTATGGAGATATTACAGGGGTAAAAGAGATTAGTGATTATAGTAAAATTAATAAAACTATAGTTGTTGATAAATTCAAGAAAATGGGGGAAGGTATAAGGAATGAATTGGTTAATTATTGATAATCTTATTATCGAGGCAATAAAAGAAGATGTACCTCAAAATGATATTACAACTGAATTTATAATAAGTGATGAGTGTAATTGTAGTGTTGATTTAATAGCTAAAGAAAAGGGGGTACTGGCTGGTCTTCCTGTTTTTGAGAGGGTTTTTAAAATACTGGGAGGTGTCAATATAGAGTTTTTTAAAAAAGATGGAGATATAGTAAGTGAAGGTCAGTGTATTGCAAAACTAAGAGGGAACACAAAGCATATATTGACTGGAGAAAGAACTGCATTAAACTTTCTTCAAAGAATGAGTGGCATTGCTACACTAACCAAAACTTATGTAGATAAATTAAAAGGCAGTGGAGTAAAAATTTTGGATACAAGAAAAACTACACCTAACATGAGAATATTTGAAAAATATGCCGTGAAACTTGGTGGAGGATGTAACCATAGATATAATCTATCTGATAGTGTGTTAATAAAAGAAAATCATATAAGTGCTGCTGGAGGAATAAAGGAGGCAGTTAATATTATACGCCAGAATGTGTCATTTGTTAAAAAAATCGAAGTTGAAGTTGAAACTTTGGTACAAGTTAAAGAAGCCTTAGAAGTTGGTGCCGATATTATAATGCTAGATAACATGGATGTGAAAGCTATGAAAAAGGCCGTAGAGATAATTAATAAAAAAGCTTTAATTGAGGCATCTGGAAATGTAACATTAGATAATATTTTGGAGGTAGCAAGCAGTGGGGTTGACTATATATCTGTAGGGGCATTGACGCACTCTTACAGGGTTTTAGATTTGAGTATGAAGAATTTAGTTAATAATTAAAATAAAATATGAAATTTCTCCTGCGTGCCTTGCAACCGGACTTAAAACAAGTTTTATCGTTTCTTATTGCAAGCCACTCCGGAAAAGTTTCACACTCCTACATGCTTTCACTCTTATTATGATTATTCTAAAAATAAAATATTTTTCTTGGATTATGCTAACAAAAGTATATATCGCGTAAAATGCGTTCGAACAAGCCTTAGTAATTCACAATTAAATTTAATTATAGTTGCGTAAAGAAAAACACATGTTTGAGCGAATTAGCGAGTTTGTGTTTTTTAGCAGCTGTAAATAAATTTAATTTTAGAATTGCTTGGCGAAGTGAGCGCATTTCTAGCGATATATACTTTTCGTAATAGCATAATCCATGAAAAAACTTATTGGTTATAATCTGACTCCCTTGACTCCAAATATGGAGCCGAAAAAAGGAATTTTTAATTTTTGATATACATGTATATCTTTAATAAGGATAAGCTTTTTATAAAGGTAAACCTTAACGCCTTCATATTCCATTAAAATAAAATGTTCAGATGGAGAAAAATTTATTTGAGCCTTAACTAAGAGACTTCTTGTAGCTGTACCTCCGGAACAACAAGAAGAAGAGATAATTAATGAAGGCTTAATCACTAAAACTGAATTATTTTTTCTAATAGCGGTAATTGCTTTATCGTCGATAGCTAACATAAAAGCACCTCCATACCCGTAGTGGGTATATCTATATTAATATTCTATTCTGAAAGTGACCAAATGTCAATGTGATGCAAAATTATATTTAAATATTTAGCAGGTGAACAAAAACTAGTCTATTCTAGCCTAGTCTTTGTTCACGTGCCTTATTAATATATCCTTTAAGTCTAAACTCCCAAGGTGGAATTTTAATATCAAGGGAGCATTGACTCACTCCTACAAGGGCTTAGATTACATGGTATTTTTTATACGTTCTTATGTATGAACATTATTGTTAAAATAATAATGACTATTTTATAAATTAAATATTTTTTTTGGATTATGCTAACAAAAGTATATATCGCGTAAAATGCGTTCGAACAAGCCTTAGTAATTCATAATTAAATTTAATTATAGTTGCGTGAAGAAAAACACATGTTTGAGCGAATTTGCGAGTTTGTGTTTTTTAGCAGCTGTAAATAAATTTAATTTTAGAATTACTTGGCAAAGTGAGCGCATTTCTAGCGATATATACTTTCCGTTATAGCATAATCCAAGAAAAAATACTTTCATTATAGAATATTATGAAATCTATAATCTGACCCCTTTGACTCCAAATATGGAGCCGAAAAATGGAATTTTTAATTTTTGAGATACGTGTACATCTTTGCTAATTATTAATCCCTTTTGAATGTATACCTTCACTTCTTCATATTCCATTAAAATAAATTGTTCAGAAGGAGTAAAATTTTTCTGAGTCTCAATCCAGAGACTTCTTATAGGTGTACCTCCTCATCCACAAGAATTTATTACAGACTTAACTACTAAAACTGAATTTGCTTTTCTAATGGCATAAATTGCTTTATCGTCCATAGTTAACATAAAAACACCTCCATACCCATACAGGGTATATCTATAATGATATTCTATTCTGAAAGTGCCTAAATGTCAATGAGATATAAAATTTTAATATATAAAAATTAATGCATATAAGTATATTCAATTAAATTATAAGTTAGTATACTAATCTATTCTATCTTATTAATATATTCCTTGAGTCTATCATTCCAAGAAGGAATTTGAATATCAAGGGAGCTTTTTATATGAGAGCTATCCACACAGGTATACTTAGGTTCTTTGATGAGATTAGATAGAAGTTTATCTGAATTTACAATCAATGGAACATTAAGATTACCAAATTCTATTATACTATTTATTAGCTGTGATTTTGATAAACAGCCTTCATTGGTATAGTTATATACTCCATATTTATCAGTAGCTAGAAGTCGCTGAAGCACTGCAGTTAAATCTTCAATATAAGTTACGGAAAGAGTGGGATTTGAAAATAGATAAATTGCTGTATGGTTACCTTTTATAAGTTTTCTAACAAAACAATCATTGCCACCAAATATATTTGAGGTACGAAGAATAAAATATTTTTTGCATATAGTTTGGATTAGTTCTTCTGCCCCTAATTTGCTCTTGCTATAGGAGTTTATTGGAGTACATTCATCAATTTCGCTGTAGGGTGAGGATTTAATATCACCGTATACATCTGTGCTCGATAGGTATAATATGGGTATATCAAGCAAATTACAACAAGTAGCAATGTTTAAAGTTCCTACAGTGTTTACGCCATAGGCTAAAGATTCATTGTACTCACAAATGTATTTATTTGTTATGGCTGCAGTATGAATTACAGCGTCAAGCTTTAATTCATTCAGGGTTTTCTCAGTAGCTATTTTATCCATTATGTCAAGCTCAGTTTTATCTAATCCATATATAGTATGTGATTTTGACAAGACACTACAAAGATATGTTCCAATATTACCTTTTGCACCAGTTATTAAAATATTCATAAATACCTCCTTAAAGTTCATGCTAGTAAAGTATATGATGCAGTATTTTTATTATTAAAGAAATAGTTATTTTTTCAAGATGTCTTATAGAATGGAGAGTGGCAATGGCAATAAATAAGAAGGAAATGGAATTTGAAAATAAGAACCTAAAGGAAACTATAGAATGGTTAAATGTGCAAATTAATCTAGCTGTGGAAACAGAAGAAGAGTTAGAAAAAAAAGTATCTATGTTAAAGAAGAGTTCAGGTGGTACCTATAGTGAAGAGTTAGCTTTAACTGAGCAGGTATATGAGTTTGCAAATAGGAATTTACAAAAGTATACGCAGGTAGCTCATAAACCGTATTTTGCAAGAATTGATTTTACGGAGCGAAGAAGAGACACGGAAAGCTATTATATAGGTAAATTTGGTTTAAATGATAGGAGTGAGGGAGAAGAAAAGGTAATTGATTGGAGAGCACCCATTGCAGAATTATATTATAGTGGGCAGCAAGGGGAAGTTAGTTACAAGGCACCTATAGGTTTTGTAGAAGGTGAGCTATCTCTAAAACGCAAATTTCTTATTAAGGATGAAAAGTTAGAAAATGCTTTTGATGAAGGTATTAATGATATAATCTTAAGATCTTCAAATGACGAAACTGAGGAAAATGCGTTAGTAGATGAATTCTTAAAGATAAATTTAGAACAAAGTATAGGAAGTAAGCTTAAAGATGTAGTGGCTACAATTCAAAAGGAACAAAATGAAATTATAAGGGCCAGTAAGAATACAGTAATGATAATACAAGGTTCTGCAGGTTCAGGGAAAACTACAGTGGCCCTACATAGGCTAGCATATCTCATGTACAAACATAGTGAAAATTTAGAAACCCAAGAAATATTAGTTGTAGCACCTAATAAGCTATTTCTGGATTATATTTCAGATATACTACCTAGTCTTGGTGTTAGTGGAGTTGTGCAAAGCACCTTTGAAGATATCGCCTGTAGCATCTTAAAATATGGCGGTAAAATTAACACAAAGGATATGAAATTTTCTTCAGTTATGGAAGAAACGGATAAAGATAAAGTGAAATTTATAACCACTAGCAGTAAATTTAAAGGAAGCATGCCATATAAAAGTATTATGGATAGATACTTAAAATATATAGAAAATAAAGATATTCAAGTAGAGGATATTATAGTATCGGGACATATATTATTTAATTCTATGGAAATAAAAAGATTATACTCTAAGGATTTAATGAACTTCCCATTAAATAAAAGAAAACAGGAAATAAGGAGATATTTCAATTTAAAATTAAAGAATTTAACTCCAGAAATCATGGAAAAAATAGATTCTACCTATGACAGATCCATTCAAAGAGTAAAAAGAGATATTCAGGATGAAATTTCTAAGAGAAAGAAAATTATTGAACTTTATGATAAAAGAGATGAGGAAAAAAAGCATTTTAAAGCCAATGCTAAAAAAGTCATGGATGAATATTTTAAACAATGGTCACAAAAGAGTGTAATTGACATATATTTTAATTTACTTGTGGATGAAGAAGTCTTTAATGAACTTACTGAAGGAAAGATATCCACAAAGCTATATGCTTTTATTAAAGAAGAAGTTATTGTTAATATGAATAATAACATTATCGATAGTGATGATTTAGCAGCTTTACTTTATTTAAAGCTTAAAATTGAAGGTTTAGAAAAATTTAATTTTTCCCATATCGTAATAGATGAAGCTCAGGATTATAGTAATTTTCAATTATTGATGCTTAAAAATATTGCACTTAATGATTCTTTCACAATTGTAGGTGATATTGGACAGGGGATTTATTATTATAAGGGCATTGAGAGTTGGCAAAAGCTTATCAGTGAGGTTTTCAAGGGACAAGCAAATTATATTCCACTGACCCAAAGCTATAGATCTACTATAGAAATAATAAATGTTGCAAATAGGGTACTTCAAAAGCAACAAAATTATATAACTCCAGCGAGTCCTGTGCTAAGACACGGGAAAGAACCAGAGTTAATAACCTATAGCTTAGAAAAAGATTTTGCTGAAAAATTAGATAAAATAGTGAAAAGCGTAAAGATAAGTGGAAAGAAAAGTATCGCAGTTATTGGAAAAACATTTAAGGAGTGTAAATATATAAAAGAGCAACTTAAAAAGTACAGTAAGGATGATTGGGAGTTAATAAAAAATACTGATAAAAATTTTCAGTCGGAAAGAATAATTATACCCTCATATATGACTAAGGGCTTAGAATTTGATTGCAGTATTGTTTATAATTGTGACGACGAAAATTACGGAGATAATGAGTTAGACAAGAAGATATTATATGTAGTACTTACAAGAGCTTTACATATGGAGTATATCTTTTATAAGGGGAAACCTTCAACGTTATTATTAGACTAAAATAAATGGGGAATCATTGGGGACGGTTAACAACTATTAACCTTTTAGCTTAAGAATATGAATATCATCTCGAACCATAGGCAATAATTTAAAGAAAAGCTTATGAGTAGGGGTGATTTTTTATGGCAAGAAAGGCAAGATTAAAAGCAGATGACGCTATTTATCATATTATGTGTAAAAGTATCAGCGAGGTAACTTTATTCAGGGATTGTGAGGATAAAGAAAAGTATTTATCCCTTCTAAAGAAGTATAAAAAGCTCTATAATGTTAAAATATACGGGTACTGTCTTATGAATACCCATGCACATATATTGGCTGATGCTAATGGAGCAGATATATCAAAAGTCATGCACGGAATAAATTTTTCTTATGCAATGTACTTTAATAAAAAATATGAAAGAGAGGGACATCTTTTTAAAGATAGATTCAAGAGCAAAATAGTTGATGATGTTAGATACTTGAAGACTGTATCATTATATATTCATAACAATCCTACAGATATATGTGAATTTAAAGATTGTCCTGAAAAATATGCTTTTTCTAGTTTGGGAATATATATTGGAAAAAGACGGGATCATCTCAACATAATTGATTATGGATTTGTCATGGGCTTTTTTGGGAATAACCTTAGCACCGCTAGGAAAAGTTACTATAGCCATGTTCTTGGCTGCAACGACGAAAAATTAAAAGAAGAATTTGAATTCGAAAATGAAAAAACAGAATATAGAAGCGGAAGGAAAATACTTGAAAGAAACTTTAAATCTGAAGATATAATAGACTTTATAGCATTAAAAATGAATGTATCAAAGTTTCATCTTAATATTAAGTACAGTAGAAAGCTTGTAAGGGCAAAGGCATTAACAGTTGTTTTAATGAGGTGTCTCTCCAATTTTAGATTTAGCGATATATCTAGCACTCTTGGAAACATTACGCAGAGCAGGATATCAAGATTAAGTAGCATTGGTATAGATTTAATGGGAGCTGACAAAAAATATGAAAATATTATAGAGGAATTTATAAAATTTTATGCTTAATAATAATTCGGTCACTTGTGTTTTATTATAATTTTCAATATTAGTATTGAGAGTGAATTAAAAGATATTCATTTTAATTTATTTGAAATATTTACTTTAATGTATATATACTAATTTCTTTTAATAAATAAAAAATAGAAATTTTTATATATTAGCAATTAAATTCAAGAAAATTGGACAAGCAAGCAAAAGTAATAAAAACATTATTAAATATAAAAAAATAATGAAAGGAAGTTATTGATAAATACTTTTATTGAGTTAAATGCATAAGGTTTAAAAAGGAATGTGTACATATAAATAAAGAATGTGTACATATAAATAAAGAATAAATGTTTGTTAACCGTCCCCATCAAATCTGATTATTGTTAGTTGAACGGCTTTAATAAATGTGATAATATATATAATAAGAGATATTCCACCAAAGAACTAAAAGGAGGATTTTAGAATGGAAACAACAAAGTTAAAAGACAATATTTATTGGATTGGTGTAAATAACCCTGAGCTCAGGGTATTTGATATTATAATGGAAACAAAGAAAGGAACTACTTATAACTCATATTTAATAGATGATGAAAAAGTTGCTATAATAGATTGTGTTAAGAATGGCTATTTTGAGGAGTTTTTAGGTAAAATAAAAGGTGTTATTGGAGAGCGAAAAGTTGATTACATAATTGTTCAACATACAGAACTCGACCATAGTGGTTCTTTAGCTAAGTTCTTAGAAGTTTATCCAGAGGCTGTTGTTATTGCATCAAAAGCTGCTATAAACTATTTAAAAGAAATTACTAATAAAGAATTTAATAGTAAGCCAGCAATAGGGGAGCTTTGCTTAGGTAAAAACACCTTGCAATTTATTTCTGCTCCAAATTTACATTGGCCTGATACTATATTTACATATGTTAAAGAGGAAAAAATATTGTTTACTTGTGATGTGATGGGCTGCCACTATTCACCAGTAAATTGCATAACGGATGCTTGCTCAGGTGACTATTTTGATGAAATGAAATATTATTTTGAGGTTATAATGGGACCTTTTAAAAAGTTTGTAAATATGGGACTAGATAAAATTAAAGATTTAGAACTAGATATAATAGCTCCAAGTCATGGACCAATACATATAGATGATATTAAAATGTATGTAGAACTTTATAGAAAATGGGCTAAAATTGAGGAAATAAAAGAAACCAATATTCAAGTTTTTTATGTTTCAGCTTATGGTAACACTGAAACTATTGGGAAATATTTATCAGAGAAAATCAATGAAAATGGTATAAAAGCTGAGGCTCATGAAATTACATCTATGAATTTAAGCGATATTGTGGAATTAATTGAAAAAGCTAGCGGTATTATGATAGGGTCTCCTACTATTAATCAAGATGCTGTAAAACCTGCTTGGGACGTTCTTTCACTCGTATGTGCAATAACCAACAGAGGAAAGGCAGCAGCAGCTTTCGGCTCATATGGATGGAGTGGAGAAGCAGTTCCTATGCTTACACAAAGGCTAAAGTCTTTAAAATTTAAAGTGGTAGAGGAAGGATTAAAATTCAATTTCGTTCCGGACATCAAAGAATATGAGAAGGCTGACAAATTTGTGGAAGAGTATCTAGAATTATTAAATTAAAGGTATACTAGAGAATATTAGTTTACACAAATTAATAATTAAAAAGGGGAATTTTACTTTAATAGTGGAGTTTTCCTTTTTTTATAGGGAATTAAAAGTATTTCAAATGTAAAGAATATAATGAGAAATGAATTAATTAATATTATTTGAATTTGTTATAGAATAAAAAAGTTATTTCTAGTATGATTTAAATAAGCATAATTACATAAAGAATGATTTACCAATGAAGTATGGAGGGGATTTATTTGAAAAAACAATATATAATAAATTTTTTGGAAAAAAATGATTTAAGTGATATAGCTGAAATTCAATATAAAAAAGACACCATAGCTCTAAAATTTAAATATTATTATGATGAGATAGAAATGGAAGCGGCCACATGTTATGCAAATGAAGAAGGAGATTTTAAAGATGATAAAGAGGAATGGTATGAAGAATATTTTTTACCATATTTAAGTGATATTGCAGCAGATAATGTGGAAGATATTATGGAAGAATGCGCAGAACAAATGGAAATAGAATATGAATTTATTGGTTGTGATATATCACAAGATGCATATGAATTTAATGAATTCGCCGTAGTTTTTTATGGTGAAGATGCAGATATAGAAATTGATGATATTTTACTTGAATTAGACATTTAAATCTGTTAAATATTAAAAAGTGGACGGCTAAGCCACTTTTTTGCAAGTGGCTTTAACTTTTTGATACCTAACAATAACTTCATCTAATTGTTGACTACAAGTTACAACTATTTTATCTGTAGGTTTTTTAAAGTTTAGTAAAAAATGTAATATCATTCTTAATGATTCTAATTCTCTTTTTATAATTTTCAATTTAATATTCATAGATTTATACTTCTTAAGCATGTATTTATACCTCTTATTCATGTATTTATTCTCCTTACTGTTAATTTTGGTTTGTGAACTAAATACATTATACCAAATTATTCAAGGTATGTTATATTTTCCGTTAGTCAGTAAAATATAAAAATATACAAAATAAACTAAAATTTGGTAAATTATGTGAAAGAAATATGGTAAAATATAACAAATGAACTTTGATACGTGTTGAAAAAAGCTACTTTGGTATAATATGTAAATGACGAAAAAGGTCTTAAATTTCTTGTGCTATAATTATAACAAATAGCATATGTTTGTTTTTTATATTTATGATTAAAGATTTTTAGTAAAATAATATGTTGAAAATAGTATAGGAGTGATATTATGGGTATAGATGAGTTAACGAATAGGATAAATTACCTTTATAAGAAAAGCAAAGAATCAGGACTTACAGAGGAGGAGAAAATAGAACAACAACAATTAAGACAAAAGTATATCGATAATGTTAAAAGAAATTTTAAATCGCAATTAGATACAATAAAGAAAGTAGACCCTAAAGAGTATAAACAATAAATTTTAAAATTAGTAGAAATGAGGAATTTTAATGGCTGTTACTATAGAGGAATTAATAGAGTATTTTAAGTTAGAGGTTTTAGTAGAAGGAGACAAGAACAAAGTAATTAATGTTAGTGATATTAATAGACCAGGGCTTCAAATTGCAGGCTTTTACCAGTATTTTGATAATAAGAGAGTTCAATTATTAGGAATGGCAGAGTGGAGCTTTTTAGATTGCATGGAAGTTGAACTGAGGAAGAAGCGAATTAACAAGTATTTTAAATTAGATCCGCTGTGTGTTATTTTTACTAGGCATTTGGAACCTCATAAGGAAATTCTGAATGCAGCAAAGGAAAATGGACAATGGGTTTTACGAACGAAATTAATTTCTACAAGATTTATTAGTAAGCTTACAAATTATTTAGACACAAAGCTGGCTCCAGAAACTAGACTTCATGGTGTTCTAGTAGATGTTTATGGTATAGGAATATTGTTAAGTGGTGAAAGTGGCATAGGTAAGAGTGAATGTGCCTTAGAACTAATAAAGAGGGGTCATAGGCTGATTGCAGACGATGCAGTTGACATTAAAGAGATTGATGGTATGCTCCTGGGAAGTTGTCCATACATAACTTCAGGAATGCTAGAAGTAAGAGGTATGGGAATAATAGATATTCCAGCGATTTATGGTATGAGTTCCGTTCTAAACACTAAGACTATTAGTATATTGATTTCCCTTACTCTGTGGAACGAGAATGAAGAATATGATAGACTTGGTATAGATAATGAATTTATGGATATTTTAAATGTGCCTTTAAGAAAAATAACGTTGCCAATTAGGCCGGGTAGAAATATTGCAGTGATTATTGAAGCAGCTGCAGCTAATTATAGATATAGTTTAAATTCTAAGATAACACCTGTTGAAACCATAAATATGAGAATAGAGGAAGTAACTGCAGCTCGTAATAGTTAAATTTAAAAAATATTAAGGAGGTAAGTAAACATGTCTGATGTTAAAAGTTTAGAAAAAAAATATGATGTAGCTTGGGACAAATATACTAAAAGTGATTTAAAAAAGGTGTTTAAATTATCTGACAACTATATAGATTTTATATCAAAATGCAAGACTGAAAGAGAGTGTGTATCAGAGTTTACTATTTTAGCTGAAAAAAACGGTTACAAAAATATTGATACTTATATAAATGAAGGTGCTAAATTAAAAACTGGTGATAAAGTTTATGCAAACTGCATGGGAAAAACCTTAGCATTATTTTTAATTGGTTCTGAACCTATTGAAAAGGGTTTTAAAATTTTAGGTGCTCACGTTGATTCACCAAGACTGGATTTAAAGCAAAATCCATTATATGAGGATTCTGATCTGGCATTAGTTAAAACACATTACTATGGTGGAATTAAGAAGTATCAATGGGTTACGTTGCCACTAGCTATCCATGGTGTTGTAATTAAGAAAGATGGCACAGTAGTAAATATAGTAATAGGAGAAGATGAAAAAGAACCGGTAGTGGGAATTTCAGATCTTCTAGTACACTTATCGGCAGACCAATTGAAAAAGACTTTAGATAAAGGTATTGAAGGAGAAGATTTAAACGTATTCATGGGAAGTATACCAGTAGAGGATAAGGATGCTAAAAATAGAGTTAAGTTAAATATATTAAAACTTTTAAATGATAAGTATGATATTGATGAAGAAGATTTTGTATCATCAGAACTCGAAATAGTACCTGCAGGGCGCGCTCGAAGCTATGGATTAGATAGTAGTATGATTATGGCTTATGGACATGATGATAGAGTTTGTGCGTACACTTCTTATGAAGCATTAATGAACATTAAAGAAACAGACAAAACTTGTGTTGTTCTACTTGTGGATAAAGAAGAAGTTGGAAGTATTGGTGCAACAGGAATGCAATCAAGATTCTTTGAAAACACAGTAGCTGAAGTTGTTAATTTAATGGGAGAATTTAGTGAGCTAAAAGTAAGAAGAGCATTAGCTAATTCAAAAATGTTATCTTCTGACGTAAGTGCAGCTTATGATCCAAACTTCCCATCAGTTATGGAAAAACGTAACGCTGCATACTTTGGAAAAGGTATAGTTTTAAACAAGTATACTGGGGCTAAAGGTAAAAGTGGATGCAATGATGCAAACCCAGAATTTATTGCGCAGCTTAGAACTATAATGGAAAAACATAATATTTCATGGCAGACATCAGAGCTTGGCAAAGTGGACCAAGGCGGCGGTGGTACTATAGCTTATATATTAGCGGAGTATGGTATGCAGGTTATTGATTCAGGAGTTCCTCTTCATAACATGCATGCACCATGGGAAATTGCAAGTAAAGCAGATATTTATGAAGCCTTAAGAGCTTATGAAGCCTTTTTAATAGAAATTTAGAAAATAAAAGAAGTATATATTACTACAACTGCATCTTACTGCGCTAAGTAATTCTAAGCTAATTTTATGAAAGATACTAAAAAGTAATAACTCGCTTACGCTCAAACAATTACTTTTCTTAACGTATCTTTCATAAAATTATCTAAGAATTACTAACGCTTGTGCGAATGCTGTTTACGTAAAATATACTTCTTTTTATCTCCTAAAAGAAATAAAAAAAGGAGATGTAATGATATCCCCTTTTATTTGTCTAATTCATTTACAAAGATAGCTAACTCATTATGACTTAGAAAAACTGAACCAATGACACCATGACTAGTATCTGAGGTTGTAATTCCATGGAAATCTGAACCAGCAGTAATAAACTTATTGTATTCTTTAGCCTTTGCTTTTAGAAAAGATTTCTGTTTTTTTGTATTTATTGGATAGACAGCTTCAATACCATCAAAATCAAAACACAACATTTCATCTATAGAAGATTTTTTAATTAGTACAGGGTGCGCAAGTACTACTAATGCATTAACTTTCTTCAACATATCTATACCCGCGGCTGTTGAAATTTTTTTGGTTTGCACAAATGCAGGACTATCATTTGAAAGCAAATTATCAAATATATATTTCCAATCATATTTGTAACCAGCATTCATTATAGCTTTAGCTATATGAGGTCTAGCTATTACGCCTTTAGCATCATCTAAAATCTTTTTATAATCTAATTTTATTTTGAAAAATGTATCTAGATTTTCCACTATTTTTTCAGCTCTTAATACTCTGTAATTTTCCATATCCTTTAAGTAATTTTGAAAAACTCCATTTTTATAATTATTATCTTTAAAATAACCCAAGATATGGATGCTTTCTTTATTGTGGATAGTAGAAAGCTCTATACCAGGTATTACCCTTATATTTTCACGTAGACCTTCCCTAATTCCTTCTTCAACATTTAAAGTTGTGTCATGATCTGTTATTGCAATAATATCTAAACCTCTTGAAGAAGCCGTATAAATTAATTCCTTAGGACTTAGTTTTCCATCAGATGCATTTGTATGAAGATGGAAATCTCCTTTATTGTACATAAAATCACCTCGGATCTATAGTTTACCATAAGTCACCTTTTTAAAATAAAAAATTAGTGTGCTAATTTTTTTATTTATAGGTGCCCAATACCATTTTAACTAATAATGGTGATTTTTAAAAGGGGTTTTTGATAAATAATAATTATTATTTACAAGTTAATAATATAATTAACCGCAAATCCATAACATTATTAGCAATATATACATTTAATTTTAAAGAATATATGAATCACTTTTAGTAAATAACTTAAATGGAGGTGTTTTAAAAATGAATATTATTGAAGAGGTAAAAGATTTAGTCCAATCAGGCAAAGGAAAAATAACTAATTTTACAATAATAAAAGATAATGTAGGAGAAATTGTTTTGAAATATGAGGATAACTCTGAAAAAACAGTAGGACTTACTGAAGAGGCAATGAATCAATTAAAAGATTACCTTCCCCAAAAATAGGAGCCAATATGGCTCTTATTTTAATCCAGATGATTTTCTGCAAATTATTTGATATAATAGGTAATTATAAGAGAATAGGAGATAGTTTATGTTTTTGATGATAGACAATTATGATTCATTTGTATACAACCTAGTTAGATATTTTGAGGAGTTAGGCGAGGAAATATTAATTTATAGAAATGATAAAATTTCATTGGAGGATATTGAGCGAATTAAACCAGAAGCCATAATTATTTCACCAGGTCCAAAATCACCAGAAGATGCCGGGAAATGTATGGAAATAGTAGAAAAGTTTAAAAATAGCATACCTATTTTGGGAATATGCTTAGGTCATCAGATTATTGGTAAGGTGTTTGGTGGAAGAATTATTCAAGGAGCGCGACCAGTACATGGAAAAGTATTTGAAATTGTACATAGTGGAAAACATATGTTTAAAAATATTGTGTGCCCAATGAAGGCTACAAGATACCATTCCTTAATAATAGAAAGAGAGTCACTGCCAGAGGTATTAGAAATAACTAGTGAGACTGAGGATGGAGTTATAATGGGAATAAGACATAAACATTATCACATTGAAGGGGTGCAATTTCACCCTGAAGCAGAGCTTACAGAATATGGCCATAAAATTCTTGGAAATTTCATTAATGAGGTTAAAACTAAAAATGAAAATACTAAAAACTAAGGAGAAAAAATGAAGCTGCTAATTGAAAATTTCCACACGGAGCTCGATGGATTTGATATATATTCGCTTTTTAAAGAAAATTTAAATACAATATTATTAGATAGTGCTAGGGACGAGGAAACTTTAGGAAGATATTCTTTTATAGGGGCTAACTGTTTTTTAAAGTTTAAAAGTAAAGATGGTATATGCTATAAGGGAGAAGAAGTTTATGTGGGGGATACCTTTGAAGAGTTAAATAAAATTATAAAAGAATACTCTATAGAAAATAATACTGATCTGCCCTTCGTAGCTGGTGGTATAGGATACTTTTCCTACGACCTTGCTAGGGAAGTTGAAGAGCTACCTAATATAGCTAAGGAGGATATAGATATACCATATTGCTTGTATAATTTTTATGATAACATTATTATCTTAGATAATCTTGAGAAAAGTGTGTATATATCTGCACTAGGCATACTTAAACCACAAAAGGATAGTATGGAAGAGATTGCAAGACGGATACAAAAGGGCCATAAAATTGTATATGAAAAAGTAGGAAGCATAGTGAATAAATTTACTTCAGGCTTTGAAAAGAACCATTATATACATACTGTATCTAAGGTAAGAGCTTATATAAAAAGTGGAGATATATATATTACCAATTTAACTCAAAGATTTAGCTGTAGAATTAGTAAAAGTGCATATGAAATATATAAAGATTTAAGACATATAAATCCAGCACCCTTTGCTGCCTTTATGAATTTCGAAGATTTTAATATAATATGCTCCTCCCCAGAAAGATTTTTGTCAATTAAAAATAGAATGGTAGAAACTAGACCTATAAAAGGCACCATGCCAAGAGGAATAGATGCAGCAGAGGATTTAAAAAATAAAAATATACTAATAAACAGCGAAAAGGATAAGTCTGAACTTTTGATGGTTGTGGATTTAGAACGAAACGATTTAAGTAAAGTCTGTAAGCCTGGTTCAGTTAAAGTAACAGAACTTTTTAAACTTGAGGAATATAGTACAGTATTTCATTTGGTATCTACGGTAGTAGGTGAACTAAAAGAGGGGATAAGCCCACTAGAATGCATTAAGGCTTGTTTTCCTGGAGGCTCTATAACAGGAACACCTAAAATACGCTCAATGGAGATTATTGATGAATTAGAGCCAGTGCGGAGAAACATATATACAGGGTCGCTGGGATATTTGGGGTTTGACGGAAATGTAGATCTAAATATAATCATTCGAACAATCTTAATAAAAGATAATCGGGCATGTTTTGGTGTAGGTGGGGGCATTACTTGGGATTCCAATGAAGAATGTGAATATGATGAAACCATAGATAAGGCAAAGGCACTGATGAGAGTATTATAGGCTAATAAATAAAGTTGTACAATAAATTATGGAACTTGCCACTTGCCACGTGGGTGGCACCTAAGGAGGAGTATTGTGATACTTATAAATGGCAACTTAAGCGAAGACAAGATATCCTTAGATAGTGGATTTTTCTTTGGAAGAGGAGTCTTTGAGACTATATTAGTTAAAGAAAAACCAATATTTCTTTCAGAGCATATACAAAGGTTAAATAGTGGACTTAGCACATTAGGTGTAAATAAAAAAATTACTGAAGCAGAAATTTATGATGGTGTGGAAAAGCTTAGTTGTAAAAACTCTGTGCTCAAGATTATGGTATCTGAGAAGAATACTATAATTACTAAAAGAGAAATTTCATATAAACAAAGTGATTATGAGCGAGGGTTTTCCTTAGGATTAAGTGAGACACGACGAAATGCATATTCTAATTTAACTTATGTGAAATCCTTTAATTACGTAGAGAATATAATTGAGCGGGATAAGATTATGAAAAAAGGCTATAATGAAGTATTATTTTTAAATACAGATGGATTTATAAGTGAGGGAGCTATAAGCAATATATTTTTTGAGCAAAATGGGATTATTTTTACACCGAAGATTAAATGTGGCTTACTACCGGGTATTATAAGAGATTTCGTTATACAAAATTCATTGTCTATAGGATTTAAAATCCAAGAAGGAGAGTTTACATTAGATGAATTGATGGAAGCTCAAGGCGCTTTTATAACTAATAGTATTATGGGAATAATGAAGATAAATAAAATCGGAGATAAAATTTTTAATGAAAGTATGGTTGTATCTCAAATAAAAAGGTATTATGATAGATATGTACTCTAAAGGGGTGGAAATCATAGATAATTATTTAATGAATGATAAAATCAATCTTATTATTGAAAATCATAGCTTTCAGTTTAATTTGAAAAAGATAGAAAAATTAGAAAAACAAAGACGATTTTGTTTGCATGATATGCAGCACCTTTTAGATGTGGCAAGAATTATGTACATAATAAGTTTAGAAAACAATTTTAATATACCAAAATATATGATTTATGCAGCTGCGCTTTTGCATGATATTGGTCGGGGAGAAGAATATGAAAATATGACTCCTCATAATATTGCTAGCATAGAAATTGCGAGTAATATACTACAGCAGTGCAATTATAATACAAAAGAAATAAATGATATTCTAGAGGCTATAAGAGACCATAGAAATAATACTGAAAAGTTAAATAGTTTAAGCTATATATTATATAAGTGTGACAAGCTTTCAAGAAATTGTGCTAAATGCAGTGCTATTGATGATTGCAAGTGGCCAGTGGAGAAGAGAAACATGAAGATAACATATTAAAAGATAAGTTGAAAATTGTAAGTTAACGAGATTTAGTGTTTTAGAAGAAAAATTTTTAGTGTTCTTAGGAGGAAGTTTATGAAAATAGGAAACAGAGACTTTGAAATAGGCAAAAGAACGTACATAATGGGAATTTTAAATGTTACACCTGATTCTTTTTCTGATGGGGGAAGTTTTAATAATATTGAAGCAGCCATAAAACATGCTAAAATGATGGTTGCTGATGGAGTAGATATAATTGATATTGGCGGCGAATCTACACGACCAGGGCATAAATCAGTAAGTGAAGAAGAAGAAATTAAAAGAGTAGTACCTATTATAGAGGCTTTAAAGAGGGAAATAGAGGTGCCTATTTCCGTAGATACATATAAAGGTAAGGTTGCAGAACTTGCCATAAAAGCAGGGGCAGCTATGATTAATGATGTATGGGGGTTTAAGAAGGACATATACATTGCAAAAGTTGCAGCTAAGTATAATGTGCCTTGTTGTTTAATGCACAATAGAGATAATAGAAATTACAATAATTTAATAGGGGATATATTAGTGGATTTAGAGGAAAGTATTACAATTGCTATAAAGGCAGGAGTTAAAAGAGAAAATATAATAGTAGACCCAGGCATTGGTTTTGCAAAAAGTTATGATGATAATTTAAAAACTATGAATAACCTAGATAAGTTAAATATCTTAGGATATCCAATACTTCTTGGAACCTCAAGAAAATCCATGATAGGATTTGCAATGAATTTACCTGTAAGCGAAAGGCTAGAGGGAACATTGGCAACCACAGCTATTGGGATAATGAAGGGTTGTGAATTTATAAGAGTGCATGATATACTCGAGAATAAAAGGGTTTGTGCTATTACGGATGCTATATGTAGAATTTAAGAAAACAAGAGATACAAAGGAGACAGGACTATGGACAAAATTTATATAAAAGACTTAGAAGTTTACGCACATCATGGGGTGTTTGAAGAGGAAAAAAAATTAGGACAACGGTTTTTAATTTCATTGGAGCTTTTCCTCAGTTTAAGGGAAGCAGGCATCACTGATGACCTAACTAAAACAGTTCATTATGGCGAACTCTGCCAATTGGTGGAGGAAGAGTTTAAAAAGGAAAGCTATGATTTAATAGAGAAAGCTACAGAAAAATTAGCAGAATTTATACTTTTAAAATACGATTTAGTTCAAAGAGTAGTGGTTAAAATAAAAAAACCTTGGGCACCTATTGGAAAGCCACTTAAGTATGCAGCAGTAGAGTTAGATAGAAGCTGGCATACTTCTTATATAGGTATAGGTGGAAATATGGGGGACAAAGAAAAAAACGTAAATGGAGCATTAGAGCTTATAAACGATTCACATCATACCAAAATAATAAAAAGATCAAAACTGTATGAAACCAGCCCTGTAGGATATCTAGAACAAGAGGACTTCTTAAATTGTGCTATTGAGGTAAAAACACTTTTAAATCCATTAGAGCTTGTAAGGTACCTGTTATCTATAGAAGAGGAATTTAAACGGGAAAGAGTTATAAGATGGGGGCCAAGAACTTTAGATTTGGATGTATTATTGTATGATAATATAATTAGTTCACTAGAAGAAATTATATTGCCGCACCCAAGAATGCAGGAAAGAATGTTTGTTTTAGAACCATTGTGCGATATAGCACCTTATGTTATTCATCCAATCTTGAATAAAACTATAATTCAAATCAAGACATCTTTAAAAAATAAAACTAGCTAGTATATTTAACTATACTAACTAGTTCTTTTTTAGGCTTTTATTTCCTTTCTAATATTTTCTGCAAAATCTTTAGCTAGCTCATGAATTTGTGGAATGTTAAAAATTTCACCAGGATCATTAGCAATAGCCATTATAGAAAAATAAGGAGGTAATCTAAATCCTTTATTTATATTTAAAGCACCAATTAATTGTCTGCTAATAGAATCACTTCCAGAACTACCAGATACCACTACTGCAAAGATACTTTTATCGTAAAAATCTATCTTACGATATAGCACTGTGAGTCTATTTATTACAGCTGTTAAATTTGATGCTACTGCATCGTTATAGTTAGGACATAACCATATTATGGCATCGGACTCTTCAATAGCAGGAAGGACATCATGAACCATGACTCCTCCATAAAAGCATTTATTGTGTTTGCCATAGTGAGTGCATAATTTATAAGAACATCCTTTGCAGTCTAAAACCTCTCCGTTCTCTATTTGTAGTTCTTTAATAGTGTATTGGGTAAGATGCTCAGAGGTCATATGCCATAAATCCAAAGTATTAGAAGTTTTATGTGAATTTGAGTATAGCACTAATATTTTAGGGCTAATTATGGTAAGTGGGTTATATTCTAATAATCGGGTCTGGAGCTTAGAGCATATGTTTAAACATATTTCTTTTAATGATAAATTTAAATTTTTTTGCCATGTACGAAAATTTCTTAGTGAAGAAGTAGCTTCTACCACGCTGTGACCTATAAAGCTGCAACCCAAGTTGTTTGCAAGATATATAATATCCTGACTAGTGCGTTTGGTACCATGCTCTGTATTACTATGAACTAATACTGCAGCAGCGGAGCCTAAAAGACATTGGTGACCTTTTTCATATAGTTTTGAAAAGAACTCAAGCATTGCAATATCACAATCTATATCTGTACTTTCACAAACAAAGATTATCTTCTTATTTTGCAGATTAGGAATACGACTTGAATCTTGAAGTATAGTATAATTTGTGTAACAAGTAACCTTTGAAATCATTTCTGATAGCAGGGCAGATATATTTTTGCTTGGCATTATTACAAATAAATCCTTCATAAAAACCCCCTTTTTATATTCCTCTTGAGTAAATCAAAGAGATTCACTAAGAAGTTTATAGGTTGAATTTAGCTTGCGGAGCAGTGCTTCATTAAGGTCTGTGGTTTCTAGCTCTGTGCCAGAAGGAAGAAGTCTATTTTTACAACCCATAAAGGTACCACCAATAAAGGTAGCACTGTAGTGCCACTTCGAATTAATAGTAGCGAGTATTGATAAGGCTCCAGAAGAAAGAGCAGGAGCGATATAGGGTTTAAAGCCCGTAGAGCGAACTTCTAAGTTAGCAATTTTAGTGCTATGAGTTAATGATTCTGAAAGCACTTCATTGTAGTTTATGATACTATCTGCTATGATGAGACCCTCTCCATGGGGCCCAAAGGCTCTACCTTCATGCATATAATGTTTTGTAGCATCTTTCTGCAAAGAATAATAGCAAGCTCTAGCGTTCATAACCCCGAGGCCATATCCTCTAATTTTTTCTGGCGCAAGGCCCTTAAAGTCCATATTTCCATCAATACCCGTATTACTTGCGATAAATGCACTTTTGCAAAGCAAATCTACTGGATCTGATACTACCGCAAATATACCATTAAAGTTTTTTTCTCTTGCAAGGGTGGCATAGTGTCCAATAATTTTTGCATTACCTTCAAACTGTATTAATCGAACATCAGTAGACTCTTTACCTACCTCAGGAACGCCAACAGATACGCAAAATACAAACATATCACAGTTGAAAACGTCCTCCTCGGTTGTGGATATTATATTTATAGAACTCTCTAACATGTCTGGTGAAAGGATTTGACTAAGTTCATATTTGTAGCGGTCTATTCGATTTTTATCCCTATCATAAAGGCCTAAACTTTGAATCTTATCCACCCCTAAAAGTTTTAAACCTGTAAGTAAAGTTCCACCAACATCACCAAGTCCTACAACATTTATTCTCCATTTAATTGGCTCATTATAGGTTAATACATCTTTCCAGTTAGGATAAAGGGTATTTAAAGAGGTAACTCTATTACTGCTAATAGCAGTTTTTATCCACTGAGGCACTATTATAATAGGTCTTACAGGATTCACAAGTAAATTCAGATCTTCTTGTTCTAAAAAGAGAAAATTCTCATGGGAAACAGAGAAACTCCTTCGCCCGCGTTCAGGGCTAAGCTTACTTAGAGCAAAAATCCTGCCTTTATATTTTTCTGCTTCACTTTCAGATAGTTCCTCTTGACTCGGATATTCTTGCTGAGATATTAATAGTTTTTCATTATATATATAATAAAACATTTTAAGGCACCTCTTTCCATATGTTTATACATGTTTTTCCTGTTTTACAACATGTTATTTAGTCTACATAATTGTTGTAAATCATTTTCTAGGTAGTGGGAGGGAGATATATTTAAATCATATTGCATATCCTTTCCAATATCAGGACAGCGCGGTACAGTAAATACTTCACCTAAGGAAGCTAGAGTTAAATTACGAGTATATAAAATATGGTATTCATTTTCCAAAGTTTTTAAAAGCTCTATAGAATTTTCAATACACACTTTTGATAATTCATATAGACTTTTGGGTTGGATATTTTTTATAAAAACTGGATAAGTAAATGGAAGTATTAAATTAATGGAAGGAAGCAAGTTTCTTTTTGGATAAGTGCCTCTCCAAAGCGAATCTCCACCGATAAAGGGATATAGTGTATTCTCATTAAACCAAATTTTTAGCTTGGGTATAAAATAAACACTATCAACATCCCTGTTTTGCATATCCATTAGATCTTTTCCCCGACCGGATAGAATACCAGCAATAATTTTTTTAACATTTACAGATTCCTTTCTTAAAAGAGGATCTAAAGCTTTTATCCTATAACCTTTATGAAGTATATTATCCACTAGTATTACAGGTCTATTAAAGGACTTTATCATTTTAATTTGATGTTCAAGGCTTAAGTAATAAGGAACTTCTCCAATATTAAATTTTTTGATATCAGGGCTGAAATATTTTTCTGTATGTAGGGATTTAGTAACTGTATTCGGAACTACATATCTGTCAAGCATATCGCCATAAGGTACACACATAGCTTCCCCGTTTTGTTTATTGTGACTTATTTTAATTGGAACATTATTTTCATTGCAAACCTTTTTAATCATTTTTTGATGAAGTACATCACTATCGAAGGATAATACGAGTTCACCCGGATACAAATTAGAAAGGGCCTGTTGCAAGCGCTTTCTTGTACTACCAATAATTTGTTTTACTCTTGGACTGCTTCTAAAAGGCTCTTTAAGAATATTTTCTAGATCTAAGTTTAATACACAGGGATTATTCATATCAACCACAAGGGCTGTTAAACTAGGATCAGTAGTCTCAACTTTTTTAAATCCATGCAAATATAGTAATTCCATTAAAGAAGGAGCATATAATTCTTGCAGGATTGGTTTAAAGATTGCATATTCATAATCTTTAGATAGTGCATAAGCTAAAGATTCTGTAATAAGTATTTGCTCTAATATTTTATTCTTTTCTTTATTGTTTATATAAACTAGATCAATAAGAACAATTCTACCAGAGGCATTTTCACGAATATATCTTGATAATTTATCATCATACAATTCACTATAAAAAATATTGGAACGAATCCAGTGCATTGAAGCAAAACCCAAAATTTCATGTGTTTGAATATTTTTAATTATTACAAGTTTTGGGGCGATTTTTTTCGAAAGCTCTGTTAAAATTTGGGAAACTAGCTCTTTATCATTACAGGAATTAGAAAGTTTTTTTATAAAAGATTCAGTAAATTCTTCAGCAAACTCAATATCTATATGAGGGTATGCCAGGGATAGCTTATCTTGTGGTTCTCTTTGATAAAAACCGTTTTCATAAATATACTGCTGAACTAGCGGATCAATTAAGCTTGATATATCACGGTTATCGTCAATATAATTTCTTATTTGACTAGAGCTAATGCTGGCATAATTAGAAGAAAGGTTTATTAATTTGATTTCTCCAATAATTTTTTTTGTAGCCTCTTCTAATTGTTTACTTTTTCCACGCTCGAAAATTATATGTGGAAAATTGTGTATAGAAAATTCAGTTATAGGCTTTTTATAGCAAGTAGCATTTATGATAACATCGCTACCAGCAACAAAATAAACCTGAGATTCTTTAAAGTTTTCCACTAAATGTTTCAAATCCTCTGGATTAGAAATATTTGTTGGAAAATCTTCTGGATATATAAAAACATTTAATTCATCTGCGATAGACATGCGTAACAAATTTTTACGAAGTAAGTTTGGCAAAGTCTTCTTTGACCAAGAAAATTCATCCACAGATAAATATACTTCGAAACCCATATTTCTAATAGTGTTTGCAATGTTTTTATGACTAAGTGAAAAGGGATCAAAGGTGCCCGGGAAAAAAGCAGTTTTTGAAGGAATAGGTATATTAATTTCACCAATAAAAAAATTGAAATCTGATATAAATCTATATATATGATTCAGTGCTGCAGAATTTGTAAGGAAAAGTAATTGTTCTGTATCATCCTCTGTAATTAATGTTAGAATTTTTTTTGCAGCTAATTTAAATATAACAATTTTCTCCTCTAGTGATAGGAGTTTAGAACCAAAAACATCTTTTCCAAAGGTACTTACAGCGGCTTGTTTTACTTTTGTTTTGTAATCAACAAGGCCATTTAAAAGGATACCAAGTATATTTAATAGGCGACTATCATAATCTTGAGTTTTTTCAATAAATCTATTTCTATACTTAGGATAATTAGCTAAGCATACACCTAGGGTCTTAAGAAAAAGAGGCTTTACATTCTCATTGGATATTTTTATTTTAATTTTCAAATCATCAATAATTTCATTTAACTCCTTAGGTTGTAGCCAAAGGAGTATTTCACCTAAGAAAGGTGGGATATACTCAGTAAATCTATGCCCATCTATTTCTAGTGCACGAAGTAGCTCTATTGAAATTTCATTTCTCTCAGGTGGTGTAAGTGTTGGCATAATTTTAAGTATGGCAATGCCTGCCTTATTGCGAACACTGTCTACAGCACTTACTTTAAGTAAATTACAAAAATGAATGGCAGTGTGTAGGCCTGTTGTAGGGGCTTTATTTACAGTGTAATTTAGCAACAAATCTATTTGGTTTTTCTTTTTTATCCAATCAGTTGCTGTTTTTAAATTACTTAAAAATATATCAGGTATCTTTGCATAATCTTGCTCACAAAAATTTTGAAACATAGGAATAGAGGTTTTTAGATTAAGCAGTGTGAAAATTCTAAGTTTAAGTAAATTTTCTGCAGGGATTCTACTTTTAGTATAGTAACTGGTAAACTGACCTATTAAATTTTCCTTTAAATAATTTAATTTAGGAAGCTTGATTATTAAGTCGGTTATAACTTCTAAGGCAGATAGCCTTAAAATACTGCTTTTTTTGTTTGTCATTGAAATTACATAATTAAACAATATGGTCAAGCTATCTTCATAGGGTTCCATGGGAATATATTTTGAAGTTTCTAATAAAAACAATTGAGCTTCTAAATTACTAAAGTGTGTGGCATCATAATACTTAAGAATAATATTTCTGTAGAGGGTAAGCATACTTTTTCTGCAATTTTTAAATAGTGAATTAATCATAATTTTAGTACTATAACCCAGCCAAGTTCTATGACTTGGAATCATTTTGTGGCTTGGATAAAGTAACAAATTTAAATATTCCACAAACAAATCTGAACTAGATATATTAGAGTTTGCTATATCTACATTTTTGGGGATTTCCTTGTTATAATCTTCGTCAAAGATAGCTATAATAACTCCAATAAGCTGAGCACAAAGACGCCTAATATCGTCTTCAGGATGAGTTAGATTATCGTATAGAAACTTCATAGTTTGCAGCTTTTGTTTTTGAGTTAAATAGGTAGAATATTCTTCAAACACCATTATATATTGTCGTAAATTTTTCCAGTCTTTTTCACTTCTAGCTTGCTCTAATATTTCGTCTAAAGAAAATTCGTCACGCAGTGTATACATTAAGTTGATATTATGATTTATAGAAAGATATTTAAGGTTTTGAACTACATCATTTCCTTGCATTAAAGAATAAATTGGTGATTTAATAATTTTAGTATTTTCCTTTTTCTCAAGGGTTATGTTAATGCCAATACTTATTAAATAATCTTCAAAATCTTTTAGTTTAGCATATACCCTTCTATATCTTTTCTCTTTTTTTTCATCAACATTTTCTAATTTATCAAGTATAACCTTAAAGGATTTATCTAAGGAAAATATGTTCATGGTTGGACCTTCGCTAGTTTCAAGATTTTTAACTCTAAAGTCAGAATATATTAATATCAGTGATTCCAAGGATAGGTTTTCAAGCTCCAAATCCCAGGTAGAATGGTTTATTGCAATATTTCTAATGTAATTTATACTATGTTTTTTAAACCATTGATCTGTATAATAGTAATGTAAATGAGGAACCCTTTTAAGCTCTTCACCTTTACAGCCATATTTTCCAATATCATGTCCAGCAGCAGCTCCTGAAATCCTACCTAAGTCCATTTTAACATTCTTGTACTTGAGTTGCCTTGCAAGATGTAATGAAAGATAATGCACTCCACAAATATGATCAAGGGTATTATATTTAAAAACCTCACCATTTAGTTTCATCATTTCATAGATATAATCTTTCCTAAAAGCTTTAATGAATTTTACATATTCATCGTCATTTTCTAAATTATCTATTTCTTCTAGCAGTAAAAAATTCATAGCGTATTTGCTTTGCCAAGTGTTATCATTACAATCCTTTTGAACATTGCATACAATTCTAAGAACTGTTAGATATAGTTCACAGGCAGAATCCATATTACCATCAAGAACTATAGTTACAGCTTCTGGAAAGGACTTGTTTAAAGTGAAATTATATACGTACTTGAGCATGTCTTTGGGTAACCTATCTTTGAATAGCTCAACCATTATATGCTCACAAATTAAAAGGGTACGTGTACATGTAAAATCCGTGCATTCTATCATAATTTTTAAGTTTTCTAAATAACATGAACTGGATAAAAAGTTTTCAATAAGAGCTTTTGTAAAACCTTGATTTTTTAAATATTTTGGACTTAATAATTTTCTGGATATTTTTTGGTTAAACTCTTTAAAATCTATAGCTTGCATGAATTCCCTCCTTGTAGTTGTCTTACGGACTTAACAATTATTAATTATTATGTGCCTTATCTATATTGAAAATTATATACTTATAATGTGATTATTTATAGAGGATAATGCAATTATACCAAAAAAAAAACAAATACCTTATTTAGGTATAAGGTATTTGCATAGTCCATAAAGATTATAGGCTTTGTACATTTTGCTTGTGTCAATGTAATCCATGTTGTAGCCGCCATCCCAGGGATATATGGAAATAATATTTTGGTTATAGATATTTATAATATATTTATTTTCACTAAATGTTAAAAATATCTTATAAATTGGTTTATTTGGCAAATTAGCTGGTTTTTCTATGAAGCTATCATTACTTAATGAATTAAAAAATTCAGTAAATGTAGATAAATCTTCAACAGAAAAGTCCTTCTTCTTATAAAAATTCATATATAGAGCATAAAGCTCTGTTGGTTTTTCTAGAGATAAATCCTTCATTAATAAATTGGTGTAATAATAATTGTTTGGTTTATTTTTTGTAAAAATGGATTTATTAAATTTATAATTACAACCAAAGAGGGTTAAAGAAAAAAAAGTACATATTACAATTAAAATAAATTTCTTTATATTAACACTCAAATAATCACATCCTTCTATCGCCTTGTAAATAAAATATGCTCCAAAATTATCTTTTATTACACAATATGTTAGTACTGGCATATTTTAATTAAGAGTTAAAAAATTAGCTTTAAATTAAAGTTTATAACTGAGGGGGAATTAGTTTGAAATATGGGATTGATATTGGACACAACTGCCCACCTGTAGACACGGGAGCTGTAGGTATAAGAAAAGAAGATGAGTTAAATAAACAAGTTGGAGTCCGTGTCATGGAAAAACTGAAAGCACTTAAACATGAGGTAGTTAACTGCACTCCTAGTGAGGCATCTAATTTAGGTAACTCACTTTATAGAAGAATAAACAAAGCAAATGTAGAAAAGGTGGATATCTATGTATCTATACACTTCAATGCAGGTGGCGGACGTGGAACAGAAGTATTTGCTATATCAAAAGAGGGTAAAGAAATAGCTAAAAGAGTTGTGGATGCCATAGCAGCATTAGGTTACGTTAATAGAGGAGTAAAAAATGGTAGCTTTTTATATGTACTAAAAAACACAAAAATGCCCGCAATACTAGTGGAAGGTGGATTTGTAGATTGTAAAGAGGATATGGAAAAATTTGATGCAGAAAAGATAGCAAATGCCATTGTAAAGGGACTAACAGGAAGTTCTGTTTTTGAAAATGTTAAAACTCCTGAAAGCATTGCATTATCAAAAATACAAAATGGATTTAATATATTAAATATACTAGATTCTACTGGGAAAAAACTTAGTGAAGATGGAATTATGGGTTTAAAAACCGAATCTGCCATTAAGAGATTTCAAGGCATAACAGGTTTACAAATAAATGGTGTCGCTGATTTGAAGACAAATGCAGCATTAGTAAATATTTTGAGTAAGCCTATGCTTAAATTTGGGAATAATAATATTATTGCTAATCGCTATATTCAGTGGAGATTAAATATAACTGTAGATGGAGTATTTGGTAATGATACTCAAAAGGCTGTAATAAAATATCAAATTGCAAAAAAAATAAAAGCCGATGGTATAGTGGGAATAATTACTTGGGCGGGATTAATAGTATAAATGACCTGGATGTTAAATCCAGGTTTTTTATATTTTAAGAATATTTTATAGAATAATAGTTCAGAATAGAGAAGTACTAGTAGTGAGAAAGAAAGGAGGAAAGTTATGAAAGTTGGTGTCCCAAAAGGCTTACTATATTATAAATACCACCCTTTTATAGAAAGGTTTTTAATTGAATTAGGAGCAGAAGTAATTACATCTGTAGACACAAATAAAAACATTTTAAATTTAGGGGTTAAATACTGTGTAGATGAGGCATGTCTACCTATAAAGATATTTCATGGCCATATAATGGATATAAAGGACAAATGTGATTTGTTAATAATACCTAGAATTATGAGGGTACGGGAGCGGGAATTTATATGCCCCAAGTTTTGCGGTCTTCCGGAAATGATATTATATAGCATACCCAATATGCCAAAGCTAATGACAGAACCTATATATGCTACTAATGAGAAAGAATTATATACATGGTGCAAAAAACTTGGGAAGATGATTACAAAGGAAACTAGCAAAATAAGAGGGGCATTTAACAGTGCTTTAGAAGAACAGAGAAACTTTAAATTTGGTATTAAAGATGAAGGCTTTAAAATAACTATTGCACTAGTAGGGCATCCATATAATCTTTACGATACTTTCATTAATATGAATTTAGTAAAAAAATTAAACACAATGGGTGTGGGTGTAATAACAGAAGAATATGTGGAGGAAGAAAAAATTAAGTTAGAAGTAAAAACTCTTTTTAAAAGGCCCTTTTGGACTTTTGCTGCTAATTCTTATGGATTTACAACTGCTATAGCAAAAGAAAATGAAATTGATGGAGCAATATACATATCATCCTTTGCTTGTGGAATAGACTCTGTAGTACTTGAACTTATTAAAGAAAAAATTGAAGATTTCCCCCTATTAGTTCTAAAAGTTGATGAACATACTGGTGAAGGCGGTCTAGACACAAGGATTGAGGCTTTTATTGATATGATTGAAAGGAAAAATAATAATGAGAATAACATTTCCACATTTAGGCAACACACATCTTGCAGCTAAAGCGCTATTTGATGGATTGGGAATAGAATGCATAATTCCACCCTTTAGTAGTAATGAAGCACTAGAGCTAGGTTCAAAGATTTCTCCAGAAGAAATGTGTTTACCTTATAAAATTATGATGGGCAATTATTTGCAGAGTATAGAGATGGGAGCAGATACCATAATCCTCCCTGGAAGCTGTGGACCTTGTAGATTTGGAGAGTACTGTGAATTACAAATTAATGCACTAAAGAAAATAGGACACGATTTGACGTTTATTGTAATTGATAGTCCTTTTGACATAGGCAAAAAGGAATTATTAAATCGATTATCTAAGATATCAGATAGTAGTACAAAAGGTAAAGTCCAAAAAATTAGAGCTCTAAAGACAGCCTATAATGTAATTGAGCTAATAGAAAAAATTGAAGCTGTAGCAAATTATTTAACAGGATATGAAGTGAACAAAGGAGCATTTAAGAGACTTTTAAAAGAATGTAAAATTAATGCTGCAAAAGCGATTACAGCATCTGACATGGTGAATATATTAAAGGATTATAAGAAAAAAATTAAGGCGATTCCTATTAATAAACATAAGTCACCAGTGAAAATTGCAATTATTGGTGAAATTTATACTATAATTGAACCATTTTCTAATCTTTATATTGAAGATAAACTTATGGATTATGGTGTAGCAACTAAAAGAATGCTTACTCCTAGTTGGTGGGTTAAAGATGCAGTACTTACTCCACTTAAGCTTAACTCAATTGGAATAAGATTGGCTTCTAGAGAATATCTTCCACATTATATTGGTGGGCACGCTAGAGAATGTATTGGAGAAGTACTAATTGCGCAAAAGGATAAATTTGATGGAGCAATTCAAATTTTCCCTATGGGATGTATGCCAGAAATTGTATCAAAAGCCATTTTACCTGCAATATCAAATGATAAGGATTTTCCAATAATGACTTTGGTTGTAGATGAAATGACTGGAGAGGCAGGATATATTACTAGAATAGAAGCATTTATAGATATGTTAGAAAGGAAGAAAAACAATGTACTATATGGGAGTTGATGTAGGATCTGTAAGTACTAATATTGTACTATTAGATAATACTTTAAAGGTTATTGAAAAGTTATATTTAAGGACAAAAGGTAAACCAATTAAGGCAATCCAATTTGGACTTAAAATTTTAAGTGAGCAATATGATAGTGAGCAAATAAGTTCAGTAGGTACTACAGGTAGCGGAAGACAGATGGCTTCCTTTTTAATGGGTGGAGATATAGTGAAGAATGAAATTACTGCTCATGCTGTGGCATCATTAGAAATTGACAAAGATGTAAGTACCATATTAGAAATTGGAGGCCAAGATTCAAAGATAATCCTATTGAAAAATGGGATAGTGACGGATTTTGCGATGAATACGGTATGTGCAGCAGGTACAGGGTCTTTTCTTGATAGGCAAGCAGAGAGACTAGAGATACCAATTGAAAGTTTCGGAGATTATGCATTAAAGTCAAAATCACCTGTAAGAATAGCTGGGAGATGTGCTGTTTTTGCGGAATCTGACATGATACATAAACAGCAACTTGGATATAATGAGGAAGACATAATAGGTGGTCTTTGTGAAGCAATGGTACGGAATTATCTCAGTAATGTAGGGAAAGGAAAAGATATTCGCTCGAAAATATTTTTTCAAGGTGGAGTCGCAGCAAATATTGGCATTAAAGCAGCTTTTGAAAAAGCCCTAGGAACTGAAATTTATGTTCCTGAGCACTATGATGTAATGGGGGCTATTGGAGCAGCGATGCTTGGTAAGGAAGAACTAATGAGAACGGGAAAAACAAATTTTAAAGGCTTTGAGGTGGCAACTAATGATTTTGTGCCTAGAAGTATTGAGTGCAATGGTTGTGGTAATAATTGTGAAGTAATTGCAATAAAAGATGGGGAAAAAACTGTGGGCTGCTTTGGGGATAGGTGTGGAAAATGGAGCAGTAAGATGGTGATCTAAAATTCAGTTCCAATAAAGATAAAAAACATGCCAGCAGATAACACATAGTTATCTGCTGGCATGTTTTTGTTAAACCGTATTAAATATCAAAATTCACATCAAACAAAGAATACATTATATCAAATTCTTTTATTTCCTTAACAGTTAATTGAATAGCAACTCCAACTGATTTCACTGACTTTTTTTGTACTATACCTTTATTTTTCCTTTTTAACATTTTCATCGCTCCCTTCTATTTTTCATCTGGTATTTTAATTAATTTAAAATACCTTTTTTAAGTTTTTCTTAAATAATAAAATTTAGATTTCTCCCAAACCAAAGGAGTAAATGCAATTTGGATAAAAGTATGCTCAAACTTATGTCATTAAAGCGGCACTTCCAGTTCCTATTATAAGTAATAGCTATTAGTATTAGTTAAAACTTTATCTATCTATATAAATTATAATATGAAAAACGACACAATTCAAGTAGTTATCTAAAAGTTTGAATATTTAGAATATTTGGTTAATTACACAGACCTTTGATATCAGTGCTTTGCGGGTGTTAAAAAGATAACAAAATTGTTAAAAATTTAACTAAAAAAATTAATTAATCAGTTTTATTAGCATATAAATGAAATTATTTACTAAATGGTTCGAGTCTCAGCATTGGTTTTTTGATAAAAATAAAATGTCATTTGAAGAACTTTATTATAATTTATAAGGTTAAGATTATGAGCACATAATGTATATTTTTATGGACATTATATAGAAGATATGGCATTATTAGCAGAAATGGTGGGTTTTAAATGTTTTAAAACAAGTATCAGATTGAAACAGGTGATACTGAAATCTTAGCAAAAGGAACTGTTAGATCAAAGAAAGAAACTTTTAATTGGTATAAGAACTATAAGTAAAATATTGTAGATACAAATTTTAATATTTTTTAAATTTAGACATAAAAAAAGAGGTGGAAATATGAAATATTTAATTTTAGATATTGGAGGTAGTGCTATTAAATATGCACTTATGACAGAAAAATTAGAATTTATTGAAAAAGGAAATAGGAAAACTCCATGGGATAATATTGAGAACTTTGTAGAAGTAATTGGAGAAATATATGATGAGTATAAAGATATCATAGAAGGAATTGCCATAAGCATGCCAGGAGTTTTAGATAGTGAAAAAGGTTATACTTATACAGGTGGTTCATTAACTTACAATAATGGAAAAGAAATTGTAAAAATTCTACAAGAGAGATGTCCTACAAAAATAATAATAGAGAATGATGGAAAATGTGCAGCTTTAGCAGAAGTTTGGAAAGGTAGCTTAAGAGAATATGATGATGGAATTGTTATTGTACTTGGAACAGCAGTAGGTGGTGGAATTATCATAAATAAAAAGATTTACAAAGGAAAAAACTTCTTTGCAGGGGAATTTAGCTTTGTAGCGACTAAAATTGATGATGCACAAAACAAAAAAAATTACTGGGGATTTAAAAGCGGTTCAAAAGCATTATTAAGTGCTGCGGCAAAAGTGAAAAATATACCAATAGAAGAACTAGATGGATATAAAGTATTTGAATATGCAAATAATAAAGATGAAGATATCCTTAAAGTGTTAGATGATTTTACGTATAACTTAGCAGTACAAATTTGTAATTTGCAATGTATTTTGGATCCAGAGGTAGTAGCTATTGGTGGAGGAATAAGTAGTCAAGATATATTAATAGAATATATTCAAAAAAATATGGACAAGTATCATAAAAATCTTAAGGTTGAAGTACCAAAACCCAATATAGTTAGATGTGAATTTAGAAATGATGCTAATATTATAGGTGCGTTATATAATTTTATCACTCGTAGTTAAGAAATGATCAATAGCTTCTTTATAGAAAAAGGTATTCATTTCTATACCTGTAACAGTGGAGTCAAAAAAGTGGGTAAAATAAAAACTTTCCAAAGACCCAGTTTGCCAATGGAGTCATTGACTCATTTGTACATGTAATTGAGCAATATCTTACATATCCAGTGGATGCTAGGTAATAAGATTATGCGGAAAAAATAACAGAAAAATGCCATCAGATTGATGAAATCTGGGGGTATTTTTTTGTGTGCTTAGCATTGGTGTAATATGGCCACTAGAAAGTTCTATTACTTGGCAATTACGTAGGCTTTCGAAAATTTCTTATAAAACCTCTTGACTTGGAGTCCACTCCAGATGATAGTCTATTGTAGTATTTATTTTTTAACAGGAGGAGATTAGCTATGCAAGACAATATAGAAACATCTTCAGAAAAGTATGAGATTTCACCTCTTGAACTGTTTTTCGACCTGGTATTTATATTCGCACTGCTTCTATTAATCATGCATTTGGAGAAGTCGCCTGGACATTCGTAACTCCGTTTCTGGTAAGTCAGATAGGACATGGAATACTTACGACTTTTACTGCTACAGGGAAACTACTCAAAACTCATTATTCGAGAATGCTCGGATGGATTCTTGCTTCTGCACCACTTTGGATAGTAGGTTCGTTTACTGACAGCAGGTCTAGGCTCATCTGGTGGGGCATTGCCGCAGGCATTGATATCATAGGAACGTGGTTTGCCCATCCTGTTCCCGGTCGTGTTCTCAGGTCCGATAATGTTGAATTTGATGCAGACCATCTGGTAGTGCGTCATACTGAGGAAACTACAAATCCGATTTAATGTAGAGCGGGTCAGCTTTTTGTTTGGTAGAAATAATTTTATAAAAGGTATTGACTTGGAGTGCACTCTAAGTGTTAGGGTATATACAGCATCAAAAATATAAAAGGATTTTAAATGGTTCCATGCTAACAAGATAGCATTTAATATTCAAACGATTAGAGGAGTGATAAACATGAAGATTTTATATTACGATTGTTTCTGTGGAATAAGTGGCGATATGAATTTAGCGGCACTAATAGATTTAGGAGTTCCTAAAGAATATTTAAAACAAGAACTTTCAAAAATGAACTTAAATTCTGAATATGAAATAAAAATTGAAAGGTCTGCGAAACTTGGAATAACAGGGACTAGAGTAGACGTTATATTAAATAGTCATGAACATCACCATAGAAACTTGAAGGATATAGAGGAAATAATAAATTCAAGTGATTTAAGTGATAAGGTTAAAAAACTTAGTTTAGATATGTTTATGAAGGTTGCAGAGGCAGAAGCAAAGGTTCATGGAAAACCCTTATATGAAGTACATTTTCATGAGGTAGGAGCTATTGATTCAATTATTGATATGGTAGGAGCAGCTATTTGTTTAGACTATCTAAAAGTTGATAAAATTATCGCATCTCCAGTTCAAGTTGGAGGAGGATTTGTTAAATGTGCTCATGGTCTTATGCCAGTACCAGCTCCTGCAACAGTAGAAATCTTAAAGAATATTCCTATAAATGCTGGAATAGTACAATTTGAAACGACCACTCCTACTGGGGCAGCAATACTCGCAGCAAATGTTGAAGAATTTACTCAAGATGTTGATTTCTCAATTAATAAGATAGCATATGGAATAGGTCATAGAGATCTAGAAATTCCAAATGTCTTAAGAGTATATTTAGGTGAGAAGGAAAGTTCTGAAAAAGTAGGGGAGCATTATATACTTGAAACTAATATAGATGATATGAATCCAGAACTTTATGGATATGTAGAAGAGAAACTTTTTGAAGCAGGAGCCTTAGACGTATTTAAAACACCTATATTTATGAAAAAGGGAAGACCCGGGATAAAATTAAGTGTGTTAACTAATGAAAAATTTGAAAAGGATGCTTTAGATGTTATTTTTGAAGAAACTACTTCAATAGGTGTTAGAAAATATAAAGTTGAAAAAATAATGCTTAATAGAGATTTTTCAAAAGTAAAAACAGAGTATGGAGATATTACAATAAAAAAATCTTATTATAAAGGGAAGCTAGTGAAATATAAACCAGAATATGAAGAATGCAAGACTATAGCAAAAGAAAAAAATATATCTATAGATAAGGTATATAAGGCAGTTTATAAACAAGATATAAATTAAAATTATGTATTATGAGTGAGAGGCGGAAAGATAAATGATAAAAAATGAAAAGTATAATGAATTAATAAAATATATTAAAGGTTTAGGAAAAATAGTCTTAGCATTTTCAGGTGGAGTAGATAGTACTTTTTTACTTAGTGTAGCTAAAGAAGCTCTTGGGGATAATGTAAAAGCAGTAACAATTATGTCTCCATATATTCCAAAGTGGGAAATAGCAGAAGCAAAGGAACTAGCTAAAAAATTAGGAGTACAGCATGAGATTATAGAAGCTCCAATTATTGATTCAATTAAATTTAATCCAGAAGATAGATGTTATCTTTGCAAAACTGCAGTATTTAGTATGATTTTATCTATTGCTAAAAAGCAAGATTATAACTGTGTAATAGATGGAACTAACTATGATGATATAAGTGATTATAGGCCAGGTCTTAAAGCATTAAAGGAATTAGAAATAAAAAGTCCACTTTTAGAATGCAAAGTAACTAAAGCAGAAATAAGAGCTTTTTCCAAAGAATTAGGACTTAATACTTGGGATAAGCCAGCATACGCTTGTCTTTTAACAAGAATACCTTATGGAAATGAATTAAAAGTAGAAGATTTTGAGAAGATTGAAAATGCAGAAAAATATATGATGAGCATAGGGTTTAGAGCCGTTAGAGTAAGATGTCATGGAGATTTAGCAAGAGTTGAAGTAGGTAGACAGGACAGAAGTAAATTATTTGATGAAGAGCTTTTAGATACTATTGCAAGTAAGATAAAAGAATGTGGGTTTAAATATGTAACATTAGACATGCAAGGATATAGAGTAGGGAGCTTCAATGAAACTATAATGAAAAATTTAGATGAGCAAAATAAATAAAAAAATTAAAAATCTTAGGAGGATAAAGCTAGTGAATAAAGAAGAAATTAAAGTTTTATTGGAAGGTGTTAAAGATAATAAAATAAACGTAGAGGAAGCTCTTGAAAAATTAGAAGATTTACTTTTTAAAGATTTAGGTTTTGCTAAAATAGATAATCATAGAGAAATTAGATTTGGTTATCCGGAAGTAGACAGGAAACTGCATAATAGTTATTGTGGGAAATATAGAAGATTTGTCAATTTGACAATGTCTTAATTATTTTTTTAAAAAAAAGACTTGACTTAAAGTTAACTTTAAGATTTAAACTGTAGTAGCACTTAGATAACAGAACTGATTCAATTTCGTTATAGAATTTCAGATCAGTTAATACTAAGCAATCAATAAAAGAAAGAGGAGATTATTATGAAAATGAAGCTTTTCAGTAATAAATTAGCAAAAGCTATTATGTTGGGACTTGCACTTACTATTGTGGGCGGTGGTGCTGCAGTTACTTTGGCGGCGCAGCATGGGAAACAGCCGCGGATTGAAGCGGATAAGAGCCTGCCAGCAGGCGATATATCCCGTGGTGCAGACAACTTTTACAAGAGCAATAAAGTAGATGTTCAGAAAGTTACGTTTCATAACATTTACAATATGAAGGTAGCTGGTAATTTGTTTGTGCCAAAGAACTTGGATAAAAGCAAAAAACATTCAGCCATCATTGTCGGACATCCTATGGGCGCAGTAAAAGAGCAAAGTGCAAATCTTTATGC
>Ga0209123_1000135_pt1 | contig 113117 bp, 106 predicted proteins | sample BarGraIncu00431A_FD_184500 | JGI IMG/M metagenome (GOLD analysis project Ga0209123, IMG submission 184500) | Arctic peat soil microbial communities from Barrow, Alaska, USA - Barrow Graham LP Incubations 004-31A (SPAdes) (version 2) | ecosystem: Environmental > Terrestrial > Soil > Wetlands >... | reverse complement strand
GGTCGACTTCCTCAGACCGAGAAGATTCTATTGGTTGTATGTACCAAATAAGGTTCATATTTACTTAACGGATACGATCAAAATACCCCCTTGACAAACAGAAATTATTTTAATGCAACGCTAGTGACTTATTTATAAAACATCATTCTTTATTCTATTAACTTTAATTCTCATCAATCTCCTTCTATGCTGCAATAATTTTCTTCATATATTACCTATTCTCCATCTTGAAAAGTAAACAAAGCGCTCAATCTTATTACTCATATTTCCCCACTTATAGCTCGCAATTGTGCCGGAGTGGCATCTTCAAATTTCCATGATGCGTTTTATACTAATCCGCGTATAAACGATGGAAATAATTAATGTCGTTAAGATGTTAGTACTAAAGCTATGGGGTTGAACGTAATCCATACTTTAGATGCAAAATAGTATTACGTGGATATTTTGCTAATTCTTGCAATTATAAATATGAAGACCTCCGCGTCCGGAGGCCTATTGCACAATGTCCCATAAGCTTGGTCTAAACTAGGAATATATGGGACAAGATCTTTGAAAAATGGTCAACTCGTCCGTAAAGCTATTATGCACAATGTACAGTAGTTTATGCAGGTTGTGGTTGCGGTATTGGATCGTCTGCAGGCACACCTTCAGTTACGGCAGTCTCTACCGCAACTGAGGTTCACTAATAAAATTAAGCAGGCATGTATTCTTCACTGAAGACAGAATGGTTATGGGTGAAGGTACCAGTGTCTAGACATGCTCAAGACACATAATCAGGTGGTATTGTATAATAAAATCCTTTTAAAGGTACTATGTTGTGATTTGATTGTTAGATAAAACCAGCTCAGTCAAGTTAGTTAAATTTGCTATCCCTGCAAGGTTTGTTATTTCATGCGAAGGGGCGCTTAATGATGTTATCCTATCAACATCACTTTTAACGATATCTCCAGTTGGTTTGTTAATCGTGTTTCTAACAAATTTATCCAAATTCTTATCTTGGAACGTAATGATTTTACTGCTGTCTGTTAGACTCGTAACTATATCATTTGCCACTACATCAGAACCACCGAATAAAGTAACATTATTAATGGCAGTAGAGTTTTTGTAAAAATAGTCTTTTCCAGCAGTTAGATCATTGCCGACTAAGATTATTGAACTTGAGTATCTACCAACTAATGCAGAACCTGAAAGAGCATCTAGGAAATTCTCACCAGAAACAATGATTACTTCATCTGCAAATGTGAATGTTTCAGACATGCATCTGCCGTTGCATACCTATCATCTCCTGAGATACGGTGAGCTATTATTGGGGTCGCTGTAGTTGAAGCTCGTGCTGAACTAAATGTAAGAATTGGGGATACCATTGTAGCTATCAAAACAGCGACTAGAACTTTCGGCTGTTATTTTTTCAAACTAAATCCTCCATACTTTCTTCGCATTGCAGTAAATAGTTGGCAAAAGCTGTTGTAAACGCTAAAGAAGATTGTACACTCTTTGCCAGCCATTTGCTATTTACACATTATTACATATAGAGCAGGTGTACAATGCCTATTATTGCTTGTCAATATAGGTCTTTTGAAATCAAAAAAAGCCCTACCACAATAGTAAGTGCCTCAATGATCTGTTCTTCGACGAGTTCTTTTATCGAAAATAGAAAGGAAGGATCAATTGGATCTGGGAAGGTCAGTTGCAGTTGAATTAAAATAATCATCTTTTCTTGTACTGTTCTGAAAGTTCCTTCTTCAAAGGGTCCACCTACCAACGCTACGCGGTCGATTGCATCATCCATTTCATTAATTTGACTGAATACAAGCTTAACGGTTGGTAATGAGTTGAAGAACTCATTACTTACCATGTTAAACTCGGAGATATCGCCCGACATCAACTGGTCTTTGGGCGAGAACCCAGAAGGAAGTGACTGGGTTTTTAAAAACTGGTATTCATGCTGCTCGTTAAAATTGGTAGGTTGCACTACGAGGTGACGGCCGAGGTCAACAACACACGCAAAGGGGACATCAACAACGAAATCTCTAATAACACCTTCTACTGTGTGTGTGGTTTGTCGAATCGCCTCGGAAAATTGAATATCCTTGCGTACAAAGCCTCCTAGAAACAATTTGGGAGTATCTTGGGGTTTGCCAAATACTCGGGGAGAAAAGTTAAAAAAACGGGACTGTGTTATCTTCAGGTTCTTTCTAATATTTTTAATTTCCAGTGCTTTGGAAGGCAAGGTGAAAATTGTTTCTGCAGGGATCGACACTGTAACCAATACTGTCGTTGGACTTGTTTGGACTAATTGTATAGGAGTGCACATCTGTAGGCTTGCAGTGGTCGGGAAAACCGGATTGGGTCAACAACAGGTGCGCTCTCTGGAGGACACACTGAAGCTCTAGCTTGTTCGGCCCAACTAGGAACAAAAGCTGGTGATTGATTCCATTGACGACAATGATTTTGATTACTCACTAGTATTCTTCCTTTCTAAGATGAAATAGTTTTCTGATACACTATAAGCTACGCTTGGTCTTTGCTTTTGTGCGGACAAACCGAAGTTGCTGACAAGTTAATGATTATTTAATACTCATTGCCGTACATGTAAATGGTTCATCAGCGTGCGACAGATTATTGGTATATTGAAAGTACAATCTAAATAAAACCTCCCTTCCCTGGATCTATTACTAACGGTAATTGCACTCCTACGATATGACATAAAAAAGCATCTGTTTCCAGATGCTCCAAGCTTATTCCTTTATTGATTGGGGTCAAATTAATAGGATTTATTTCAGAGGGGTTAATAGAAATGATGACTTCTCCTCTCCCAAATGAAATTACACCCTCAGACGCTTCAAGCAAAAGTCAATATAGTTGAGTACTCTCCATTTTTTATTCCAGCCCTTTCTTACGCATCTCCCTTTGTATTTGAAAGATGTAGCGAATGATTTGATCACGATCCCGCTCCTGTATTTCATAGAATTCTGTTGAAACACAGTACCGTTGGGGCTTGCTATCCTCTATCTTATCAGACCGGCAAACAAGAACCGGGATCTGCATATCTCCCTTTGGCAATGCTAATTGAACATTGAGTATCGATTTATCCTCCACAAGTTGCTCTGTCAAAAAACGCAGCCCACCACCACTTAAGTCTAGAGTTGTTCCTTTAATACTATCACTAAGCCCTTCACTAGTCACCGTTTGAAATGTAATCGGTTTTATCGCAGTTACTCGTACAAAATTACGGCGTTGGACCCTTAATATTGAATCTGGCATTGTTAATACGAACATATGAATCGGTTCCGCAATTCGTTGCTTAATTTTGGTCGAAAACGAGTAGGCTGACAGTTCGTCCCAAAATATAAGTTTCAACTTCGTCCCAATGCGCAGAGGGATAATGTCGCCGTTTATAAATGGCGAGCCAACCAAGATTATTCTTTCTCCTACATCTTCGATACGCGTCCGATATTTCCCTTCATACTCGCCTTCTGGTACGATAAGTTCAACTACGAGCCCAGGCACAATCATCTTCTTATACTTATTTAATGTCAAATTGTCACCTCCTTATTGAAGTTTTCACTATTCAGCTTCATCAAAACTGCACCACAGATTCTAACGGTATTAGTGTACTTTTCTATCAATATATTTTTCTATTACTGAAGAAATGCAATTAATAATAGGGGGGTGCCCCCTATTTGTTCTATTTAATCTTAGCAACCCAAAGCTAAATAAAATATTTCCATCCTCCCCATACCCTCCGTAATACTGCATTTCTACATCAAACAGTCATTCATGCAGGTATATGCGATCTTTTTGCCGATGCAAAGTTAATGCAGTTGGTCGCGGAATCCGTCCTCGTAGTGCTGTGACTAAATGGGCATCAGCGTAAATCCTTTGCATTGATCCATACTTTATAATATAAGCTGACGTCCTTGGAAAAGTTTTCGAATATTCTGTGTGATTTGCTTCCCTTTGGATAACAAAAGTATTCCTTGTTTATTGAGACCCGTGGCTTTGCGTCCGCAGTTCTCAGTCTGCCTTTATCGCAGAATATTAAATTAACCAAGTGCTTGAATACTACTAAAATATAGCATATTATTTACTAAAATAAATATAAATTGTTAATATTGTAATTTAACTATATATATAACAATTCAAATGATATTTCGACATATTTCACTTTTTTAATAATAGGTTCTCTATAATCAGACCTATCTAGCAATATGAATTTCCCAAAGGAATTGGACAGGGCTGAAAAGAGATAATAAATGGATATAAGTGAGTTTTTACTGCTACAAGGTGTAAACTCCACATTCTTGTAAATTATTTAAGTCATTACATACAATACACTTATATATTCCAGTTTGAGATACATATTCATAAGGCTTAGATATTCAAATGTTTCTATGTCGAACAAAGTAATAATCTTAAAAAGGGATAGCTAATAAAACAAGCATTGTTGTAAGCATTACAAGTAACAAAAATGCTTGCAACAATGTTAATCATGTTTTGCTACAAATCAATAAAGATAAAGAGGAAATTGGACGCCTTATGCAGAATCATTAGGAATAATGCTCAAGAAGTAGTCATTTTCGCAAGTTCTACATTTACTTGCTACAGAGCTTCGCGGGTAAGAGAGAGGGTAACTAAATGAAATTTGGATTTAAAACTAAAGCTTCTGTCAATAATCAACGAGATTCTATATCCTGCGAAACTAGTAGAATGTTAGAACAAATGCAAAATGGAAATCTAACTGTTCGGTGTAATATTGAAAAAGCTAATCCAGATGCAATACTGGCAATGAATAACATTAACGATATGATGGATCTTATGCAGAAGTCCTTTGATTTCATAGTAACTCGTTTCGACATTGTCAATAAAACAACAAAAGTAGGGCTATGGGATATGGAAGTTATAGCAGGCGACCCTGTAAACCCAAACAACACATTTATTTGGACAGACGAATTTCGACACTTAGTAGGTTACTCGAACGAAGGAGATTTTCCCAATGTACTTAATAGCTGGAGCAACTTATTGCATCCAGACGACCTAAACTGGGTTTTGGAATCTTTTGCCAATCACTTAATAGATCGTTCTGGTAGAACGCCCTATGACATCGTCTACAGACTAAAAGTAAGGAACAGTGATTATCGTTGGTTTCACGCTCTTGGGACAACTATACGCGATGAAAGAGGGGCCCCATTACGTGTTGTGGGTTCGTTAATTGACATTAACGACACCAAACTAAGTGAAGAGAAAACACAAGAATTGATAACACGCTTCCAATTAGCTAATAAAGCCTCTAATGTTGGTTTATGGGATATGACAGTAATAGAGGGTAACCCTGTGAATACTGACAACGTATTTACATGGACAGATGAATTTCGTCAAATGCTGGGGTATTCGAACGAAACAGATTTTCCAAATATACTAGGTAGTTGGAGCAATAAATTACATCCAGATGATGCTGAGTGGGTAGTCAATGCGTTTGGAGCTCACTTAACTGATCACTCTGGTAGGACACCCTACGATCTAGATTATAGGTTGAAAATGAAGAGTGGCGAATATCGTTGGTTTCACGCTCTTGGCACTACGACCCGCGATGAAAATGGTCTACCGCTACGTGTTGTAGGTTCATTAACTGATATCACCAGTGAGAAGATGAAAGAACAAATCGAGACCGAACTGGCAAATAAAATGGAAAGTTTCTCTCATTCTTTGAGAGACATGGTGGTAGGAATTCTGAGCATAACTACAACTGCCCAAGAGTTGGCTACAACTCAAGAAAATGCTATGACTGCAGCACAACAGATGAAAGCTAGTACAACAGAAACAAGTAAAGTCGTAGAATTCATTACTGGTTTAGCGGCTCAGACAAACTTACTTGGCTTAAACGCTTCAATTGAGGCAGCGAGGAGCGGTAAAGAGGGTCTAGGTTTCAACGTAGTAGCAAATGAAATTCGTAAGTTGTCTACTAGTAGTGCAGAAGCTGTTCAGCAAATAGGAAGTAGTCTCAAAGTTTTAAATAGTTCAATCGATAAAATTGTTACTAGTATTGAAGATACAAACAGCATTACTCAGGTGCAAGCGGCCACTACGGAGGAAGTAAATGCCCAAGTAGAAGAGATTAACTCAATGGCTGACGAACTATTGCATCTCGTTAAGAGAATATAGCAAGGATATCACAATTCAAGATAGGCCATGTAGAAGGCCGCCTGCTTTTTAGGTTTAATTAATTCGTTCTCTAGGCATCTTGATACATTGTTCGTAAAACCCCCAATATTTTAGGACGCCAAAAAATGGCGTCCTTTTGCTCTCATCATTGGGTTTTGAGCGAGGTTCAGTTGTTACACCGTTTGCATCGAGGAAAAATATACAACTTTGCTCGGCTTGTACCATATAAAAGACTTCTTACATATTTTATTATGAAGTGGGCTATTATATGGCACCATGAGCATGATCTCAGTTAAGATAAGATTCCACTTTGTCTTAACACCCTATACTGTTTAGGGTATAAAATTTTAAGTAACCCAACCTTTGATTTGTTTTGCCTGATTAGAGTGTCATAATAACCGGGATTTGTTAGATAAAGTTCTCTAACTGCCTCAGGATTATTGAGATTGTTATTCAGAAAATTTTTTAAATTTTTCATTATTCAAGTCCCCCCCAAACAAGTTATTTTGTTCCGCCTAATTAGGATTAATTTTTTCTTATCAACTCAACTTTCGTAGTGGACAAAGTTTATTATTATGCAACTGAAGTAGTCCACTGATTTTTCACGACGAGGGCAATAAATCAATAAACACTTGAATAAGTTGATCTAATGGCTCATCTGTAGTTAGAAAAGCTGACGAAGCGCCTGAGTAAGTGGCCTCAGAATCAGTTTGCTGGATTCGCAGAAACTGTTCTAATATGGAATTCAGCTTCTTTCCCCAAAACTCCTTCTTTACGTCTTATATCTCTTACATTTAATTATTGGTTCACTGGAACTCACATTGCGGAGAGAGTTTCTTATGTATTGCTCGATCAATTCTACCATTGTATCAATAAGACCCTTTAATGCACTACCCATTCAAATCTAGGTAAAGAATTGACCACTCCATTTTCATAATTAGACAATCATTTTCTTCTGTTCCTGCTCTTTATCTGGAATAGTAAAAAGTATAAAGAAGGTTGTTCCTGTAGGACTAGAATCGATCTGGATCTCGGCGTTATGAGATTCTGCAATCTTATAGGATGTTGCTAATCCCAATCCGGTCCCATTATCTTTCGTCGTAAAGAACGGTGTGCCAACCTTACTGATATTTTCTGGTGCTATACCACTTCCCTCATCCGCAATTGTAAGTACTACCAATCCATCCTCTAGATAACTTTGAATTGTTAGACAACCATCTTTTTCCATCGCTTCAAGACCATTGCGGGCTAAATTAAGAACCAGTTGAGTGATTTCTTTTCCATTCAGTTCTAGGTTGGGAATCTCCCCTGGAATGAAAGAAATTTGTCTATTTTGAGTGAACGTATCGGCTTCTAAGAGAGGATAAACATAATTGATAATGTCGTTCAGGTTCTGTGATTTCAGTTCAGATTGTTTTGTTTGAGCCAGCGAGAGAAATTCTGTAATAATTGAGTTTGCACGATCTAGTTCCGAAATCATCAGCTCGAAGGTAGATTTCTGAGCCGCATAACCAGGTTTTGCTCCCAATAGTTGGAGATAACCCCGCACCGTGGTCATGGGATTCCTTATTTCATGCGCTATTCCAGCGGCTAATTGTCCGACAAGGTTTAATCGGTCCAGCTTAGACATCTCTTTTTGAATAAGCTTCTGCTCAGTAACGTCAATAAGTCCTGTTATGTGGCAAGGCTTTCCTTCAAGATAGAATAATTGACTCCAACTAAGGCCGTGACGGATTTCGCCTGATTTAGTGCGGAAGTCAAGCTCTACCTTCTCAAGCCTTTTCTGTTCCATAAGCCTCTTCCCATGCTCCCTCCGCTTGTTCATATCTACAAAAAGGTTCAACTCATTTGCTGTTCGTCCGATAATTTCCTCGCGGGTATAGCCGATACCAGAACACAATGCCTCATTGGCATCTATGAATTTTCCTTCTTCAACCGTAGCCAATGTCATCATAATCGGTCCACCATGAAAAGCTTTGGAGAATTTCTCTTCAGATTGGCGCAGGGTTTCTTCAGTTTTCTTACGGGTTGTAATATCTCGGAAATAACATGTCACTCCTGTTTCTGTAGGGTATACGCTTAACTCTAACCACTTATCACCTAACGCTTCAGAAATGATTTCAAAAGTAACCGCCTTCTTTTCGCTTATTACTTTATTATAGTGTAGTAAGGCAGTATCATTGGCCTCGAATACTTCAATCATTTTCTTGCCCAATAGCTCATTTCGAGATTTTCCGAAGGCAACTTCTGCTGCGCGATTTATATAAGTGAATTTTAAGTCCTGATCCATGGCATAAAAACAGTCTGTCATACTTTCGAGAATAGTAGCCATCTTTTCTTGAGATTTAATCAATTTCTCACGAGATAATTTCTGCTCAGTAATATCCCTATAATAAACAGACAAGCCAAACTGAGTGGGGGAAATAGTTATTTGATACCATGAGTATTTCTGTAATGAGCTAATATACTCAAACGTCATGGGGCTGCAATCAATTGTTGCCTTTCGAAAATTTAGGTCTAGCAAGGTTCCTCGTGCTTGGGGGTCTACTAACCATAAAACCTTTCCTAAAAGCTCTGCCCGTGTTTTCTGAAACAATTCTTCTGACTTTTTATTTACAAACGTGAACCGCCATTGATCATCCAGAGCATAGAATCCATCTGACATATTATTGATAATATCTGCAATAAGTTGGTTACTCTGAGAAAGTTTCTTCTCTAATTCTAAGCGTTTGGTGAGTTGTTCTACCCTTTCTGTTTCCATCTGTCTCATTTCAGTTATATCGTTTACAATCGCCACACATGCGTATTCGCCACCAGGCATCGGAATACTAGTCAAGTCCACAATTAAGTGCCGTTCATCTTCTGTAGCGAGTTCTTTGCATTGTCGTTTTGTCGCATTGAGACATGTTTTATCCTGATCTAGTAATAAATTCGGGTTTTCAAGATAAGGGTTGGTTAGGAGTTCAGTTTGCAGACTTTTGCTGGACAGAATGGGTCCATGGGTATCAAAAATCATTAAGTTTATGGGACTTGAGTTTATTATAGTATTCAGGATCAATCCTTTGCTAACGAAATCGCGTGTCCAGAAATAGAAGTTGAATATTATGGTTGTTGCAAATGGAGTGATCATTAAATAAGGAGCGGCGAAAACTCTAAGCACCTTAGCTGAATTATTCTGCCACGGAATAGAAGCAATTGTTACGATTAATAGAATTGCCATGACGATACCGATCATAAACCAAAACAAGATCTTTTTCCCATTTTGCCTATTCTTTATACATCTACTCAGGATGATTCCAAAACTAGCAAAAATAATAATAGTCATGATACCGCCCATCGAACCGCTTCCACCTACATTATACCGATATAAAGAGCTTATTAAAGTGGCTATTACAGCGGTTACTGGACCACCTGTAAAACCAGCCATCGTCATGGCGATATATCGGAAATCGAAAAACCAACCTTCGACAACCATAATGTGACTTTGAATTACCATTATAGTTATAAGACCATACAGAACACCTAACACGAAATGAGAGTGCTTTTTATTAAGATACAAATCGATCCAACTAACAAAACCACAAAGAAACAAGACTTCTATAACATTAGATATTAAAGCTTGGAACAAATCAGCAACCTCCTTTTGGTAATAAGGCAATGCTTCAATTCAATTCATTTCGTCAATTGTACCTTCAATATCGTTAGAAATTTGTCGTATTAAAGCAATTACTATATTTAGTTAATTAAAACGCTCAAGCCATTCAGCCATGCGTTCTATTTATTCCTTATAAATTCTCTGAAACGATACCTCTCAGAACCTCATATTTGACCTGTAACTTGATTGTCCCAGAGTCGTATCTCACCGTTCAATCTGTCGGCGTACACCACATTGTATTTCTACCTACCAAATCCTGTAGATTTCAGGTAGTTTCTACAGATGAGTATTCTATCGCTCCAAACTGACATAACCTTTGGCAATCCATTTTATTTGCCCGAATATGAAAAGACTCCCACCGTCACCGATGAGAGCCAAGTAGGATGAATGTTTTCGTTAAAATATTATGCCCGTAAGTCTGCTTAATATGCGGAATAGAACTGGACTACCAGACTTCGACCACCATTCCAAAAATAACGCGACCTTATCGTCTTAAGAACATTCTTAGTCTTCTTCCATCTTTTCTATCAATGGTCTAAATCGAATTATCTTTCAAGTCTTGGTAAAAGGCAGCCTTAGCAGTTTCATAATATGGACTGATCCAGAAGAAGGCTATACCTAGAGTTAGTACTCCTAACAGAAACCAACCCAAATAGCTGAACCATAACCTAAATAGTTCGAATTTATAGCCCACCATCATACGTTTACTTTGGTTTAATGCTTCAAATGCACTTAGTTGAGGGTTGTCAATCATAATGAAGTAAGCCATGGAATATCGAAAGACGGCAATTATTCCTGGAACGATAAGAAGCAAAGTCCATAAAATTGTAAAGATCATAATCAGGAGATTGAGAACAAAGGATTTGACAAAAAATTTAAGTCCTCCAAACATATCCTCAATGATCGGTCCTTCATTCCTTATCAACTTAAGAAAATAGCCTGATACACCGAGCGTTATGGGGCCCATCAAAATAAAGCTTAATAGATTACCCAATCCATTAGAGGAGGTGGTAACAGGAACACTAACTAGTTCTCCATTCTGCCAAACATTTTGAACGGTGTGTACCGCATTCCCTCCCGCAAAGGCCAATGTAAGTAACCAAGCAATAAGACACACAATTCCTGCTTGGATCCATCTGCCGTTTAACTGTTCCCTTGCTCTACGTTTTAAATCATAGCTTTCCCGAGGCATGTTACACGCTCCTTCATAATCCGGCTAATCCCTACACGGACCAATTAAATATTATTAACCATATTAATGGTATACCCTTTCATAAAATAAATATATATATTCATTTCGGAAAAATTCGAGGCCAACCAAGGTCGAATTTAGCCACATACCCCTTTCTCCTCAGCATTGGAGCACGGTCTATTATGGTCTCAAATTGTTCTGTGATAAACTTGAATTAGTCTATTCGATCGTCCTTAATTTACCAGCATAATATACAGAGCTATAGTCAATACTATGATCATAAGGGTATGTAATGGTTGAGCCAAGATGTATATATGCTCATTACCGGGTGTATATAGGTCGGCCAAAGATTATCTGTAGGTGGTAAATCGCTTGTCTATAGTCGGAGGGAAGATCTTTTGTGGTTAGGAAAAGCTTTACTGCAGTCTATTTTCGATTGTTTTGAGGTTCCAACTTATCATAAAGGGTCGAGCTAAGATTTTGCTGGGTGTTGAGTTTTCTTACTCAACCATATGTCGGTAGATGTATGCATGTGTAAGAGAGTCGGTTATCTACAGCCGAAAGGTTGTATGTAGCTGTGTAGATATCTTGCAAGGTCGAACGAATCATCAATATGGGTTGTGATTTGCTTGATTAGGGTCGCAAGATCTTAATGAGGTGATAAGGGATCTATATTGGTGTTAGGTAAGATCATTACGTGCTCTTATTTATACACTTAAAGCAGCTAGATATCTTACTAGCGGCTTTTTTATTTGCCATTATGAGTGTGTCCTCTATTAACCTAGGATCGGCCTTTACTCCATTCTCAACTCTTTTTATAAATGTGGCGTTGAGAACCTGATAGAGTGCTGGTGCTGGTGCTGGTGTTATTTTCATAAAATGAAGTTTAGGCTACTTTACATTGTATAGTGCACTTCACCATATACCGCTGCTGGCGGATTAAATCTCAGTTGATCGGGCGAGTGAGGACCAGAATATTTCTGGGAAGAGTATTTACTTAAAATAAGAATAATCTTATCTCAAGGGAGGAATCGTTAAATATTATGTAGAATATAGTAGAATATTAGAACAAAATCAAAAAATAGATAGAATGGTATCGGAAGTGTTACTGAGATGAACACAGGTAGGAAATCAATGAACTTTTATAGTGAATGAATTTACTATCGGAAGGTATCACGAACAGGAGGGCGACATGGTGTTTAGCAGAAGAGCCTATAAGTTTAGGTATGAATTGTCATTCATCGGGTTATCCGTGCTATTAATTGTGGGTATAGATTTATTGCCTAAATCACCTTCAACGCCAGTAGTTCCGGTAGCATCTGTGACAGCGGCAGTTCCGACTGTGACCCCTGAAACTCAAGTGGCAGTGGCAGATACCATCATCACATTATCAAATTTTACGAACCCAGAGTCGTGGGCAGCATTTAAAGTTTCGAGATCTATGACTTCTACAAGAATGGTTGTCACTGGGAATCTTGACAGTTACTACAATTATGGATTTAAAAACGGAGTAGATACCTACTGGTCAGTGTCTTTTGCAGACGTGATAGACGGGAGTCATGTGCATATGAACGGTTACGTTAAGAAAGATAGCCCTGAAGGTAAACAATTGTATGCTATCCTGAAGGACGAGCAACCTCATGATCTGGCATTAGAGATAAAGTATCTGACTAATGATGGTGGAGATGGAGTGTTGATAACCAAGTTCGTTCAGGAGATTGTGAACTGATTAAAGACCTGTGACCTAGGACCAAGGCATAGCCTAAACAGTGAACTTGCTTACGCTAAAGCTGAACATCGGGGCTTCGGTGGGGGATTCCACCTCCTTCGCCACTAAGTGTTTCTATTGAGAATGGCGGCTCGGCGATACTCTCCACCGGAGACTATCGTTACCGAAGTGGAAATCGGAACACCCACTTATAGAAGTAGGTGTCTCGGAATTAATGAAGCTAGGAACTTCTGACGAGAAGCACCTAGCTACTTTTTTTGTAAAACGACTGTTTTTTACACTATCAGGGTCGAGTCTATTCTTTCCTCTTCAGGCCCATTGAATACCCCGGTTCAAAATGAGCCCTCAGAAGCGTCCTCTGCTAAGAGTTCAGCCATAGCTAAAACTAGGGGAATCTTGAGTGATTAAACGAAAGTCTGGTTTTGCCCTTTAAGCGCTCCTTTTACGTTTCTGTTTATTCTCATTTGTCAGAGGCCTTAGAATGGGTTCTGCCTTTTTAAGAACCGTATCTTTGGTAATAACGCACTCCCCTATATCGGATCGTGATGGTACTTCGTACATGACATTCAACATGGACTCCTCCATGATTGCCCTCAGCCCCCGCGCTCCGCTATTCCGCAGTACTGCTTCTACTGCGATGGCCGTCAAGGCCTCTTCTTCAAACCTTAACGTAATCCCGTCTAATTCCATTAGTTTCTGATACTGCTTAACAAGGGAATTTTTAGGTTCTGTTAGTATACGAACCAAAGCTGCTTCATCCAACGTCTCTAAGGTAACAATTACAGGCAACCGCCCAACAAACTCGGGAATTAATCCAAACTTAAGAAGATCTGCCGGCAATATTCGTTTCAATACTTTGTCACGACTTACTTCTTCCTTGCTTTGAATTTCAGCTCCAAACCCCATCATCTTCTTACCATCACGGGTTTGAATAATCCGATCGATGCCATCAAAGGCTCCCCCCACGATAAATAGGATATTTGTTGTATCTAATTGGATGCATTCCTGGTTGGGATGCTTACGCCCCCCTTGCGGAGGAACATTAGCGACCGTTCCCTCGATGAGTTTTAAGAGAGCCTGTTGAACCCCTTCGCCTGATACATCTCTTGTAAGAGATGCGTTTTCAGACTTTCTTGCGATTTTATCGATCTCATCGATATAAATTATTCCTCGTTCTGCTTTCTCAACGTCAAAATTTGCAGCTTGCAGTAATTTGAGGAGAATATTCTCAACGTCTTCCCCAACATAGCCCGCTTCAGTTAAGGCTGTAGCGTCGGCTATGGCAAAAGGTACGTCCAAAACCTTCGCCAAGGTCGATGCCAATAAGGTCTTTCCTGATCCTGTAGATCCAAGCATCAGGATGTTTGATTTTTGCAATTCTACCTCATCAGTGCTGGTCTTCGCCTGAATTCTCTTGTAATGGTTGTAGACCCCTACGGAAAGGGCTTTTTTTGCGTCCCCTTGTCCGATTACATATTGATCAAGAATCGCGCGTATCTCTTGGGGTTTCAATCGTTTTGTAATATCTTCATTACTATACCCTGACTCCAAATCATCAATGTCTCCTAGATCTTTAATCATAATCTCTTTGCAAAGTTCAATACATTCGTTACAAATAAATACGCCTGGACCCGCTATTAATTTTTTAACATCGTCCTGTCCCTTATCACAAAAACTGCATTTTAATTTTCCGGAATTCTTTTTTGCCATATTTAAATCACCTCATCTGATTTCGTAAAGTGTTAATTATTCCATATTTATCTCTTTTACTAATCATTTTAGACATCTTTCTGTTTCTCAATAAAATGTTGGATGGTTCCACTAAGTTCTTCACCTATAGTCGTGACATAGTAAGCGTTGGTCCAAAGTGTCGGAATTCGACTTTTAATCCACGAAAATTCCTGTCTGAGCACTCGTGATGTCTGTCCTTTGATTTGGCGAACTAACCTGTGGATGCCATATTGCGGATCGATTTCTAAAAGAAGATGAACTTGATCCGGTAAAATCTCCATTTCAATGACCTCCGCTGCATGAAGAACGGCAACTTCTATTATCAACTCCTCTAACCGTTGCTCAGCGCCATCCACTAATACGTCACGCCTGAATTTCGAGCACCATATAACGCGGTACCGGCAAAGATAAGCTACGCCGTTGCTGTGTTTGTATTTCATAATTCCACTATATAGCAACGACCTGTATAGTTCAAGTATTTATGAAATATTTTTGAAATATAATTAATCCCCCCTCTATTAAGGAGCTTAAGGCTGTTACTCTCTAGTCTCTGAAAATAAAAAACAGCATGAATTTCAAGTATAAGCTGGACAAGGTAAATGTTAACAAAATCAACAAGTCTTCTTAATAAAATAGACACAATACTTTGTTAGAATAACTTTAATAATTAGATATAGAATAGGAGCTAGATCATATGAGTGGCAAAACACTTATCAAAATAATGTTGGATATTGTCATGACAACTTTATTCGTTGCGTTGATTAATGCCCACGAGACAGGGCTTGCCTTTCATGAAGTTGTCGGATTATCGATTTCCGCCCTTTTTGCAAGCCATATTCTATTGAACTGGTCATGGGTTAAAAACATCACTAAAATCCTCTTCAACGGAAAATTAAAGACAGCGTCCAAGCTAAAGTATGCTTTAAACATGACCTTGTTCCTACTCATAACCACTATAATCGTTACGGGTATTCTCATTTCGCAAGTGGTTTTCCCTTCAATCGGATCTTCGCTGGGCAATAAACTATTGTTGTCGGTCCATATATGGACGTCCTATCTTTGTTTAGGACTCTTCGGACTTCACCTTGTCTTGCACAAGCACTATCTTATTGAATCAGTTCGCAAAATATTGGCTAATCTCCGAGAGAGCCATGTACAGAAAACATTCTTACGTCTCGGGGCAACAACCTTGATTCTCGTCGTCTTATATTCTAGAGTCATTTCAACAGCGACAAGGAATGAGGACAACCAAGCCAACTTATACGGAGCTCAAATAGCTAGTTCATCTCAAACTACCACGGCTATAAAGGGAAGGGACGATAGTTCTAATAATCAGGTCTATGAGAATAATGCCAATGATGTTGGAGAGGCCATCAGTCTTTCAAACTATCTTGGAAATTTACATTGCACAGCCTGTCCCAAACACTGTTCTTTGTTAAGTCCCCAATGTGGCAGAGCAACTCCACAGATTAGGACTGCTAAAACTAAATACCAAGAGCTCTATGGCACAACATCCTAACAATCTGAAACTTACTTATATTGAACGCCTTACCTTTGCGGGTTAGGCGTATAGGGCGCTAGGTAGTGATCTTGCAAGGGGCTACCGCTTAAATAGAAATCGCATTTCTATATTAAGCGGTAGCCCCTTCTTATATTTAAATGACTACATAGTCAGAATTTCCCCCGCGGTCAATGTTCTCACTCAGGGTGTGTTAATACGACCTGCTATTTATTTAGGTTCTCTGTTCCACGGAAAATTCGAGGAGTCTTTCACCTGCAAGGTCACACCGTGGCCAGCAAACAGATAGACATTATCCGCCAATTTCATAATTCCTCCATCTAAGGCATAAATCGTGCCACTAACAAAATCAATTATCCGCCGACTAAGTTCTATATCCACAAGTGCAAGGTTAATCGTTACAATCGTTTTATTCTGGAGCTTTTTAGCAATGTCCATTACATCATCAAATGCCTGGGGAGTGACATGTACTATGGTCGATTGTGATGTTTGGGAAAGCAAGGAAACATTTTTTTTATTGTTCTTTCTAGATATGGTTTCTATCTCAATATCTTCATCTTCATCCGTATCACGAAAACCCATAAAATCGAGAGCAGTGTTTAATATATTTGACATTTTCTGAACACTCCTTTAATTTATGTGAATCACCCGCCTCCATCTGTCCATAGTTTAAAATCATTTCTCCATAATCATACTCTTTTTCTATATTTAGGGATAAGGATAACAAAGCTATCCTACGGTACACTATTCAAGAACCCCGCATATGATGGCAAACACGCCAATTAGATAAAAGAATAGATTAGAGTTAGGAGCCTCACTAATAAAGTCTAATTCATCTTAAAAGAGAGACTAGGAGGTGTCAGTATTGAGTCAGTCACCACGATGCCAACACTATGACGCAAAGAACCCCGAGATAGAAGAGAACTGCTCCAACTGTACTAAGTGGATAGGCGCCCATTGCCTTGACCACCTGATGCTATTAAAGAGCTACGAAACAAAGCAGAAGCTTGAGGCGCATGAGTAGATGCTGTGAATTTAACTCACATACATCGTCATCACTCTAAATTTATCAGAAAGAATTGCTATAAATTCAGAGTTCGTAGGCTTTTGGCGTTCAATATTCATTGAATATCCAAAAATTCTTTTTAGTGTATCTGAATTTCCACGTACCCACGCCAGCTCTATGGCATGACGGATTCCGCGTTCTACCCTACTGGGTGCACTCTTGTACTTTTTCGCAATGCCAGGATAAAGCTCCTTCGTTACCGCCCCTAATAACGAGACGTCCTCCACCACCATTAAAATTGCATCCCGGATATATTGATACCCTTTGACATGAGCAGGAATCCCAATTTGATGCATCACCATAGTTACTTCAGAAACCAGATCGTGTTCGTGTCCTACGGTCGTCACGCTGGGAGAAGCTGAAGAAAAAAACTGATCCGAAGCAGAAGCAGATGGCATATCCTGCGTTAATGAGCGAATACGTTTGCCGAGAATATCCAAGTCGAATGGTTTCAAAATGAAGTAATCAACACCGAGCTTCATAGCCTCCTGAGCGAGAGATTCCTGCCCAAAAGCAGTGAGCATGATAACCTTGGGTCGTGTTGTTGTTCGAGCATTAATCCGCTCCAGTACGCCTAAACCATCCAAACTAGGCATTACTAAGTCGAGAATGATTAAATCAGGTGCCTGGGTTTGAATGAGTTCCATAGCTTCCAAACCATTATAAGCCACACCAGCTACGCATAGATCTTCTTGACCTTGAAGATAATTCTGTAACATTTGACAGAAATTACGGTTATCATCCGCGACAATTAGTTTTATTTCCTTACCCATTCGCCAACCTCCAACTATAATAGTATTCTAGACCGATTTCTTTCCTCTTGACGATTCCTCACCATGCCAGTGTCGTAATTATACGTTACAGCCCATGTCGAAATCGTAATAAATGTGGGTGCTTCGAAAAAAAGCGATTAATGTTTTGGGAGAGCCTATCCCTAAAGGGTTCTTGGGTATTATAAGGAATAATTCACAATGCAAATGCCCCACTTTTTTAACATATAAAGGAGAAAAGATAAGAATTCAAGTAAAATTTAGGTATATGATATCAAGACAAGATTACAAAGACAAAGAAGAGGCAGCCAAAACTTCCTCTTCTTTGTCTTTATTTGAACAGATCTGAGTGATCTTTAGGTCACCATCAAACTGTGATGAATTATATTTCAGGCTAGGAAAGCTTTAATCTGAGAAGCGCCTTATAATACGAAAATGGTTATAATTTATATCCAATTAGTTCCACATTATATAAATTATGCATATTATGTGGTATCACCGGAAAGGGAGGAAATTCAAATGGCATTTGGTAACGTTGATGGAGCAGCTTGCGGTTGTGGTTGTGGAAAAGGCTTTGGTGCAGGAATCGCGGCGGTTGTTGTTATAATTCTTCTTCTGATCGCAATGGGAATCGTATTCTAACTTTAGAAAGGCGGAACTTCTTATGTATGGAATGGGTTATGGTGGAATGAGTGGAGCATGTTGTCCTCAACCTATTGCCCCAGTTGCGGCTTGTGGCGTAGGCGTAGGTGCAGGTGTTGGTGTTGGTATCATTGCAGTAGCAATTCTGATTCTTATCGCTTTGGGCGTCATTTTCTAGAGAGTTTTTCTACAATTCGGTATGAATTCGAGGACATTATCCAACTTTGTTGGAGAATGTCCTCGAACCGCATCAACCCAAGAACATTTGATGGACATGTTGAATAGGCTATATCAAGAGCCCTCATAGTTATGACAATCTTAAAAGGAGGGGAAACACATGATTTTAGCCTTAACAATAATCGTCATATTATTATTAATAATTGTATGGGAACTCTTGGAGCTATTGGAACTTTTGAGACCTCGCAAACATCACAACTGTTAGCCACCCCAATTTGGCCTAGGTTTAAATACCTAGGCCAAATTACAATTTTTCTATCGGTTCCGATATCTCCCCATATTCGTTAACTTCGATCACCATTTTTAAGTTTCAACATTATGCTTTTTCTGTTACCCACAAGCTACAGACCTGTAAAACGTCTAATTGTATAGAGAGAAGTTTATGAAATTCAAACTATGGTCAGGACATTGTGCATACCTTCGGACGCGGGGGTATCTTTTTTCAGTCAATACAAGAAGATGCCCCATTTGGAACGCCTTTATTTCTAATGCGCCTTTAGTGAGTTTGATACTCATATAGCTTGCGCAATAAGTCAGCTAAGAGAACACGCACTTCTAGGAGGTCGAACGGTTTAAATATAAAGTGTTTAATTCGCTCCGCCTGAATCGCCTCTCTTATATTTTTTTCGTCGATATAAGCACTCATTATTACGACTATTGTTTCAGGTGCTATATTTCTTAACATAGCTAGGGTTTGCATACCACTTAATCCAGGCATCCTCAAATCGAGCAATATCAGTTTGGGCTTTTCTTCCATGACAAGTTTTATAGCTTCCATTCCATTAGCTGCTTCTTTAACGTAGAAACCTTCTTGAGTTAAAAACTCATACAAAAGTCGACGTATACCACGATTGTCATCAACAACTAAAATATGATTACCTCTCAATAGAATTCCATCTCCTTGTCACACAAATTGGGGTACGCTATTGGTCTAATTAAGCGTTATTAAATGTTTTACTAGTTGATCAATTATTTCTTCTAAATTATTTACTTGATCCAATATAACAATTGAATAGTCAACCTTATTACTCATTTTATTCAATTGTATATATCCTTTAAGCGCTGTTAATTGATCAATTAAACTGTCACAAATATCAAATATTTGTTCGTTGCTCATATCTTCCACCTTCTATGTAAGGGTTACAGAATCCTTTTTCAGGAATAACAGAAATTTTATAAGAATATTTCGATTTTTCTTTTAAATTAATATAATAACAATTATAAAATCCTAAATTGGAAAATACAAGAGTTTTATTTGTCGTAATTATTTGAATCATTGACGTATTTGCGAATTAAATTATACCCAACTGAAATTCCTGCTCTAACGTATAATTGTAACCTAACTAAGAACCATGAACAACAACACTTCAATTCGCACTTGTCTACTATACCCCGTCGAGCCATCATATATTAAATTTGGGTGATAGTACCCATTGGGAGTGGTACAAGAAAACCTACCAGAGCCTTCGTAGATAACTTAATTCCCAACATCCTCGAAACTGCTAAACAAAAGAGAAGGTCACTATATTAGTTGTCCTTCTCTCTTGTCATCCTATTCAGCCATATACCCTTCTACTGACGGTTAAGAAATGCTGTTATTAATTATTACTTGACTGAATAAGTCATATTTGCCGTAGCCGAGATTGTAATTTTATCTGGATTTTGTGGCTGGGGTATAGTCGAACCCGCAGGTGCAGCGGCCACCCCGTTGTAAGGCTGATTCCCGGAATTAGAACTAAAATCCAGCCTAAGGTATACTAATTTATCAAGTTCCAAGCCTAATGCCTTTGCACTATAAAGGATATTTTGCTTCGCCTCAGCTATGGCTGAAGCAATCACCTGTTCTTTGTATGTTTCAGGATCTTGAATAGAGTAGTTAACTGAATTTACATTAACCTCGCTTATATTAGCAAGTTGATCTAGGATTTCACCTACTTTGCTTAACTCCTTAAAGGCTATTTCCAGCCCACTAGTCGTTGAATACACTCTAATTTCCTTTTCGCCGTTCTTATCAGTCTTAATATAGGAATATGTGGAATAGTTAGTAGTCTTAATTTCCTCTTTATTCAGACCTTCGCTTAAGAGCAAATCAATTGCCTTGTTTACAGCTATAGCATTATTTTCTTCTGCTAGCGCCCCACTTTCCTTTTCAGTTCTAATGGTTAAACTAAGTTGAACAACGTCAGGGCTCACCTTGACAACGCCTGTTGCTGAAGTTTCAATTACATTAGTTTGTTGCACTTCCGTAGCTGATACTGGTTGGGCGAATCCTAATATTAGGGCAAATAGAACAAACAATACCTTAAAACTGTTTTTCAAGATAAACTCCCCCTCTGCATTATTTCATACATTATATCAGAGTGAGAGTTCATTTTGTGGCGTATTTTGACAGTGCTAAGAAGAAAACGAGGCAACTTGGTCCTTTTAGCTTTCAGCGAATTAAACAAATTGAATAATTAATTCTTGGAGATGCTTTAGGCAATTATGTTTTGTGCGAAAAATTGGAATACCCACTAATTTTGCGGTATGATTATAGTAGTAATTCATAGTCTTTAGTTTTATAAATCTTGGGAGGTAATTGGAATGAGAGTATTAGTCAGAGAACCGATCAATCAGCCTTTACAATTAAAGGAAATCGAAGGCACTCTCGAGGACTTACAGGAGTTAGTTGGAGAGTGTATTGAGATTGTGCGGATTACAGATGATATAGTGTGTATCTGTAATGAGAAAGGTAGTTTGCAAGGACTAGGAAACAATTTCTATAGTGATGGATTAGGTTGGATTGTTGGGACCTGTGTATTCACCTCATCTAAAGGTACAGAGTTCACTTCACTTACAGATATGCAAATAGGATACTTATCAGAGTATATCGGTTACCCTGTAGTCTGATGTAAATAACATTCTTAATCCATTTCTGACAGTACAAGGAATACCCCTCCTAGTGAGGCTTATTTGTTTACGAAAAAAATCCCCTCACTAGGAGGGGGAGTGAAGGAGGATAAAAGAATGAAAAAAGGCTTTATGTAAACCGCTAAACTAGCGAGTAATCATCTAATATATTTATTATAGACCATATTTGTTACAATTCTGTGACTTATGTATGTAGAAAATGCGAAGGCTCATAATGTTACGATTGCTATAAGTATATTCTCTTTAAAATTGAAAGCGCAAATCGAGCAGGCTTGGAAAGCCAAAAAACACGAAATAATTTTTATTGGATTACTCCGTGCTTTTTAGTGTGACTTAGGTTTCTACACTCTGACATTGAACTGCAAATAGAACATGATGCTGCTTCTTCTTGCTTGTTTCATTGACTAGCGTTACTTAATCACTAAAATCACTCAAAAAATGATAAAGAGAAGCATAAGCTCCTCTACTCAAATTATCCTTTATAATTTGAAAGCGTCTTAACACAAAAAATACTGAATAAAAAAATTACCTACCAGAACTTCTCTACTAGCTCCGGGAACATCTTCTCTAATTCTTCTTCATTTTCACTCCAGGTTAAATTAATTTTAGGGACTGCGATTCTAATAACCTTGTTATAGAAGTCATCTTGACTTGTCCTCACTTTATATGCATCACTAGCAATGTATAGAAAATCTTCAAATTCTACATCTCCAGCTTCATAAATGCTTATAACATCTACCAAGCCGCCTGGATTGTTTATAGATTCTTCATACACTTTCTTACCCCTCGATATTAACCAGCTTCTAAAATAATCAAAATCATCATCATAGCATCCACCGTTTATGATATAAGCAGCTGCCCATAGATCAGAAGTATAAGATTTTACATAGAATTTATTAAAAATCTTATCAAACTCAATTATCTCTTCTGGTTCATATTTGGATAACATCGTAATTAGAACCTCATGCTGATCTTTTAATTCACCATTACTCTCGTTTAGTGATTCCTGGATTAGTTGCCAGAAAACATTCTCATTCATTCATATCGCTCCCTAATTTCTTCATTTTTCGCCGTCATATTTCACTTATCGTTATTCCTCAAAAATTTACATTTCAATTTTCCATTTTTTCTTCTTGACCATTATACCAAATCCGTACTGTTTTGTGAACAGAATCACAATCTCCTTTCTAAAACTTTACTAATATAATACTTAGTAAAATAAAGTCATAAACAATAGCGGTAATGTAGATTAAAGCAATAAGAAAAGCTTTGATTTGACTATACCCATACTGGGTATTATAATTAGCAATCCAGACTCGACCCAATCTTAACTCTTGCCAATTGGTCCTCTATACCATTATCGGAATACAGCGCTTAAAAGACATTTTATAATCAATTGCCGAAGATGACGAAATGTCAAACTACTAAGGAGATAGTGTAATGAAAAATGTCATCATGTTTACCTCTCAGAGCTGTTCTTCTTGTAAAATAGCAAAAAATTTCCTTTTTCAAAATAAAATCCAGTTTGAACAAAAGGATATTAACATTGATGCTCAAGCAAGGCAGGAATTAGAACGGAGAAATATTAGGGGAGTCCCTACTTTTCTGATTGGAAAAGACTATGTTACAGGGTTCAACCCGACAAAAATACTCAAGCTTATCGACCATCGAGTGGTTGAATGCAATAAATGTCAAACGAAAATACGTGTTCCAATTAACAAGGGTACACTTAAGTTCAAGTGTACCCAGTGCGCCAATGAATTTAACGTTAATACCCAAATATGAAAAGACCCCCACCAAAACCCGGTGAGGGTCTAAAGGACGGAATTTATTTCTTTATCTTCTTAAAGACTCCCTCCAAATACATCTCGACACATTCAATTTTCCGTTCCGTTTTCCCATGTCCCATTTCAATGCCTTTAGCAACTGCAATATTAACATCTGCAAAGCTTTTGTCCTTTTTATACTCCCATTGGTCTTTAATCTTTTCTTCAAGCTCCAAACGATTCTTAATTGCACCAAACATTATACGCTCGGCAAGAGTTTTAAGCTTCAGATCTGTGTTTATGGTCTTCATTTATTGAGATACACTTCCATTCTCCTACTTGTCTCCTACTTAAATAGTTTCCTTATTTAAGTATATACCTACTATAACACTTTTTCGCAAAATTTCGGCACAAGATTTTCTTGGACAAGTGAAATATGTGACCAATTGAACCATTCAAGGCCCTTTACGAGGGCCTATTTATTTATAAATAAAATTTGGCTAGTGCCAATTCGGCAGGCCGGCCAAGGATGGCGAGAAGGGGCCTTCCCGAAAGTATACAACTATCAGCTGCTTTCTTGACTAGAACAAAAAATCCCCTCGCTAGGAGGGGCAAGAGAAGAGAAGAAAGAATGAGGATGAAAAGTCTTTATCTTAACCGCTAAATTAGCAGGTAATCATCTGTTAATGGTTATTCTAAACTATATTTGTTGCGCTTCCATGAACATAGTGTTAGGAATATGTTAAACCTTATTATGGTAATCTTAAATTGATAACAGCCCTTTCGGACTGTCATAATCTCCTTAGTTTCGCCGTAAATCCAACCTATTTAGCAGCTTCTTGAGCCTGGGTTATCGAACTAGTTTTTAGCGAATCATCCAGAACGGTATTAAATCCACCTCGGATAGCGTCTTCTTGAGCTTGGGTTATTGTGCCGGCTTTTACTAGATCATCCAAAACAATACTAAATCCATTGTATTCTTCTTTCAAAAGGTCATTCTCGGGCACAACTTTCTTAGAAAATGCCTTAATTGCAAATGCGGCAGTTGCTGATAAAAGTGTAGTAATAGCTGTAGCCATTACAATCTTTTTGGTTTTGGTTTTCGTTTTCGTTTTCATTTTCGTTTTCATTATTCTCATCATTTTTCAAGAACCTCTTTCCAATTTATAATATGGTCACACAATAGTTTTTCAAAGCATTGCTTATTCAAGTAACAACTTCGATATGCATGTACGAGTTGTTTATATAATAATATAAACTTGTGACCATTCTGTGCCCTATGTATGGTGAAAATGTGAAGGTTCATAATAGTAACTATAAAATGGAAATAATTATATATTCTAAAAAGGGGGAGAAAGATGAGTATTCTCAAAAACCGCGATTACTATTTTGATAACTTAAAACTCCTATTGATTTCACTAGTTGTTATAGGTCATACAATCGAACCGCTGACTTCCTCTGGTAACCTTAGATTTTTGTACATTATAATTTATTTGTTTCATATCCCGCTATTTTCATTTGTAGCTGGTTATTTTAGTAAAAAATACGCACCTACAAAGCTATTACTAAATGTCGCAATTCCGTATATAGCATTTCAAGTATTATATTTTCTCTTTAACCGTTATGTTCTAGGGGATATAAACTACACCTTTTCTTTCTTCACGCCGTATTGGTTAATGTGGTATTTACTATCACTTTTAATGTGGCAACTTGTTGTGCCAATGTTTAAGTTTAGATTTTCGATTATGGTGTCTCTTCTTATTGGAATATTAGCGGGTTATGATACTAGTGTTTCCTATTTCTTAAGTCTATCACGAACAATCTACTTTTTTCCATTCTTTCTAATGGGGTATAAGTTTGATAAAGGTCGGTTTTTAAATTTGATGCCGATTAGGCCCAGAATAATTATTGCCATTTTTGGATTAATTGGCATTTCTGTCGGCGCGTACAGTCTTAGTGATAACATCGATATTCGTTTTTTGTATGGAAGCTATCCCTACGCCGCTCTGAACCTGAATGTTTGGTATGCAGGAGTGTATAGAATCTTACTTTATACAATAACTACCGCCTTCTCGATCTTCTTGCTCTATCTAATTCCATCGACATCAACATTATTTACAGTTTTCGGATCAAGAACACTAAATGTCTACTTACTCCATGGATTCATAATTAAATTAATGGTAAGTTATAATGTATACGCGTATTTCAACAATGATTTTAAAAAGTTATTGTTAGTTTTGATTGGATTTTTTATTACTTTGGTATTATCCTCCAATTTTTTCAACTACCTTCTTAGCCCTCTGAAGGGAATAAGCAAAAAGGAGAGCCGTTAGGGTTAGACTCCTCCTTTTTACTTATTTGATTTGATTTTATAAAACTCGTTAATTAATACGTCAAGCCTTTCGCTAATTCCTACCACTCTCATGTCTGTAAGATCTTTGTCCGAAGCAATTTCTTGCATTTTTAATCTCAATTCTTCTATTTGCTCATAGATCGTGAGTTTCAAGCAGGAAAACCTCGTTTCCACATAATCACTATTGTTTGGTTTATGGACAAGCGTTTCGACTGTAAGTCTTCGTATCATCCGCTATCACAGGTATAGGCCTTTACTATGGTTCATTTAACGAATTTGCTACCTTGATGTGCCAACTTCTTATTGCAATTTCGAGTTGTCTCTACATTAGTATAAACTTGTGACCATTCCGTGACCGTTGAATGATAAAAATGTGAAGCTTCTAATTTCCAATGATGGCTAATTTTGCGTCTTCGGGTAACGATGCCACTCCCCGTTAGACAAAGCATTTGCGATTCACCTGACTTCAGATTCTGAGGTATTGGTGAAATTAAAGTACGCGCCCACTTATATTAGTGGGCGCGTACTTTAACTTCAAGTTTAATGGTCACAGCATGACCTGTCGGACCCTAAAATCAGAGTGTGTTCTTAGTTTTCTTTCGTAACAGCAAGTTTACAACGGTCCATTTCCTTGTACCCCTTGGGGTTGTTTTTTATAGTTATGTCCCCAGCAGATACGTTACAAGCAAGACCAGAATAATGCTTGCAGACCCCTGACGTGGAGAAAGTAATTCCTTCGCCTTCCGGTTTGACGCAGTACTTACATAACCCCAAGCACCGACATCTGAAAACGGATATGCAAGCGAGATATTTCTTTATGTCTGTCATAATGTATTGTGGTAAACTGTCTACCCCTACAATTTCAACCAACTTATCGTTGGTGTACGTTACGATTACTTGAGTTGGATTCTGTCTGTTTGCCAACCAAAACTCTACTACATTACCAGGTTTTCTTTTTAATTCCTGTATAGACCAATTTTTCACTGCCATTACACTAACCAACTTTCTTATAATCAACCTTAAGCCCTCGACGACTAGAAGCATAAATGACACATTAACTCCATCTTATAAAGGATTACCATTTATTATATACAACGTGGCCATAATCTCAAAATTTAATATCTTCCAAGCCCTAAGTGCCTACAATTTTCTCGGACACATCAAAAACAGGTTACGCCCTACAGCACACAGGATTCCACGGCCATAACTTCAGGTATATGAGCCTGCAAGGAATCTGAGAATCCGCCTATAAACTAAAAGTCCCTCTCAAACGTATTAAATACGTTGAGAGGGGGGTAACCGTTTATGATTGACAAAGGTGTTTACGTGAAATCCTGTCCTTAATCCAACAACCCTTTGTATGCTAAGATCCCTCGGAAGATACCCAAAGCAGCTTTCTGTTGATCGTCCGGCGAACAAAGGATCTGCTCCTCATTCTGATTCGAGATGAAACCGATCTCTACCAAAACTGCTGGCATGTTTGTATATTTGATGACATAGAAATTTGCGTTATTTACTCCCCGGTTATTCAAGCCGAACTGTTGGAGAACTTGATTTTGAATATTCTGAGCCAGAGTTTTACCTTTGTCTGATTGCGGATTATTTAAATTGTAATAAGTAGATGTCCCCCCAGCTGCCGGATTGGTAAAGGAGTCGTTATGAATGCTTACGAAGAGGTCCGCTTTCCCATCGTTGGCAATATCGACCCGCGCCTGGAGGTCAGAGGATTCTGTATATTGACTTCCTGTGGGAGGGGCATCACCTGTTCGGGTAAGTATTACCTTAGCGCCGGCTGCTTTGAGCAAGTCAGCTAACTTCAATCCTACGGCCAAGGTATTGTTCTTCTCGTAAGTCCCTGAGTAACCAATCGCCCCGACGTCTGCGCCGCCATGACCGGGATCGACAGCCACAGTGAGCCCCCTCAGAAGAGTTGACGAAGTCGCTTCAATAACTAAAGGAGGTGCACCCGCTAAGACATTTACCACGTCTGCTAAGGTACTGTCGGCTACAACCCCAGCTCCCCCAAAAGCCACGATGCTTGGAGAGACGTTGGTAGAATAAAGTGTCTGCAAATAAGCTCCGATGGGCGCTGGGGCTCTAGAACCTAACGAACCCGTCAGGACAATTGGATCCCCAGTTAGGGATGCTAAAGCACTTCCCGCCAGTGCATCAGGGAAGTCTAATCCAGAGGCAATATACACGGTCTTGGGATTGAGGGAAAATTGGGCTAACACTTTGGCGGCTGTATCAAACCTATCCGTCCCAGCTATACGAGTCACTGTCGTTGACACGAGGGAATGAATCGTCGACTCGACCGCCTCCGAAATCACGCCCGTTCCCCCCACTAAATAAACCTGGGAAGGATTATCATGAACTAGGAAATCCTCGACTCCCTCGGAGATGGAATCTTTCCCTGTCAGAAGAATGGGATACCCCTTGCTACTAGCAATACTCGATATACTGAGTGCATCCGGGAAATTTTCTCCCGCCGCTATAACAACTGGCGTATTACTAGGCACATCAAGTTTTTGAGCTATAAGTGTATCTGTAGCATATCGATCCGCTCCGCCAATGCGGTCCAGGTTAGAGAACCCTAGACTCTTGAGTTTTATTTCGAAATCAGTACTTATTACACCAGTACCGCCCACTATATGGATAATGGCCGATTTACTTAAATTACTCGTCATAAAATCGAAGGCATCGTTGGAATCTGCCACCGTACTATCGACGAGTAACACCGGTGCGTTTAGTTTTTTCGCGAGTACACTTACAGATAAGGCATCAGGGAAATTATTGCCGGATGCAATGATTACATCTGTCAGCTGTTTTACGTTCCCCATAGAGGCGATGGCTGTAGCCGTCTCATACCGATTTTGACCTGCAATTCGAGTGAACGAATTTGCAGTCGGCGTTGCTGCCAAAACAGGGGTGGTTGTCACTGCTAGTGTCGTCACCATCATCACTAACGCCAGTACAAGTGCTAAATGTCGTTTCTTCATTATAATTCGCTCCTTTGATATTTGGCCAGTCATTACCCAGACATTTTCCCATAGAACGCGTGATAAAGTGAGAAGTCCTCATGAAAATAATCTCCCTCACTTGGAAGGAAACTGATTGTACATCGCTTACTAATTATGTTCACCCCATATTGGTTCCGTGTGTTTATTTTATGAAGTATTTATTAAGATTTTGATAATGATTATCTATTAGTAATACACGATAAGGCTAACTCATTGTATAATTAGCAACAGGGTCCCTCAAATTAATCATCAGGGATTATAATGCAGGATAAGGGTTGCCAAGGGACAGACAAATACTAGAGGAGAGAGTGGAGGATTTGTCGAAATCGAGTAAAAAACATAATCCATACAGGTTGTAAGAACGAGTTACGACAGCGCAAAATGGTTCGCAACTTCATTCATTGCAGGAAAGGAAAGGTGATCGCAATATGATTATTAAATCAGCTCAAAATGTTTTAACTTTATTAGTATTATTCATGGTTCCATCACTAGCCCTCTTAGGTTGTGGAACAACTACAACTAGCCCTCAACCTACCCAAACACCAACTTCCGCTTCCACACCGAGCACTGGCCCTCAGACATCGGCGGATTCGGCTGTCGCCAAAGGCCTAAGTATTTATACCACCCAATGTAAAGTGTGCCATGGGACAAACGGCTCAGGTGGAAATGGACCACGCCTCATTGGCAAAACTCCCTCACCGAGTTATATCCAAGCCAATATGCCCCGCAATAAGCCTGGATCACTCAGTGCTGAGCAGGTCGATGATTTAGTTGCCTATATCACTAGTCTAAAATAAATTAACGCCCTTGCTCTGCCATACCTCCGCTGTACTGTACGTGATTGGTATTAATCGGATACCATGGAAAATACAACTGGATAATACGACATATAAAAGGAGGTAGTTGACAACTACCTCCTTTTTAGGATCAAACAAGTGACTACACATTGGTAGACACATATGGCGAATGCATTTTTGTGTAGGTTCTTCCCGAAGTGACCATTGAAAGAAGAGATTAAACTTCTATATCAACTCCACTTGTGAAAGCTCTACTAGACGGAGCTTGTTGGTTACTAGCAGCTTTGGTTTCCGATGGTTGTATGGTTTTTCTCTCCTGAGCAAGCTGTTGCTGAACATTAATTCTGTCGTTAATCGTCTGCACGACTTGCTGAAGTCTCTGAATCTCTTGCGAACTTCCATGGCCACTCTGTAGTGCAGTGATTTTGCCTGTGAGTTCCTCGGCTTGTGCCGCTAAAGCCTTTGGATCAGTAGAAAAAGCACTAGTTGATTGAGTTGGAGTGCTCTGTTGAGGCATTAACAAACTTGCTATTTGACTTATTTGCGCATTTTTAACAGATACATCCATTTTTTAAAACCACCTTTCTCTTTTTCGGATATTGTTCATTCACCTTTTATATCGGATGAAAGCAACATTTTATATACCAATTTTAAATCTAGCGATGAGTACACCATTGCGCCGTAAAATATATTCTTATACCTTAGTGCGGTAGATATTGATATGTTCTTACCACTTAGGTAGTATATAGTTAGTTAATAAGATAAGGAGTTGATAGTGTCCTTCATACACAAACTCAACCGCTTATTATGATAGTATCATTCATCAAAGAATTGAGAGGGGATGAACAGGGCATGAGAGATGTTGTTGATATAGTATATCATCCTACGCCTTCCATTGAGCGTCTATATTTAGAGTTGACCAACCGTTGCAATCTATCTTGTGAAATGTGTTACCGCCACAACTGGAATGAGCCTTTGGGCGATATGTCAGCAGAGGTTCTAAGCTCAATTGCGAGTGAACTAGCTGCTTTTCCCGACCTTAATGAAGTGATTCTTGGGGGTATTGGTGAGCCGACGATTGCTAAGAATTTTCGCCAAGCAGTGGAAATGTTCGCATCTCGGTACGATGTTACAGTGACAACAAATGGAACTACATTGGACGAGGAACTGATTGAGTTCTTAGCCTCCTGTGGCGTAACCAGAATAGCCCTATCCGTTGATTCAACAGATGTTCAGACGTTCGATTCTATCCGGCATCAAAATGTACAAGGTGTCATGGAGAATACACGTCACATCGCAAAGCGGAGGATCAACGGGAGACCAGAGATCGTATGGGAATTCCTTGCTATGAAAAGCACGCTTCCCTATTTAGTTGAGACCGTGCGCCAAGGCGCTCAACTGGGAGTAGATCGGCTCTTCGTTTCTCATATCCTACCAATGCGGGAAGAGATGATGGTCGAGACCCTTTATCACCCCACCTTGTTGTCTGAGACTGAGCGAGTCTTCGAAAAGGCTTTTTTTATGGGAATGACAAAAGGTGTGGATGTAATCTTGCCCAAAAGCCAGTTAAACACAGAGCGGTATTGCAAGTTTGTGGAAACTCAAAGTGCGGTTGTCCGCTGGGATGGCGAGGTTTCTTCCTGTTATCGCTTTTTACATTCTTATCCTGAGTATGTGTTTGGAAGACACAAGCAAATTACCGCCCACAGTTTTGGTTCACTCAAGGAGCAATCGTTACTTGGAATCTGGACTTCTCTAGAATTCATGAGATATCGCTACCATGTTTTGACTGGGGATTACGCCTCATGTCCCGATTGCAAGTGGGTTGATGGATGCGATATAGTTTTTCGTGCCGACATGGATTGCTTAGGAAATGCTCCAGCTTGTGGAGACTGTCTTTGGGGACGGGGAATGACAGTTTGCCCTTAAATAGTTCATCTAAATTGAGGGCTTCGGCCCTCAATTTTTCTAAGTTGTACAAATAGTATCTTATCAGTTTATAAAAGAGGAGCTGGCGGTTACGAACGATATTATAATAAAACTTACGCAGCTTGGATTTTCTTCCTATGAAGCAAAGGCTTATGTTGCACTATTGCAGAAGCATCCATCGATCGGTTATGAGGTCAGCAAGATATCAAAAGTCCCTACCTCCAAAATTTATGAAACTCTCATAAATTTAAAAAATAAAGGCGCAATAATGGTTAGTAATTCTGAACCAGTCAATTATTATCCTATACCACCTGAAACGCTTCTGCGAAGGTTAAAAAAAGACTTTTTAACTAAAATAGATAATTTAGAAGGTCAATTATTACATGTTCAACCATTTCGTGAAATAGATTTCACATGGAACTTAACAGGCTACAATACTGTGATTGATAAAATTGTAACTCTGATCGATAATACAACTGAATCTCTCTTAGTATCTGTTTGGCCTCATGAGGCCAACCTTTTAAAAGAAAGTATTAAGGATGCAGAAACACGAGGAGTTAAAGTTACGATTGGCGTATTTGGTAGTTATGATTTTGGCTGTAAGAACACAAAAAACCTTCAGCAATATGCTGTTTCATCCGCGAGTAGACTTGGAAAACATTTAACTGTCACTATAGGAGACTCAAAAGAGGTTGTAGTTAGCGAAATCAATCATTTCAACAATACCACCGTGGGAATCTGGACTACTACTCCTGGGATTGTGCTTGTGGCGACGGAATACATCAAACATGATATTTGGGGCAGGATCTTGGAAGATGCTCTAGGTGCAGAAAGTTTTAAGCGACTATGTGAGGATAACGATTTGCTATCGTGTTTCAATAAAATCCGCTAGAAGATATTATGGATTTTTGAAACTAGTCGAGGCGCTGTCTCTTAGTTCGTCTCTATTCTAGAGTAAATTGCACTTTAACATTATTTTCAGCTTCGATTTGCAAGCAGACATCTTCATCCTTGGGCTTATAATTAACGGCAATTATAGAGTTTAAATCAATCCAGAAAACTCCGGTCTCCCCCCCCCATACTGAAACTTTGTCATCTGCAACATCAATTCTCTCAACAATTCCAAAATTCATCGTACATTCTACGACACAGAAAAATTCTATACATACTAAGTTCTTCCCAAGGAACTTCTCCTTAAGAAATTTCACAAATTCGATTTTCGCCGTTAAAGTTGACATTGTATATCCCCATTCCGATTCTAAATATTAGGTGTTAGGTCAACGGTAATATTCTAATACTAGTGAAAAATGTCTGACAAATTACAACTTAGTAGCAACTTGACTGAAGCAATCACAAAAAGACGGAATTAAATTTTTACATGGAAGGAAATGTAAAATGCGCGTTGAATTGTTAATACTATTCTTTAGTGGGAGGTTTTAATTAATGAAAGGCTGTACTTTGATTGCAAGCTTACTTAATGAGGAAGAAGGAGGACTTTGGTTAGCAGAAATACTTGAAGTTGAAGGGTGTACAACACAGGGGAAAGATCTTCAAGAGGTAATCCAAAAAGCAGAAGAATTAAGGGAAGCAATTGTTACAATTAACGAGCTTCAATTCCTAGAAGAAAAGGTAACCAAGAATGTAGAAAAGAGCAAAAATGATAATGATGTTGTAGGTTTCTTTTTATCACATAAGAAAAAGGCCAATGGATCTATCTGCTCTGATATAGGTGAAGTGTTAGGGATCATCGAAAAATTTGACATCGTAGAAGACAGAGGGAATAAGGCATTTAGAAGACACCTAGGAATTATGATGACTCATCTATCTCCGACGAATCCTACCCTTAGTATAGGACCTTGGACTATACAGTCCAAATCTATGAAAAGTGAGCTGGGCAAAGCACCTGAATGGGAGGGATGGAAGGACAAACCGCATGAAAAGAAAGAGTCGGCCTAAGAACGTTCGGCGTCATTTCGAGAACAAACATCTAGATGCTGGAGGTGGACATGGGATTGTATAAGGAAAGCGGTGTACCCTAAGCACACCGCTTTCTTTATGCTCATTTCAATTCACTTAGATCCAAAGATTGATCTATAGTAATATTTTATAATGCGTCTGCCCAATTCGCAAGTTCTCCGCGAAAATTCTTAGTTAATGTAACAATCTTGCAATACGGCTGATCCTTAAAGTGTTCCATATATGGGACAAAACCGCTTTTCGAAATAGGGATGTCTATTTGACCTGAATGCCCGATACAAATCACTGTACATGAATCATGTACGCGCGTGAAGATTTTGCGCAATTCCATAAGCGTGAAATTCTGACATTCATCAATAATAATTGTCATATCTTTGAGATTGGTTCCTCTAAGAAATAATGGACTCTTTGGGTAACACCAAATGCTATCCATCACTCGTTTAATACTTACTTTTTTACGTATTGCCTCATTGGCCAAGACATCTTCGTTATATATACATTGAACGGGGTTCTCATTAATCTCTAGCAGAGCATCTATAAGAGGTTGATGATAAATACTTTCTTTCTCGGATTGTGTGCCAGGTCTGAACCCCATCGAAGATTCTTGCACCGGATTAAAAATGTAAGTTAGAGGCTTTTTTAAAATCTTGGCGCACGCAACGGCTAAAGTCGTTTTTCCGGTTCCTGCTTTGGCATTGACCATTACTAATTGGTTATCAAATATTGCGTCAACATAGTCACGTTGTTCAACCGTCAATCTTGGCGCAAACCCAAACAATAAGTTATTCTCAGGTAGTGGCATAATACTCACCTAATCCTTACCGCTTTATTTTATCCGCTAGCTAAGCTTCCCACTCCAGAAGTGAAACTAAGCTCCTGGATAAGTTCTTCTATTTCAATACATAATTTATTATAGATCTTTTAATTCCTTTTTTTAAGTGTAATATTGACCAGTAAGGACTCTGTTCCCCAACATTACCAAATTAATGATTATATTTTTCATTTTTCTCTATTCTTATTCTTTATTTTCGTTATCTCCTTCTATATTTTGAACTGTAAAAAGAGAAAATCCCCATTCTACACATACCAGACGCTGTGCAGAATGGGGATTTAAAACAAGCACTCCAATTGTTAGTTCACTAATTCGAAGGCCCCTTTTTGAGCGTTGAACATAAAAACCTCTCCGGTCTCAATTGTGTAATACATGCCCATAATGTCGAGCTCTTTTCTGTTATACCTTTCTTCAATAAAAGGATACGTCAACAGATGTCTTATCTGTTCCACTATGTTCATTTGCTCTGTTAACCATTCCCTCATTTCCAAGTCGTTTGACTTGTTATTTTCTTCCAGTTCTTCGGTTACTCTTTTCTTGACATTATCGGCTAGTTCTAACCATTTTTTAGTAGCTGGTATTTTATCAAGAACCGCATCTGGTAAATAAATTGATGAACATCCTCCGCAGTTAGAATGGCCGCACACAATAATATTTTTGACGTTTAAGACATTTACGGCATATTCAATAGCGGCAGTCGTCGCTGAAGTAGTTGCTACATGCTCATGCGATTCCTTATATTTTGGAACGATGTTCGCGATATTTCTAACAACAAATAATTCCCCTGGTAGAGATTTCGTTATCAATTCTGGCACTACCCGTGAATCAGAACATGCGATAAATAACGTATGAGGTTCTTGACGTCTTTTCAATTTACAGAATAAATTTTTATGTTCTTCAAAGTCTTGTGTTCTAAATTTTATTAGTCCTGCAACTAAACTTTCCAATAATAGAACCTCCCTCAAGAATTTTTTGCGTTTTATCTTATACTTGATCAAACTCATACGGCATTCATCGTTTCAGAATTTGAGCCATTTCTATTTTGGGATATGGCTTTAGCTTTAGTTTATCATAGATGATAATTTGTATTATGGATATAGCACGTCAATGTTACCGTAATAATATTTACGTATGGCATTTTATTCCATACGTAAATGCGTTGTATTATTTGAAAAATACCAACGCCAAGCCAATGGCTTGTCGTTGGTATTTTAGTTTTTAGAATATTAGGCGCTATTATACTATTACTCGCCTTTTCGGTTCGAAAGGGCTATCATTTCATTTGTAGCTTTCTGAATGGTACCTTGCTTATACACCCTGTTTTTCTGGGTAATCCCGATTAAATCAAACTTTTCAGCTTTGACATGGGCGAAGAATCTCTCCATAGAGGTAAGACAAGTAGTTAGTCCATTGCCGCTACCACCTGCCGCGGCGATGGCTATGACTGGTTTTCCCTCGAAAAAGGTCTTGTCTTTTTTTAAGGCCTCACACCGTCGTACTCGGTCTGAAAAAGCTTTAGCTGACTCGCTCATTTCTCCCCAATAAACTGGAGTGATTAGGACAAAGGAGTCCATGTCAGCCATGGATGCATGGATTGCTTGAAAATCATCTTGTACTTGACACTCATGTTCGTTACGACAAGGTCCCCAACCGTTACCACAGGCTTTGCAATTACCGATCTTAAGCCGATTGAGATTTACCATAACGGTTTGGGCACCGGCCTCTTCTACTCCCGTTTTGGCAGCGTTACCACAGGCTGCAGTCAACCCATCCGTATTCGGACTGCTTGTAAAAATCATTACCTTCATTTTTCTCAATCCTTTATCCATTTCAATTTACACACTTCTCTATTGTATCAGGAAAATAATGTCCTTGGAAGCATGTCTTGGGCACGACTGGCTTTATGCGGTAAATTAATTATATGATATAATTGTTAGATCACATTAATAATAGTATCGCCCCTATGAAAAGGTGTTTATGAATGAATATAGTTGACTATTCTAAAAGCCTGGTGAGACACAGGTTTCCTGCCTTAACTCATGATAATTTCCGAATCTATTGGCTCGGACAATGTGTTTCCTTGATTGGAACTTGGATGCAAAGTATTGGGCAAACGTGGCTCGTATTTTCTTTAACTGGATCGCCTCTACTCGTAGGATTATTAGGAGCCGTTCAATTTTTACCAATCACGATCTTTTCATTGTTCGCTGGTGTTATTATCGATAAATATCCCAAGAAAAAAATACTTTTAATTACTCAATTGATCTCCATGATTTTAGCATTTACCCTATCTGCACTTGTCTTCACGCACACAGTTAGATATGAATATGTTCTTATTTTAGCGTTGATCTTAGGGTTTACAAATACGGTTGATATGCCTACTAGACAATCATTCACTATAGAAATGGCCGGCAAAAAGGATTTAATGAACGCGATTGCCTTGAATTCCGCTTCGTTTAATTTGGCAAGAATAATAGGTCCTTCTATAGGTGCCTTAGTTATGGCGTCTTTTGGAGCCGGTTGGTGCTTTTTATTCAATGGATTGAGCTTTATGGCAGTACTCGTAAGCTTACTGAAGCTAAGAATTAGTTCATATGTAAGGGTGAAAGTTTCGAACGATTTGCTCAAAGAAATTAAAGACGGATTAAAATATATAGCGGGTGAACCGGCACTACTCCAGACGGTTTTAATGGTACTCATAATCGGTATTTTCGTTTTTAATTTTAACGTCTTACTACCGGTATTTAGTAAGATCGTGCTCCATCAAGGCGAAACGGTCTATGGGTTATTAATGTCCGCTTTAGGAGTAGGATCATTATTTGGAGCCCTAATGGTTTCTTTGAATAGTAAATCTGGACCTAAAGATAAGGTTCTAATAGGTAGCGCTCTAATAGTCTCGATAACGCTAATTTTAATCAGCTTTACCAAGACATATTATTATTCTGCAATGTTATTAGTAATTACTGGTATATTTAATATATGGTTTAGCACAACAGCAAATTCGATGCTCCAGATTACTACAAAAGACGAATACAGAGGAAGAGTAATGAGCGTCTATTCCTTAGTTTTTGCCGGCGCGACTCCAATTGGCAATATGTTTGCTGGTTTCACAACTGATAAGTTTGGGGCTGACACATCCTTTTTGCTAAGCGGAGTATTAACTATTGCTTTGATTGGATTGCTGAAGCTATTATTCATGATCAAACTTCATGGTAAAAAGTCCAAGTTATATTAAAGCCAAAAAGAGTGGGTATTAGGGCTCTAGAAATAATTACTATATAGGTAATATGCGCCTGCTATTCCAATTGGAATAGCACACGCAATAATGTAGGCTAATATTGTGGGTTTGATTAGATCCTTCCATACACTGTTTTCCGACATAATACCCTCACCTCAGAGTTTAGTCTGCCACATAAAGCGCGTGCAAATACCTTGATCTACGTACGATACGATCAAGGTATTTGTCAAGCGTTAGCGCTTCATACATACATCATTTCAAGGCATAATACTCATAGATAGAACGATCTAATTTCTGGCTAATACGAATAACTTCTGGATCTGTGAGAAGTTTACCCTTCACTGATTCATATAACCTTTGGCGAGTTTCTTCAACTTCGATTAGTTTGTTTCTTAATTCTAGGTTCATGTTATACCTCATTCATCGTTATTATCAGTTCAACAAAAATAGAAGTGAGCATATCTGCTATTTAGATTTCTACTAAGTATATGGGGCTCAATTGTTTATACGCATTAGCCTTAAGAAATTAGGGGGGGGCTAAAATAAATATTTAGTATTTAGCATATTCAAGAAAATAACAAGTCAAAGATGCCTTGGATATTTTCTTGAATATGCTTAGTAAAAAAGCCGACTCATGTCCACCTTGGTACACGAGTCGGCTTTTGGTCCAGTCAGTAGGGGCACGATTTCATCGTGCCCCTTTTCGTCTTTGTTGGCTTAATTGTGTCATTTGTTCCAGCACAGGGGCACATGCATTGTTCCCCTACCCTTTTTGAGTTCCTTCCATAATCCCTTTATTATGAAATATTTCCTCAACCTCTAAGTTTAGTATGCCCCCTTTAGCATTCTTAGGGGCCTTTGTTCCATAATCTGGTGTTTTATTATCGTTAATAACACTCACGACCCCTGCTGGCTCCCATGGCTGTCTATTCAATTGAGAAGCATGTTCCTCGATATTTTCGTTACCCATTTAGTTGCCCTCCTTTTGTTTAAGATTTAAACATTTTTAGATTTCCCCGTAGAATTTTTCTTACTCAATTTTGATTTGTTTATCTGAGAATCTTTTATACTTTAGGTATCCTATCTTTTCCTTTATGACATAATATAAAGAGTTTAAATTACTCCAATTTAAGTAGAGGGCAGAGGCAGATACTATGAGTATTAGACAAGAACTTGTACAGAACCCCGGCACACTTATTCCAGCTCTTCATTTCTCGGAACTTTTATTTGTTGAAGATCAATTACAGTTAGTACTCAATAAAGCCGATGGACTCATTCAACAAACCTGTGTCAGCTTGTTGCAATCAGGTGGCAAAAGAATTCGACCACTCCTCACACTTTATAGTGGAATGTGTTTTGCCCCCTTAAACCCGTCTATGATCCAGGCAGCCGTTGCGGCAGAACTTATTCACATGGCTTCTCTAATCCATGACGATGTTATCGATAAATCATCCATCCGACGTGGAAAACCAACAGTAAACTCTCTCTATGGTGACCATGCAGCAATTCTAACAGGAGATTACCTCTTTGCCGAAGCCTTTAAAATTCTTTCGACCCATCGCTTGCTCTCCAGTATGACCTACCTTGTCGAAGCAATTCAGGCCATGTGTCATGGCGAAGTGAATCAAGCGGATGAACAATTTTCCAACTTAGTCAGCAAGCAGGATTATTTTAGCAGGATTGCCAAGAAAACAGGAATTCTTCTGGCCGCTTGCTGTCAATCTGGGGCAATCCTTGCCGGAGCCCATTCGGAGGAACTGACTCTTCTGCGAGAATACGGACTAAATCTCGGTTACGCCTATCAAATCACCGATGACATTTTAGATATCAGTGGGGATGCCGAATCTCTTGGCAAACCAGTCTGTGCAGATCTTATTAATGGAAACATTACCCTTCCACTTCTTTATCTTTTGGATAATCCGATTTATGGGAACTGGCTCAGGGAAATCCTGACAACGCGTAAGGTAACCCATCTTGGTCTCCTAAGCATTAAAGAGGCTCTTATTTGTTCGGGGTGTATCGACCAAGCTTATGCCACAGCCACTGAATGTATTGGCAATGCTAAATTCAGCTTGGCGGAAATCCCGCCTAGCCCTTACAAATCGACCCTGCTTGATTTAGCTGATTCTATCTTACTAAGAACAAATTAGACAAGTAGGGGCACGATGCATCGTGCCCTTGTGGTGGAACGTATTTCACAATAATACAACAAAGGCTATGACGAATGCACTGACAAAAATGGGCACGACGCATCGTGCCCCCACAGGTAACGGTTACTGTAGTTTCTTCCTAAAGGGCCTTCCTTTTTCGCAAACGACAACACACCCAGTAGAGGATTTTAACTCCTAATCCACTATCCCCTAGCAGTTGCTTTGTGACGGATCGAATATCCGTGTCCATGCTCTTGGCATCGGATAAATACATGGCAAGAAGTCCTTGGACAACCGCTCGATGAAATTTTGGATGAGCAAGTTGCTCCGCCCGCATCAAGGAATTTTCTAGAAACAGATGCATATGCTCTCGGATCATACTCATATCTTCATAATAGGCCACAAAATTCAACTGATTTGTCTCTTGATCTTCACGCAGGTCGATGAAGTAATCTAATAGAATATGGAGACCGCAAATCCACGGAAAGTAGGCCTGCCGAATCTCTCTTCCTTGCTGTGTAGTTAATTGGGGGTTAAAGGCTAGAGCATACAAACAGAAAACCCCCAAGGTTGACCCTGTGGCAGCTGCAAATTCCCAGGGTGTTATCCCTGGATAGTCCGTTAAATTTAGGTTGATCCAGTTTAACATCTTCGATTCTCGAACTTCCACTGCCAAGTGTTTAAAGGTTTGTAAATACGAATAGAGTTTTGCTAACTTGACGGCTTCTTCCTGAACTAGTTTATACGAGGGTAGCTGTCTAACGCTGTTTTGGCAGGTTATAACCAGCCGTTCAAGATACCCACCATCCTCTCGATAGGGATAATACAAATAGTAATCTGAGGGTATCACCTCTGGATTTAAAGCTTCCTGCATGGCTAAGTGCAACTGGGAAAACGCCAATTCATCCTGTACCTCAAGGCTGTCGACCAAATTATCAAGATAATCACTCATGGTTTGATAAGCAACGATGAATTGAATCGTTTCTGCCATATTGACCCCGGGATAAAGCGCGTAAATACTTCCGCCATGACAATGAAATGCTTTTGAACGAATACTTTCAGTGGCTTGCAGGCTGAGACGAGCATCGGGTAAGTCTGCAGCCATGCGGTGCCATTTGCTTAGCTCTTGTTTGACTATCGGAAATACATCTGAAACGAAATGATATATTAATCTTGCGCTATTCATGGGTAGGACAGCCAATGTATTCATAACCTGATTTCTCCTTCACTAAAAACAAACGGTACTTCTTCCTTGGAAATAGTTTAACCAATAAAAGGTCGTGTTCAACCATCAGAAATATACCCCATTATTTAATTCAATAAAAATTTCAAAAATCCTATTTAAATACATACTTTCCGTTCTGAAGGGCACTCTATATAAGGGTTAAATAGTACTGAGAGGAGAATGATTATGCCTGAACTAACAGCCAAAAATCTAACCATTTTAAATGACCAACTCGGGGCAGAAGCTTTATTAGTCCACAAGTTTGCCCAAGCAGCTCAATCAGTTCAAGACCAAACTATCAGTTCCCAGCTTTCGGCCATTTCTGGGCAACATCGTAAGCATTATGATACCCTACTCAATTATCTAAATTCCCATCAATAAATTACGAAAGGACGGGATCAAGTTGAATATGCAAAATACGATGTCAGAACAAGAAATACTAACCGATCTACTGACAAGCGAAAAACATGTTACTTCTACGGTCAATACATTTATTACAGAATCGACCTGTGCTAACTTAAGGCAAAACCTAAAAAGCATCCTCACCGAGGAACATAGTATTCATGAAAACCTTTACAATATTATGAACCAAAAGGGATGGTATCCTACGAGTGATGCCGAAGCCCAAGAAGTTCAAAAGGCCAAAGACAGATTTAAACCTTTACAGGGGTAATTTGACCTTGAATCAATTTCAAACTTCAAGCAGATACCAAAAAGATGGGGCCGAATTGGCTCCATCTTTCGTTTAATTCCACTTATATCTTAGACACATTCAAGAATAAAACCAGTCAGTATGCCAGTCTATTTTGTGTCATACTGCGTTGGCATGTTATTTTCTTTCATATGCCTAAAGCAATCATAAACTGGAATTACTCTTCTTTTACCTTAGCCTCTTCTTTTAGCTTAACGTCTTCTTTTTTCTCATCACCTTCACTAGCCGATTTAAATTCTTTTATCCCTTTACCCAGGGCTTTTCCCACGTCTGGTAATTTGCCTGGGCCAAATATTACTAAGGCAATGACGAGAAATATGCCCGCCTCCAAAGGGGAAATAAATCCAAATGTTGTAAGCAAAATTATCCACCTCCATTATTATCCTACTAGTTCAACGGTTGTGCGCGCAACTCTTATAGTATTCGCAAATCCAGTACAGGCTTATCCTATCGTATTGAATAAAAGAAGCAATATATCCAACAATTACGAAGGCTTTTTAGGTATAACTACCTTCACACCCGCTTGAGCATGACAACTCTGACAATACGTTTCTCCACCAAGCCCTTTCTTCTCGTGACAAGTGTAACATTGTTTCCACGGTTGCTGGTTATTTAAAACGGCGTACCCATGCCCAACAGGTCCATGGATCCAAGTATCCTTAGATACACCAGTATGAGGGTTTGACGGATCGCGATTTTGAGAAATCACAATCACGGCTACCAAGGCAGCCAATAAAGCGAACGTGATGAGGGCTCTTACTACGCGTTTGCGTTCCATACAGGAAAGCCACCCCTTTACTCAATTCCAAGACACCCACTTCTATAAGTGGGTGTTCCAATTTCCACTTTGGACATCGAACTTCGCTAAAGAGTTTTAAGGACCATTCTTGCCTGTTCTAGCGTATAATCAATGTCTGCCTCTGTATGAGCCGTCGATAAAAAGGCTGCTTCAAATTGACTAGGGCCTAAGTAAATGCCGTTTTCTAACATGCCACGGAAGTACTTAGCAAATCGTTCTACATCGGATGTGCAGGCAGAGGCATAATCTTTGACTGAAGCGTCTGTGAAGAAAGCAGAAAACATGGCTCCAATGGCATTAATCCAAATCGGTAGTCCAACCTCTTGGGCTAGCTGCTTCAAGCCTTCAGTCAGTCGGGTCGTTTTACTTGCTAAACCCTCATAGGCACCTGGTTTTTGCAACAATTTCAACGTCACTAACCCGGCGTTCATCGCTAACGGATTACCTGAAAGAGTTCCCGCTTGATAAATTGGGCCACTCGGAGAAATTTGTTCCATAAAACGTCGTTTCCCTCCGTAGGCCCCAACCGGAAGTCCGCCGCCGATCACCTTACCCAAACAGGTCAAATCCGGATCGATTCCGTAAAAAGCTTGGGCCCCTCCATAACTAACCCTGAAGCCAGTCATCACTTCGTCAAAGATTAGTAAGGTCCCGTACTCCTTCGTTAAACTACGAACCCCTTGTAAAAACCCATCTTCGGGTAAAACGACACCCATATTCCCGGCAACTGGTTCGAGAATAACACAAGCGATCTCTTCCCCTTCACGCTGAAATATTTCTTTTAAGCCCTCAAGATCATTATAACGAGCGGAAATCGTGGTGGCCGCGATTTGACTTGGAACACCTGGAGACGTTGGAACACCAAAGGTCAGAGCTCCACTCCCCGCCTTAATCAAAAGTTGGTCTGAGTGCCCATGATAACAGCCCTCAAACTTAACAATTTTTGTCCTACCTGTGACTCCGCGCGCTAGACGCAATGCACTCATTGTGGCTTCCGTACCCGAGTTAACCATACGGATCATGTCCATGGAAGGGTAGGCCTTCAGAACTTCTTCGGCTAAGACCGTTTCAACTTCTGTAGGCGCACCGTAACTCGTCCCTCGCTCGGCCACGCGTTTGATCACTGCAACCACGTCCGGATGAGCATGCCCGACAATCAGCGGGCCCCAGGAACCGACATAGTCAAGGTAACGGTTGCCATCAATGTCCCAGATATGCGCTCCTTCACCCCGGTCTATGAATACCGGGTCACGCCCTACGGATTTAAAGGCTCTTACCGGCGAATTAACCCCACCAGGGATAACTTTTTGGGCCTTAATAAAAGCTAGGCGGCTTTTTTTATCTACAAAAGGCAAGCGAATGCCCTCCTTTCTAATACGTCTCTTCTTCTAAAAAATATTGCATACTGCTCTTCTTTAGTTCTGCTGTACTAAAAAGCATCGAATACGTCAGTACCCCCGTTGCCAGGGAAATCCTCTTCATAACATCCTCACAATCCTCCGCAGTTCGGCCATGAACCATAGTAAAGAGGTTGTATGGCCAATCGGGCAGGGTTGGCCTTTGGTAACAGTGACTCACTTCCTTAAATCGAGCCATAGTTTCCCCAACTTCGGTTGCCTGTTTTGGGTCGACCTGCCAAACACCCATAGCATTAGCCACAAACCCTGCTTTTTGATGCCGAAGGACTGCGCCGCAACGCCGAATAACCTTCGCCTCCAGTAAACGACTGGCGATTAAGATGACATCCTCAACCTGCCACAAGAGACGCTCGGCAAGAACGGAAAAGGGAGTCAGTGAATCCGGCAGATTGCCCTGAAGTACTTGAATAAGAGCTATATCCTCGCTGGTTAGGTCATAAGGAGAAACATTTCCTTTATGGGCACCTCGTAAGTCAGCGTCTTCGAAGATGTCTATTCCTTCTTCTGGAGACGTGTCTTCATCTGCTAAATCAAAATCAAAATTGACATTTATTTTAAATAGTTGGCTGGCTGGAAGGCTGAAAACCTCCGCGACTCCCGAACCTTCACGGATATTATGAAGAATGCGCTCTGCAACAGCCTGCGAACGAGCAATAAGCGTAAACCAGCAGTTATACGCATGGTTACGAATATAATTGTGGGTCACTCCAGGGATCCCCTCTAGCAGTTGAGCCAAGATGGGAATTTTCTCTTCTGGAACCTTGGCCGCACATAAGGTACTGAAATACCCTAACCGGCGAGAATCAAATACTCCACCTAAACGACGGATAATCCCTTCTTGCCGGAGACGTTGAATCCGTTGAAAGGCATCTTCCTCCGTCGTTCGGACAGCTAGACCGAGAATCTGATAGGGATGAACCGCAATTGGAAAATCGTTTTGAATAGCATTCAGAAGGGCACGATCGGTTGAATCCATACTAAATCCCCTTCCTGCCATGATATAAACACCACGGCTCCTCCGCCATATAATCCCCTTCATTATAATAGGCAGCACGGGCACGACAACCGCCACAGGCCTGCTTATACTCGCATGTTCCGCAACCGCCTTTATATTCAAGCGTACGCAGAGTCTTTAACACTTCATGACTGCGCCATATCTCATCAAACGGTGTCTCTCGAACATCTCCTAAAGGGATATTTAAATATGCGCAGGGTTGGACTTGGCCTTTCGGACCAATGATGCAATAATGTGTTCCAGCCAAACAACCTCGGCTAAAGCGCATGTTCACACCCATTTGTTTAGCAATCCGCATAAACTGGGGGGCACACGTTGGCTTCAGTTCAATCTTGACGGTTTGCTGTTTTTTCATAATACGAGTTAAGATTTCCTCATAGGCCTCTGCCTTGAGGGTCTCTTCCTCAATTGAGACTGCCCGACCGGTCGGAACGAGGAAAAAGAAGTGGTGGGCAACCGCGCCCAGTTCAACCGCAAAATCCGTAATAGCTTCCACTTCGTCCGCATTCCAATCCATGATCGTCGTGTGGATTTGGAACGGAAGGCCAACTTCTTTACAGATCTTCATTCCCCGCACTGCTCCATCCCAGGCGCCGGGGAATTTCCGGAACTGATCATGCTTCTCTTTGTTCAGAGAGTCTAGCGATATACCCATACCCATGGCACCAGCGTCCTTAAGTTGTTGAGCTAATTCAAGGGTAAGCAGAGTTCCGTTAGTCCCAAATACCGGACGCAGTCCCAAGGACGTCGCATGAGCGACTAATTCTACGATATCCGTCCTTAACAGGGGTTCTCCCCCACTAAAAATCATAATTTTGAAACCGGCTTTAGCAATCTGCTCTAGCAAAGTCCTTGCTTCAGAGGTGCTGAGTTCATCTTCGGCTTTACATCCAGCATCGCGGTAGCAATGGTCACAGTACATATTGCAGGCGTTAGTCGTATTCCAAGAAACAATCATACGTGTCCCACCTCTCTGAGCCAGCGTGCTACGTCCAAGGCATGGTAGGTGATCAACAAATCCGCACCCGCACGTTTCATACTCACCATGGCCTCCATAACAATCCGCTTCTCATCGATCCACCCGTTCGCTGAAGCCGCTTTCACCATCGCGTATTCACCACTGACGTTATACGCAACAACTGGCACGCCAAATCTCTCTTTGGTCCGATAGATAATATCTCCGTAAGCCAAGGCTGGCTTTACTATAATTAAGTCGGCACCTTCTTCAATATCCAGTTCGGTTTCCAGCATGGCTTCGTTACCATTCGAAGGATCCATCTGATACGTTCTGCGATCTCCAAACTGAGGTGTAGACCCCGCCGCGTCGCGGAAAGGGCCGTAAAATCCGGAGGCTACCTTGGCTGAATAGGCCATAATCGGGATATGAGAGAATCCTTCTTTGTCTAATCCTTCTCTAATCGCCCCAACTCGTCCATCCATCATATCCGACGGAGCAACCATATCAGCACCAGCACGTGCATGAGAAAGAGCCGTCTGGGCAAGTAGTTCAAGCGTCGGGTCGTTCAGCACTTGTCCATCTTCAATCAACCCGCAATGCCCGTGATCGGTATATTCACACAGGCAGACATCGGTAATGACGTAGAGTTGCGGAAAATGTTTTTTGGCCAAGCGCACAGCTTCCTGAACGATTCCGTGCTCATGGTAAGCCCCTGTCCCAACACTATCTTTGCTCTCCGGAATTCCGAATAACAAGACTGCGGGGATCCCTAGCTTCACAACATCCCCAAGAGCTTTGACAAACTCATCGAGTGAAAAATTATAAACGCCAGGCATCGAAGAAATCTCGATCTTCTTATTCTCTCCTGGCATCACAAACATAGGGTAAATTAAATCGTCTATTCTAACATGGTTTTCCCGTACCATGCTTCGTATCGCTTCATTAGCCCGTAAACGGCGTGGGCGCCTTTTAATTTCCATTCTTTGAGCCTCCTAAGCCGATCTCTTCATCTGTCAAATAGCACGCTGGGTCTGACTCCCAAAAATCTCCAGTGACGGCTTCCGCACGTGTCCGAAAATTACCGTTACACATGTCTAGGTATTGACAAGCCGCGCAGCGCCCTTTGAGCAATGCCTTGCGGTCTTTGAGTCCCGCCATAATGGGATGGGATACATCTGTCCAAATTTCCTCAATTTTGCGTTCTCGGACATTTCCGAACGTGATATGCTGAGTGAATTGGTCAGGATGTACATCGCCCTGTGGATCCACTTCTCCAAAGGCAATACCTGAACGGTTGCCCCCGTTTAGACTAATCAGACCCTTAATTCTTTCAGCTCTTACAGGATCCTCTTTTAAGGCCTGCAAATACATATATACGCCATCGCAATGGTTATCTACCGTAAGAATTTCTTTTTTCAAACCGCGTTCTTCAAAATTTCGAGTTCTACGAATAATCGTATCCATCGCCTGACGAGACTCTTCTGCCGTCACATCTTCCGCAATCATTTTGTTACCCCTGCCCGAATAAACGAGGTGGTAAAAGCAAACCCGATCGATATTCTCTGCTTCAATGAAATCGAAGATCTTGTCTAGCTCTTTAATATTATGGTGATTAATGGTGAAACGAAGTCCCACCCGTTGGTCTACGGCTACACAGTTTTGAATTCCTTGCATTGCGGCCTTAAAGGCGCCTTCTTTCCCTCGGAACTTGTCGTTGACATCTTCGAGCCCATCAAGGGAGATGCCGACATAGGAGATTCCAATGTCCTTAATGCGCTGTGCCACTTCCGGCGTAATCAGCGTGCCGTTGGTGGAAAGCGTGGCCCGCAGCCCTTTCGAGATTGTATACTCGGCGAGCTCAAAAAAGTCAGGTCGGATTAAAGGCTCCCCTCCAGAGAAGAGAAGAACTGGAGATTTACATTCCGCCAAGTCATCAATAAAGCGCTTTGCTTCCTCCGTGGTCATTTCCCCTTGATATTTTTGAGAATCGGACTCCATATAGCAGTGGGCACATTTTAGGTTGCACGTCTTAGTCGTATTCCAGACGACAACAGGACCTGAACCGATCGTCGTACCGTTGCGCGCACCATGCGAGTCTCTGTTATAGCGCAAAGAGTCTCCGAAATACTCGGTATCAAATAAAAGCTTTGTGACGCTAATCATGCTTTATTTCCCTCCAGTAACACTTCGACCAATCCACTAATTGTGTACTGAGCTGCTTCTTTGAAAATCGACAGGCCAAACTCTTGAGCAGTTGCACTCGTAATCGGTCCGATAGAATAGAGTGAAACATTGTCCAATAAGGCTACGTCTCCATCGATTAGCGTTAAGAAATTACGCACTGTTGAAGAACTTGTAAAAGTGACCGCTTGGATCTCTTTATCTCGAAGCAAGCTTTTCAATTCTTCACGGTTAGCATTCCCAATTACCGTCTTATAAGCTGGCACATCCCAAACTTCCACTCCCCTGGCCTTTAGGGAGTCTGGCAAAATATCTCTTGCCTCTTCCGCTCTAGCCAATAAGACCCTTTGACCAGCCGATATACGGCTGGCTAAACCTTCAACAATTTTCTCTGCCCGGAATTCTTCTGGTACAAAGGCAGCACGTAACCCCCTTTGTTCCAACGCCACCTGTGTGGCAGGGCCGATGGCGACGATTTCAATACCTGCTAGATCACGTACGTCTAGCTCTTGATTCTTGAGCTCCGCGAAAAATCCTTCAACTCCGTTAGCACTAGTAAAGATAAGCCATTGGAAGTCTTTCAGATTGTTAATTGCCTTAATTAAATAAGAACTATCTGTCGGGGGAGCGATTTCGATCATAGGAAATTCCCAAGCCTCGCCGCCCAATGCTTCAATAGCCTGAGACAACTCACTGGCTTGATGACGCGCCCGAGTTACGATGATCCGTTGACCAAACAATGGTTTTTTTTCAAACCACTGGAGTTTTTCCCGCATAGTGACGACGTCCCCGACAATAATGATGGATGGATTCGAAAATCCCTGTTTCTGTACCTCTACAGCAATAGTGTCAAGTTGTCCAACGAGTGTGCGCTGTTCTGGCCTAGTTCCCCATTGAATAATCGCCACTGGAGTCGTAGGCTTTTTACCATTTTCCATCAGCTTTTGAGCAATCAACGGAAGGTTTGCCATGCCCATAAGGAAAACCAGCGTCCCGTGCGACCCCGCGAGGTGATCCCAATGAATCGTTGTTTCATTTTTGGTGGGATCTTCATGTCCAGTGATAACCGCAAACGAAGTCGTTATATCTCGATGCGTCACGGGAATACCTGCATAGGCTGGAACAGCGATCGCAGAGGTGATACCTGGTACGACTTCAAACTGAATACCTGCATCGAGTAACGCTTCTGCCTCCTCGCCTCCTCGGCCAAAAACAAAAGGATCCCCCCCTTTGAGGCGGGTCACTATTTTTCCTTCTAAACCTCTATCCACGAGCAATTGGTTTATTTCCTCTTGTCTAAGTGTGTGACGATCCGGAGATTTCCCACAATAGATAAGCTCACAATCCGGGCGGGCTAACGTCAAGAGACGTCGCGAAGCTAAACGATCATAAACTAGAACATCCGCTTTGGCAATACATTCTGACCCTTTAACGGTTATCAACTTCGGGTCTCCTGGACCAGCACCCACTAAATATACATACCCCTTAGTCAAAACGAACACTCCTATCCAATTACCTAATTTCTGCCAATATCTCAGTAGCCCCTAAAGCAATCAGACGCTCAGCGACTTCAAGTCCCACAATTTCCGGATCGGTGCCTTTAGCCTCCGCCTTGATCAAGCGAACCCCATCTAGGCTCGCCACCATCCCGCGCAGAATGATTTGTCCTTCAACTACATGCGCTAAGGCTCCTACAGGGACTTGGCATCCCCCTTCAAGTTTACGCATTAGAGCACGCTCCGCACGTACTGATTGTTCTGTCTCACTGTGATTAAGCCGAGATAATAAATCATGAATGTCCGAACGATTCTCTGCGATTTCAATTGCTATTGACCCTTGACCGACCGCCGAAAGCATTATTTCTTCAGGCAATATTTGAGTGATTCTATCTTCCCACCCTAACCGCTTCACACCGGCTGCCGCAAGAATAATCCCAGCCATATCGGAGTCCAGCAGTTTCTTCCATCGTGTTTGCAGATTCCCTCGCAAATCCATAAACTCAAGATCTGGGCGATAGTGTTTAAGTTGTGCTTTGCGACGCAAACTACTTGTCCCAATGATGGACCCTGAGGGCAAGTCCTCAAGAGTAATCCCATTCTTACTTAAATAAACGTCCCGTGCTTCCTCACGTTCACAAAAGGCACTAATCGTTAACCCCAGCGGTAACAAAGTCGGCATATCCTTAAGGCTATGAACTGCCAAATCGAGTTCCTGATTTAAGAGACCAGTTTCTAATTCCTTGGTAAATAATCCTTTGTCCCCGATTTTGGAAAGGGGAACATCCAAGATCTTATCCCCTTTGGTTTTCATAGAGACAAGTTCAAATTTAAGATGAGGATAAAACATAGTTAGTTGACTTTGTACCCACTCAGCTTGCCACATCGCTAATAGACTGTCCCGAGTCCCAATACGGATATTCTTCATTCTGCCCTCCTATGGTGATGCACATGTTCATGATTCGCTGTCGACTTTGGCCGCTTATCTTCTTCTGCAACATCCAAATCGAAAAGGTTTTGTAAAATTTCCGTGTATAAATGGCCTTGGCTGGTCGCGGCATACTCTTTCAGATTCTTAATAGGACCATGCAAGAGATGATTAACGATGGAGTTAGCCATCGAGGAAACAATCTTTTCCTGATTCGGAGTTAAGCTACCTAAGTGCTCAAGTGCATGTTTAAGCTGTGCATCTTTGACTTTTTGTCCTTTTTGCTGTAAAGCTAAAATTGTTGGAACTACAAACAAGGAATTATGCCATTTGAGGAACCGTAGCATTTCCTCTTCAATAATCTTTTCCGCGTTGACCGCCGCTAGTTCGCGTTCTTGATGATGGCGGTCGACAACCCCTCGCAAATCATCAATGTCAAATAAGGTAATGAGAGGAATTTCTCCCACCTCAGGGTGAATATCGCGTGGTACCGCTATATCAATCAGCAGCATAGGGCGCCCCTTGCGGTTGGCCATGATCTCTTGCATGCGTTCCGGTAGGATTACAAAATGTGTTGAAGCCGTTGCGGAAATTACAATATCTACTTCCTGAAGATACTGATCCATATCATCAAAACGCACTGCTCGCCCGGAACACTCTTCTGCCAAAATAACAGCTTTTTCATACGAGCGATTCGACACCAAGACGGTATTTGCCCCTGCTGCGACCAAGTTTTTGGCGGTAAGGGTACTCATTTCGCCGGCTCCCATAATTAGGATTCCTTTACCGACCAGTTCTCCAAAGTGTTGTTTGGCAAGTTCTACCGCTGTATAACTGATGGAGACAGGATGTTGGTCAATCAAAGTATCTGTTCGTACGCGTTTACCCACTGCTAAAGCAGTCTGGAAAAGAACGTTAATTGCCTTATTCGTGACTTTTGCCTCATTAGCTTGTTGATAAGCATTGCTGACCTGTCCTATGATTTGAGTCTCCCCTCGAACCATCGAATCCAAACCAGCTGTAACCCGAAACAAGTGACGTACGGCATCATACAAGGTGTGCACAACTAGGTATTGCTCGAATACGCTTTCTTCGATTCCATGGTGGTTGGCCAGAAATTGTTTTATAGAGCGGATCCCCACTTCTACATCCGTTGTTGCAGCATAGACCTCCATACGATTACAGGTACTGAGAATTACAACCCCTTCAAGTCCGGGATAACTTTTAAGTTTATTCAATGCCTCCTGCATTCGGGAGGGCTGAAAGCTCATCTTTTCCCGAACTTCGACTGGTGCGCTTCGATGATTTAATCCAATAGCAACTGGAAACACTTTTCAACCACTCCTTCTGCCTCAACCAATTTCTGAGCTTTGATGAGCTCTCTCACTTCGCCGTCGGTCGCTCGATCCCAAAAGATACTCCGCTTTTCGGGTGACAAGCTTGTCTTGACAATATTTCGCCAAGATTTAAGTAGTTTAAGATATTCAGCCATCTCCTTGCCATAACGAGCTTGCAACTCTGCCCGTACTTGTCTCGCTACAATAGGACTGCTTCCCCCGGTGGATACAGCAATTTTCAAATCTCCTTGTTCCATTATCGACGGAACAATAAAACTACACTTCTCAGGGTCATCAACGATATTGGCCAGCCGATAATGAGCCTTAGCATCACGGGACACTTTAGCATTAACGTTCTCTTTTTCAGTGCAGGAAAAAACAAGGATAGCCTCTTGGATATCGTCTGTGGAATATTCTTTTTCCGACCAAACACAAGTATTATCGTTAATCAGCGCCTTCAACTTCGGAACGATCTTGGGGGAGACAATATGAACTGAAGCCCCATGTTCCATCAGTGTCTGAACTTTTCGCAATGCGACTACTCCACCTCCAACGACCAAAACTCGCTGAGCTTCTAAGTCTATAAATATTGGATAGTACTGTGGCATTAAAAAAGTCACCTTCTCCAGCTTCTCTATAATGTTTTTCGCCCATTTCGACAGTTTACCTTCTTATTCACCGATACTTATTGCTAATAACTGATATACTCTCAGTCTATGTTCAACCATTTACTGAGCATACGAGTGCAGCCCTGGTAAAAGATAGTTGACTCCGAAGAAAGTGAACAACACAGCTACAAAGCCAAAAATAGCCATCCATGCAGCCCTTTTACCTTTCCAGCCATACATCAACCTGGCATGCAAATAGCCCGCATAAATAATCCAGGTAATCAGCGACCATGTCTCTTTAGGGTCCCAAGACCAGTAAGTCCCCCAAGCATAATTTGCCCATATGGCACCCGTAATAATGCAAAGTGTCAAAAGCGGAAACGCGAATCCCACAACCTTATAGGACAGTTCATCTAATACCTCTAACGATGGAAAACGCGATACAATGTCCTTTGAACTTGTCTTTGTACCGTTGCCCTCTTTACTCAATTTAAGCAGGTACATAATCCCCAATCCGAAAGATATAGCAAAAGCTCCATAAGCCAACATTGCCGTCACAACGTGAAAGGTCAGCCATTGACTCTTTAGAGCTGGAGGAATCGCTTGGGCAATGCGTTCTTCAGGCCCCATACTCATAATGATGAACATCAAAAGCAAGAAGGGAATGGGCATAACAAATGCGCCGAGAGATCTTAACTTATAGCGAAGCTCGGCAAACAGATAAACAGCCATGATCCCCCAAACAAATGTCAAGATAAACTCATACCCATTAGAAAGTGGCGCATGCCCTGAAAGGATCATTCTAAGGATGATAGCAGCGCTATTAGCAACCAAGGCAATGATTGTAAGAAACGTTGCCAAACGTCCAACAAGGTCTTTTTTAGTACCTATCCAAATCCAGTACAAAAGCATACACAAAGTACTTGCCATTACCAACACATAAAACATGGTGGTTTCAAGGTTTTCTAACATTTTGTACCCTCCTTTTATCTTATCATTTTGTGACAGAGCTAACAAATTGTTCTAAGGCTTTTCTGCTATGATCCGTCACCTTTCCCGATAAAACTCCCACCGTTAGATTCCCTTGTATTCCATCTTTAGATTGAAGAATTCCAGAGATAACCTCGGGTTGCCAGTAAAAAGCCAGTAACAACCCACCCATCAGTAATGCACAGCCCAACCAAATAACAGTAACCCCTGGATCCTTCTTCACTTGTAACCCGGTAAACCCAGTAGTCCCCTCAAATGTTAACTTATAGGTTCCTTGTACATCAATCGTTTGCCCGGATGTAAGCTTTCCAGATTGGATCGACTGAGCCCCAGTACCTTTGTATACTTGGTAAGAAGCTTCCGCCTTCTGTGATGAAGTTGCAGCACTAATTGTCGTTGCTATGAGATAAAGGTCTGTCCCCGGCGCCTGATAGTAATTTTGTCCCTGCGCTTGCAAGGCAACCGGATTTTTTTGGCCTTTCATATCCGCCGTAAAATGGGCACCAGTAGAGAAATTAGCTTGATAAAAGGTAATTCCCTTGTACACAAACGGATGGTTCACTGACAAGGTGTTTCTTGCCACTTCTTGTCCATTTTCTAAAATACTCATGTCTGTATACCAATTATCCCGTTCACCGTTGGGTAACATTCGATCCTCGGCAGAATTTATTCGAACACTAAAAGTTTCGGCAACCGTCCCCTTAGAGAGCTGGATTGTCTGAATCGGGATAGTATTTCCGGCCCCCTCCATAAAATAACCTTTAAATCCTAAGGTGGATCCTAATAAGGCTCCGATGACTAAAACCACGAATGAAAGATGGGTGATTAGCGATCCCCAGTTTCCCAACCGACGTTTGGTGGCAATGAAACTCCATTGATCGGACTGATCGCTCAGCGTATAACGATATCCTTTTTGTTTTAAGACCCTCTGGACTGATTCCCGCAATGGAGCAAGCTCGCCCTGGACCACTTTTCTATTTTTTTGCGCAACCTGCGTCAGACTAGACGGCGGCGTCAGCTTAAACGTTCGTTTATAAATACCGTTCAACCGCTGTACACTACACACTATAAGATTAATACACAATAAGCCTAACAACAGACGAAACCAAACAGTATTATAGAGATGCGTAAATCCCATTGTTTGCCAAAGTTGGCCCACAGCTTGGGCCTTCGCAGGATCTTGCTCTGTCTGTGGAATTAGTGTCCCTACTCCAGACGCCAAAGCAATGATTCCTAACAAGGCTAGTCCAAGTCTCATTGAACTAAAGGCTTTCCAAAGTCGGTCACTCCAACCGTGCGAATTTTCCACCATTAATTTAGCCTCCTAGCCTACGACCTAATTCAAGTATTATTCTCGAAATCTTATCCTTATATCCGAATGTTGGCAGATTGCGAAGCCTAACGTATATTGTACCCTATTCAAGCATTGAATTCCATGCCTGGATACTTATATTGGCTGGCGTAAAAAGAACCCTGTAATTCGAGCAATTACAGGGTTCTTTTTAAATATATGGATTAGCGATTTTCTAACTACTTGAATCGAATCGAGAGTGGCATCAGTCACCCTAAAACTTTCGAACTCGAATAAATTCAGCTAACTCTTCTAAGGCTTTACGCGTTGGGATCTTGGGAAGTTCCTGTAAATGTTTTATTGCCTTCTTAATATATAAATCGACTAGTTTCATCGACTCATCGATCGCTCCGGTGGTCTTGATAAGTTGAATAGCTTCTGACACTTCATCATCGGTTTTATCCATTTTTCCCAACAGCACTTGTAAGCGCAAAGGATCCTGTGCTGACTGAAGAGCCAGGATCATCGGTAGGGTCATAATTCCTTGGCGTAAATCTCCCCCAACCGGCTTGCCAAATTCAGAGGGCTTGGCAGTTATATCCAAAACATCATCTACAATTTGAAAAGCCATTCCCAGGGAATGTCCATAAGCACCCAGAGCCCAAACCTGACGTCTAGGAGCACCCGAAACCAAAGCCCCTAACCTACAACAAGCTGAGATCAACAAGGCCGTTTTGCGTTTTATGCGGTAATAGTATTGCTTTAGGTTTTGCTCAACGTCGAACGAACATTTAATCTGTTGAATCTCTCCCTGACACATTTCAACACTGATTTCTGCTAAAATGCGGGCAACCTCCGGATGACCAATCTCAGCAATAAGTGCCAATGATTTAGCAAACAGATAGTCCCCTGTTTCCACGGAAACTATATTACCCCATTTGGCTTTAACAGTCGGTCGTCCTCTTCTGGTCATCGACGCATCTACGACATCATCATGGACCAGCGAAGACATATGAATAAGCTCTAAGACCATCGCCACAGGAATTAACTTTTCCAAGGAATAGCCATAGAATTTCCCGGCTAAGAGCGTAAAAGCCGGGCGCAATCGTTTACCACCAGCTGCCAATAAATGGACAGCCGAATCTTGGAGAATCAGATAATCCGTCTCCACAAATTTTGTCAGTTCTTTTTCAACCCGTTGTAGATCTGAATTTATCTGATTGAAGAGCCAGAGTTGTTTCAAAACCGATTCACCTGCTCGCACCCTTTTCTTCATAGGATACCATATCTAATGGCAGTTCCGCTAGTGGGTCATCCACTTTAGTCTTAGAAAATTCCTCAGTGACTGGAATTTCATCCTCATACGTTAACAAATCCACGTCAGTTCTTAAATTTTCTATTGACCCGCTTTGTGGAGCGGGAGTTTCCTTGTCGGTTGCACGTGGCGAGGCTGTCTGCCCTAAAGGCTTGGTTAAAACTTTACTGGGGGTGTCCATTGAACTTTGAAATTCTTTGGTTAATTCATGGGTAGCTTTGCGAATTTCAAACACTACTTTTCCGATCTTTCGAGCAATCTCCGGTAAATCCTCAGGCCCAAACAAAATAAGTGCAATAGCCAGAATCAGGATGATTTCACTTATGCCCATATCCTTGCCCCCTTATTTCACAGCTACAGCTTTATCTCTGCTACGAGCAACGAGATACCCCAACCAGATACTGATTTCATAGAGAATATACATCGGTCCAACCAGGAGGAGTTGTGTCAAGTAATCTGGTGATGGAGTAACAATAGCCACCGTAATGATAATCACCAAGAGAGCCCAACGCCTTTTTTTGGCCAACGTCTGAGGAGACAACACTCCTAGGCGAATTAAGATCAATAAGACAATCGGCATTTGAAATACCAGCCCAAACGTCAAGAGAAAGGTTAGGATAAAACTCAAGTAAGACGTTTTGGTAACAAAGGGAGTGGATTGAACACCCCCTCCACTGGAAAAAAGTAAAAACTTAACTCCAATTGGCATAACTAGATAAAAACACAAGGCTGCACCGGCCAGAAAAAGGATTACTGAGCTCGGAACAATTAAATATAAATACTTCCGTTCATCTTTCTTTAACGCCGGTAACACAAAACTCCAAATCTGCCACGTGAGGACCGGGAAGGCAAGGACGACACCGATGAACAAGGAAACTTTAAACTTGACTAACATGGGTTCCATTGGGGTTGTCGTAATGAACATAATATTTTTCAAATCTGTTACCGGAGTTGCCAAATAGGCGAAGGTCTGATCACTGATAAACCACCCGACCAAGGTACCTAGCACGATGGCATACGCTGCAACAACCAGCACTTTGCGCAGGGCCATTATATGTTCCATGAGCGGCAAATTGCTATCCTCGCGAGGGCGCCTGCGCATCAGTCTACACTTCCTTCCCGTACGACTTTAGCCATTCGTAGTGCGTATTTCGTTGAACAGCTCGATAACCAGCATCTTCAATACAGCGAATAATCTCCTGCAACGGGACACGAGTTTGTACGCCAGCAGCCCGAACGACATTTTCCTCTAACATCGTACTGCCAAAATCATTAGCCCCAAAACGTAAAGCAACCTGCGCCATCTTGGCCCCTTGGGTAACCCAAGATGCCTGGACATTAGGGACATTATCGAGCATCAGACGTGCTACCGCGAGTGTCCGCAGATACTCGACCCCCGTACTTCCTTCTCCGCCAAGTTCAGTGTTGGTCGGTGCATAACTCCATGGGATAAAGGCTGTAAATCCGCCGGTTTGATCCTGGGCATCTCGAACACGAACCATATGCAAAATTCGTTCCTCAAACGTCTCAACATGCCCGAACATCATGGTAGCTGTGGATTTCATACCCAGCTTGTGCGCAGTGGTCATCACGTCCATCCATTGTTGCCAACTTATCTTATTAGGACTGATCAAATGACGCACGCGGTCATCTAAGATTTCTGCCCCTCCCCCGGGAATCGAATCTAAACCTGCGTCTCGAAGGCGACGGATGACCTCCTCCAGACCCAACTGAGATTTGTTTGCCAAATCCCATACTTCCGGAGGGCTAAACGAGTGAATGTGAATGGGGTAATGGGATTTAATATCGCGTAGAAACGTTTCAAAATACTCCAGATCCAAATCGGGATGCAATCCCCCTTGAATTAAGAGCTGAGTTCCTCCAACGGCAATTGTTTCTTCAATTTTAGCATGTATTACGTCACGTGACAAAATATATCCTTCTGGATCTTCTGGTTTACAGTAGAAGGCGCAAAACTTACACTGACAGGAACAGACATTGGTATAGTTAATATTCCTATCTATTACGAACGTTACGACTTTTTCCGGATGCATCTGCCTGCGGACAAGATCCGCTCCTTGTCCCAAAGAAAGAAGATCGGCATCTTGTAATAGTTTAACCCCATCAGCGCTGGATAACCGTTTACCCTCTAAACGTTTCTCGATGATCTCGATAGTTTCCGTTTGCACGGTCTTCTCCCCTTTCAGGTCCTAAGGACACGATAGAGAGTATCCCGTTCCACCGCATCTCTTCCTGCCTTTTGAATCACGTGGATCAAGGCTCGCTTACTCATGGCTTGGCTTGTTTCTAGATCATCCACCCCGAAAGCCAAAGAAACTTGGGCCAATTTAGGACCGAGCATTATCCAAGACGCTTGAATATGATCGAAATTGTCCAGAAGAATTCGTGAAACCGCAAGCATTTTTAAATCTTCAAAACCCGTTGTACTTCCAACACCCATAGTTCCCTCAAATTTCGTAGTTTTGGGGTAAAAGGGATATGGAATGAACGTCTGAAATCCACCAGTCTTGTCCTGAAGAGTTCTGAGCTGTAGTAAATGGTCAATTCGTTCCTCAGTTGATTCGCTATGCCCATAGAGTATTGTTGCGCTTGTGCGCATTCCCAAACGATGGGCAGACTCTTGAATTTCCAACCAGCGCGCTATCGAAACTTTCTTTTCAGGGCTTTCGGCTCGGACTCGAGGAGAAAACACTTCTGAACCGCTTCCTAGAAGTGAATCGAGTCCAGCTTCAATTAAGCGTTGCAAAACTTCCGTCACAGAAAGTCCGGTAGTTTGTGTGAAATAATCCACTTCAAGCGCAGTAAAAGACCGAATACAGACTTGAGGTAAAATACGCTTTACCCTTTGGAGCATTGCTATGTAATAGTCGAAGGGTAACTCAGAACTCAACTCGCTCTCAACATTAATCTCTGTAATAGCTTCTTGTCTAACATTTCGCGCAGCTGTTACAATTTCCTCGATCTCTAATGTAAAGGCTTGCAGATTATTCGTATGGTCAAGGTGACGATTGACGATGAAATAGGTTTGGTTACCGTTTTTTCGTTTGCAGACGAGATTGGCCATATACCCAAGGGCTAAGATGTCTTGACTGTCCATCATTCGTACACCGGCCTCAACATCCAATCGTTCACCCTTTTCGACTTTTTCTAACAGATCACTTAGTTTACTTTGCGCAAACAGTGAAGGCATAATGTCTCTCCCTTTCGTTATACCTATACAGAAGGTAAAAGTTTTAAGTAGCATAATTCGGGTGGTATAAGTGCAACTAAGGCGGCCGTCTGCGCCTGCGGCTTATCGCCAGCCAAGTTTTCTTTATCTTAATATGATTAGATCTAAGATTGAGAATACAAACAGCAAAATACTTAAGTAGCCATTAAGGTCGAAAAAAGCAACTCCAATTTTAGACAAGTCGTCTGCCGTGACAAGGCGATGCTGGCGAAAGAGTAACACGATAGCAATCGCGACACCTAAATAATAAAGCCAATGCATAGACATAACTACCCCAACGGCGATAAAGAAGATCGGTGCAAGAATATGTAGTACCGATGAAATTTCTAAACCTCTCTGCACACCAAAAATAGCAGGAATCGAGTGAAGTCCTTCTTTGCGGTCAAACTCTACGTCTTGGCAGGCGTAAACGACATCAAAACCAGCGACCCAAGTCATGACCCCAAGGCCCAAGAGGATGGGTGTCAGAGCCCAATGACCTGTTACGCCAATCCAGGCTCCGGCCGGAGCCAAACCCAGTGAAATCCCCAAGGCGAGATGACATGCCCAAGTAAACCGTTTGGTGTAGGAATATAGGACTAGGAAAAAGACCGCAATTGGCATTAACCACAAAGCCAAAAGATTGAGCTGGTATGCGGAATAGCCAAGTAGCAAGAATGATAGCAACGTATAAAGATAAACTTCTTTTACCCTAAGCTGGCCGGCCGGCAGTGCCCTCTGCGCCGTCCGGGGATTGCGAGCATCAATATGCCGATCAATCAATCGGTTCAAGGACATCGCCGCCGTCCTAGCCCCTATCATGGCCAATGTAATCCAAAAAAGCTTCAACGCAGGCGGTACGCCATTAGAGGCCAAAAAAGCGCCTAAATATGCAAAGGGCAGAGCAAAAAGCGTATGTTCTAATTTGATCATTTCAAAGAAAACTTTTAGTTTATGCATACTCCCACTCCATTCGTCACGATCCCGCCTCTTGAGGACTGTAATCTGCGTTCAGCTTACCGGCTATGTAATGATAGACTTCCTGGAGAGGTTGCGATTTGAGCTGAGACGAAGGCGTCATCTCGACCAAGATATTGTTTGCCTTTTGAAGAATCGATTGTACTACAGCGTTTCCCAAACCTTCCTTCCAGGCCCCCCACGCCAAGCCCAATTCCCAGCCAAACGCTTGAAGTTTGTCCTGTAATGGAAGTGAAACACCAGCGAGTTCGGCACTAAGATGAGCTGCTTTAGCCGTTAACATCGCGCTCTCTTGTTTGATAATCACTAGACACTCATCAGCTTTGAGTTTTTTGTCCCGTGAAAGCCAACGCGAAATCCCCCCCTCGCTCATTGTCCCTATGACTTGAGCAAGAGTGTCTAAAAAGGGCAGGAGATTTTCACGGCAGAGCTCTAAAAAAAACTTTCCATATAACAAATCCCCAACAAGCACTGGAAACTGTCGAAGCTCTTCCGAGATATCATTATCATCTCTCATTAATGAATGGACCTGGTTGGCCATAAAAACAAGCTGAACAATTCCAGCCAACGCCACTGATTTTCGCCCATGATCTCCGCAAGCCCGACTTGTAGCCAAGACGATTGCGGGACAAACTGTTCGATCAAGTTCATCCATATCCAGCTTAACCAGCTCTTCAAAGTCAGCTGCCTTAAAATTAATCTCTTTGCGTAAACGCGCCTGCACCTCGTTCAGTTTCTCAAGGAAACTGAATTCAAAAGGAACCATGTTATCGCTCCTCGTCTTCTATAATCAGTCATTAACCTATTATATATTCGTGATACTTACTTAAAATCCTGCCTGATTTATGTATTGCACCTTGATAATATGACATTATTTCACTCAGAGTATGTACAACACCCTGAAATACAATAGACCCTGCAACTGCTTCAGTCACAAGGTCTAGCTAAGCACTAGTCAGAAAGTATAACTTTTTTTCTTTATCCGTACTTGTCTTAGTCCGGAGTAAAATAAATATCCCTCCTACATATTTACCGCTTCATTTGGGAACTCAACAATTCCCCGCTTAATCTCTGTTGCAGTCATATGCCCTGCTTTGAAACTTTCCGTTAAATAATTACAGGCATCCCAGGGATTGACACTGTCCCCGCAAGTAAAGACGTCTACAGCTGCATAGCCAAGTTCAGGCCACGTGTGGATAGCCAGGTGTGATTCAGAAATTACAACAACTCCGCTCACCCCTTGAGGACTAAACTTATGAAAAACTACCTCACGCACTTCGGCACCTGCCTCCAATGCTGCGTTGACCATCATCGTTTCGACTTTTTCTCGATCATTTAAAATGTCGAAGCTACACCCATAAATTTCAGCCAACACATGACGTCCAAGAGAATTTGCCAATTGTGATCGTCGCCCCCTTTTTTACCACAAATAGGAAGGAATCCGAGCCGGACATCTTATCTCCGGTTACCCAAATTCCCATCATTACAAATTCTAGCACAAAGTCCAGAGTTGTCAATGATATTTTTATATACTTTCCACCATATTACTCTGACTTACTCGAACTTGTGATATGTCTTTCATTCCTATTCCACTTCATACTGCCGTGTAAAGGGCGCTTTTTGGTTATACTATCGCACAAAGAACTCTAAAGCCTGCCATGATTAGACGAATTACGAATATAACCAACAACAGCCAACTAAACCAAACACGTTTTTTGAATCGTTTTATTGACTTGCCTGTCTTACTATTCTATGATTAGTAGGTGTGAGGAAAATTGTATGGAGGTGAATTATTTGAGTTTAACCTTGACGGCTGCTGAAGCGGCTAAAATTCTTAAAATTTCCAAATATACCCTTTACGAACTTGTCAAACGGGGAGAGATTCCCGCTCACCACATCGGTCGTCAACTTCGTATTGACCCTACTGTCCTTGACCACTATCTACATGGCACAATGAGCAATTACAACTCAGCTCCTGTAGTAACACCCTCTAGTCCATCGACAGTTATACCCTTGAGCACTTCTGGATTGCCAATGATTCGCTTCATTGGAAGCCACGACCCAGTCGTCGAGCTTCTTTTTGAGTTTCTCAAACATGCTCAAATACCTATCGAATCCTCTATTTCGTTTAAAGGAAGCATGGATGGGCTAATTGCGCTTTATCGCCGAGAAGCTGAAATTTCAGGAGTGCACCTTTGGGATAACGTTTCACAAGACTATAACATTTCCTACGTCCAACATGTTATCCCGGACGAATCTGTTTGTATTGTGAATTTGGTCCAACGGGAACAAGGTTTCATCGTGGCCCCCAGCAATCCCCTTAATCTTCATACTTGGGAAGATATCACCAAAGTCGGGGTGCGCTTTATCAATCGTCAGAAAGGATCCGGCACCCGTCTGCGGCTCGACGCGTACTTACAAGCAGAAAAAATTACCCCCGACCGAATTCTGGGCTATGAACAAGAAGAAACTACACACTCTGGTCTCGCGTGCCTCATAGCAAACGGACAAGCCGATGTGGGCGTCGGAGTAAAAGCTGCAGCTCAACGACTTGGTCTTGATTTTATTCCGCTGTTCCAGGAACGATATGATTTGGTTTGTTTGGGTCATACCGCTAAAACCCCTGCTTGGAAACAATTGATAAACGTTTTGAGGTCACCAGGATTTATCCAAGCCATTCATCAACAGAATGGGTATGATACTTCTCTGACTGGGAACGTTCTCTTAAACACCTAGGCTGAGTGGGATAAATACAAATCGAATTGCACGTTCCATATAGAATGCAGACGCAGATGTAAAACATCTAAAACAGACATATTAAGAGGAGGAACTTTAGAGATGAAGAAGAAATTGATATCCCGCCTTAACTTTTTGGCGTTACTTATTATTGCCCTTATGGTGGCTGTCGTCGGATGTGGCACAGCTGCTACCCCAACTCCAGCACCACAAACAGTTGAAACCCCAAAACCAGCCAGACCAGACCTTATTCTAGCGACTACCACAAGTACTCAAGACAGTGGATTACTCGATGTGCTTATCCCTGCTTTTGAGAAAAAAACAGGTTATAAGGTCAAAACAGTGGCTGTCGGCACTGGGGCTGCTCTAACCATGGGAGAAAAAGGCGATGCAGACGTTTTACTGGTGCATGCCTTCGCCTCAGAAAAAAAATTGGTTGACAACCAAACAGCTATTAATTATCAACTCGTAATGCATAATGATTTCATCATCGTAGGTCCATCAGCAGATCCTGCTAAGGTCAAAGGAACCAAAACGGCCACAGATGCTTTAAAGGCCATTAATGCTAGTTCTGCAATCTTTGTCTCCCGTGGAGATGATTCTGGAACGGATAAAATGGAAAAAGCATTGTGGAAGACGGCTGCTATTACCCCTACCCCAGCTAAATATCAGTCTACCGGCCAAGGAATGGGACAAACACTAACCATAGCTTCGGAAAAAGAAGCTTATACCCTAACAGACCGCGCAACCTACCTTGCTAGCAAAAAGAACTTAAAACTTGATATCCTCCTTCAAGGAGGAACTTCTCTTCTTAACATTTATCATGTCATGCAGGTCAACCCCGAGAAGTTCCCTAAAGTCAATGCAGATGGTGCTAAAGCTTTCGTCGACTTTATGGTTAATGCGGATACTCAAAAACTTATTGGTTCCTTTGGTAAAGACAAATACGGCGAGGCCCTTTTCTTCGCTGATGCAGGTAAAAAGATGGAGGATCTCAAATAAGTAATGGATATGATCTGGCAAGGAATTATAGCCGCCATTCACCTTCTTCTAACGGGGGATCCTGAGGTAGCTGAGATTACGCTCCTAACCCTTAAAGTATCCATTACTGGAACGTTCATAAGCCTCCTCATCGGGATCCCGTTCGGTACACTCTTGGCTCTCAAATCCTTCCCTGGACGTCGCTTTGCCTTAAGCCTCGTTAATACTGGGATGGGTTTACCCCCGGTAGTAGTAGGACTTTGGGTCTCTATTTTTCTTTGGCGCTCCGGTCCTTTTGGCTCTTTAAACATTATGTATACCCCAACAGCTATTATTATTGCCCAAGCAATCATTGCTTCCCCCATAATTGCTGCTTTAACATGTGCCGCTCTTCAACAGACTGACCCCAAACTTAGACTTCAAATTAAGGCACTGGGGACAACTCGCCTCCAATATACATGGTTGCTTCTTAACGAAGTCCGTTTTTCTCTCCTTGCTGCAATTATTGCCGGTTTTGGGGCTATTGTTTCGGAGATCGGGGCTTCTATGGCAGTAGGGGGAAACATTCAAGGACAGACTCGTGTTCTAACAACTGCAACTGTTCTCGAAGTTTCTAAGGGCAACTTCGACATCGCTATTGCCTTGAGTATCATCCTATGCTTACTAGCCTATGGTGCCACTTTAGGTTTAACCATCCTCCAACAGAAACAGCAAGGAGGGCGATAAGGTGCTCGAAGCTAAGGAGATAGGCTGGACCACGAACCATAAAGCCATATTGCAAAACATTAATTTCCATTTACTCCCGAGAGAATGCGTAGGGTTGATCGGACCAAATGGATCTGGGAAAAGCAGTTTGTTGAAAATTCTCTCCTTTTTGGAAGTTCCGACCGCCGGAAAGCTCTATTTCCAGGGCCAATCCGTGCCAAAGAATGTCCCGCTTGCTATTCGGCGCAAAATTGCAATTGTTTTTCAAGAACCTCTCTTATTAAATACACGGGTTTTTGATAATGTAGCCATCGGTCTAAAAATTCGTGGACTCCCAAAAGAGAAGATTCGAGAACGGGTGGACTACTGGCTGGAAGAATTCGGTGTAATCCGACTTTCTAACCAATTAGCATTGTCCCTCTCCGGCGGAGAGGCCCAACGAGTTAGCTTGGCCAGGGCCTTTGCATTAGAACCGGATGTACTTTTTTTGGACGAACCATTTTCAGCTTTAGACGCACCCACCAAAGAGTGTTTACGCACTGACTTAGCTCATGTTTTTAAATCCACGCAAATAACAACGGTCCTCGTGAGTCATGATTTTAAGGACATTCTACAGTTAGCAAACCGCGCCTTGATTCTCATAAATGGGCAAGTTGTAGCTGAAGGATCTCCGCCCGAACTACTAAGGAGTCCTCAAAGAGAAGAGGTTGATCGCTTTCTCGCGCATTTTGCCTCCTAATACCATTCATCTGACCTAGGCTATAACTGGCCTAGGTTTTATTTTTGTTTCCTTCCGATCATTTGGGTAATGGCGTTGGCCATGGCGGCGGCGCCAAAGCCGTTATCAATATTAACCACACTCATGCCTGAGGCACAACTGTTGAGCATGCAGAGGAGAGCGGAGAGACCATTAAAGCTGGCTCCATAGCCCACGCTAGTAGGCACAGCGATTATGGGCTGATCGGCAAGCCCCCCTATCACACTAGCTAGTGCTCCTTCCATACCTGCGACTACAATGATTACATCAGCCCAGCGGATTCTGTCCAATTTATCTAGGAGTCGATGCATTCCAGCTACGCCGACGTCATAAGTCCTCTGCACGTTGTTGCCCATTACTTCCGCGGTGATTGCAGCCTCTTCGGCTACTGGCAGATCTGCCGTTCCAGCACTCATAATCAGGATGTTGCCTTTTTTAGCCGGCGCTTCACCGCGGTTCACCACAATGGTCCGAGCCAGTTCATTATACACAGCATCAGGGAATATCCCCTGAACCGCTTCAAAAGCGTCCTTAGATGCCCTTGTACCAAGAACGCTCCTTAACCCTCCGCAAAGCCTATCAAAGATCTTAGCGATCTGATCTGCAGTCTTACCCTGGCAAAAAACCACTTCCGTAAATCCTTTGCGCAGGGCACGGTGATGGTCGAGAACTGCAAACCCTAGATCCTCATATGGTAAGGTCTTAAGCCTGTTGAATGCATCTTCAGTGTTAACGTTACCATTCTTCACATGCTCCAATAGCAGGCGGAGTTCATCTTTCTCCATAATTCAGAGTATACCTCCTCGTTCCGAAGCTCTAGTATTCCCAGGATACCATCAGTTTGTCCATTCATTCTGCAAAGTAGCACCAACGCAAGTTTATCAAAGAATGGGCTGTTTGTCATTGTTACACCCTTCGATTCCTCCTATATAATAACAAAGGGTTGGTTTCTATACATATATGCATAGAAACCAACCCTTTAAAATAGCCCATTTTCATTCGTCAACCATACCGAACAGCTAGATTACATTGCGTCTTTAAAGATTTGAATAACTTGCTCAAGTGTTGCCGTGCGAGGATTGGTGAATTGACAAGCATCTTTCTTCGCATTTCCAGCCATCAATGCCAAGTCTTCTTCTTTTACATTCAACGCCGATAGACCAGCAGGAATTCCGACATCAGCAGACAGTTTAGCGATTGCATCTAAGCAAACTTCAGCTGCATCTCTAGCGGAAAGTCCTGCAACGTTTTCGCCCATTGCAGCAGCAATCTCAGCAAATTTGTCGAGGTTACCAATGAGGTTGAAACGTGATACATGAGGAAGAAGAATTGCGTTACACACACCATGAGGAAGATTATAGAATCCGCCTAATTGATGAGCCATTGCATGAACATATCCTAAGCTAGCATTGTTGAATGCCATTCCAGCTAAGAATTGAGCATAAGCCATTTTCTCACGAGCTTCGAAGTCATCGCCATTGGCAACAGCCTTACGGAGATATTTAGGGATTAATTTAAAGGCCATTAAAGCAGCCGAATCTGTCAATGGTGTAGCAATCGTTGAAACATAGGCTTCAACTGCATGCGTAAGAGCATCCATTCCTGTAGCAGCGGTTAAGCCAGAAGGCTGTTTCATCATCATCAAAGGATCATTGATCGAGACATTTGGAGTTACACGCCAATCAACGATAGCCATTTTAATGTGGCGAGAATAATCTGTAATAATACAGAATCTTGTCATTTCACTTGCAGTACCAGCTGTGGTGTTAATGGCAATGAAGGGAGGCATCGATTTAGTAGATTTATTTACGCCCTCGTAGTCTTGGATCTTTCCGCCATTACTGATGAGACCAATTCCTTTACCACAGTCATGTGAAGATCCTCCACCGACGGTGATAATCATGTCACAGCCTTCTTTAACATAGACGGCATATCCATCCGAAACGTTTTTATCGGTAGGATTCGGTTCTGCTCCACCATAAATTACAGCTTTGACGCCAGACGCTTCTAAAATGTCAGCAACTTCCTTAGCCATACCAATTTTTTCAAGAAAAGCATCAGTAACAATTAAAGCCTTTGTAGCACCAAGCATTGCAGCTTGAGGACCAGCTTCGTTGAGTGCTCCTGCACCTAAGAAGTTTACTGTAGGGATGAAATACCCGTTTACTTGATGAATAATTGCCATTATTTCTTTCCTCCAATTTCTTGTTGGCGTCTGCCAATACTTGTTATTCAATAATGGATCGATACTATCATTGACTCCTTTGGACAGTTAACTATATTGCAAGATTCGCGCCAACTATTAGAATATTTTAAATTTATACGCAATTCCAGCTATACTGGGGCTCACAGCCTTCCCGTTATTTGTTTCGATTCTTTGTTTTAAAGCGAACCCTTTTAATCCGCCCTATTTTGACACACTTTGTCTGGGACAAGGTTCCGTTTCGAGACACTACACAAAAATGACGATCAGCGACGCAAGTGAACTCGCTTACGTTAAAACTGAACATTGGGGCTTCGGTGAGGGAGTCTACCACCGAAGCGGAGCTCAAAACACCCACTTATAGAAATGGGTGTCTCGGAATTGATAACACAGGAAAAAAGAAAATGCAAAGGCTAGTTTCTATAACATATAATTTGAATAGAAACCAACCCTTGCATCATCAAGAATGCTCTTACCTAAATATTTGTAGTTCATGCGCTACGCCATCTAGATAACCATAATTAAATCTGTGTATTTTCTACTATTGATCATTCTTTATTCCCTCTATCCCTTTATAGACTTCTCTGTACACCTTCGCTAGAGGGATATTTTTTTCCTTAGCTATTTTCTTGCAGTCCTCATATTCAGGCTTATATTTAATTATCTCCCCTTGATAATAGGCATTTTTAACAGTTACCTCTCCATACTGAGTCTTTACCTGCGCAAAGTCTCGCTGAAGCATAATTTTTTCAACCTTGTGTTTTCTAATACCAAGGACCGTGGTTTCTCGAAATATCACGTCCAATACATCTATTTCCTGCTGTTCTTTAACCAATATACTCAATTTTATAGCCGGTCTGCTCTTTTTCATCCAAATTGCTGTCTTGAAGACATCTAAAGCGCCTTTTTCAAAAAGTTTTTCCTCAATATAGCCAAAAATTTCCGGATTCATATCGTCAATATTTGTTTCCAAAATATATTGTTCTTCCCTTGCTTCGCCTTTATCTATATTTTCAATTTCTCCTTCTTCTCCTAAATAAACCCTTAAAACGTTAGGGATTTCAAGGTCTCTATGGCCGATCCCATAGCCAATCTTTTCTACTGAAAAATCAATCTTATCTGTGAACACCTCTACATTAGCTGCCAAAATAGCCGCTCCAGTAGGTGTCGTAGTTTCAAAGGGTACGATGCCAGACTTGATGGGAATTCCTAGTAATATTTCGACCGTTGCTGGCGCAGGAATTGGTATGATGCCATGGGCACACTTGACAAAGCCACCTCCCACTTGAACAGAGGAAGCCATAATCTTATCTATCTTTAGATAATCCAAGCAAACAGCTGCTCCTACAAAATCTATAATTGAATCAGTAGCCCCAACCTCATGGAAATGTACTTCGTATAACGACTTTCCATGAACCTTTGCTTCGGCCTCGGCCACCTTCATGAACATATTCAGACTTATTGTCTTTACCTTCTCGCTTAGACTGCTGTCATTAATAATTTTTTCAATGTCAGACAAATTTCGATGACTACTCTGTTGTTCGTGATGGTGATCTTGGTCATGATGATGAGAAAGGTTTACATCGACCTTCGTCCCACTTATACCTTTTTTTAGATCTTTTTTTATTTGTATTTCAAACTCAGTGTCCAATTTGAGCTTGGAAAGCTCTTTTATCAAATACTCCTTATCCACACCTAAGTCAATCAGCGCCCCTAAATTCATATCCCCACTAATTCCGCAAAAACAGTCATAATATAATACTTTCATATTCAATCTCTCCAATAATTCATATACATCTATTCGATAAATTATACACCAATTTCTATTTTCCATCCATCAGTGATGTTGCTTAACGGCATGAGAGCCTAACACTGCAAACAGAAAAGGACCCGGGGTAATATACCCCGAGCCTTTTCTGTGTACTAGCCAGAAGGCTAGATTACATTGCGTCTTTGAAGATTTGAATAACTTGTTCGAGAGTTGCTGTGCGAGGATTGGTGAACTGGCAAGCATCTTTCTTCGCATTTCCAGCCATCAATGCCAAGTCTTCTTCTTTTACATTCAGAGCAGATAGACCAGCAGGAATTCCGACATCAGAAGACAGTTTAGCGATTGCATCTAAGGCAACTTCAGCTGCATCTCTAGCGGAAAGTCCTTCAACATTTTCGCCCATTGCAGCAGCAATTTCAGCAAATTTGTCGAGGTTCCCAATGAGGTTGAAACGTGATACATGAGGGAGAAGAATTGCGTTACACACACCATGAGGAAGATTATAGAATCCGCCTAATTGATGAGCCATTGCATGAACATATCCTAAGCTAGCATTGTTAAATGCCATTCCAGCTAAGAATTGAGCATAAGCCATTTTCTCACGAGCTTCGAAGTCGTCGCCATTAGCAACAGCTTTACGGAGATATTTAGGGATTAATTTGAAAGCCATTAAAGCAGCTGAATCAGTCAATGGGGTAGCAATTGTTGAAACATAGGCTTCAACAGCATGCGTAAGAGCATCCATTCCTGTAGCAGCGGTTAAGCTAGGAGGTTGTTTCATCATCATCAAAGGATCATTGATGGAGACGTTAGGAGTTACACGCCAGTCAACGATAGCCATTTTAATGTGGCGAGCATAGTCTGTGATAATACAGAATCTTGTCATTTCACTAGCTGTACCAGCTGTGGTGTTGATGGCAATGAATGGAGGCATTGGTTTTGTGGATTTATTTACGCCTTCATAGTCTTGGATCTTTCCGCCATTGCTGATAAGGCCAATTCCTTTACCACAGTCATGTGAAGATCCTCCACCGACGGTGATAATCATGTCACAGCCTTCTTTAACATAGACTGCATATCCATCTGATACGTTTTTATCGGTAGGATTTGGTTCTGCACCACCATAAATTACAGCTTTGACGCCAGCTGCTTCTAAAATGTCGGCAACTTCCTTAGCCATACCAATTTTTTCAAGAAAAGCATCAGTAACAATTAAAGCTTTTTTAGCACCGAGCTGTACAGCTTGGCTGCCTGCTTCGTTGAGAGCTCCTGCACCTAAGAAGTTTACTGTAGGGATGAAATACCCGTTTACTTGATGAATAATAGCCAATGTTTTTTCCTCCCATTTCTTGTTGGCGTCTGCCAATATTTGTTGTTCAATAGTGGAACGATACTTACCGCGTCACTATTGGTTAATCTAATATATTGCAAGATTCACGCCAACTATTAGAATATTTAAATATTTTTGTACAACTCCACTTGTACAAGGTATTGAAGACCTCTTGTAATCTGTCTTACCTCTCTGTCCCAAAGTAAATTTCTTTATGCTGTTCTGTTTTAGCACACATTGCCCAGGACAGCGTTCCATTTAGGTACACTTACAATGAAACAGTCAATCCTAGTCTTCCTCAACCTTGTGCCCAAGGATTTTGGCACGACGATTCAGTTGTTATCTTTTCTCATGTCGAGTTACTTACTAAATCAGCAAGCTAGGTACGCGTGCACTTCGTTGAACAGGTTTCCATACGTTGCGCCCTCCTTAGCATGACAAAACCCGCTTCTTAAGCTAGTACTTCCGCGAAAAGTTGCTAATATAAAAGACCAGGGCATCAAGCCCTGGTCTCTCGGCGTTTTTAGGAGTGTTCACCCTGACCTCCCTGGGTGCCATGCCCATATTTATTAGTAATAAGGAAATAATGTACCTAAAAGACCAGTTGCTGAGACATATAGCCAATACAGCAAGGGAGTAAGCTTAGAAACCACAGAAAAGTCCAAAACTGATAGATACCGAATACTTGCAGGAGTCAATTCGTTAACCTGTTTCTGTTTAGAAAGGCAGCTTGCCTGCAGTCATTAGTGAGAATGTAGGAATCCACAGACCAATAACGGCCCAAATAATTAGGGACCAAGCCAGCAATTTAGCGGAGAATTTACCATAAGAGTTAAGCCATACTTCCAACGTGAGCACAGTATAACCAACTGCGCACATCCCAAGGTAAGAGACAGCAGGAACCTTGGCGGTACCAATCAACCAAACGTATGCGTAAATAGCGGAAATAAATGCAACCGTGAGACTTACGTTTCCAACCGAGCGCATGTCTTCCAACCCAGTCAACAAAGCATAGGAAACACATAAATAAAGAGTACCATGAGCGAATATCAAAGCTCCTCCAAAAGGATCTCCCTGGGCAGTCTGGATCATTGCAGCAACAACTACAAGAAAACCTACAATTCCTGTTACGCAACCAGTCCCTTTTGCCTCACCATAACCTAAAAAGAGCAATCCAACGGGAACCCACATTACCGCAATCAATACCAACATCGCAAGTGTCATCTGATCTCCTCCTCATTCAATTTTTCATCATTTTAGAATTTCATCAGGTATAGTTCTTAACTATTTACCTCCTCCTAACAAGCCTTATTCATTTCCTCAATAATAATTCCCCCCACTCACGCATTAAGTCGGTACAAATACTAAAAACAATATATTGCAAGACCTATGCCAGAATTGTCTTAATGTACTGAATATTTTATTAAATACTTAATTCGTACAAAGTCCAATATTTACCTTTTAGGACAGCTGCTCCGAAATGACTGTAAAAAAGTAGGAAAACTATGAAAACTAGCAATTAACTTAAAGATGCCATCCCTTGTAATGTTAACAAAGAATGGCATCTTCAGTAAGCAGATTTATAAAATTGATTTATTCAAAGATTCTGTGAGTAAGATTCAAATACTTTATATCGCCCTAATTCGACACACTTAAGTCAGAACAGTGTGTCGAATTAGGGCACTATTTTCAATCGGCAGTTGTCGGATCGATTATGGATTTGACTTCCTCGACGCTGTCGGCTGGAAATCCCCCCATCCGAGCATGTTCTCGGATAATTTCGGCATTGGGAGCAATATAGACACAATAAATCTTATCACCAGTAACATAACTCTGTACCCATTGGATCTCCGGTCCTAATTTACTTAAAACCTCCCGGGATTTCTGTGAAATACCCTGCAAATCGGTCTGTGATAGTCCTCCAGCTCCTGGTATCGCTCGCTCAATAACATATTTAGGCATAAACATTCCCCTTTCGCATAATAGTTTGTTGGTTCTGAATATTTGATATACCCAGCAAAATTTGCCTAGCTCTTTAATTAATAGCAAGAATCGTGCCACAAAACTAATTATTGTGAATTATCTCAAAAATCTATAATCTTAAATGTTGTAAATCATCTAGAAAATTAGCGATCAAATTGTAACACATTGAGGAGTGTGAGATTTAGAAATTTCAATCGGTACTCAGAGTATTCCTTACAGATTAAATTTATGCAACCATAATTTTGTTCAAGACGAAAGACATCGTCTAAGGGGATTCCCAGTATACGACATAAGATTACTCTGTTTACTCCAGCATGCCCGACAATTAAAATAGTAGTTTCGGGTGATTGGGCGAGGCTTTCAAATATAGGATTCACTCTTTTGAAACAGTCAGAAAAGCTTTCGCCCTCTGGTGAGCTGTAGAGTGCAATATTTTCACCACGTTCTTTGTATTCCGAAGGATACTTTGCTCTTATTTCAGAAAATAGCTTACCCTCCCATTCACCCATATTCATCTCCCTCAACTCCATGCGAGCCTTTGGAACGATTTGGTGGGCCGAGGCAATTATGTCCGCTGTTTGTTGTGATCTCTTCAAATCACTGCAAAATATGGCATCTAAGGGGACCCTGCTAAATTTCTCCTTCAATAAGTTCGCCTGTTTCTTACCAAGATCACTTAACGGTATGTCCGATTGACCGATATAACGTTTGTCTTTACCTAGACCGATATCGCCGTGTCTAGCTAAATAAATAAGTTTTTTATCCATTGTTCTTGAGGATCATTTCGTTTTACCGCTCTGATCTAACTCCCTTTGAACTTTAATTAACTCGCTAAGAATGCTCACGGCTATTTCTTCAGGCGTTTCTGCCCCGATTTTAAGACCGATCGGAGAATGCATTTTTTGCAATAGTTCGCTCTGGACTCCTTCTTCCTCCAATTCAGAGATCAATGCCTTAACCCTTTTCCGACTGCCAATCATACCGATATATGCGGCTGGTAGATTAATCACTTTTCGGAGACATACTTTATCATAACGATGTCCTCTAGTAATAATCACCACAAATGTTTGCGGATTGATATTTATAGTATCTATTGCATGTTCAAAATCATTGCATATAATCGCATCAGCGGTGCTAAAGCGAGCAGAATTCGCAAAAGATGGCCGGTCATCGACCACCGTAACCTCATACCCAACAATTTTGGCCATGGTTGCTAGGGGACGGGCAATATGTCCTGCACCCAAAATTAACAATTGAACGACAGTCGTAGGGGGCTCTAGCAATAAGCGGTACGCCGCTTTTGTCACTGAGGTTTCACACAACCTAAACTCGGAATCCAGACTAATTAATAACGGCTGGCATCTTCTGCTCCCTGTTTCGGCACTCTCTTGGGCTACACTATTCAGTACTTTTAAACCTAGATCACCTACAATGTCTTCGTCATTCTTAATGTATAGTTTTTTTCCGATTAATCGTTCCTCTGCCGCCTCAATTACTGTAACCAGAAGTGGGTTCTTGAACTGCTCTAAAGCAGAAAGATAATCTTTGTAGAAATCTGTTTCTTCCACGGGGTTTTGAGAGCCTATGTAATCAATGAATAATCCCATGATACCCCCACAAACCATGCCCTCCTCCTGGGCAACATCCGCGGTCATATTTAAATAATGTATCTTAGGAGCGCGGGATGATAAAACATTGAACGCCTCTCGCCTAGCCTCAGCCTCACCACATCCGCCACCGATCGTTCCAACAGTCGTCCCGTCAGCAAAAACTAACATTTTAGCTCCGGGCTTGCGCGGAACTGACCCCAGCACACTAGTTACTGTGATCAGTGCTGCCTCTAAGTTTTGATCATAAACATTTTTAAGCCCAAGATATACTTCTTTTTCCATTAGCCTTGCCCTCCAAGATCAGCCTTCCAAATATTATGTAAAGGCATCTTAATTATTTGTTCAATTTTTGTCTGGATTGTTTCTGCATTACTAAAGCGCTGCCTGATCTTCCTCGTCACCTCTTGATCGTTCTTGTGCAGCTCCAAGGGGCCCGCGAATCTGTCCTGAAGTGAAATAATCCGGTCTCCTAGGACAAGTTTATCCGCCAAATAAATAATTTCTTTTTCTGCAATAGGTTGATCAAAGTTTAGACAAATGTCCGTATGCTCAGCAACAATTTTTGCTATTTCCGGATAATTCGCTAGCATACTAGCTCCAACCTGTGCATGGTTGGGTTTACCTTTGGCCAAGTCATGTAACAGTGCTGCAGCCTTAATTAGCTCTAGGTTCAGCTGACAGCCGGACCTAGTTAAAGCGCTTGCAATTACGCAACTTAGTTGAGCAACCTGTTGACAGTGCTTAATCACCTTTTCAGGCGTGTTAGATCGTTTTATTATAGCATAACATTCTTCTTCCGAGGGTATCTGGGTACCTATATCGCCACAGTACTTCAGCATCTGCTGATAGTCCTCCGGAGTATCCATGTCGAGTAAAACACCGGGGTCAACAACCGCAACATCTACGGCGTCATGCTCATACTGTTCTAATACGGCCCTCATTCCACCGGGTTTATTCCAAGCCAACACCTTATTCACATAACTACTGGAAATTAAGGGGGGGTGTCCTCTCAGGCCCTCATACGTTGGATATACAATACCAAACTCAGTTGAGAAGAACGTGGTTTGGATCTTCTCTATGGTGTCCCTGTTAATAATCGGATTATCGACGGGTAAGATAAAAAAGCCTCTTACTCCCGCAGTTAGGCTTTTAACCCCTGCAGTAATTGAAGAAAACATCCCTTCAGCAAAATTGTCGTTGTCTATGAGCTGGACCCCTAGTCTGTCTATTACAGGCAACAATTCTTCAGCTCGATACCCTGTCACTACCCGGATATCTCTGATACCTGCCTTCCGAAAACTGTCGACTGCTTTTTCCAGCACAGTACTCCCGCCCAAAGACAAGAGCGGCTTAAAACTCTTCATTCGAGAAGAATATCCTGCCGCAACTATGATTGCGGCCAAGCAATCTTTATCTTTTTTTTCTCTACACAAAGAATTTAGGCACTCCCTCTCTTGTCCTTAATCTGTCTTTTAGCTGTACCCTTTTGGGATATCTCTTCAGCGCTTGCTGCAAAATAGGGGAACACCTTTAGGCTACCATTCTTTCTGGCAACCCTGACTACAGGAATTTTGTCTAACTCCTTTAATACTAGACTTTCTGTAACCAATGTAACCGGCCCCTTTAACTGAACATCAAGCCTTAACTGGTGTTCTGGCTTCCCCCCTGTTAGGGTTAACTGAAAATCGAGAACATTGGGAAGAGAAAAGAGAACCTCATCGAAATCCGCCATCGTGAGGTAATCGTCTTGAGTCAGGTAAACTCGGTCTCTCGACTTTATCTGTTCCAGTCTCTTTAATACCGTATTACAGGCACAAGGGTCTGCAATGAACCTCGATCTGTCGCCGGTACGATATCGGATTAAAGGCATTGCCGATCTAGTCAAAGTAGTAAATACAACTTCACCCAATTGTCCATCCACAACGGGCAATCCTGAACTAGGATCGACGATTTCGATATAGAGATCTGCTTCTCGGAGGTGATAACCACTGAAACCCTCACACTCAATTCCGACGCCAAGTCCCATCTCAGTCATACCATAGTGATTAAACACCCTACATCCCCAGGCCTTTTCAAGTTCTTGCACAATAGCTAGGGGTACATTATCTGTACTCAATAAAACGCTCTTCAAACTCAAGGGGGAAGAGAAACCCTTAGAATCTTTAAACCTTGCTAAGCTCAATACTTGAGTGGGTATCCCCACTAAAATGTTAATATTTTCGCGTTTAATCTGCTCAAGGGTTGCCTCAGGGTCAGTAACCAGACCGTGGATCACCCCAGTTACACCCGCTCGCTCTAAAGCAGTTCTGAGTAAATCGCCAACGCTCCCTGGTATATCCCCTGGCAACAAGATTAAGACCCTATCTTTAGGTACTACTAAGGTTAACATTGCATGATGGAAAAAATCAATGGTTAGCTCTTGATCTGCCTCAGTAAAGAACAGACGCTTAGGCTTTCCCGTTGTGCCGGAACTTTGTAAAGTCACGATCCTGTTGACATCATTTTGGGAAACACACAGGAAATCCAGAGGATTTTCTTTTAAATCCTCGGACGTGGTAAAGGGCAGTTTGTTCATGTCCTGAAAACTGGCTATCTTGCAATCCAGACCTGAGTACAACCGTGGATAGAACCGGCTTTTACTGTTTACCCAGTCAAGCGTTTCCTGTAGTTTGACCAACTGATAGTCATCTATTTGCTTTCGTGTTAAAGCTTCTGAACTATCTCCGGCAATTTTGCGCTTTATCCAAGGCTCAAGCGAGGTGGTTATTATACCCAATCCCTATTTCCCCTTCCGATAAATTGAGTGCCCATGCTTATCAGTAAGGTTATAAGCGCAAAAAGGAATTAGCTTGCCTTGCGGGCTTACTACATGAATACAACAATTCTTTAATCTGTCTATATCGATATTCCACACATCTTGAAAAGCCATACCGCTGATCGAAAAAGCATAGGTATTTAGCTGTTGAATTAAATTGTCCCAAGAGTTGGTACTCGGTGACGGAAGGATTACCTTGTCTGTTCCTGACCACTGCCTTGCTACATAGGTTCGTGTTTTTCTAGCCAATTCATCCGCTCGTTCTGGCTTAGAACAACACGAAGTGTTGATAATAGGTTTCAAACTTCCATCAGGTTGCCTCGTGAAGCTAGCGCTAAAAGAGCATCGGCCATTATGGGGTTTAAGATTCGTTGCTTTGATAAGCCCATTGGTCTGTTCCTCGATCGATTGAATGACTTCCGGTAGGGTTATCCGGTCTTGATCCGTAGGTTCTTGAGGAACCCTTCCGAAATAACTCACGGGTTGGAAGTGTACACCTCTAATTACGGGATGATTTTCTAAGGCGAACTTAATAATCCCTCCAATATTATGAGTGTTTATGCCTGGAATCAGAGTTGGGACTAACACAACTCCGATCCCATGTTTACCACAGTACTCTATCGCTTTGAGCTTAATATCAAGGAGGCTACGCCCCCTGATTGACTGATAAATTTGGTCCTCAGTACCGTCAAATTGTAAAAATACAGAGTTAAGACCCGCATCCTTCAACCGTTTTAGAAAGCTGGGGTCTTCAGCCAGTCGTAGGCCATTCGTATTAAGTTGGATGAACTCAAAGCCCAAGCTTCTTCCCATCTCAAGTATTTCCGGCAGGTCATCCCTGAGGGTTGGCTCACCACCGGATAACTGGATATTGACAGGTCCACTGGCCTCAAGTACGTTTTTGTACCACTTCTCTATCAAACCCAATGAAGGTTCGTCAACTTCCGTCCCTGCATTGGCAAAACAAAATCGACAGTTTAGATTACAACGCTGAGTAACCTCGATTAAGGCCGTACAGGTTGTCTTATAATGGTCTGCGCATAAGCCGCAATCAAAGGGACAACCTTTCTCAACTTGTGTAAAACATGACTTGGGGGGGGTTGGGATTGTAGGCCTAACCCATGATTCCCATTGGGGCCCTCCCCTCCAAAGCAGTGTCCTATATTCCCCATGCTCAGGGCAACTTTTTACTAGATAAACGTTTTCTCCCTTAATCACTCTTCGAGCAGAAATCCTCTTCAAACACTCTGGACACAGACTCTCTGTATTAGAAATCAAGCTTTCGTCCATACCGTCCATATATACTATTCCTCTCTAACTGCAACTTACATCCTTTTGAGCGATCAGTTGAAAATATCCCATCTTAGCTTGCTTAATCGCAACTTGGGCAAGTCTAGGATCAACTGATCCTGAGCAGGATGACGACTTAAGCCAAAACGCGGTCATCGAGCCGTGGGTCATGATAAGGTCAACCGTTAGTTGGGTCAATAGATTCGTATGATCACTCCAATTGACAATATTAAAACCTTGTCCCTCGAGCTTATTAATTAACTGCTCTTTTGGCAACGCCCTTCTTATACATGAATCAAGATTGAGTTCCCGTAGAGATTTGAGGCCTTCAGAATTTCTCGCATAGACGTCATTGACTACCAACCATCCACCCGGTTTAAGGACCCTGAAAATCTCTTTAATAACCTGATCTAGGTCCTCCATTACGGATAATGTACACTCTGCAAACACCCCGTCCATGTGGTTAACCGGAAAGGGCAGATCTTCTCCCTGGCCTCGAATCAGATCTAAGCCTGGATGTTTCTGATATCCAAGCTCTAATAGCGCCTCTGAAGGGTCTAACCCTATGGCCTGAAACTGATAAAGAGTAACTAATCGTTCTACAGTTGCACCATTGCCGCAGCCCACATCTAAGACCCTGGCACCCGGGAGAAAGTCACAGGATTTGACTCCCAGGTCCGTTAAGAAGAACCCACCCGGTCTTAAAGTATCACCAGTAGCAAGGCGCAAAACATCGCTTTCATATAATTTAAAAACTTTATTTTTCACAATTTCTTAGTCCTCGTCATCAGAATCTGGGTCTTCTGAATAGGTCTCTAAAATCTCTTGCACTTTGTTATAAGTAGCTGATACAATATTGCCGCATTGCACAGGATACTCATTGCCAGAATCCAGAGAGTGATCTAAGATCCCATCGCAATCGATACTGCCGTGAGTGTTTTCAAACCATTCCATCAATTCATTGATCATAAGGTTGATTCTGACGTGACCAGCTTCGATTGGTGTTCCCTTCCCGAAGGCTAAACCAATTAAACATACCCCTCCGGTTAGAGCACCGCAGGTTTTCCCCGACCTTCCTATACCGCCACACAGACCGTGCATGGCTCTAATTAAGTCGGGGTTTTCCTTACCTTGTTCATCTAAACCTAAAATTAAGATTATTTGACTACAGCAGAATCCCTGAGTAGCCAATTGAAACATGCGAAAAGCATCGACTGCCATCTTGCTCCCCCTTATTTATTCTCTAGGCTTTGTTCAACTTCGAACATCTTTCCTAAAGCCAAATCCTCCGTAATCAACACAAACCCACATTTGAGGCACTTTAGTTCCTCAACCTCGAACTCATTGCCTAAGTAGGATGCTCTGATCATACCAAGCGTGAGTTCGCCTCCACATTTCCCGCACTTCCAAGGGTTTTTCTGAGTTTTATTTGGTTTGTTATTCATGACCATCCTCCAAAATTTCCATTCGGTGGCTGTAAACATTTAGCACGACAAACCCTTGCTCTTGTGGTTGATATTCAACCCAAAAGGTCACCTTGAAAGGGCGAAAATGCGCTAAACTATGGCCAGTGTCCGGATTAACGAATTTTTGTCCAGTTCGCTCAGCAAGTTCGATTACCTGTTGAATATCTTCTATTAGAATACGCCGATCTTCCATAACTTCCTGAACTTGTTCATTCAGCAAAAGATTGATGGTTCGAAACGCCCCTTCTTTTTCCTGTGGTGCTTCTTTCCACAGGGAATGTAATAACTTTCTTCTGAGTTTTGCCCGATTCTCGTGCCGGTAGGAAAATCCGACTCTTGGTCTGATGGCAGCCTTTTCAAGGTTAGTACCAAAAATCAGATCTAATAAATGAAATGTGCGTTTACCCTTAGCCGCAAAATTATCTCTACACATGGCGCAGTAGGCTACATAGTCTGTTGCGCTTTCGCTTATTCGGTCCTCAACAATTTTCTTCGCCAACTCCGGATTAGCAAAGGACGTCAACCCTCCAAAGCCACAACACTTGGTTTCTTCTTTGCTATAGGGCAATTCTTCAATTTCGTAACTCAACCTAGTCAATATATGTCGGACAGCATCCTGTATGACGGGTTCATGTCTCGTAGTACAAGCATCCTGCACAGCCACTTTGCCCCCACTTACGTTCGGATCTTGTACCGGCAAATCTAAATCAGCCATTAACTCCCACAATGAAACTAACTCAGGGAACTTTTCTCGGAACATGCTGTGACAGGTGGAACAGGCAACAATGAGCTTCGGTTTGCCTAAGCTTTCCCACTCCGCAACCAAAACCTTCAAACTATTTTGGAACAGTTCTTGATCACCCGCCCAATCAGCAGGAGCACCACAGCAACGTAACATTAGAGCTACTCCGCCATCAAGCTTTTCTGTTAAATAAGCATACACTTTTTCAACTTGTTCCGGAGACGAGGCACTTAATTGACAACCAGGAAAGAATACATACTTACTTGAATTGTAGCCGGGTTGATGTCTGGTCAAGGCAAATTCCTCACTGTTGTTAAAGGCCATATCTCGCAGGGCAAAATCAAAGGCCGAAGGGGGCATTTTACCTTTGCTCACCATACTCTCCCGGGTTGCTCTACAGGTCTCTCCAAGGTCTAGGCCTTGAGGGCAAATTGCAGCACATTGTCCACATAGACTACAGGAGTTGATCATTTTATTTCCTTGGCGCAAACCCATAACAATTGCATCATTATTGTAAATTTGCCTTACATAACTTTTGGGATAGCTACCGTATTCTTGCATAAATACGCAGCCTTTAACACATTCGAGACATTGGCAATTCAGACACCTACCCGCCTCCTGAAGAGCTTCCTCCGTCGTATATCCAGCAGACTCGTCATTCATTGGCACTACTGGCAGAGGGGCAATCCCCTTAGTTTTGACGTAGAGTTTAGTCTCATATGGTTCTTCGGATTCACGAGAGCCCGTTAAGGAAACCCCCAGCAGATATCTATCTATTGAAACTGCGGCCTTTCGACCATCAGCAACTGACTTAATGGGGGATTCGTTACCCACTAGTGACCCTCTAAATAGTCCTGGGGTCTGTGTAGTACAAGTGACTAGGTCGACCGACGCATGTTCACCTAAAAGTTCCATTACATTGTTAGATTGATTTGCAAGGCCAAGATACACTACACTAAATTCTTCTTGAAGCTTGGCTAGGTCCTGATGGGTAATGGTTGTATTCAGCTTTATTTGAATGTCAAGCCGGTTTAATACGGACAGCTCTTCGACAATAACCTCTGGAGGTAACTGGTGTTCCGAATAATTCCACAGGTTTCCGCCAAGGCGATCTGCCTTCTCGAACAGACTAACTTTATATCCTTTTTTAGCTAAGTCATAAGCAACGGTCAGGCCTCTTAGGCCTGAACCAACTACCGCAACTGTCTGGCTTTTTGGGGGAACCTTCATTTTTTTAACGCTTGTAGTTTGGTTCTGTACGCAATACCGCTCCAGATCTGAAATAGCGATAGTCGTTCCAACGTCTTTACGTTTACAAACATTTTCACAGGGATGATCGCAAATCCGACCAATAATTCCGGGAAAGGGTTGCTTTTTTTGCATAGTTGCTAAGGCACTCTTCAAGTCTTGTTTTTGAATATCTAACATTAATTTTCGAGCATCTAGGTGGATTGGACATCCTGCTGTACAGGCTGGGGGATTTTCTTGGATACACTTATCTTCTTGTCTTTTTAGTTCGTCCTGTTCCATGAGCGACACTCACTTCCTTAGCTTCCTTAATTCACTTATCTCAAGAAAATTACATTTCCTGACTGAGTGGTATAAACGAAGAAACCTAATTAAAAATTAAATTTACTTAAGATGGAGTTTACACTCCATCTTAAGTTTAGTTGAATTAACCTGTGGCTTAGCGCCACTTACCTTCACTTCAAGAAGTAAAGACATAGTGGCGGTTAGCCATCGGATCAACCAATTTTAGGTTCCATGGGCCAAGTTAGAGGAATTATTACTTAGCTTTAAGAGCTGCAAGTACAACATCTGGGCGAGCCGGTAAGTGAGTAATCCGAGCTCCGCAAGCATTGTAGATAGCATTGATGATCGAAGCATGTGGGGATGTTAGTGGCAATTCTCCCGAACCAGCGGCTCCGAAAGGACCATGAGGTCTATAGGTTTCTACATAGATGAGATCAATATCATCCGGTGCATCTAAGATGTAAGGTAGTCCGCAACCTTTCAAATCGGTGTGCTTTTTCAGATCTTCGAAATCTTCGCTCAGAGCTAGACCAATACCTTGAACCAAGCCACCATAGAGTTGTCCGTCTACTACCAGTTTGTTGATAATTGTACCGACATCGGCTACCATGGTTAATTTCACAACTTGAGTTTTACCTGTCGTGATGTCGACTTCGACTTGCGACAGGAAGGCTCCATACATATAAACAGCAAACGGTGACCCTTGTCCTGTCGTTACATCGCACTCTTGAGCAGGAGCTGTCCATGAACCTTCAAAATAGACTGGTAACTTTTCAGCAACCATCTCTTGATAGGTGCGGAAGGATCCATCTGCTTTTGCGATGCCTTTCAATAACAATTCGCAAGCAACCCGGGTAGCATTACCGCACATAACATTTGAACGACTACCGCCAGCAGGTCCGCTGTTAGGAGTTAATTCCATATCGCACATAACCAGTTTAATATTTTCTGGTTTGATACCCAATGGACGTAAAGTCTGATGAGCGATCGTTAAGGTTCCCATGTCAGCGCCTTGGCCATGATCTTCCCATGAAGAATAAATGGTAACGCCATCGGCAGTTAGCTCAGCATTGACTGCAGAACTGTCTGCTCCGTCTAGGCCTGAACCATAGATACCAATCGACATTCCGATTCCGCGTTTCTTGTCAGCGCCTGATGCTGGTTGTTTAGCCCATGCTTGTGCTTTTTCATAAGCAGGTTTAAGTTTATCCATGATTTCAACCAAGGAATAAACATCTGGTTCACAACCGGTAGGCGTGGTGTCACCAGGACGGTAAACGTTTTTATAACGGAGTTCAAATGGATCCATACCCAATTTTTCTGCGAGTTCATCCATCAGAACCTCAGAGGCGAACGTACTTTGAGGAGATCCATAACCCCGGAAAGCAGAACCCCAAGCATGGTTCGTACATACAGTACGGCCTTCACCACGAATGTTAGGGATGTTGTAACCGCAACCAATGAATTGAGTGCCACGCATGGTGAGCAAGTCACCAAATTCGGAATATGGACCATGGTCGACTGACCAGTCGGATTCCATAGCTGTTAATTTACCATCTTTAGTGGCCCCAAATTTACAGTCAATGAAGAATGGCGAACGTTTTCCTGTATAAGTCGTTTGTTGGAAATAGTCAAACTCTAGGTAGACAGGTCTTTTTGTAGCAACTGCCGCAACCCCTAATAAAGCTTCAATCGTTGGGCTGAACTTATAGCCAAACGTTCCGCCAGTTGGGATTTGTACCAAGAACAGGTTCTCTGGTTCAATCCCGATCCCTGCAGCGATCATATACATGTGGAGATGGATGGCAATACTCTTAGAATGGATGATCAATTTACCATCTTCGTTGTAGAAGGCATATCCGACATCGGGCTCAAGTGGTAGATGTGGCTGACGTCCAACATAAAAGCTATCTGAAACGACTACATCGGCAGCTTTCATCAAAGGAACAGTATCCTCGCCCTTTTTAATTTGAGTTTCAAAGTAAACGTTCGGTGTTCCTGGATGAATTTCAATAGCGTCGTCTGCCATGGCGGCAGGAGCGCTCATATATTCAGGCAGTAATTCGAGCTCTACTTTAACTTTGTCAACAGCAGCTTGAGCATGAGCAGCAGTATCAGCGGCAACAATGGCTATTGCATCACCAAATTGGAAAATCTTTTTCTCGCAGAGGATCGGACGATCCCAGCCATCCCCTTTGTTCGTTGGGAAGGTGATCAAACCAGTGATTTGGTTTCTACCAACAACATCTTTATATGTGAGAACTTTAAAGACACCAGGCATTTTTTCAGCTTCAGAAGTGTCGATAGATAGAATATTAGCATGAGAAACCTTGGCTTGAACCAGTTTCAGATGCAGAGTTTCTGCTGGCATTTTGAGTCCTGCATCAGCACCGAATTCCCAAGTACCAGTAACCTTAGCGAGAGCGGATGGACGAATCATTTCAGTACCAATAATTGTGCCATCAGCAGGTAATTTTGCGAATAGATCTTCAGCTTTAACTTCGCCCCGCATTAAGCGAGCGGCATCCATGACTGCGTCAACTAAAGGTTTGTACCCTGTGCAACGGCAAGCATTTACGTGTTTTGAAAACCAATTCCGAACATCTTCTCTTGTAGGAGAAGCATTTTCTTCTAGGAGCTGTTTAGCCGATACAATGAATCCAGGAGTACAGAAACCGCATTGAGCTGCTCCATGAATCATCCAAGCTAGTTGTAAAGGATGTAAGTGTTTCTCGCAGCCTACGCCTTCAATGGTTGTGATTTTTGCACCCTCAGCAACCCGTTTAATTTTAGTAACACAAGAGCGGATGACTTTTCCATCTATAATGACGGAACATACGCCGCATTGAGCTTTTCCACACCCTACTTTAGTTCCGGTTAAGTGTAATTGCCCCCGCAATACATTTGATAACAGTTCTTCACCATTGACAATTATTTGCTGATTAATACCATTAATAACTAGATTTTTCTTAATCAATTCTCTATCTCTCCTTTGTTGATAATATCCATTCTTGGCAAGGCTACTTCTCATGGGTTCTATCAGTTATCCCAGTGTGTTTGATCTTTAAAGCATTCCTACTTTAGATTGAGAAAAATTTCGTCGCAAGTAAAGCATTTCCCCATACCTCTGATGAACAACTGACAAACTGTTCCTCCCATTCTTTTTTGCATTTGCCTGCAATGGCTTTGATCCGGTTTGGTTTGCTTTAATTTTTTTTGCTTTACTTGGCTTGACTTATATCCTATGCAATTATCGTGCCATTATTCAGAGTATTAAGTTCATCGTATTTCATACACTTGAAATTCCATTCCATTCACGCTCACACCTTTTCTTTCTCGAGAATTTTTGTCGAAATTTACCCTAATTTGTTTTTGGAATTTTAGCATAAATAAATAATTCATTTCTTGACCTCCAGTTAAGAATACGGTACCATGCAAGAGGGAACAGATTGTATTTCCCCCTCAGTCTGCTCATGAACTTCTGACAATTCCGCTCCCACGCCAGGGTGTGTTTAAGAGTGAACACGCCTTCCATGATGTATTGGAGGCTATAGCTATGGAAAAAATTATAGTACAGGATTCTGTTGGTGCGATTCTTATCCATGACATGACGCAAATTATTCCGGGTGTAATTAAAGGTCCCCGTTTTCGCAAGGGACATGTCATTCGGGAAGAGGATATTCCCGTTCTTCTAAGCATGGGGAAAGAACATATATTCGTCTGGGATCAAACGCCCGGCCTTATCCATGAAAATGAAGCCGCTGAGCGTCTTGCCCAAGCGGTGTCCGATTCTGATCTAATTCTTGACGAGCCCAAAGAAGGAAAGATCACAATCAGCGCTGCCTATGACGGTCTCCTTTATGTCTCGGAAGATGCCGTCTTAGCCTTAAATACTTTGGAATATATCATCCTCGCTACACTTCACAATCATCGCCCCGTTAAAAAAGGAGAAAAGGTTGCAGGGACCCGTGTTGTTCCTCTGATGATCAATGAAAAAGTGATCATTGAAGCGGAACAAATTGCCCAAACGTTTTCAAATCCTATCCTGGAAGTGCGACCTCTAAAACCCTTAAAGGTTGGAATCGTCACAACGGGAAGTGAAGTCTATCATGGGAGAATTCAAGATAAATTCGGCCCCGTATTGCGCGCTAAAATTGAAGCCTGGGGATCTATTGTCCTAGGTCAAACCTTTGCCAGTGATGATGTACCTCTGATTCAAGACTGCATTCGAGAACATCTAAATCAAGGGGCAGAAATGATCTTAGTCAGCGGCGGCATGTCCGTCGATCCTGATGACGTCACCCCCACTGCCATTAAAGAAATGGGAGCGGAACTCATCACCTATGGTGCACCTGTTTTACCGGGAGCCATGTTCTTACTGGCCTACATCGGTGATGTTCCGATTATGGGATTACCCGGGTGTGTGATGTATTCTAAAACAACAGCCTTCGACTTATTCGCTCCACGGTTACTCACTGGGGAACGTTTGTCGCGCCTAGACATTGCCAAACAAGGGCTTGGTGGTCTTTGTCTTGAATGCCCGACCTGCACGTACCCGGATTGTTCTTTCGGCAAATAATTAGATGGCACGCTGCATCGTGCCTCTACGTTGTATATCAATACAAACTAAATAGAAAGCACCTTCCCATTATCTCGGGAGGTGCTTTCTATTTGGTTTAAGATTATGATTCCGGCGGATAAACGGAAATTAATTACTCACATACATCATTTTCGATCATTGGCTTGGATAGTATGCAAGCAAGAACCGTCCCCACTTGCACGCCCGCACGCCCGTATTAAAGATAAAATACCCCCGTCTCTCTGACATCATACCCTCCAAGAGCAAGAACATCCTCCTGAAAAGCATTACTTTGGATGACCGAAATCATAGCTTTCATGCGGGGTTCCTCGAGATATTCTCGTGGAATTGCCAGATCATAACGTTCCTCTCCGATCAACAAGAAGTCCAACCCAAGGGCTTCAGCTGCACTTTGAATACCCAGTCCAACATCGGCTGATCCTGAGGCGACAGCTACGGCGACGCCTAAGTGCGTAAATTCCTCTCGGTCATAACCTGAAATTTGCTCTTTAGTTAAACCTTGCTTCTGCAGCAGATAATCTAACAGCACCCGAGTCCCAGATCCACCCTGACGATTGATAAATCGTCTACCCGGCTGGACTAGATCTGCGAGGGTCTTTATGTTAAGGGGGTTTCCTTTCGGCACTAGAAGACCTTGGGTCCTATAGACCAAATTCATTAAGGCTATATCTCTTCCCGGCAAGAAACGTTGCAGATATGCCAGATTGTACTCCCCGGTGTCGGGATCAAGTAGATGAATCCCCGCAAAATGGGCTTCCATTTTGCGTAGGGATAGAATTCCGGCTAGACTCCCTACATGAGCTGAGGCAATGCCTCCATGCCCTCCCCTTGACTTCATATGGCTGCTTAAAACATCCAAAGTCAGATCATGGGACCCTATACATACTAGGGTTTCTTCTAACTCCGAAACTGGCCGTAAGAGCTCAATGGGTACCGTTTCTCCCTCATGGAACCCTTCCTGCAAGCGAGGAACACATAACATCCCATCGGCTCGCACCAGGCTCATCGTCACGCCGGCACCTCTACTCAAAGGGGCAGCAACCCAACGCTCTCCAACTTTCCCAACTTTAACCCGAACAAACTCTTCACTGCCTAACGAGGAAAAGACTTTCTTGCTTATTACAGCATCCAACATAGGCGGTGAGACTTTATTTAGGCCTTGCAAGTTCTTAACCCACGGCTCTAAGAACAAATGTGCTGTCAAATAGGCGGAAACTGGATAGCCAGGGATTCCGATCGTTGGTTTCCCTTGAACTTCGCCCAACGCAACTGGTTTACCTGGTTTAATAGCAACGCCATGAAGAAACAGTGTTCCGTGTTTTTCAATCATTAGAGATGTATAATCATCCCGGCCTTGAGAAGATCCAGCGATAATGACCAGAATGTCCTGAGACGCTGCCATCTGGAGAATAGCTTCTTCTAGCAGCTTAGTTTGATCCGGCGTTATTGGCCAAATCGTCGCGGCCCCACCCCATTCTTCAACTAAGGATGCTAGGACCGTGGAGTTACTGTCCACAATATCTCCTACTAAGAGATGTGCTTCCGGTGAGCGAATTTCGTCACCAGTCGGTAGGATACCTACGCGCGGCTTACACCGAACCTCTACTTCTAGAACCCCTGCTGCTAGTAAAGCGCCTTGATCTTGAGGACGAATCAGATGATGAATGGGGAGAAGAACTTCCCCTTCAACAATGTCCTCGCCAACTGGTCGGACATGATTCCAGGGCACAACAGGAGCCTGCAGTAGGATTCCGCGTTCACCTGATTGCAATACTTCTTCCAGCATGACAACCGCGTCCATTCCCTTAGGGACAGGATCTCCTGTATCAACTTGGATTGCTTGAATTCCAAGCTCTAACCAACGAGGTTCTCGCTCGGTAATTCCAAAGGTATCCTTGGCCTGAATCGCGTAGCCATCCATCGCCGAAGCCGCAAAATGGGGCGAACTTCTTTTGGCTCGAATGATCGTTCCAGTTATTCTATGTAGTGATGAACGCACATCCACGTTTTCATTTTTGGGAGCACTGGTCTCAGCAAGTTTTTCCATCATCAAAGCTAGACCCTCTTGCCAAGCCTTATTTTTTAAATAAATTTGGCGTTCCACGTTTCCTTTGCCTCCCCATTTCCAACAGTTCTCATTATATTAACGCAAAAGTCGGAAAGCTACTTCTTTTCCTGCTTCTATGCCCTCAGTATCTAAGTGAATGTGCACTAACGCATCGGCTAGTACCATCGTACGGATTAAGCCAGATTTTCCTCGAATCGGTTCAACTTGCCAATCGTCTCCATCAGCAATGACTCTTACACGCACAAACTCTTCCCGACCACTCCCAGAGTATAAATTTTGGGTTAAGGTCCCTTTCGGTAGAGGATCAACTTTTGCGTGTACTACTGAGGCATCTAGCCAAGGACGAACGATTGTATCAAAGACGACCATCGCTGAGGCAGGATGTCCAGGAAGCCCAAAAATAAGTTTTCCATCCACGACTCCGCCAATTGTAGGCTTACCCGGTCGAAGGGCTAAGCCATGAAAAAGAAGCCCAGGCTCTCCGAGTTCGCTAATAAGCTGAGCCGATAGATCGCGTGAACCTACAGAACTTCCACCGGAAAGTAAGACTATATCATTTTCCTTGAGCATTGTTATAAGTACTGAACGAAGTTCTTCTAAATCATCTTTCACAATACCATAATGACGAGCATCGGCACCGCACGCTAGAGCCTGACCAAGTAAGGTATAGCCATTAATGTCCCTTGACTGGCCGAGCACAGGTACTTGTTCTGGTGAAATAATTTCATCCCCTGTTGATAGAATACCGACACGAAAACGGGGCAATACCGGGACCTGTATCAGTCCTTGAGAAGCCAAGAGTCCCATTTCCTGCGCCCTAATTCGCGTAAATTGGGGAAGAATCACTTCTCCTTCTGTCAAATCCTCTCCAACATCTATGAGATTTTCTCCCGGTGCGACTGCCTTAGTTACACCATAGAGTTCCTCTCCAAAGTGTTCGAGATGTTCAATCATTACAACGGCATCAGCACCCTCAGGAAGCATTCCACCTGTCGGCATTAATATTCCTGTACCCTTCTCCAACGATCCCGTGGGAGCCACGCCCATCCGTACTTCCCCATGACATTGAACCAACGCAGGCATGCTTTCACTGGCTCCAAACGTATCTGCCGCCCGAACGGCCATCCCATCCATCGTGGATTTGCGAAAATGTGGCAAAGCACAGGTTGCCGGGATGTCCTGGGAAACAATACGTCCCAGCGAATCAGCTAAAGAGACCTTTTCGACGCGCTGATAAAATGAGAGAACATAGGGTTTTAATGAATCGATCGCCTCAGCCAACGTTTTGACCTTAAATAATTCACTACTGCTTCCCATGTTCCATTACACCTTTCGTGATTGTCGTTATGCCTTACTGGATTTCAAATCGTTCAAACTCCATAGTCAACAGATCCACTTGAAGCCAAGCATGGCGCAAGGAAGGCATTCGCCCAACCAGTAATTTTACAGCCTCAGCGACACTTAGGCTTGCCAAAACAGCGGGGGTAAAGGCAGGGTTTCCCCACGTGCTCTCGACACCCCGTTCTCCGTGCCCATATAATCGTGAAACGCTGAAATCTCCTGGCAAACTTACCCCCAATTGGCCAAACCAGCCTGCAATACTTGCATAAACCAGCGGCAAATTCATTTGATGACAGACCCGCTCCAACATGACACGCGACTCCCTTGAATCAAGGGCATCACACACCAGATCAACTTTTTGCAACATTTCAGGAGCCTTAGCCTCTTCAAACCAATCTCGAACTGCCTCTACCAGAACCTCAGAATTCACACTTTTCAGTCTATCGCGCGCGGCTTCTACTTTCCACTGCCCAATATTGAGTTCCGTAGCCATAATCTGGCGATTAAGATTGCTAATTTCGAAACGATCACCGTCAAAAAGTATTAACTTGCCAACCCCAATCCGGGCCAGTTGTTCGGCAATATAACCCCCAAGCCCTCCACACCCCACGATTGCAACGCAAGAATTGGCCAGCTTAAGCTGATTCTCATCAGACAAAGTCTTCTTATTCCGCACATAACGACCTTCAAGTTTCATTTAGCCACCTCCTACAGGTGGAAAGAGCGCCAAGGTATCTCCATCATTCAATACAGTATGTTCGTTGGCATCCTTCCCATTTCGAAGGCAGATGGCAATTTCCTCCGGTGTAATGTTCAGGGGTTGAATGACATCAAGAACACAAGTTCCTTCCGAGAGTTCCCTCTCTTCTACCTTAAACCGGCCATCCCGAAACGTCGCGAATAATTTAATGGTTACACGCACTTCGCTTCCTCCTTTCCTATTCCGTTGGCTAACCACCCCTAAGACCCCTGCTTCTTAATTGGATAAGTGCGCTCAGCCCTTGAATATGTTCAACTTACTATCATGAAGTCTGGAAACTTCATAATAGTAAGTTTACTATATCCGATGGCTAACCGCCACTAAGACTTCCACTTTTGAATTGTTCCAACATCGGGAACATCATCCTAAGTATCTTTCCTATGCCTATGCCGAGATATTTTGAAGGGGGGACCCCAAAAAGGTCCCCCATCAATAACTTTATCTTTAGTTTTCCAAGTTTACTTTAAGATATACTTAGTCCTATATTCCCAGTTTTGCAAGGGTTGCTGCTGTTGGTACGCCCTTTTCGTCCCAGCCACGTTCAACATAATAGGCAGGTAGAAGTTCTGGTAATCTGTGGACGCTTCCTTTGGAAGGTCCTGTTGGAATTCCATCCTCTAACAAACGTTTAGGAAGTGTGTCATCCGCTGCGGTCATGCCAATTGCGAGATTTTGTAAACGTTCAACGTTCCAAATCCGGTCTCCACATTCTAAGAGCTCAGCATCCGTATAATTGAAACCGGTCACTGCGTTGACAATCGCCGTGTAGTCAGAAAGACCTAAGGCGAAAGAAGTGAATAAGCACATTCCAACGGAGTCAATGACGCCCGTAAGATCTTGGAAGATCTTAACCCAGGTTGTTTTTCCTTCGAGGGAGTCTTTATCCAGTTTTTGTGGAAGTCCGATGATTTCTGGAGAAACCATGTACCCACGAACGTGACAACCACCACGGTTATTGGTTGCATATTGGAGTCCGTGACCTTGGATACCACGAGGATCGTAAGCAGGAATATCAAGCTTTTTAACAGTCATGGCCAGCTCTGTGTGACCATACATTTCAGCTAAGCGATACGAACCTTGAGCCAATTTAGCTCCAAATCCTTCGCCAAGACCCATTAAACGGGTCGCTTCTACCATGGCTTCAGCATTTCCGAACTTGAGGTCTAACCCGTTAAGATCTTCCTTCGGAATATATCCACGCTGAATTAATTCCATAGCGGTAGCAACAGTACAACCAGCCGAAATCGAATCCATTCCATATTTGTTGCAAAGATCATTAGCTACATGGATCGCATCATAGTCGTGGTTGCCACAGTCAGCACCAAAGCACCATACTGCTTCATACTCTGGACCAGCGCCTTCGCCGCCTTCCCATTTGCTATAACGACCACAAGCGATCGGACAGCGATAACAAGCATCTTTTTTGATCAAGTGGTTTGCAGTCATCGTTTCTCCACTGATTTTATCAGCGTCAGGATCATAGGAATCTTGGAAGTTATTAACCGGGAAGATCCCGCTTTCATTAATAATGTTAACAAGAACAGCAGTACCGTAGGTAGGAAGCCCTGCTCCTGTAACGCCATTTTCCTTAATTTTGCCTAAAGCTGCGCTCAAGACGGCTTTCATTTCGTCTGGATTCGCATTTACGACCTTACCTGTGCCACGAACGACAACTGCTTTGAGATTTTTCGATCCCATTACAGCACCGACGCCACTACGTCCTGCTGCGCGGAAGAGGTCATTCATGATAGCTGCATTCAACGAAAGGGTCTCGCCTGCTTGACCAATGGTCATGATTTTGGCTTTGTCATCCCCAAATTCGGCCTTTAAAACTTCTGTTGTGGCATAGACATCTTTACCCCAAACATGGGCTGCATCTTTAATCTCCACCACGTCATCTTTAATAGAAATATACACAGGTTTAGCTGCTTTACCTTCAAATATAACCATATCATAACCAGCAAACTTCAACTGTGCTCCCCAATATCCGCCTGAGTTGGAAGAGGCGATACATCCATTAAGCGGAGATTTTGTAACAACCATAAAGCGACCGGACGTTGGAGCATTCGTTCCAGTGAGTACCCCTGTAGCAATATACATTGTGTTTTCAGGAGAAAGCGCATCTACATTCGGATCTACCTCGTCAGCAAACATTTTCCCAGCAAGCCCACGCCCGCTTAAATATTTCTTGGCAAGTTCCATGTTTAAAGGTTCAGTACTAATTGTCCCCGCTGTTAAATTGATGCGCAAAATTTTTCCAGTATAGCCGCCCATGAATCTTCCTCCTTGTTTCTATCTTATTTTTATTCCGCCAAAACGTACCCATCTGGGAGTGAAATGAACTACGCTCACCCTAAAGCAAGTCTTATATATCACTATAGCAATTATCATGCCAGTTATCTAAACCAAAAAAGAAAACTTAATTATCAAAGTTATCTGAATATCCCAAATTAAAACAAATTAAAACAAATTATACCAAACAAAATATTCTACTCTAAAAAATCCTCTAAACAATTATTAAAGAACAGTTTAACAATACAGTAATATCACTGTTCCCAATTAGACCACTTTGTCTTTCTTTTTTGTTCCATCGCGGAGCACTTTTTGGAGCAAAATTCTTATTGACCTGTTGTTTGATTGAATTAGGTATGATATTCTGTCAATAGTAGGGACAGACATAATCTAGACCTAGACATAGAGAGAGATAGCGGGAAAGAAAGGGATCGCGTGTATGGATAACCATTTGAAGCGTTTTATTAATGGAGAGAGCGTTGAAGCAGAAGTAGCACCTGCCATTTATCGTTCTTGGCAGAGAAGCATAGCCTACCATGTGGACCCTACACTTTCTAACCAGGATGTTCTGTCTACCCCGCTTTTTAAGGAGCGCAAAGATGCTCAAGAACCCCTGATCCGAGCAAGCGCACCTGTTTTGCCTTACATTTTCGACTTGCTTGGCAACGCTGAGTATACCGTTTTGTTGGGGGACAAGGATGGTTTCATCATTGAAGCCGTGGGCGATTCACCGTTTATGAGTAAAGCGCAACTTGTTAATTTAAGCCCAGGTGCAGCGTGGAGTGAACAAATTCGGGGAACCAACGCCATAGGGACAGTTCTAAGGAACAATGCTCCCCTCACCGTATTCGGCTGGGAGCACTTTGTTCAACAAAATCATTTTCTGGCTTGTTGGGCCGCCCCAATTCAAAACGGCCAGGGTGTCCCAATCGGTGTTTTAGATATTAGTGGAGGCGCCACAATACCATCTCAGAAAATTTTAACCATTGCCATGATGGGCGCAAGTATGATCGAGAAAAACTTACAACTATTTGAGATGGAAGATCAGCTAAAATTTTACCAAGAAGGATTTAAGTTGGCTTCCTCGCTTCTCCAACAAGGTTTTCTCGCCATCGATCGCGAAGGCATCATTACTGGTATTAACCCACTCGGTGCTGCACTACTTGGACGTAGTCAAGAAAACCTCATTGGTAAACTGGCAGGGGACATCTTCACTTCCCCAAAAGGGTGGAAGTTAAATGCAAATTCTCTAGATCTTCATTTCAAAGAAAGCACCGGCGAACAAATTTCATCGCGCTTAACGCACGTAGTAACTAAAACAGGCCAATCTCTAGGCGCCATTGGAACTCTTCAAATCACGAATGATACCTCCTCCGCCGATACATTATGGATTGGACATAGTCTGCCTACTAAGCGAATTTTGGAACGAGCTTCGAAAGTTGCTGCAACCCACTCTTCCGTACTCATTCATGGGGAAAGTGGGACGGGAAAAGAAATAATTGCCCAAACGATTCATCAACTCAGTCCCCGGCACGAAGGCCCTTTTGTTGCTTTGAACTGCGCTTCACTACCTGCTTCACTGGTGGAGAGTGAGCTCTTCGGTTACGTGGACGGCGCCTTTACTGGTGCACGCCGTGGTGGGAAACCTGGAAAATTTGAGTTAGCGAATAAAGGAACCATTTTCCTTGATGAGATTGGAGATATGCCCTTAAATGTACAAGTTGCCCTCTTGCGAGTGCTTCAAGAAAAGGAAGTTTCTCGTATTGGCGATACAAAAGCTTTAAAAATAGATGTTCGAGTTATTGCCGCATCACACAAAAACCTCTCCGACCTTGTAGCCGCTGAACGTTTCCGCTTAGATTTATTTTATCGTCTCAAAGTCGTCACGCTAGAATTACCACCACTGCGCGAACGTTCGGAAGACATTCGCGATCTAGTTCCTTATTTCATCCGCAAAGCTTGTGAATCTTTAGACAGACCTATCTTAGGGATTCAAGAGGAAGTTTATACTCAGTTATTGTCAAATCCCTGGCCAGGTAATGTCCGAGAACTGGAAAACTGTATCGAGAGCATGGTAGCCTTATCAGAAGGCACCGTTTTAACCGTAGCCGATCTGCCTGATGAACTCCATCAGGCCGTCGCCAAGCCCGAGCCTTTGCTTAACCAACAAGCAAAACACACGATCCTTTATGCGCTCACTCAAACTAAAGGTAAAATTGCGCCGGCTGCTAAACTTCTAGGTATCGGACGAAATACGCTCTACCGTAAGATAAAAGACCTAGATATTAAGCTGTAGAAACTCGGGTGAAACTCGGGGACAAGGACACTGTTAGAAAATAAAAAGATAGTCACGCCAAAAAAGAGCCCTAAGGCTCTTTTTTTATATCCTATATCAAATCTTCCGTGGAATTTCATCATTTCCCTACAAACCCCAGTAACGCCTTAATCAGATCATCTGGAGAAGGGGGACAACCCGGAACCTTAATGTCCACAGGCAAAGTTCCACCAATCCCCCCTGCACTAGCATACGCGCCCTTAAATACTCCACCATCAATCGCACAATCCCCTACCGCCATGACCCATTTTGGTTTAGCCATAGCCTCATAAGTTTCACGGGCGGCATTCAACAACTGTGTGGAACCCGTACCAGTGCACATTAATAAATCCGCATGACGTGGAGAAGCCACGAAATCCATTCCGAAATGCTGAAGATCGTAAATAGAATTAATTAACGCAGTAAGTTCCCAATCGCACCCATTACAGGAACCGCAGTCGAGATGACGAATCTGCAGGGATTTTCTAAAACTAGCTGGCAAGTTTAATGATTTTTGCTTTGTTAGAGAATTTCCGTCCTCGCGCGTGAGACGTCCTGTTTTTAACTTTCGGAGCAACAAACTCCACATGTTATCTCCCCTTTTCGGCTAGCGGTCACAACAACTATAACACAATTCGAAACTCTTATTGATTAATGGAAAGTCTGGGACAATATTGCCCGGTACAGTGAGCGGTACGGCCGGCCAGTTGGCATAGCTGGCGGATCGAACCCGACAACGGTAGATTCTACTTTCCTCATCCAGCATGAGCCAAACAACATCCGTTCCTCGTGGAGACTCCACACACCCCCAAGCCGGTTGCCAAGGTCTAATCTTATGAAGAGAAAACGAATTAGAGATTTGATTTTCGGGCACTGATTCCTTTATCCCATCGCGCAGTAAACTCTTAAGGAATCGAAAACTTTCTCTAGTCTCCCGGACTCTGACCATTAACCTAGACCATACATCTCCATCGTTTTCGACGATAGATTTAACGTTTAGTTCGGGATAAAGCAGGTAGGCATGGAGTTCTCGCCAATCATTCGCTATGCCCGAAGCCCGTGAAGCTGGCCCTGTAACTCCTAAATCAATTGCACTTTCTGCCTTTAATACTCCAGTCTTGACAGCCCGCTGTCTAAAGCCGTCATGGTGGAGTAGAATGGGGATCCACTCTTCAAAATCGTTGGATAATTCCAGAAGTCGAAGTAGCAGAGCTTGGCTGTCCTTTGGACTAGGCATTAACTTGAATCCCCCAGGGACGACCATCCCCCGCAAAAATCTGTGACCAAAGAATTCCGAATTTAGTTGTTGAAGTTTTTCTTTGCATTGCGAACCATTGGCATTTCCTAAGGCAAAACCAACGCCTGCACACATATTGCCTATGTCTCCCACATGATTATAAACTCGTTCTAATTCAGCGAGGATTGTTCTCCATAATAAAACCGAACGAGAAACTTCCATATTCGCAAGTTTCTCAACAGCCTCACAATAAGCAAGAGCATGACTTACAGTACATACTCCACAAACTCGTTCAATGATGCGCAACCCTTCTTCAATACTCTTTCCTTCAACGAGCTTCTCAATTCCTTTATGAGTGAAGAAGAGTTGGGCTTCTAAATGAAGAACAGCTTCTCCAATAGTATAAAAACGGAAATGCCCCGGTTCAATAATTCCGGCATGGATCGGGCCAACAGGAACCTCAAATATTCCGTCCCCATGAGCTTCTGGGAACACTAATGGAGCCCGTTTAAACTCCTTGCGTTCCCTCTTCGCTTTATAATCCTTACACAAGGGATGAAATCCTTGGGGCCAACCCGGGTGTAAAACCAAAGGGCGTGGATCGGGATGCCCGACAGCTCTCAGTCCGAAGAGATCTTGGACTTCTCTTTCTGACCAGTTCAGGGCAGGAAAGATTGAGGCAAGTGATGGGAATTCGTCTTTAATTCCTTTGGCCGCTAAGGTGAGTGAAAAATCTTTGCCCGGAAAATGGAGAACCAAGTAAAGACAAAATCCCCGCCCCAACTGACGCTCATCATTGGCAACATGAGTTAACCAAATTGGACGCGGTCGCAAATCCAAGCAGTAGGTTAATATTTCCGGAAGATCGTGGAAAGCAATGTCAACTATTCCCTCTCGTTTCTCCCAGTTTACAATCTTGATAGCAGGATAACTCTGTAAATACTCTCGTAAGCCTTGCATCCTAAACTCCTCCCAATATCACATTGACGACTTGATTTAGGGCCTGATTCAGGCCTGAGGGAATGAAGAAGCCTAAGAAAAGTACGACTAACAGAGGGGTAGCAAGGGCCAGAGTACTTATGCTCTCTCCAGCGTGATAGCGCCCACTTGGCTTTCCATGAAGCATCTGGAGAAAATGAAAGAGAAACCCTGCAAAGATCACGGTCAGAAATAGAATGATCAGAAAGCCCAGTATTGGATGCCCTGTTTGATAAAGACCCGACAAGATGCTTAGCTCTGAGCGAAACGTTCCAAACGGAGGCGTACCAGTAATGCCTAATAATCCAAGCACCATGATTGTCCCAGTATAAGGCCAAACTTTAAAGATCCCACGAATCCTAGAAATTTGCCTTGTGCCCGTTTTTTGGACCAAGCTCCCAATAATGACGAATAGATTTGCTTTGGTTAGGCCATGAAGCAAGAGATGTAGCGATGCCCCCCAAACAGCTTCCTTGGTGCCCAACCCAAACCCGATCGCTAAGATTCCCATGTGTTCTACGCTCGAATAGGCCAATAATCGTTTAATATCTTTTTGCAATAAGATAAACCCTGCCATGAGTGCCAACGATATAAATCCAAAACTCATAAGAATTGTTCCAACGAAGTCCGGGCCCAAAGTGGTCAGACGAGCCAAACTGTACCAACGCAAAATAGCATAGAGAGCACAGTTTAGTAAAACTGCGGATAATAGGGCACTGACTGGTGAAGGCGCCTGGCTATGAGCATCCGGAAGCCAAGCATGCATAGGAGCAAAACCTACCTTCGCCCCATAGCCAACGAGCGCAAACAGTACGCCTAAGCGGACTAAATTCGGATCTAACTGGCTCGCTACTTTGGGAAGCATTCTCCAATCTAACGCATTTAAGCTCTGACCCAAGAGCGGTGCCGCAGCCGCAAAAAGCAACATTGTTCCCAATAAGGCAAAGCTAATCCCTACCGTGCACAAGATCACATATTTCCAAGCGGCTTCGACCGCCTGCTTGTTGCGATAGAAACCAACCAAGAGAGTCGTGGCTAAGGTTGTCCCTTCAATCCCCACCCAAATAATTCCTAAGTTTGGTGTACTTACAACCAGAAGCATCGTAGCAATGAAGGCCCATATCCAGAAATAATACCACTTCAATCTTGTTCTCGGCAGCTTCTTTTCTTGGACTTCTTCTTCCATATAACCAAACGAAAATAGTATAACATAGACAGCAATAATAATAATAACGCTGAGCAACAGCGCACTCAAGGCATCCCAATAAAATATACCTGACCAATACGTGTAGGACCCTTGGCTTAACGTTTGCCTTATGGTCCACCCGCCACTCAACGTTAACAAGACAAGAGCAACGCTGTTCAATAGTTTTAAATAGGAATCCTTTGCTGAAATCAGCATTCCCACTGCCGAGATTATAGCCACTCCAATAAACATCGCATACTATCCTTTCAATGACCTCATGTGATCAACATTCAGTGAGTGATAATTCTCTAGCATTTGTTTAGACAAAATAACGACAATGACAATTCCAATTAAGATATCAAACATGCTTCCCATTTCGACTAACAAAGGCATCCCTGAGGTTAGGAAAAATCCGGCTAGGAAGATTCCATTATCGATTAGTAAAATCCCCAGAACTTGTACTATGGCGACTTTACGAATCATCATCAGCAGCAGTCCATAGAAAATCAAGGCTAGGCCAACGGCTAAGCCGTTACGAAATCCTGGCTGCGGTAATGCTAATAAGGGTTTTGTAACTTCATAAGCCATAAGTGTTAAAGCGCCGGCAACGATTAACGAGGACGTTCGCTTCAAGTAGATTTCACCCACCCACTCTGTCTTTGATGCTCGCAGAACACGGCCCAAAAGTAAGGGGATGATTCCGGCCTTACCGATTAACAACAAAGCCCCGACTACGATAACCTCCAATTCATGACTATAAATACCTTGAACTAAAATAAGGATGGATACCACGAATGTTTGTAACGTCCACCAAATCAGGGCTCTTTTCACTCTTGTGCTATAGACAATAATCAGTCCGCTCGTCAAAAGCACAAACAGTAATAGATTGAGTCCATTCTCAGAAATACCCACCAATTAAATCTGCCCCCTTACAAACCAGAGTGATACTAAGGCCAAAATGGCCGCGGCGGCGCTTGTTGCCAGATACCCGGGAAGTAAGAAAAGTCGCCTCTTAACAAAGAAACTTTCCACTGTGGCAAAAAACAATCCCAAAACAGCAACCTTAATTCCAGCGAAGCCTAAAGCCCCCAGTAAGGCTAACAATCCGTTACTCCCCGAGATCAAGCCACTCGGCCAAACGATTTGAGCCAACAAACTAAGCAGTAAGAATTGCTTGATCTGTTCAGCAAAACTCAGCAGGGCAAGCGAAGGTCCCGAATACTCTAACAACATTCCTTCATGAATCATGGTCAATTCCAAATGTGTATCTGGATTATCCACCGGTATTCGTCCCATCTCCGCAATACTAACCATTCCTAAGGCTATTAAGACCAATAACCGGGGGGGTAAAATGGGTGATATACTTTGCAATTCAGTTGTGATTCCTTGGAGAGAGGTCGTTTGCGTCATAAATGCTAACACGATAAGTCCTAAAAGCAAAGCAGGCTCAGTTAGTAATCCTACAAAAAGCTCTCGACTCGAGCCCATGCCGCCAAACGTTCCGGCTCCTTCTAAACCCGAAAGAGTTGAAAACAAGCGTACTAAACCAAGGCTTGCTCCGAATAAAAAAATGTCCCCCCAGCCGTTTAACGGGGCCCAGCCCCAAGCATTAGGAATAACAAGCGCTGCCATTAATGTACTGGCTAGAGCAATCCGTGGCGTCAGTAGAAAGATCCAGGAGGCATGCTCCGAGATCAGCTCCTCCTTTTTCATCAATTTCCTCAAATCTCGGTATGGTTGAAGGATTGAGGGGCCTTGTCGCATCTGCCAAAACGCTTTACTTGTCTTAATCAAACCTTGAAGAAGCGGAGCAGCAACTAAAATCAAGGCCAAGTGTCCGATTCCCATCATCAGACGGGTTAAAATCATTAATGACTCGTCCATCTTCTCTCTTCTCCTCCTAACGCCCTAAAATTAAAACAACGATCACCGTAATCAATAGGTAACCCAAATATAAATGAATGCTCCCCTCTTGGAGTTTACGAATTTGAGAAGCTAACCAAAGCACCCCTTGAATTAAAGGCCGATAGAAGATATGCTCGAAAACATCTTTAATTCTTCCTTCATAACCCAACGAATGCAAACTATAACGCGTTTCCCCAAAATCCCGTTCCACTTCGCGGTGCGAACCCAACACTTTAGAAAAAAGAATTCGAATAGGTTTTGTCAAACCGGTGGCCGTATATTGCATACTCGGAGTCAGGGGCGAGCCACAATTCCAAGTAGCCGTAACTCTCCGGTTGCCTCGTTTGCTCAGAATTACGACCACAAACGTCAGCAAGCTAAAAATGATTAAATAAACAGAGGACATATTTAACGGTTTCCCTATGCTTGAACCTATCCCTACCGCTGTACCGTTTCTTAAAACCGACAGGGGCAAGTCAATTAAGGCCAAAGTAGCGGCCGGCCAAAGTACACTTAAAACCGCTAACCCGCTAACTAAGATCGGAGTAATATATTGTACAGGGTTGGCCTCTTTAGCCCTTTCCGCCACCGGGGAACGGGCTTGTCCGAGGAAGGAAATACCAAACCATTTAACAAACGTGGCCATGGATAACCCTCCGACCAGGGCCAGAACTCCGCTAAACAAGGGCAAAAGGACTTTACTCCAGCCATTTGCAAGATTAGATGTGTTTAGCCAGAGGGATTGGAAAAGTATTACTTCTCCCCAAAATCCCCCAAGAGGCGGCAAGGCTGTTATCCCAATGATTCCAATGAGAGCTCCGAAACCTGTCTTCGGCATTCGTTTTAGTAAGCCGCCTAAGCGTTCCAAGTTTCGTGTATGTGTGGCCTGAATAATGTTTCCCGCTCCCATAAAAAGTAACGATTTAAAAAGCATATGTTGCAAAGCATGCCAAAAGAAAGCAATTAGGGCTAAATCCATCGCTACATCATTTTTCCAAGACCTAGCCAGAAAGGCACTGCCTAAAGCCATACCGAGAATGCCTACATTCTCAATCGTAGAAAAAGCGAGCAATTTCTTGAGATCCAACTGAACTGAAGCCGAAAGAATCCCAACAGTGGCCGATAGAGCTCCAACTAACAAAAATAGCCATCCCCACCAAACTGGGCCCGGTCCTAAGGTTAACCAAACTAATCTTAAAAACAGATACAGCGCAACTTTAACCATAACCCCAGACATGAGTGAGGATACTGGACTTGGCGCAGCCGAGTGGGCGTAAGGCAACCAAATATGAAACGGTACAAAACCAGCCTTGGTACCTAAACCGATAAAGAACGCTATAAAGACTAAATTAAGTTGAATTGTCGTTAAAGTAGGAACTGCGTCCGCCCAAACTTCAAAGGCGAAACTTCCGGTCTTAGTATAGAGGAACAAGGTAGCGGCGGTTAAAAAGACTGTTCCAACATGCGTCATGACGAAATAAATATAAGCAGACTTGCGATTTTGAGGTTCTTCATGTTCATATAGAACTAAGAAGAATGAAAACAGAGACATCATTTCCCAAGTGAATAAAAAGGAAAAACCGTCATCCGCCAGCAATACGCCAAACATACTGCCCAGAAACAAAAACCAATTTGCATAAAAAGGCCAAAGACTTTTCTTCTTTTCCTCATATTCCTTAAGATATCCCAGTGCGTAAAGGGAAGAGAAACCTTGACCTAAAAGCAAAATACAGAGGAAGAACACGGTCAGCCCATCCAATTTCCAAGAGAGCGCAAGTCCTGCTCCTTCTCCCGTAAAGAACCTTAATCCTGTTTTAACCCAATCCCCGCCTCGAGTCGTCGTAATACCCCAGACGAGTCCCGCGCCTGCCAAGGCAATACTTAAGCTCATAAATAATTGGCGAACTATATGGCTCCCCTTATTTACCATTGATTCTTACCCCCTGATTACCTATTATGAATTCATCGTCTTATATATCATTCAATCTGAAACGAACGAATGTCCATCTAATAATAAGCAATAACTCCCTAAATATCAAGCAGCATTAAGCGTTCTTTAGCCAATTAATAGGTAATTAACCTCATGTTTAATGTATTTCGAAAATAATTTCATATTTCTGGAATTAATGAATTAACGCAATACTTTTAGGTAACATTTCATAATAAAATAATACAATAACAATTGTTTTGCCGACAATCGGGCATGAAAAGAGGCACCTCCAACAATCGGAAGCGCCTCTTCAATATGGAGAATAGATTAACCCACATCTAGACGTCTAAGCCATAGTTTAAGCATAGGGCGCTCAAACCGCCTGAAAAACCATTACCCACGGCATTGAACTTCCATTCCCCCTGGTGACGGTACAATTCGCAGACCACTAAAGCTGTTTCGACAGAAAAGTCTTCCCCTAAATCATATCTCATAACTTCTTTGCCGTCTGTTTCATTGACAACGCGAACAAAAGCATTCGATACTTGACCAAAGTTTTGCCCTCTGGCAACCGCATCATGAATTGTAACTGTAATGGCAACTTTATCAACATGGACAGGTACGTTGACTAGATCAATTTTAATTTGTTCATCATCTCCCTCACCTGTTCCAGTGAGGTTGTCACCCGTATGTATAACGGATCCGTTACCGCCAGCGAGATTATTGTAATAAATAAAGTCTTCAATACCGCCTGCTTTGCCATTCTTATCAATTAAAAAAGCAGACGCATCTAAGTCAAAATCTGCACCACCAGAGTACTTATTCGTATCCCAACCTAAGCCAATAACGATCTTGGATAGCCCAGGATTTCCCTTGGTTAGGTCAATCTTTTGTCCTTTTTGTAGACTTATGACAGCCATAAAAGCACCCCTTTTATTAGATTTCAGACATTAACTACTGAACCAAGTTCCAAAGTCTTTCATCTGAGCTCTGGTTTCTGACATCAAACCCCAGGCTTATACGTCTAACCCAAAATCTTTGCATAGTCCGGCTAGACCGTTTTGGTAACCACTACCGATAGCATTAAACTTCCAGTCTGCATTGCTGCGATATAGCTCACCAACGACAACTGCAGTCTCAATCGAGAAGTCTTCACCAAGATCGTAACGAATCAGCTCTTCACCTGAAGCTTCATTCAAAACACGTACATAGGCATTGGATACCTGTCCGAAGTTCTGATTGCGTTCTTTTGCTTCGTGGATCGTAATCCCAAAGGTAATCTTGGCAATGCCCGTAGATACCAAAGCTAGGTCAACTTTGATCTGTTCGTCATCCCCTTCACCAGCGCCAGAACGATTATCACCAGTATGAGTGACCGAACCATCTGGACTTTTGGGGTTATTGAAAAAAACAAAATTTTTCTCATCTGAAACTTTTCCTTCGGGGTTCAACATGAAGACCGAGGCATCTAAATCGAAGTCTTTTCCGCCATCATACTTGTTGACGTCCCACCCAAGACCAATAACGATCTTTGTCAGACCAGGATTCGTTTTAGTAAGATCCACCTTTTGACCTTTTTGTAAACTAATTGCCATTGTAATAATCCCCCTTATAATTTATTGATAACGGCGAACGATCTCAGTTAGTGATGCATCGTTCGTCGCTTCGCCAATCGCTGCAAATTTCCACTCATTCGTATGACGATAAACCTCTGCAACAATCAGACTTGTTTTACCCGAATAATCTTCAGTTAAATTAAATCGACAGAATTCCTGCCCATTGACTGGATTGACAACTCGTATAAAGGCATTGGCAATATGTCCAAAGTCCTGTTTTCGCTTTATGCAATCATAAATGTTAACGACAAAAACAATTTTTTGAACCCCACTTGGAACTTGGCTCAAATCCACATGGATTTGTTCATCATCTCCCTCACCACCACCGGTAAGGTTATCCCCACTGTGTTTCACGCTTTTGTCAGCACTTTGAAGATTACCGAAGTAAATGATGCGGTCTTTCGACGTTAATTTGTTTTGCGAATCGAGCATAATCGCAGAAGCATCACAATCGATTTCTGCAGGTTTACCGCCTAAAATGCCACTGAAAAAACCACCAGATTTCGATTTAGCAACTTCATCCCATCCTAAACCAACCATAATTTTAGCTAACCCAGGATTCCCTTTAGTTAGATCAATCTTTTGTCCCTTTTGCAAGTTAATTGTTGCCACTTGAATTCCTCTTTTCTAAAAAATAGCTACTATAAATTAATGTCTTGCTATCACAGATTGAATAGATTTTTTATGATACTTTCTTTTCTTTCTTCAACTTGTTTTTAGTATCCTTATTTCTTTTCTCAAGCTTAGAGTGAATAAAATGAAAGATGAAAGTGCTAAAGAAAACAGCAATCAAAATTACAAAAAACAAGGCGTCAGAAACAATATAGCCAAACACAGAAGCCATCATTTTTGCACCAATTAAGCCGATTAAAACATAAGCGGTTGTTTCGAGTTCTGGGTAATTTTCGATAAGCACAAGGAAGATCCGCGCTACCCCCCTCATCATTAGAATACCAAAAATAGCACCTAGAAAAAGCACCCAAACCTTCCCGCTCACTCCAAACGCAGCAAGCACACTGTCGATACTGAAGGCGATATCCATTAACTCAACTTGGAGAACAACGGCCCAAAAGCTCTTATCGCTCGCTTCGATAGCAGCGTCTCCATCGTCTTCTTTACTCGAAAAGAAATACTTAGCCGCCATCCACAGTAAATAAAGCGCCCCAATAACCTTCACCCAACGAATTTGTACTAAATAAAGACCCGCACCAATGGCTATAAACCTAAAAAGATAGGCGCCCCCAATACCATAAAAGAGAGCTTTCTTTTGCTGTTTCTTAGGCAAACCTCTAACGAGCACAGCTAAAACAAGGGCATTATCAGCCGATAGTAAACCTTCCAAGATGATTAAGGAACCTATTATCCCAAGGCTCACGGGATCAGTTAGGGTTGCCAGTAGGGCATGTAAGGAGAAAAATTGGGCATAGCTATGCGAAATTCCCTGGAAAATGGCTATAACGGAATCCAATTCGTACCACTCCAATTTTATTAACTCTTTGGCAAGTTATGTTCTCCACCATTATTCATACTTTCGTGTGACGCTCTCTTATATATTATCACATGAAAGCTTTCTAAAAATACCTACTAATGATGTTCACATAACTTTCACATCTTCAAATGGATCATCGCTTTTACTATTATTCTCTCTCATTTTACAATGTTTGCCATAATACATTGTACTGCAAAATGGAATATTATACAACTGCCTGCTTGGAAAGTGACCCAACAATGACATCTAAAATATCTTCTGCTGCTTCAATACCACTTTTCTCCGTAAATTTTATCCTTTCTAAACCTGTAACACCCTGTAAATAAAGCGCATATATTTCACCATGCGGTGGTGCAATAGCCTGATCCGCTGCTCTAAGCATATCCAAATCAAGTAACGAATCTCCTGCCGCAACAACACGACTCACGTTTTCTTTCTCCCTGATATACTGGATAGCTGCTTTTTTGTTTACATTCAGGGGGACGAGATACAATTTTCTCCCTTGAACAGATAACTCCCAGTTATTATCGCTCGCCCAGATTTTGAAAGCCGCTAATTCCGCGAGGGGAATCTTCTCTCGTTCAATCAAACAATAGAAAAACAGATCATCGGCCAATTTACCTGAATTCGGGATGACCCATGAAGAATGTGAGATTTCATTAAACTTATTGATAAGATCCTCAAAGGCCAGGCAATTATCTCTTCCATCTAAGACATGTTGGGCCCAGTCTTTATCCTCTCTACCCTTATAGAATATGGTCCCACCATTGCTAGTTACTGCGTATTGATATGAAATATCGTATTCCAAGAAATTGATTCGCTGATATTGGAGTTTGGTCCGTGTTGTTACCGGCACAAAAAGGACTTGTTGAGAAATTTCCCTTAACTTGATTAGGGCATTTTGAGTCATAAAGGAAATAAATTGATCGTCTAATCGTTCAACCGGTCTGATTTGTTCGTCAATCTCTTTACTTATAAACGCTCGGTGCGAATAGACTAAGGTTTGGTCGAGGTCGCTTGCAAATAACATTATTTCCTCCATTAAAGACGTTTTACAATGCCGCAGCAGGAATAGGTAAGATCTGGATACTCTTCAACTAGAACACCCTTATCCTTAGACAGCAACAGTATATGTTGTAATTTAGGATTTTTCATATTGTCGACCAGAATTCTGTCCGGTATTCGTCTCAAAAGAACCCTTGTAGTTTCTCCAATCCCTGGTTTTATGAAGTTGATATCATCTACTCTGAACTTCTCTTTAATCACCATTAGCTCTTTTAGGCCTTGCCAAGTAACCTCAACGTCATCACAAACATCATTACCACCAGGAGTCTGTGATTCAATCTCAAGCTCTTTAAATTTTGCAGAAATAGTGTCCACGAAGAGATTTGAAACCTCCTCTTTTTGGAGTTCTTCATAGAATCTAGCTCCGTGAAAGTCATGCGCTCCGATAAGATCTGTTCGAAAAACGGTTCGACTGATTAACCCAGAGACGGTTGAATTTAAACAAGCACTAGGGATTAAGAAATCTTCTCTGGTACCGAAGGTTTTCACACAGTATCCGGGATCGGCAAGGACTGCTAGATCAGGATCTAACTGGTACCCATATTTTGCTTTAAACTCCGTGCACGCCTGACTCAAAACACCTGTTATAGCCCCCTTTCCCGTCCATCCGTCAATAAACTGTATCTTAGCGTCAGGGTGATTTTGAAGGATATACAAGATAGCATTTTCATCGATCCCCTTACCCCGAATGATTGAAATACTGTAGTGGGGTAAATCCAAGTCACGTACTTCCAATATATATCGTTTGATTAGCACTCCGATTGGCGTACCTGCTCTAGCTAAAGAAACAAGAACCATCTTCGGACCATTTCTTTTTAAAATAAGTTCTGATACTACCCTCACAGCCTCTGCGACTTTGGAAGCGCTCTCCTGTAAGGTCTGGTGAAAAAGCTCAAGGTATTCCTCAGTGGGTTCATATTCTATCGGTAACATTTCGGAATAATGACCACCCGACTGAATTTTTTTCTCCCGTGTTTCTAAATCGGTTTCCGCGATTAAACCATTAAGATTTTTCAGTAAAAAGATAACATCTTTAGGGTTGTAACTTCCCATTGGCAAAGGATCTGGAATACGACTAATATAGAGTTTATCGTTCACCAACCTGCTACCTCTTTCCTGTTTTTTAAAGTAGAACCTATCACTAAAACCCACCGCGGAATGCCTAATTCACGAAACGTTGTTAACATAGGTATTAATCGCTCGTGACTAACGTCTCTTTCAAGAAACACGTAGACTTCATCATAATACTCTACTGGCACGTTATACACATAATTAGCAATACTCAATTGGTCAGAACTTTGATAGGAAAATCCATTTTGAATCGCATATTCCGGCTTTGCGAAGGAATAGATCGGACTCCTCGTTGTCGAATGGTAACTTACCCCACTCCCCATATAGGCTGAAACGAGCATGGGGAAATACATAAATTCGCCAGTACCTAAACAGAGCGTCTTCATGCCGCTGCGGTCGTTCTCGAGTTCTTGGCCAATCTGCCTTGCTAAGGGCAGTAGTTTAAGATTATCACTGCTGGACAAGCCAAATCTCCCCGTTAATTTCAAATACGGTGCAACGTTTTTATACCCTGTTGAATCTTCTGAAGAAACTGAGATGACATCCGTAATGTCTAGAAACTTAAGTTCCGGAAAAACAGGAGCTCCAGAAAATAAAGTTGATCCCACCGTATGATTAAATTGATCTTTTTGATCGTTTATGGGATCATCATTGACCGCTATTTCTCCTGCCAAGAGAGAGACAGCTTGGATAGTTATGTCAAGCTGTTGCTCTAATATTCTAAAATTCTCTCGATCTTCTGCCGTTCTCCAATCTAACAACGAGAGAACCACGTAGTTAGTCTTCGGAAATTTACAATGGATGGCCCGAATAATATTCAGTGCTGTATTTCCAGTTGTTATCTCATCATCTACAAGCACAATTGTTTTTGAAACCTTTAGTAACTCAGAGTTTAGTGGATAACATCGATGATTAACGGCATGGGAATGGTCTTCATCGAAATTAAGTACCGATTCCAAAAGGGGGATCTGTTCACGTGTCGTGTGAAGGTAGTGAGCCTTATCAAATAAACTAAAGGTGGCATGACCTAATCCAGTTGCGGTCTCTGCAAAGCCTATGAATAACGTTTCTTCAGGGAGGGGAACGAGAGAACGTTCAATAACCGTTTCATACACTTTATTTGCATCTTTATTGTTCTTAAGTGCCTGCATAATTGCTTGGGTATCGACATGATCCACGCCGTGAATTTGACTAAGAAATTGGGCCGCCAGAGCCGCCCCCGCAAGCAGAGAAACTACTGGATTGACAGGTACATGTTTTCCAAGTACCTTGCTGACGAACAAAAATCTCCGTTTCTTATTTTTCCTCGCGGCTAAGGAGAATAGAGTTTGAGGTTCAAAATTATAGCGATTATTTTTTATCGTTACGATAACCCTTTGGTCTTCAAGGTTATACGTATGTATCTTCGGTAAGCAGACTGATGAAATTGTGTTGTTCATTAAATACTCCATAATTCTTTGCTCTTAATAAGATTTTCTGGGCCCATTTATAATGTGGTTTAATTTCATTCATTTTATTAGTATAGTGACTTTTCACAACACCTTGCAACCCGTTGCTGTTTCCAATAACGTTCAGCGCATCTAGATATTCTTCATATCCAACAACATATAACGATTGCACTGGTATGATGTGACTCGGATGGATAATGGTTTTCCCGATAATTCCATTTTCTTTGTCTAAGATGACCTCTCGAATCAAACCATCGACATACTTGTTTAAGAGCTGGCTTCTAATCTTAGTTCCATTACGTCCACGGTTATCTTGGAATTCTTCAAAAGGGCTCTTCCGAAGCTGAGGTTTGAGTACTCTCTCAACATTGGCGAAGTACTCCCAAACCGTTCCTGAGACTACATAATCGCTCTCGAATCGTCCGAAAATATTAACAATATCTGAGATGCAATCACGTATCACCGTGATATCATAAATGGTGACATCCGGCCCTCTTCGAATTCCAAAAAGACCAGAGAAATCAGTCGCTCCAATGCGGACATTTAATACTAAGTCCTGGTAGGAATCTATGAGTCGCTTTATCTCCATAAGTTCCTTAACCCGCGATTCCCGATAGATAGCTTCGGGGCTTTCGATAATGGGCAATCCGTAAAATGGCCCAGTTGATTGAGCATTGATACTCTTTATAATTTCAAAATATTGATAACTTTCCGATGTAAACTTTGGAAAGATAAAACCCGTTATAATCTTTGCACTGTCTCCCATCGCTTCTATAAGCTTGAGGATTTGTTCAGGATTTCTGACTCGTATGAAAATCAGCGGTAGATCAGCAAAGTCGATCTCTTGATGGCTCAAGGCCAAATAGATCTTTTTTACGTGGCTTACGATATTCTCCTCTGCAGCAAGCACCTCAGAATCCCCAATTGAATCTTCTAAGCAAAATACGGTGGAAGCAAGTCCACTATTTTTCTTAGAAACAATATCCGTGGCGATGGTTTCTCTTGTTCCAGGCATATATAGTGTTGCCCCGAGAGCATAGGAAAGAATATCTCGCGGCGTGTTTTTATCAAATGACTCTGGCGCTTTAAAAAAGGTAGTTTGCATACTCTCTTCGCATAAATAATTAAAATATCGCACTAACTCGCACTCACCATAAGGGAGTACTTCTCTCCTCTCTATGATTGACATTGACATCGTATTGTCAAGATACATTATAAGTATACTACTAATTTTTTCCTATTTTGTGAACATTTAGTGAAGTTTGTGTTAAGTCCTAGTGCATTCACTCTCATCTGAGGCAAGTGAACTCGCTTACGCTAAAGCTGAGCATCGGGGCGTCGGTGGGGAATTCTACCACCGAAGTGAAATCGGAACACCCACTTATAGAACTAGGTGTCTCGGAATTGATAAAAGGAACCCGCTTAAACTATAAGTTAAAGCGAGTTCCTTTTATTTGCGTTCATTAGTACTGACCTCTTAACCTCTTGTGCCATTATGCATAAATTTATAACTTTAGCCGTCAAATCTAAAATGTAAATACCTCTGATTCAGACGCTAAGTCATCTCTGCAGACTACATTTTCTCATGTATTAATGCATTTACTTTTTCTCTGCAAAAATAAATACATCCGTTGTAAAAATCCCGTCGGGCTCAGGATAGTCTTGCTTTACTATTTTAAAAATATCCAGCCCGTTTTTTTCTAATATCGATTCAACTTCTTCCGTTAAGTAATTATTAAAGAATATTGGTTCCTTCGAAAAGCTAGTTGTTTCAAACCCTTTCTTCCTACCCTCCATAAAGCTTAGATATAATTTTCCATTTTCCTTTAAATAGCTGGATACTTTTTCTATTAACTCTGCCATTTCATCATCATACAGATGAACTATGCAAAACGATAATATTATTGCATCAAACGTTTTTTCTGCAAAATTTATAGTTCTTATGTCTTGGCAATAGAAAGTGGCATCGGGAACGTTTTGTTTAGCTAATTTTATCATGTTCTCTGATAGGTCAATTCCAGTAACCGAAATGTCCAGTCCGCAGGATGTTAACTGTTTACCTACATTGCCTGGTCCACAACCTAAATCTAAAATATTATCATCAATGTTAAGAAATTCACTAAACTCTTTAATTCTTTTAGTATATAACTCAAAATTCATAAATTTATAGGCATATATCTCCGAGATCTGATCATACGCAATAACTGTTTTTTGTGTTTTATCCATACCTAATCAATCCCCAATCCCACAATAAATCCCAAAATCCATTTATACTAAATCTCACATTCACCTTGCTATTTTTGCGGCAAGCTTCCAAATTAATTCGGCGAAGTAATAGATTTTTTCACTCTAAGGTCAGGGGTAACTTTAACTAACAAGCCTATTCCCACCCTGATTGATCTACCATATAATAATAAGGGATCATCAATGAAAAATCAATGACATATTGCCATTATAATGAAATCACAATCACGGCAATATGTCGTGATTTTCCGCATGGAAAACCCATTTGATGTTCACACTAGTAATAGGAGGAATGTCAAATGCACACACTTTGGAAGGGGTCCATCAGTTTTGGTTTAGTTAATGTTCCAGTAAAGATGCACGCCGCCACAGAATCGCAAGAATTTCAATTTAATTTTCTCCATAAAGCTTGCCATCACCGGATTAATTCGATCAAGAAATGTCCCTCTTGTGATTTGGAAGTTAATGCTGCGGATTTAGTTAAAGGATATGAATACGAAAAGGATCGCTACGTTGTTTTAAATGATGAAGACCTTGCGTCTTTAGAACAACCTATGAGTCGATCAATTGATATACTCGATTTTATTGATTTAAAAGAAATCGATCCCATATATTATCAAAAATCGTATTATTTGTCCCCTGAAGAAACTGCCCTGAAGGCTTATCGTTTACTTTGTCAGGCGATGGAGGAAAGTGGTAAGGTCGCCGTGGCACGTGTCACTATGCGCTCAAAACAACATTTGGCCTGTCTACGTGTTTTTGAACAAGGCCTTGTCATGGAAACAATGCATTATCCAAAGGAAATTCGCCATATGGATGCGGTTGAGGAACGTGTCGTTCCGACAGAGGCAGAATTAACCATGGCTCGTCAACTAATCGATAATTTAGCCCGGCCCTTCGAACCTGAGAAGTATCGCGATGACTTACATGAGCAAATGGCTCAATTAATCGAAAGCAGAGTAGCCGGCGAGAGCTTTACAGTCGAAGCCCCTGCAGAAGGTCGAAAAGTCGTTGATTTAATGGAGGCTTTGCGGGCAAGTATTGCGTTGACAGAAAAAGAAAAAGGTAAATTGAGCTCAGAACAACAGCAGAAAGAAAAACCAAAATCCACCTTAACCCCTCGCAAACGAACAACCAAACATGCGAAAGAAGCATAGGCATGGGACAACTGCAATTTCCCATAGAGATCATCTTTAGACAAACGAAGGGAACCTAAAATTGGTTGATCCAATTCTAGGTTCCCTTTCTAGGTTCCATGTGCTAAAAATCGAGTACTTATTTCTTAGCTTTAAGTGCAGCAAGTACTTTGTCCGGACGAGCAGGTAAGTGCGTCATCCGCACGCCAGCGGCATCGTAAATAGCATTAATAATTGAAGCATGTGGGGATGTCAGAGGCATTTCTCCGCAACCTGCAGCACCAAAAGGACCATTAGGTCGATAGGTTTCTTGATAGATGAGATCGATATCGTCAGGCACATCTAAGATGTAAGGTAGTC